>Ga0181527_1002105_pt1 | contig 19224 bp, 15 predicted proteins | sample PEATcosm2014_Bin_30_FD_119762 | JGI IMG/M metagenome (GOLD analysis project Ga0181527, IMG submission 119762) | Peatland microbial communities from MTU Mesocosm Facility, Houghton, MI, USA - PEATcosm2014_Bin06_60_metaG | ecosystem: Environmental > Terrestrial > Soil > Wetlands > Peat | place...
ACTTCCGCCAGGCAAATCCTCAGAGACGAAGCTATAATTCGACGCTGGGACACTGTAAAGCGTAGGAGACAGAATAACGGTCTCCTTAGTGTAATGCGACGACAACCCCGCGATGTCTGCTAGCGGAGTTAGTACCTGCACACCTTGCTCGAAAAGTAAGATCGCAACAAGAATCAGAAATACACTGACGGTCAATGTCTTTCTTCGCAAACCAACCATCACCTAGCAGAGATGAGTTGGTGAATAAACCTTGAGTACGACACTTACGTTCCTACAGAGTTGTCGCGGACAGCTGCTCGGGAAAATCGTATGTCATTTGACATACACTTTCAAATCAATTCCAATTGCCGTCAAGGCTTTCTCGCAACCACTGAAAATACGTGCCAATGCTTCCTTTGACCCCTTATCGTCGCCGTATCGACTCACCCAAGGAAACAACCGGGAGTGAGTTGAAAGGCAGTCATTTGAGAAACGTGGTTGACCAGGACAGTCCAGGCAACGGATGCGTGGGACCATGACCGTTCCCCGCGGGTAAAAACCGGCCTGGCAGAGCCTATATCCATCATACAACTTGGCACTTGACGGCTCATGAATTTCTTAGCCAAATATCGAGGTTTTCCTGAGAGTCGTCAACGTTCCCTCTAATTCTCATGACCTATCACATCCTCAATGGCGGTGTTCACGCTAATTGGCAAGGCACTGATTTTCAGGAGTATGTGATCGCTCCTCTTGAATGCCTGATCGATGGTTAGGACCAGATGGTTTAGGCTTCGCCTTAGACGTGTAAGAGTCGCGTTAACTGGAGCTAGCTTGGAATCCGACTCTGACGCCCTCTGCTACTCTCGAGACCCATCCGTTCTCGGCGCCAACAGATTGGCAAGCATTCACTACTCGTTCACCTGTTTCTTCATCTTTGACCAGAGCAATGATGCTTCCACCCATCCCGGCACCAGATATCTTAGCGCCGTAGGCCCCTGCAGCCATTGCTGCGGTGCACATGTCTTCAATCTTCGGCAGACTCACATCATACAATTCTCTCAGAAGAGTCTGTTGTTCATTCATTGCATGCCCTAGGAGCAAGTAATCAGCTTCATCTGAAGTTGCTTCTTGGACGCGGCTCCAAGTCTCCTTTCCGAAATTTGAGACGACTTCTTCCTCGCTAACCCGCTCATGCCTGAGTATCTTGAGCGCTACGTCCGTCAAACCAATCATCTTTAGAGTGAAGAGAATTCTTCTCTTTGCTTCTTCGTCCAGAACCGAGAGAAAGTCTTCAATGTCTTGCTCAGAGATTTCAAGCCATTTCGGCTGATCGTAAGTGTAACCGAGTTTGTTTTTCAATTCTCTTGGAGTAGCCTTATGCTCCATTAGGGTCTTGAGGCCTCTATTTATCTCAGTTTGTCTTTCAGTGTGAACGTCCTGCGTAGAGTGTCTCACCCCCGAATCAGCTATAGCGAAAGTTAGGTTTGTAAAAGGAAGCTGCTCTACTGTGTATGGTGATTTGCAGTCGAGTTTGATGACCCCTCCGAAGGTTACTCCGTACTGATCTAGTCGCCCGCACCGCGTGCCTACCCTCTGGCTTTCTGCAAGGTACGCGATTTCCGCAAGTTCTCTTCTGCCGTAGCCAAGGTCAAATCGCTTGTTGAGCAGAGCGACGAAGGCCACGGTTAGGGCGGCGCTGCTAGCTAACCCAGATCCTATCGGTATGTCGCTACTCACCGTTATGTCGAGCCCACGAATCCTGTCTATGGCTCGCTGCTCCGCAATCACGTTCAGCGCTCCCCGGAAGTAGTTGCCGAAGAAACCTTTCTCTAGGATCTCGTTCTGTTCTACTTGGAAAGAGTCTGTTGAACGCTCGTGGAGCCTTTCCAAGTCTTCGGACTTGACGGTGATAGTGTTACCATCAGCAGGTTTGGCGGTCAAGTAGATTCTTAAGTCGAGAGCGACGGGCACGACGGGCAGCCCTTTGTAATCCTGATGCGTGTTCAGGAAGTCAGCCCGAGCAGGAGCGGAGGCCACTAATTTGCTTGGCATGGGCTCCATTGTCTCCGGGTCACGAGTGACAGGTCAGTTGACGCCGGCAACCGCTCTCAGCTCTTTCGCTTTTTCTTCAACATCGTAGTCGAAGGTGATGGTGCCGGCTCCCGTCTCAACGCTCGCTAGGTTCTTGATTTTTCCTTTTTCGCGGTATGGTGGGTAGAATTCGATGTGGAAATGATAATGGCGGTACGGCTTTCCGTCGGTCGGCTTTTGATGCATGACCATCATGTATGGAAAACTCATGTGGAACAGGTTATCAAATCTCGTCAAGATGTCCTTGAGCATGAGTGCTAAGTCGCCTCTCTCTTTTCCATTAAGATCTGTTATTGCTTGGAGATGTCTCTTAGAATATACGTGCACACCGTAGGGCCAGTGAGCAAAGAACGGGAGAAAGCAAACAAAACTCTCGTTTTCAAATATGACGCGGAGAGCTTGACTTTGTTCTTTCTCGATAATTCTGCAAAAGAGGCAGGCCCTATTTCTTTTCCAGTATCTCCTGCTCGACGACAATTCATTCTTGATTAATGACGGAACAAATGGGAATGCGTAGATTTGTCCATGTGGATGGTCCAGAGTTGTTCCTATTTCTCGACCCTTGTTCTCAAAGATGAAGACGTATTTTACGTAATCCTTACGGCTTAGCTCTCTGTACCGCTGAGCCCATAACTCAATTACTAATCCTATATGTTCAGGGCTCAGATCCTTCAGTGAACCGTTGTGGTCAGGTGTGTATAGGATTACTTCGCATTCACCTTTGGAGGGCCTGCAGCGATAGAATCCATCAGAGTGGATATTAGGCGGGGGAGGTTTAGGTAGAAGTGCTGGGAACTTGTTTGGCAAACTAAGAACTTTCCACCTACTTGCCGGGATTTCATCGGCGCCAGGACAGAATGGGCAAAATCTTTCAGGTGCCACGGGACGTGCCTTCCTTACACCTGAGACTATGATCCATTCGCTTAGGATCGGATTCCAACGCAGCTCCATCTAAACGCACTCAACTTGCAAATTCAACTCATGCAAGGATATGACTCTGTTTGTTATTGTCAACATTACTAGTGGCGTAGGTCCGGTTCCCGGCTTTTCTCCTTGTACGGAAAGAAGTTCTTGGGCTTGCAAGTGCGGGAAAGATCAAACCTATTTACGAAGAGTTCAAACTTGAGGGGGCCAATAAGGTTCTGAATACGCTGAAGACTGGACAAAATCGGGCACGTGCGGTTCTAGTCCCATAACTCTGATAACCGCCGTCATGTCTGCGGGCTAGTCGCTGAGGTCCAGCGTCAATTGACGTAATTTCATAACCCATTGCTGAGGACAAGGCAGACTGGTTCCTACGTGTTCGTCGAGAAACTGGCTTGCCTGCGGCTCGGATCAGAGAATTTGACTAGAAGCTATGCAAGGCTTTTTATATCGTATGCACCGCACCTTACCCCACGTTGTGAGAAAATGAGCGAAAGTTCGAAATCTGATAAGATGACACGAAGACAGGCACTCGGCGTCGTGGGCGGATTGGTTGTTGGCGGCGTGGTCGGTGGAGCAGCTGGCTACTATGCAGGGAAATCTTCTGTCCCTGTAGCCCCTACTAATTCGACTATGACTGCTAACATGACTGCCTTACCACCAGCAGGCCTTCAGTACGGTCAGTTACCCGCACATCCCAATTGGAAATTCGTTGCGATCTGCCATGTGACAACAAATCCATTTTTCGTCCCGACTCAGTACGGGATCGCGGACGCGGACGCTCTATTTGGTACAACGACTCAATGGACCGGTTCCGAAAACAGCTTGGTTAGTGACATGGTTGACGCATTCAACGCAGCTATAGCAGCCAAGGTTGACGGAATATTTACGTCGCTGATTGACCCTACAGCTTTCAACGCACCCACTGATGCCGCTTTGGCAGCAGGGATTCCAGTAATCGGGTACAATGCGGACGCGAGAGCAGGGACCACAGTTCACCCCGCGTGCGGCTGCGGTGCAGTTACAAACGATCGGTTGGCGTATGTCGGGCAGCCCCTCTACGACTCAGGTACGAACCTCGGAAACATGATTATGAAATACATACCCGATAAGACCGCTAAAATAGCTCTATTCATCGCTACCCCGGGGACGTTGAACATCGAGCCGCGAATAGACGGAGCCTCGGATGCGCTTGCGGCTGCTGGCTACACGAATGTCGATATCGTGGGCACTGATCCACTGCTCGACAAAGAAGGCCCACTCATCGATGCTTGGTACCTAGGGAACAAGGATGCGAAGGGTATGTTTGCAGTAGATGCAGGGGACACTTCATGGGTCGGAGACATTGCCACTAAGGAAGGTCTAGTAGGAACGGTGGTCACGGGAGGGTTTGATTTGCTGCCAGAGACATTAAAGAACATACAGAGTGGTGCGACAGCGTTCACGATCGATCAGCAACCATACCTTCAGGGCTTCGTACCAGTGCAGCAGCTCTACCTCTACAAGCTGTCAGGAGGAGCTATGGCTCCATGTGACACGAACACTTCACTGAAGTTCGTCACCAAGGACAATGTCGCGGGCTACACTACCCCGAGCAGATTCGAAGGCAGCACACCAAGTCAGCCAACGTTCTGAGCGAACAAGACAAACAGCAGGAAGAAATATATCGCAACTACGTCTGTTCGTGGCTCTGTTCCCATGAACAGGCGTAGCATATTTTTCTGAATGAGGCTGATGCGAAGCGTGAAGCATCGCAACTTTTCGTTTAGGAATCTCTTCAGTCATCCGGAAGTCACTATCGCTCTGGTTACGGGAATTTGCGCAGTTGCATTCGCCTCCTTTTTCCCAAATTTCGCCACGGGAAATAGCGCGCAAGTGATTTTCACAATCGCTGGAACTGATGCCATGGTAGGCGTTGGTGAAACGATGCTGCTCATATCTGGAGAACTGGATCTATCTGTTGGAACTGTTTTCGCTCTAGCGCCATTTCTCATGAACACATTTTATGTAGTGGGGGTTCCCATCGTGATAGCTTTTCTGATGGCGTTGTTATTGATGGGAGTGATTGGTTTCGCAAATGGGTACATCACGGCGAAGATCGGTGTTCCTGCACTAATTACAACGCTTGGGATGTTTTTCTTGATCAGAGGGTTGACGTTGATCGTGTCCAATTTTCATCTCATCACTCTCCCAAACATAGAACCATTCAGAAGTGTGGTCGGCTCTGGGGTAATTTTTGAGACCCTACCGATTCCCATGGTTTGGGCGGTGGGTATCACAATCGTTGTTGCGCTCATGCTTCAAAGAACTCGACATGGATTGTGGACGGTCGCCACGGGAAGCAATCCAACGGGGGCTGGAGAAGTGGGAGTCAACACGGTGCGGACGAAAATCTATAACTTCATGCTCGCAGCAATTCTTGCTGGGCTTGCAGGTATCATACAAGCTATGCGCATAGGCTCAGCTGAGCCTCTCCAAGGAGGATTTGATCTGACCCTTGGGAGTATTGCGGCTGCCGCGGTTGGAGGGACGTCCCTGCTCGGTGGATCGGGGACAATCATTGGAACCTTGATAGGTTCACTTTTGTTCGGGATCTTCAGAGACGGACTTATCATAGGGGGGGCAAGCGAGATCGTGTACGAGATGGCTTTGGGCATAGCGGTGGTCCTCTCAGTTGGTCTGAACGTGTTGCTCATAGGTCGTCGAGGGAGGTCGGGTAGGCAAACTTGAGAGCCATCCCGCGAAGATATACGATTAGGGATTTTCTCTCGATGAGGGAAGGCGCTGTTGTCCTGGTTACCGCGGTTATGATTGCTGGATTTACGTCATTGAATGGCAGCTTCTTCACGCTAGCGAATTCCAAGGTCCTAGCAGATTTTGTTGCCGGAAACGTCGCAGTCGCAGCAGCCCAGGTCATGCTCATGGTCGTCGGCGAAATAGATCTCTCAGTAGGACAGGTTTACGCATTGTCACCCTATATCATGTATCTTGTTTACCAGGACGGTCTGGGATTTAAGGTCGGAATCCCAGTAGCAATCTTGGCTGCAGCACTAGTCGGTTTGATCAATGGAATCGTAACCGTCAGGCTTCACGTTCCTTCGCTCATTGCCACTCTCGGCATGGGGTTCTTCCTATCTGGCTTCAACATTTACATCTCAAATGGATGGTATCAGATTATGCCTGAAAAGCAGCCTTACACAGCCGTGTTTGGAGGCGGCGTGATAGCCGGAATCGACGTCACTTACTTGTGGACAGCAGCCGCCCTTATTGTATTGGCCATTGTGCTGGCTAGGATGCGGCATGGGATTTGGTCCATAGCAACCGGGAGCAACTTGTTCGGTTCAAGAGAGGTTGGCGTCAATATACGCAGAACGAAGATCATGAACTTCATTCTGGCTTCTGTAATTGCTGGGGTGTGGGGGATCTTCATTGCAAACCGGGGATTCACATTTGGCGCAAGTGGCGTCGCAGATCCAGCTCAAGGGGGCGACACCTTGACCCTGGAGAGCATCGCAGCGGCGGTAATTGGAGGAACATCGCTTTTAGGGGGTTCCGGGACAATAATCGGAGCGTTTGCAGGATCGCTGTTGATCGCAGTTCTGCAAGATGGGCTGATACTAGTCGGAGCAGGCGCGTACATTTATCAAACTTTGTTGGGCGCCGCAATAATTTTCAGTATGGCTCTCAACATACAAGCAAGGAAGTGGGCTAGACGATGAGTGAGACAGTAGGTGACGAGACACCTGTTGTCAAGATGGAAGGGATCGGCAAGAATTTCGGGGCTATAAAGGCGCTGGACGATGTGACTATTACGCTTCACCATGGCGAAGTTCTAGGGATTGTTGGAGACAACGGCGCGGGCAAGTCTACCCTGATAAAGATTCTCTCAGGAGTCTATCAGCCTGACAAAGGTGACATCTACTTCGAAGGAAACAAAGTGAAATTCAATTCTCCTATCGAAGCTAGGAAAATGGGAATCGAAACCATTTATCAAGACCTCGCCCTCATCGACGACCTGAGCGTCTACCACAATATCTTCTTGGCGAAAGAACAGTTTCTGAATGGAATGCCAGTGGTCAGATTTCTTGACAACAAGAAGATGAAGACCAGCGCAGCGCGATTTCTCACGGATCTCAAGATTGACATTCCAGAAATCGATGCTAAGGTGCGTTTGCTTTCGGGAGGACAACGCCAGGCGATAGCAATAGCGAGATCAGTATTTTTCTCCGCGAAGGTTCTCATCATGGATGAACCGACAGCAGCGCTTGGCGTGGTTGAAACGAAGAGGGTCCTGGACCTCATCGAGAACTTGAAGAAGCGCAAAGATGTCTCAATAATAATCATCGCTCACAACCTCGCACACGTTCTCTCAGTTGTGGAAAGGCTTGTCATACTGAGCAGAGGGAGAGTGATTGCTGAAAGGGAAGGGAAAGAAACGAGCATAGAGGATGTTACCCGAATCATATCGACGGGGGCAGCGTAACTCAACTCCGTGAAGTTTGAATCACGGTACGTTACGGTTAGCTCTTGAGAAGATTTCCGTTCTCCACCTAGATCTGAACGTCTTTAATCTTCATCTTCATTGGCTAAATTCAGGTTTTCTGGTATTTAGCTACAAGATAAGGAAGAACGTCTTGTCTGCAAACACTCAAGAACCGTTCTTCATCTGCGCTAGCACTGTGTAACTCTATCTCGTTGAAGCCTAACGCGATGGCGTCCTCAGCCTTCTTGATTATCTCTTCTCCGCTGGTGACAGCGGTCCAAACCTCGGCAAGCTGTGAGTCAGGATATTTGTTGCCTCTCCTCTCGAGTTCTCTTGGATCGTATATTCGTGAGTTGAAGACATCAGGTATCAACCCAGACTTCCACTTTCGGGCAGCCTTCACGGCCTTATCGTAATCCTCGCCGTAAGAAAGAAACAATTCTATGTGTTTACTTATCTTTGCAGGATCTCTGCCGGCGTCTCTTGCTTTACGCTCTATGATAGACAAAAGCTCTTTGAATCTAACGAGTGTAGGATTTATTGTCACGTATCCGTCTGCATACTGCCCTACGAGTGCTGCGGTCTTCGGACCATTGGCCGCGAGATAGATCGGTATATTCGTGCGCGGTTTCGTGTAGAGGTTAGCTCCGCTAAGTGAATAGTATTTACCCTCGTACTTGACGAAATCCGTGGACCAGAGTGCTCTGATTATTTCTACGGATTCTTTGAGCCGCTCAAGTCTTTCATCAAACTTGGGCCAAGCGTAACCCAAGGGCACCTCGTTCATTGCTTCACCGGTTCCTAACCCTAGAAATAATCGTCCTGGGAACATCTCATCCATCGTGGCAAATGATTGTGCAATAATTGCCGGGTGGTACCTTCCGATAGGCGCTGAGACCATCGGTCCAAATCTTATCTTTGGCACGGAGGCGGCTGCAGCAGAAATCCAACTCCATGCAAATCCCCCGGCAGCACCGGTATGGAACCATGGGTGGAAGTGGTCGCTGATCGGCATAAACTGAAAGCCGGCTTCTTGAGCTAACCTCGCTAGCTTAAGGAGGACGCTGGGTTGATGGCCTTCCTGTTCAGCCCGATATCCGAATTCAATTGGCAGCACACGCACTCGCTCCATTGACGGTTCTTACCAAGTCAATTTGCTAAACTAAAGCTTACCCTTACCAAGTAAGTGCAGTTCGATATATGTTCCCGAGTCGAGGCCTATTCACGGCGAAATCAGATTTCAGAGCGCTTGTTGGACACAACGGTCACGCATCAGAATCAGGATGCAACACCGTTGGTGTATGCGCGGGAGTAGTAGGACCTTGCTTACGTCTAGTGTGTTACTAGCACTCAGACTCATAGCAGCTCGAGTTCGACGACTTTCTGACCTTAAGAAGTTTTCACATCTCGGAGCCTCAACACCATGGGTCTAAGATCAATCTATTTTGTAGAAAACCTGTGGACTGTAGTCTGGGTATAAGTCTCACCTGGCCTCAATATGGTGGATGGAAAGTTCGAATGGTTCACTGAATCGGGGAAACGTTGCGTCTCCAGGCAAAACCCCTGAAACCTCTGGTACGCTGACCCTTTCTTGCCAATGATTGAACCATCCAGGTAATTACCGGAGTAGAATTGAACACATGGTTCAGTGGTTAGTATTTCCATAAAGCGCCCTGTAACCGGCTCGTAAACATTCGCAGCTAAGCCTAACCTTTTGCCATGGGTATTCAGCACGAAGTTGTCATCATAACCCCCACCCGGCAATTCCTTTAGACGTGTACCTATGGCCTTGGCCTTGCGAAAGTCTAAAGGTGTACCTTGCACGGGTTTGATCTCACCCGTCGGAATCAACGCATTATCGTGAGGAGTGAAATTGTTCGCATCGAGTGAGAGTTCGTGTCCTAGGATATCGGTGCTGTATTGTTCTATGCCTCTCAGGTTGAAGTAGCTGTGGTTGCTGAGATTGATGGGTGTCGCCTTGTCGCTCGCAGCAGTGTAATCTATCCTGAATTCGTTGAGCTCCGTAAGAATGTAAGTTAGCGTCACTGACAGGTTTCCCGGATATCCTTCCTCACCGTCACGACTAAGGTAACTCAATTTCACCCCCGTACCGTCGTTAGCGTGAACTAGAGTTGATTGCCAGACCACCTTATCGAACCCCCTCAATCCGCCGTGAAGGTGGTTGAGGCCATCGTTGGTAGTCAGTGTGTACTCTACGCCGTCGAGTGTGAATTTGCCTCTTGCTATTCGGTTGACGACTCGACCTATAGCTGCACCAAAGTACGGGTGCCGTCCAAGGTAACCCGTGAAATCATCGAATCCGAGCACAATATCGCTAAGCCTACCGTCCCGGTCAGGCACATGCAGCTCTGTAACAATGGCGCCATATGTGATAACCTTCGCAGCCATTCCACGCGTGTTAGTCAAAACATAAAGCTCCACTGGCTGACCATCTGGGGTTTGACCAAAGCTCAGTTTCTGCAAAGTTCTCCCATCGTGCAGCTGAAACACGTTCAGCAGATCGTAAGCAATCATAATCTTGCATACGCGCTGGTTGATGAACTATTGTTCTGCTTATCGCTTGCTGGGCTGAACGGAATTAACGTTGCCTTACTGAAGGTTGCGCGGCGGATTCACGAGGGAAATTCACTTGCGTTCCTGAGTCGTGCATTACACGAGGCCTTGCCCTTTCTTTACTTCAATGCTTGGCGAACACGTTGTGCCAATTCAGCCGCGTCGAGTCCGTAATGCTGGTGATGGTGGTAGGGTGTGCCTCATACGCATAGGGTTACCGCTAGACGAATATGCGATTATCGGGCCACCTTACTTGGAGTGTGCACAACTCCTTGCTCAGTACTGTCCTCCGTTGATGTGGAAGACGCTACCGGTTACGAAGCTCGAATCGTCGGATGCCAAGTAGGCGATCAGGGCGGCGACCTCATCGGCAGTCCCGACACGTTTCAATGAGATGAACGGTAGGAATTGCTCGTAACCACCGGTCTGGGCCTTCACGTGGTAGGGCGTGTCGATGACTCCAGGTGCCACCGAATTAACCGTAATGCGGTGAGGAGCAAGTTCCTTTGCTAGTCCCTTCGTGAAGCCGTTCACCCATGCTTTCGCCGCAGCATAGACCGTAGCGTACCTACCACCACCAGTGAATGCGGCGATTGAACTGACATTGATGATTCTTCCATAGTCATTCTTGGTCATGTGAGGGATTATTCCTCTTGAGCAGTAGAAGACGCTACGTACGTTAAGATCCGTTATATCGTTCCAAAGGGCATCATCCATTTCAGCGACTGGGACACGTCTAGATAATCCCCCCGCATTGTTAACTAGGATGTCGATCTTGCCAAACTTCGACTCCGTCTTGTTTAGCATGCTTTCAACTTGGGCTGCGTCGCGTACATCTGCGCCCACCAAGAAAGCCTCGGCGCCTTTGGATCGAATGGAATTCGCAACCTTCGTCGCTTCCGCTTCGCTCTTGAAATAGTTGACCGCGACCTTCACGCCACATTCTGCAAGCTTGACGGCTGTTGAGGCGCCAATGCCAGTGCTAGCACCAGTCACTAGGGCAACTCGGTCATTGAAGTTCAGACCTACCATTACTCCAACCCGCCTAGTCATGAAAATTAGTTCACATTTATAGGTTCAAGCCTCGTCCAATCAATCTACCAGATGGATCGTTAATTAGAGCGTCCCTAGACTTTCTAGAATAGGACGTATCCTCCGCAAACGGATATGCATTGTCCTGTAACATAGTCTGATAGGTCGGTGGCGAGGAATTCAACCACTTTCGCAACATCCTTTGGATAACCCAAGCGACCTAGGGGAATTTGTTTCGCAAGCTCGTCTGCAGTATTGCCCTTTCTTCCTTCAGCGATAGCCCTCGATGTGTACACCCATGCAGGGGCAATGCAGTTGACGGTTATGTTGTACGGTCCCAGTTCAGCTGCGAGGCAACGTGTGTAGTGTATGATTGCTGCTTTGGCTACGTTGTATGATACGGCTTTGACCATCTCTGGAACTGCGTGCATACCTGCATGAGAGGATACGTTGACGATTTTTCCGTATTTCTGTTGCTTCATTGGAATACTAGCGGCCTGACAGCATAGCATACAGCTCCTCAGGTTGACGTTCATGATGTAATCGTGATCCGCCTCGGAGACAGAGGCAGGGTAAGTAATGGGAGATCCAGACTTTGAGCCAAGACGATTCAGGTTCCCTCCCGCGTTGTTTACTAGAATGTCGAGACGTCCGAATTCACCAAGGATTTGTTTGACCATTGCCTCTACCTGGTCTCTTTTAGTTACGTCGGCCTGAATGCCAATCGAGCGTCGGCCCAGTTTCCTAATCTCATCCATAACTGTCGGTGCAGTGAGCTCCTCATTGTAATCTCTAGATGACTCAAGGTCTATGTCGTTCACCACTACATCAGCACCTATTTCCGCGAGGTGAAGCGCGTATGCCCTACCCAGCCCCCTACCTGCCCCCGTAACCAGAGCGACCTTTCCCACAAGCTTTTGGCACATTGATGAATCTCAACATCCAAGTCAACTTAGTCTTCGGGTGACCAATCTTATTAAGAAGCCGAGCAGCCCTCGAGAAATTGCTGCAAGAGCAAGGGAAGCAAGCGGAAACACGAAGGACCGAGACACACCTACAACAAATCATAGGCGAGTTGTGGGCTCACTCGAACTCTGAGTACGCAGCCGTATAATCATAAATGCCAATATCGCTCCACAAATCGAAGCTCGCTTCACTTTGATGAGAACTTCATTCGACGAAGGAGAATGTTTCGGCATCTCCTTCACCCACACCCCAAGTTCAGGCCGATCTTTGACAATAGCCTTCACACGCAGGTCCCCTAACGAGTTCTGCTATTCCTTCACGTATTGAACTTTTGTCTTAGAAAACGCGCCGTTGTCTTATCTCGCTCGATCCAAGTTCATGTACCTCGTGGCTATCGTTGTCTGTCCCATCGTCGGCAAATCAAAGATTAAAACAGGCCGCACTCACTTTCTGGTTTCAGGAGAAGCTCAGCATGCAATACCATACATTTGGCAGAACAGGGTGGAAGGTTAGCGAAATCGGATATGGCATGTGGGGAATGGGTGAATGGGCCGGGTCAGATGACAAAGAATCTAAACGTTCACTTGATGTAGCTGTAGAACTTGGATGCAATTTCTTTGACACGGCCTGGTCTTATGGACAGGGAAAAAGTGAACGTCTGCTAGGAGATTTAGTAAGAAGGCACGCTGAGAAAAGACTCTTTGTTGCGACCAAGATCCCACCGAAGAATTTCATTTGGCCTTCGAAACGGGGATTTGTATTAGACGATTGCTTTCCGCCCGACCACATCATCGAGTACACTGAGAAGAGTCTGTCGAATCTCAGAGTTGAAACAATAGACCTCATGCAGTTTCATGTCTGGGAAGATAGTTGGGCGACTGATGAGCGCTGGCAAAAGACGATGGAGGATCTGAAAAAAGCTGGCAAGATCCGGGCTGTCGGAATCAGTGTGAATCGTTGGGAACCCGATAACAGCCTGGAAACCCTCAAAACCGGACAAATAGACGCTGTGCAGGTCATTTACAACATCTTCGATCAGGCACCAGAAGATCACCTCTTCCCGCTGTGTAAGAAATTGAACATCGGCGTCATAGCCAGAGTACCCTTTGACGAGGGAACATTGGCTGGGACGTTGACTAAAAGCACATTCTTTCCGAAAAATGATTGGCGAAGTACCTACTTTGTGCCTGATAACCTGATGGTCAGCGTTGAACGTGCGGATAAATTGAAACCACTTGTCCCCAAGGGGATGTCGTTTACGGATATGGCCCTGCGGTTTATTCTCTCTAACGACATCGTCAATACGACCATTCCTGGCATGAGAAAGGAAACGCATGTCCGCGCCAATATCGCTACGAGCGATGGCGCGAAACTTCCACAGGGGTTACTGGCTGAACTTAAGAAACACCGATGGGATCGAACACCTACCGAATGGTCACAATAGTCACAACTGGAATCATTTCATCCATGGGCTCACACAAACACTAGTGCCAGTTTCTCATAGATTTTTCACAGTCGTCACCGAAAGAACAGGATCGATAATGAACACTACATCAAACGCGACTTTGCGGGATAATAAGTACCACCCGATCCAGTCCTATTTCATTCATATGAAGTCTCTTTTGCCATCGTCGACAAGGATAGTCCTGCAAGTTCATATCCCTGACAACTAAAGACGATCGCTCTCAAATTGACTCATTGAGCTAAGCACTCGTTCGCGGTCACATGCAGAGATACGCTTATACAACGTTCAACTCCTTAGAAAGTCAGCGGGTGGAGGTCAATCTAGATGGGTCGGAAAATCGGTTTCATCGGGCTAGGCATAATGGGCAAGCCGATGTCAAAGAACCTGATCAAAGCAGGCCATGAGCTCACGGTGTACGATGTGGTTGAGGCACCTGTCAAAGAGCTTCAATCTCTTGGCGCCAAAACGGCTCGTTCATCCAAGGAAGTAGCAGCGAACACCGATTTGATTATCAGCATGCTTCCTGACTCGCCTGATGTCGAGAAGGCTGCTTTCGGCTCTGACGGAATATTTGAAGGAATTAGATCGGGATCAACGTACATTGACATGAGCACCATCTCGCCTGTCACAACGAAGAAACTAGCGGAGGAAGCAAAAGTAAGAGGCGTTCGAATTCTCGACGCGCCTGTCAGTGGAGGAGAGAGCGGCGCGATTGAGGCGACACTCACCATCATGGTGGGTGGAGCCAAACCAGTTTTCGACGACTGTCTTTCGATCTTCGAAGCCATGGGTAAGAACATCGTTCATTGCGGCGAGATTGGATCTGGACAGGTGGTTAAGGCGTGCAACCAGATTCTGGTCGCGGGCGTCTTGGAGTCGGCTGGTGAAGCACTCGTGCTTGGTGCAAAGGCAGGAGTCGACCCAGAGATCGTTCTCAAAGTCATTGCTGGCGGATATGCTATGCGGGTTCTCAATGTCAGAGGGCCGCTTATGTTGACGAGAAATTTCAAACCTGGCTTCAAGACGAGGCTACACTACAAGGACTTAGGAATCGCTCTAGCTGCAGGCTCTGAATATGGAGTTCCCCTACCAGTAACTGCCCTAATTCACGAGATGATGGGTGCGATGAAGGTGCTCGGTCGGGGTGAGACTGATCACTCCGCCATCATTACGTTGCTCGAAGATCTTGCTAAGGTGGAAGTCAGGAAAGCAACGTAGCTTCCTGTTACCACTTGAATCAAGCCGTTCTCGTCATACTACTCTCGTATGGGGAAGGCGGTGGTAGGCATCTTCTTCTCCTTTAGCTCCGGATGCTGCTTCACGAGTGGCTCAAAACGCTTCAATGCACCAAGCGGAACTTCATCAGGATCAATTCGAATATCGATTATGGACGGTTTTCCGGAATCGAACGCGCTCTTCAAAGCGTCCTTGATTTCCGTCGGTCTCTCAACAATTTGTCCGTACGCGTGGCAAGCTTCTGCGAATTTGAGGAAGTCCATTACGTAGGATTGAGTGACGATATACCTTTCGGGCTCCCACATCCCGTATCCGAACTTCTGACCCTGGATTATCATTCCGAGATTCCCGTCGTTTAGTATGCACCAGACTACCGGAATGTTGTACGCTGAAGCCGTATTGACCTCCTTACTGAGCATCGTGAAGCTTGCGTTTCCCACAACATCGACCACCTGACGGTCCGGTGCTCCAAGTTTGACTCCGATGGATGCCGCAACGCTAAAGCCCATTGCAGTGTGTCCGCCGTCAGCGATGAATCCTCTCGGCATTAGTGCCTGATAGTATCTCTCAACCCACGCAAGGTTGTTTCCACAATCAGCCAACACTATTGCGTTCTTGTCGAGGAATTCTCGGAGTTCTCTAACAGCTCTTTGCGGCTTAGTTGGGACTGCATCGGAAAAACTTACGGGCTCTGCATAATACTTCATTTCGCCTTTCAGTGAAAGTATGTCTTTCAGTCTTGCCTTTTTTCTCTCCTCAAGTTCCTTCAGCTCAGCCGGCCGAAGTTTTGATTGGATGATCCTGATGTGCTCTATCAATTCCTGCAAAACCGCCTTGGCGTCGCCAACTATACCTACATCGAACGGGTAGTTCTTCCCAATCTCAGTCGGATCGATGTCGATTTGAATTATCTTCTGTCCTCCGAAATCTCTAACCCAACCGGTCGTTGTCATCTGATGAAATATGGACCCTATCGCAAGGAGAACATCGGTTCTGTCTGCTCGAAAGACTGTGTTAGCCACATCTTGCCCAAATAGGCCGACCACGCCAACGGCTAGTGGATGATCTTCAGGAATCGAGCTCTTGCCCATTGCAGTCGTGGCAACCGGGGCACCTAGAAGGGTTGCAAGGTCAAGCACTTCTTGAGAAGCCCCTGCTGCCATGACCCCTCCGCCGGACATGATCGAAGGCGAAGCCGATTTGACGAGGAGCTGCGCAGCTTGCCTGATGAGTTCTGAGTCGCCCCTTATCACGCCCATTGGCCTGTACTTCTGGGGCGGTCGAACTTCCGCTTCAATCTCGGATCTTATGACGTCTTGTGCAATGTCAATATGTACCGGACCCTTCCTTCCTGTTAACATAATCCTGAATGCTCGTCTCATCACCTCAGGGATACTATCGGGTCTCGTGACGAGTACACTCCATTTTGTTACCTCTTTGAAGATACCTACGTGAGAAATTGATCGTGGACCCCAACCACTTGCATCTTGGATTCCTCCCTTTCCGAATTGATCGGTTGGAACATTATTCGTGAACGCTAGAACAGCTTGATTATCCTGATAGGCAGGGTGAAGTCCGGAAGCTAGGTTAACACCGCCTGGACCGACGGTGGCTGCACAAGCAGCAACTTTCCCGCATGCCCTAAAGTAACCGTCAGCCATGAACCCAGCTCCTTGCTCATGTTGAGTCAGTATCGTCTTGATCTGCGGGAAATCGTAGAATTCATTGAAAAATGGTGCGACTCCCCCGCCGGGAATTCCGAAAAGGTACTTTACTCCTTCAGCAAGAAGAGATTCGACTACAAACTTTCCAGCCCGAACTTTTGCCATAATGACACGCTCATTATTGTAAAACGGCAGCATGGAGCAGTTAAAACTTATGTAAGGTTCCCACGTACCGTGAATCATGGCGCGAGCGAACTTCGGCAGTCTCGGCTTTTGGGAAGTTTAGGCGCCAGAACTAGTCATGGAGCACTTCCGGATTAGCAATGTGAGGCGGCCTTTCTCTTTTGACGCCAGCGAGCAAGTTGTCGACCGCCATAATAGCCATCTTTGTACGCGTCGCGACCGAGGCGCTGGCAATGTGCGGCGTGACGATGATGTTGCCAAGCGTCAGGAGTGGGTCGTCTTCAGGTATAGGCTCAGGTTCCGTCACCTCTAGTGCGGCGTATGCGATCTCTCCATCGCGCAGAGAGAGATTTGCGAGGGATTTTAGAAAACCAATAAATCTGAGGTTAGAAAATTATTATTCGTTCAATCCGAAAAGACGAAGGAAACTTGGAAGGCGTTAAGCGAAAAGTTCTCCGGGCAAGGAAAAGGGAGACCGCCATCAGCGTCGGGATTGTAATCATTGTAATTATAGGGCTTTTGGGGTATTATCATGGTCCCTCGCACATGCGATCCCAATTGCCGCTTTTTCCACCAGTTTGGTCCATCCAGAAGGAACAGGACTTTTTGGATCCAGAGTCTAAGAATTCTGAGACTTACATTTCTACTGTGGGTGGCTACAGGGGATCTTGAGTTTCTATGGTCCCCAGGCTCAAGCTGAGTTTGAGGGGGAGGTAACGTCAAGTCCACTTGCTCGCTAGAGTCTGCGTCGCGGCTGGTGCCGCATGCGAGCATTCTTGCTGCCTGAAGAGGTGGCGGCAACCCACCGCATTAATGATTGAAGCGCGTACCTCGACCCGGGTCAAAGCCTGACCTGCGACAGACAGGTCGAATTGTTACCCCATTCGAACGCGATATAACTCAAGCTCGAGTTAGTTACGCTAGTTATTCGACGCTGGTGCGGGTGTCTTCCCTGAATTTGCCATTACCAACACCTGCTCAAGGCTCTCGCTGAATGTGTTCATCATAGTGTCGATTTCATCGTTCTCGATAATCAGCGGTGGAGCGAAAGCTATCCAGTTGGGATCGTACCTGAGAATGAGCCCCTTTTGCAACGCGGCCTTTCCCACTTGAACACCGAAACGGAGTCGTTCCTCAAATTGCTCCTTGGTCTTCCGGTCTCGCACGAACTCAGAGCCGATTATCAGCCCCTTTCCGCGGATGTCACCGATAACGCCTAGATCATCCAGTTCCTGCAATCTCTTGATGACTCTCGTCCCGCTCTCACGGGCTTTGTGTGGGAGATCTCTTTTCCTAATCTCGCCGATGTTAGCAATTGCAGCCGCGGATGATAAGGGGTTGCCGCCGAATGTGTGTCCGTGGTTGAACTGAACCTGTTCCTCTTCACTACCAAGGAATGAGTCTGCGATCTTATCGCTGAAAGCTATTCCGCCGATTGGGGCGTACCCGCTAGCCATTCCCTTGCCCATGCAAATAATGTCGGGAGTCGTTCCAAAGGTTTGGGCAGCAAACATTTCTCCTGTTCTGCCGAACCCAGTGATTACCTCATCAAAGATTAGTACGATGCCAAACTTGTCGCATATTTCACGTAGAATTCTGAAATACGAGTCTGGTGGCGTAACTATTCCCCCAGTGTTGCTGATCGGTTCCACTATCAAGGCGGATACGGTAGATGGATCCTCCTTCTTCACAACCTGCTCCACAATTCGAGCGCACAAAACGTCGCAATCCGGGTAGTGCAACCCATAGGGGCATCGGTAGCAGGTCGGAGGAAAGACGTGAGTGTATCCTGGCCCAAACGGCTCAAAGGAGGTCTTCCTCTTGGTTACGCCTGAAGCACCGAGCGCGCCCATCGTGGCGCCGTGGTAGCTGTCATACAGAGATATCACCTTGTACTTTCGGGGGTTTCCCGTCTGTTTGTGATATTGCCTTACAAGCTTCATCGCCCCCTCAGTCGCTTCCGAACCACCGCTGAAGAGCTTGACCGTGCGAAGATCGCCGGGTGTGAGGGAGGCGATCAGTTCTGCCAGTTGTAGTGCCCTCAGATTTGTTGATTGGAGTGGAGGATTAAATGCAAGTTCATCGAGCTGTTCTTTCATGGCCTGGATTATTCGCGAATTCCCATGGCCAGCGTTCACGACGAAGATACCTGATATGCCGTCTAGGTACCTGTTCCCGTTCACATCCTCGTACCAAACTCCTTTGGCGCTCTTCATAATGAGCGGGCGCTTTGAGAATTCCTTCATTTGCATGAAGTCGAGGAAGAGACGTTCGTACGTAGATGTGTCGAAAGTTTCTTTGTCAGGCGGGACCGTTCGCAAATTACATCCGAAGGGTGTTCTATGTGGCGACGGATTTATGCCTGTTTGCTGAAAAAGCCCATAGACAAGGAGGGTTCAGAATAGGGCCATCTCTGCGAATCGTGAAACGGATAGCCGCATTCTCAATCTACCTGACATAATTCCGGCGATCCACGCAGTGTGCGGTATGCTGGTGGAGGCAAATGAATTTGATTACTATGACTATCTTTGAAGCCACGAAGCACGAAATCAAAGGGTATGAACGAAGTAGAAGGAAACCGTAACGACGTATTGTATATTGGAGCGGACGTTCACGAGAGGGAAACT
>Ga0181527_1002110_pt1 | contig 19199 bp, 17 predicted proteins | sample PEATcosm2014_Bin_30_FD_119762 | JGI IMG/M metagenome (GOLD analysis project Ga0181527, IMG submission 119762) | Peatland microbial communities from MTU Mesocosm Facility, Houghton, MI, USA - PEATcosm2014_Bin06_60_metaG | ecosystem: Environmental > Terrestrial > Soil > Wetlands > Peat | place...
GCCGCTCTATCTCGCGTTCTTCCAGTTCGTGCACAACGCCAGAAAACGTGGAAAAGCGCTGCTGACGGCGCTCGTCGAAGCAATCGTCGCCCCATCACCCCGGAACCCGGGATGAGCCTTAATTGTATGATTGGAGGCGTCGATTATAAGCTCCCGTCATCACGCGCCTCGCCCGCGTCGTCGTCCCCGCTTCGCCGCGCGCCCTCACAGCAGGTGCGGCAGGCCGCGAAAAATCGCATAGGCGCGGGTGATGGCTTTGGCTATCGACGGCGTGGAGTTGATCGGCTCGTAATCCCAGCGCTCGGCCGCGCCGCTCCAGGCCCGCACGGCGCCAAGGCGTTGCAGTCTTTCGAGATAATCGGCGATTTTGCGGCTCTTGCCGGTGACCGCGAAGACATGCACGGGCGCGCCGGTCGCCGCCGCCTCGCCGACCATGTTGACGCTGTCGGCGGTGACGACGATCGCGTCGGCCTTGGCCAGCATGGACGGGTAGGGGTTGTCTCCCGCGCCGTCCCAAAGCCAGCCCGCGCCTTCCGCGAGCACGGGCGCCAGCGCCTCGGCGACAAAGGGCGGCGTGCGCCGCGAGGCTGTGGCCATCACGCTGAATCCTTGCGCGTGGAGCGTCCGCGCGACATCCGCCAGCGCCATCGCATCGGCGGGCGTCAGCCGAAAGTGTCGGTTGTTTCCGCCTATGAGCAGCGCCGCGCGCGGCGCCGGCAGGGCCGCGACGCGCGGGTCGGGGTTTTCGCGCAGGCGCGCGAGCAAAGCGGGAGAGACGCGGTTGGCCGGCGTGATCGGCGTGAAGACGGTCGGCCCGAACAGCCCGTCGTGAACCGGCGCGACGACGAGATCGGCCGCTCGCGGCCCATTGGCCGGCGCGTTGAGATAGACCGTGAAGACAAAGCCCTTGGAGGCGCGCTTTATGCGCCGCAGATAGGGCAAGGTCCGCCGCCCGCAGGCGAGCGCCATGTCCGGCCAGGGCGGCGCGATGGGGCTGCCGGGCCTCGCCTCGGCCTCCAGCGGATCGAGCGGCCCGAAGGGCGCGACCGCGGCGTAGAACGCGCGCGGATGGATGTCGCGAATGTCCGGCGTGAGCCCCAGCGCCTCGGCGATCCCGAACATCTGCGCCTCATGCCCGGCGCGCCCGTCGGAGAGGATGCGCAGGTCGAGCTTCGGCAGCGTGGCGAGCGCCTTGCCGGGCGGGGCGTCGGGGGGCATCGGGGCTCCGTTCGTCGCTGATCGGGGATTTTCTCAAGCTTCAGATTGTCCCCTCGGGCCGCGCGGATCAAGTCGCGGGCGTCGCCCTCCATCAACGCCGCTCTCTCAAAAAATCTTTTTCAGCCAATGCTCGGGGCGCGACTCCGGGCTCGAGACGGGGAAGGCGTAGCCGATAATCGCCTTGAAGATCAGCCGGTCCGAGCCTGGCGTAAAGCCATGGCCGACGCCGAAATCTATCTCGAGGTCGCCGACTTTGAAATCGGTGACGGCGAAGAGATTATGCTGCTGCTGGTTTAAGGGAGAGAAATGGCCGATCTGGCCGAAGTCGGCGTAATATTCGACGCCCAGCGAAAAATCCTTGTCGAATTTATGCGCAATCCGCGCCGCGGGCGCGAAGGTCGTCGCGCCATGATCGCCGGGGGCGAAATCGACGATCGGATTGACGATGAGTTCGAACCCGCTGTCGCGAACGCCGACGATCGTCCGCAACTCGGCGCCAAAGCGCGTTTGCTGGAACATCGGCGTGTCGTAGCTGAACTCGAAATTGACGCCGTAGAAGAAATCGCGCTTCTCCGCGTCCGGCGTCACGAACAGCGTGCGAACCTTGAAGCCGTCGGAAAAGAATCGCCCCTGCTGGTCAAAGGCGAAGGGGGCGTAAAGCCCAAGCTCCCACCAGTCGGCGACGCCATAGGCGAGCTCCGGCGTGCCGTTGAGGCTGTGGTTGGGGATCAATCCCCCGGCGAAATCGGCGGTGACGGGGCCGCGCGCGACGTAATTGAGGTGCTGTTCCAACGTCCATTGGCCGACCTCGGCGATCTCGGCGTTATAGACCTGAATCTCGTCGATCGCCCGCGCCGCTGGGGGCGCGGCGAGCAGAAAAGCAAAGGCGGAGCCAAGGATGACGATGTTTCGGCGATTGCTGTTCACGGGTCGCGTCCAGTGTCGCGTCGAGGCGGAAGTCGGGCGAGCCTCCTTTTTTTCGAGACTGTTTTCAAGAAGGAACATTCATGATTAAGAAATATTCATGATTTCATATTCTAAACCGCGTCGTTCCGATTCGGCGCCTGCCGAACCGGCGGACGCGCGGGATGGATAAGGCTCGGGCGTGTTTTGACGATAAACGTGAAAAGGCGCGCGGTTGCTCGGCGGCGCCTTTGGGGCTACAGTGCGTGATGCTCAAGCTAGGCCACCTTTGCGCGACGTTTTTGGCGTGTCTGACTTTTTCTCTCTCGGCCAAGGCGCTCGAAAATTCCGACCTCGCCGAAGTCATCGCGCAATGCGCGGCCTGTCACGGCGCCGAAGGCATCGCGAAGGACGTGGAAATTCCCAATCTCGCCGGGCAACACGACCGTTATCTCGTCACGCAGTTGCGAAATTTCCGCTCGGGCAAGCGGCCGCACAAGGAGATGCGCTACATGAGTCGACACCTTACCGACGAGGAGATCGACGCCATCGCGCAATATTACACGCAAATTCGGCATTGAGGGGTCGCATGGGTATTCACTTGCAATTTTCGAGATATGTGGTGGTCGGGGTCACGGCCACTTTATCGCACTATTCCGTGCTGGTGGGCCTCGTCGAGCTTGGCAAATGGCCGCCCGTGCCGGCGACGATGGTCGGCTTCATGATCGGCGGCATCGTTTCCTACTTGCTCAACCGCCGCCACACATTTGTCACCGACCGTTCGCACGCCGAGGCGACCTGGCGTTTCGCGGTCGTCGTCTCCTTCGTTTTTTGCATCACTTACGTGATGATGAATTTTTTCGTGAATCACCTCGGCGCGCCTTATCTGCCGGCGCAAGTGGTGACGACCGGCAGCGTGATGTTCGTGTCGTTCTTCTCCCACCGTTTCTGGACTTTCGCGGACTCCTCCGCGCGGTCATAGCGCATGGCGCGCCCTCCGCTCGGATGGAATCGTCCGCGCGAGGGGAAATCGCGCAAAATCAAAAAGCTGGAGCAAGTTCCGGTCGCGAGGGTCCGCCGACTTTCGCGGGACTTGCTCCGGTCTTTTGTTTTGTCGCGCTTTCCGAGGCGAAACCGGCGTCCGCTTTGCCGAAAGCGCTCATCTAGCGCCGCGCCTCACGAAGGCGCGCGGCGATGGGCCGTCGCCGGATCGTTGCGATCGTCGCGCCAGCCGGGATGATGAAAGTGGACGACGTGATCGCCGTTGAATGACGCCACGGCGTTGTCGAAACTCAGCGTTCCGATCCGCCGCCAGTTCTTGAACGCGCGCTCGGTGAAGCCCAGCAACGCGAACTCCGTTCCGTCGTCGGTGATCTCGATATGAAAGGCGAGCTTGCGCTTGGGCGCGGGGTCGCCCTTGTCGAAAATCTGGCCCAGCACCTCGTCGCGAATGTCGAGGTTTTCGCCTTCGACCCGGGGCGTGTCGGTGGTCATCAGCAGGCGCATATAGGCCGGGCACTTCGTGGGTTCTTGAGGCGGCTTGCCGAGTTCGGCGATCTCGTAGAGCTGGCGCTGCGTCCCGATCTTATCGGTGATGGTGAAGACGACGCCGGCCATCGCCACGACGGGGAAACCGACGACGCCGGCGCGCGTCAGCGTGACGTCGGGCGCGTTGCGCAGCTCGGCGTCGTTGATGTAGCGCGTATTGTCGCCGCAAATATCCTCCTGCGCGACGAAGCCGGCGGGGCGCGATGGCTCGGCGTGACCTGGATCGGTGGTTGGATAGAGTTTGCCGGCGATGCCCATCGATCGGCCGGTTTCGCCGCGATTGGGCTTTGACGCCGAATAGCGCGCGATGACAAGCGCCTGGCTGCCCTTGGCGAAATAGCCGGAATAGCCGGTGTCCTCGGTGATGCTCCATAGCCCGGTCAGACAGACGCCATTGGGATGGACGATGCGGCGATAGCCCTTTTTGTCCGGTCCCCAGCGCAAATCCGCGCGGGAGTCGACGATGCGCGCCGCCGCCTGGCCGAAAAGATATTTCTTGCCGAAACTCAAGATGCCGCGCAGCACGCTGGACAGCGTCGTCTGATAGACCGGAATCGGCGGCTCGCCCGCGCCGCCCCAGATTTTTTGATAGGGATTGGCGAAGATCGCGTCGCGGACTTCCGAGTAGCGCGAGCCCTTATAGGCGGCGTCCTCGCCGTCGAATTTCTCGATCCCGAAATCACTCTCGTCCATGATATTTCCTCCAATCATTTGTGTTCGCCCGCAAGGAAGCCGTCGCGGCCATCGTTCCGAACGTAATCGGAGGGGATGTTAAACCGTCTCGGGGTGACGCGCACCCGTTGTTTGGCCGCGCGCGCGAGCCCGCGTCGTCAGTTGGCTCGCATGCGGCGGCGCGCGGCGGAATAGCGGTACGCGGCGAAGCCGCCGCCGAGCAGGACCGCCGCCGCGAGACCGGCGACGGTGTAAATTTCCATCGGCTCCCATAGGCCGGCCGTGAAATGATGGCGGCCGGTGTATTTCCTGGTTCCGTCGTCGCTCGAAAGTTCGACGAACAGAATATAGTCGCCGGCGCTTTTGAAGTTGGCGTCGAAATTGACCATGCCGTTTCCGTGTTTCTCCGCCGGCAGACGGAAAATGAGATCGGCGTTCGGGTCTTGCTCGCCGTCCTTCTTGCCTTGGTCGCGCAGGATGCGAATGTCCCAAATCATGTCGCGCAATTCATTGTCCGGCGCGTCGAGCGCGATCACGGCGGGCCCGGTGTCGGGTATCGCGTCGCAAAACCGCTCGACCGTGCTCTTGGGCTGCGACGCCACGAATTTCATCGACTTCGTACCAAGGTCGATCGGACAGTCCGGGTCGTAATAGTGCCATCCGCCCTTCGCGAAGGTGGGCCGTCCCGCGAAAGCCGCCAAGGCGACGACCAAAACAATCCCCAAGCCGCTATATGCCCGCATTCGCCCGATCCATGTTGGAAGCCGTTTCGATGGAGCCCAATCTGCCCGCGTCCGGCCGGGCTGACAAGCTCGCGCCGAGCCGCTCCGCATCGAGACGCCGCGGCGCGCCCGGTTGACAGCGCCGCCGCCCTTGCCCTTAATTGGGGCCGTGGTTATTTGAGCCGGCCGGCTTGCCGCCACGTTAAAAAAGGCGCTAAAAGGCCGGGTCTCCTAGAGGAAACCCGTCGTTATTCGTCCCTCAAGGAGAAGCCATGTCCTCCGAGACCGATTCGAAGCGCCGTTCCCTAAAGCCCGCCACGCAGCTCGTGCATGGCGGGATTTTGCGTTCGCCCTTCGGCGAATTGTCCGAGGCGCTGTATTTAACGCAAAGCTTCGCCTATCCGACCATGCAGGCCGCCGAGGCGCGGTTCAAGGGCGACGATCCCGGCTTCATCTATTCGCGCTTCTCCAATCCGACCGTCGCGATGTTCGAGCAGCGCATGTGCCTGTTGGAAGGCGCCGAGGCCGCGCGCGCCACGGCGAGCGGCATGGCCGCCGTCACCGCGAGCCTGTTGTCGCAGGTCAAGGCCGGCGATCATGTCGTCGCGGCGCGGGCGCTGTTCGGCTCCTGTCTTTACGTCGTCGAGGAGCTTCTGCCGCGCTTTGGCGTCGAGACCACGCTCGTCGACGGCGCCGATCTCGCCGCGTGGAAAAGGGCGCTGCGCAAGGAGACCAAGGCGCTGTTCCTGGAGACGCCGACGAATCCGGGGCTTGAGGTCTATGACCTCAAGGGGGTGGCCGACCTCGCCCATGAGGCGGGAGCAAAGCTCGTCGTCGACAATGTCTTCGCGACGCCCTTGCTGCAAAAGCCGTTCGAGTTCGGCGCCGATATCGTCGTCTATTCCGCGACCAAGCATATCGACGGGCAGGGGCGCTGTCTTGGCGGCATAATCCTCGCCTCGCGCGCCTTGATCGACGAGACGCTGCACAACTTCCTGCGCCAGACCGGGCCGGCGATGTCGCCCTTCAACGCCTGGGTCATGCTGAAGGGGCTGGAGACTCTGCCGCTGCGCGTCGCGCAACAGGCGTCGAGCGCGGCGAAAATCGCCGATTTCTTGGCGGAGCAGCCGGGCGTCGCGCGCGTGCTCTATCCCTTCCGCGCCGACCATCCGCAGGCGGCGCTGGCGCGTCGGCAGATGACCGGCGGCGGCACGCTGGTCAGTTTCGATGTCGTGGGCGGCAAGGAGGCGGCCTTCGCGCTGGCCAATGCGCTGGAGATCGTCAAAATCTCCAATAATCTCGGCGACGCGAAGAGTCTGATCACCCATCCCGCGACAACAACGCATCAGCGCCTGACGCCGGAGGCGCGCGCCGCGCTCGGCATCGGCGAGGGGATGTTGCGCCTGTCGGTCGGCATAGAGGATTGCGACGATCTGATCTATGATCTCGAAAGCGGACTATCGGCCGCTCGGGCCGGGAGGGGGTAGGGGATGATCCTCCCCGCTTCCGCCGCCGGGGGAGTTGTTCGACCATGACTTCGCCCCGCGCCTATCTCGACTATAACGCAACCGCGCCCCTGCGCCCGCAAGCGCGCGAGGCGATGCTGGCGGCGCTGGACAGGCTCGGCAACCCTTCCTCGATCCATGCCGAGGGCCGGGCGGCGCGGGGGCTGCTGGAGGGCGCGCGGGCGACAATCGCGGCTGGCGTCGGCGCGGCGGCGCGCAATCTCGTTTTCACCAGCGGCGCGACCGAGGCCGCCAATCTCGCGCTGACGCCCCATCTCCGCGCAGGGCGCGATTCCGCCCCCTTCGACCTGCTGCTGCTCTCCGCCGGCGAGCATCCTTGCGTCCTCAAGGGCCACCGTTTTCCCGCCGAAGCGGTGCTGACCCTGCCGCTGACGGCGGACGGGCTGTTATCCCTGGAGGCGCTGGAGGCGGCGTTGCTCGCCCATGGGGGCAAGCGGATTCTGCTCGCTTTGCAGGCAGCCAATAATGAAACCGGCGTCATTCAACCCGTCGCCGAGGCGGCGACGCTGGTCCACGCGGCGGGCGGGGTGCTGGTCTGCGACGCGACGCAGGCGGTGGGACGCCGCGATGCAACATTCTCGACATTAGGCGCGGATGTTTTGTTGTTTTCCTCGCATAAGCTCGGCGGACCGGCCGGCGCCGGGGCTCTGGTCTTCGCCCGGGAGGATCTCCATATAGATGAGACGATCCTGCGTGGCGGCGGACAAGAAGGCGGCCGGCGCGCGGGGACCGAAAATATCGCGGCGGCGGTTGGTTTCGGGTCCGCTTTTGAAGCCGCGGCAGGCGAGTCGGACGAGTCCGGCCGGCTCGCCGGACTTCGGGACGAGGCCGAGCGGCGGATCGCGGAAATTCTGCCCGAAGCGCGGTTTGTCGGGAGAGGCGCGCCGCGCCTCCCCAACACCAGCGCCTTCACCGCGCCGGGGATCGCCGCCCACACCTTGGCGATGGCGCTGGATCTGGAGGGCGTCGCCGTTTCTTCGGGCTCGGCCTGTTCCTCCGGCAAGCCGCGCGCGTCGCATGTCGCGACGGCGATGGGGCTGACAGAGGCTGCGATGCTGCGGATCAGCCTGGGTTGGCGGTCGAGCGCAAAGGATGTAGACTCGTTTGGTATCGCTCTTGCACGGGTCGTGTATCGGATAAGATCACGGCAAACCGCCGCCGGAGCGAGGGGTCTCGCGCCCCGAGATTCGGCCGACGGGCCTTGAACCCGCCGTGACGAGGAGAACAAAAGATGGCGGCTCTCAAAGAGACCGTTGACGCCGTCGAGTTGATCGACGTCGACGCTTACAAGTACGGTTTCTCTACCGACATCGAGTCGGATAAGGCCCCGAAGGGCCTTTCCGAAGACATCGTCCGCTTCATCTCGGCCAAGAAGGACGAGCCGCAATGGCTCACCGACTGGCGGCTGTCGGCCTATCGCCGCTGGTTGACCATGACCGAGCCCGATTGGGCGCGCGTCGAGCATCCCCGCATCGACTATCAAGACCTCTATTATTACTCCGCGCCGAAATCGACGCCGGGCCCGACCTCGCTCGAAGACGTCGATCCCGAGCTTTTGCGCACCTATGAAAAGCTGGGGATTCCGCTGCGCGAGCAGGAGATTCTCGCCGGCGTCGAGGTGCGCAAGGTCGCGGTCGACGCGGTGTTCGACAGCGTCTCCGTCGCGACGACCTTCAAGGAGGAGCTGGCGCGAGCCGGCGTGATCTTCTGCCCGATCTCCGAAGCCGTGCGCGAGCACCCGGAGCTGGTGCGCAAATATCTCGGCTCGGTCGTGCCGGTCAGCGACAATTTCTTCGCGACGCTGAACTCGGCGGTGTTTTCCGACGGCTCCTTCGTTTACGTGCCGCCGGGCGTGCGCTGCCCGATGGAGCTGTCCACTTACTTCCGCATCAACGAGAAGAACACCGGACAGTTCGAGCGCACGCTGATCATCGCCGACGCCGGATCATATGTCAGCTATCTCGAAGGCTGCACGGCGCCCAAGCGCGACGAGAACCAGCTGCACGCGGCCGTCGTGGAGTTGGTCGCGCTCGACGACGCCGAGATCAAATATTCCACCGTGCAGAACTGGTATCCCGGCGACAGCGAGGGCCGCGGCGGCATTTACAACTTCGTGACGAAGCGCGGCGATTGCCGGGGGCGCAATTCGCACATCAGCTGGACGCAGGTCGAGACGGGATCGGCGATCACCTGGAAATATCCGTCCTGCATCCTGCGCGGAGATAATTCGCAGGGCGAGTTCTATTCGATCGCCGTGTCGAACGGGCGCCAGCAGGTCGACAGCGGCACCAAGATGATCCATCTCGGCAAGAACACCAAGAGCCGCATCATCTCCAAGGGCATTTCGGCGGGACGCTCGCAAAACACCTATCGCGGGCTCGTCTCCGCGCATCGCAAGGCCGATGGCGCGCGCAATTTCACCAATTGCGACAGTTTGCTGATCGGCGACCGCTGCGGCGCGCACACCGTGCCCTATATCGAGAGCAAGAATCCCAGCGCGCAATTCGAGCACGAGGCGACGACCTCGAAAATCTCGCAGGACCAGTTGTTCTATGCGATGCAGCGTGGGCTCTCGGCGGAGGAGGCGACGGCGCTGATCGTCAACGGCTTCGTGCGCGACGTGCTGCAGCAGCTGCCGATGGAGTTCGCGGTGGAGGCGCAGAAGCTGATCTCGATCAGTCTCGAGGGGAGCGTCGGATGAGCGCGCGGACTTTGCAACTTTCCTTGCCGGACGAGCTCGCCGCGGAAATCGCGGCCGCCGTCGCGCGCGGCGAATATGGCTCCGAGAAGGACGCGATTCTCGGCGCGGTCGCGGAGTGGCGGACGCGGCGTCAGGGCGAGACGAGGGAAATCGAGGAATGGCGCGGGCTATGGCGAGAGGAGATCGACGCCGGGCCGGGGCGGTTCGAATTAATCGAAGACATGAGAGTCGAGGCGCGGCGATGGAACTGAACAGCCCCGCCATTCGATCATCGATCCGGATTGGACACGACCATGCTTGAAATCAAAAACCTCCATGTCTCCATCGGCGACCGCAAGATTCTCGATGGGCTCACGCTCACCGTTCACGACGGCGAGGTCGCGGCGATCATGGGGCCGAACGGCACCGGCAAATCGACGCTGTCCTATGTCGTCTCCGGACGCGAGGGCTACGACGTCACGCAGGGCGAAGTGCTGCTGAACGGCGAGAATATTCTCGGACTGCCGCCGCATGAGCGCGCGGCCAAGGGCGTGTTTCTGGCCTTTCAATATCCGGTCGAAATTCCCGGCGTCGCGACGATGACCTTTCTGAAGGCCGCGCTCAACGCGCAGCGGCGCGCGCGCGGAGAGGAGGAGTTGCAAACTCCCGATTTCATGAAGCGCGTCAACGACGCGGCGGCGAAGCTCGGCGTCGTCAAGGACATGTTGCGGCGTCCGCTCAACTGCGGGTTTTCCGGCGGCGAAAAGAAGCGCATGGAGATTTTGCAGATGGCGCTGCTGGAGCCGCTTCTGTGCATATTGGACGAGACGGATTCCGGCCTCGACATCGACGCGCTGCGTGTTGTCTCCGAAGGCGTCAACGCGCTGCGCGCGAAGAATCGCGGCTTCCTCGTCATCACTCACTATCAGCGCCTGCTCGACTACATAAAACCCGACACGGTGCATGTGATGGCGCGCGGACGCATCCTGCGCAGCGGCGGGCCAGAGCTGGCGCTCGAACTCGAGTCGAGCGGTTATAAGGACTACATCGGCGAAGCGGCGTGATCATGAGCGACATAGCGACATCGGCGGTTGCCGACCTGAAAACCGCGTTCGACGCGATGAAGGACTCCGGTGCCCATGCGCTGCGTCAGCGCGCCTGGGACGCTTTCGCGCGCAAGGGCCTGCCGAACCGGCGCGTCGAGGCGTGGCACTACACCGATCTGCGCGCCGCGTTGCGCGTCGTCGCGCCGCCCCGCGCCGCCGGGCCCGCGACGCCGACATTGGAGCGCGGGCGGGAGTCCTGCCGATTCGTCGTGCTCGACGGCGTTTTTCGTCCCGATCTCTCCGACGTTTCGGCATTGCCTTACGGCGTTAGCGCGCTCTCCTTGCGCGAGGCTCTGGCGCGCGGCGACGCGGACATTCTCGCCGCTCTGGCCGGCGACGCCGAAGACCCGGCGCTCGCGCTCAACGCCGCCTTGATGCAAGACGGCGCGGTGTTGCGCGTTTCGCCCGGCTGCGTGCTGGAGCGGCCGCTGGAGTTCGCGAATTTCGTTTCCGGCGGCGCCGCGCAATCGGTCTATACGCGCTCGCTGGCGATCTTGGGCGCCGGCGCCCGCGCCACGCTGCTGGAGAACTACACGCCGCTGGAGCGCTCCGGCGCGCAGGAGAATCACGCGCTGGTCATGGTCCTCGGCGACGGCGCGAAGCTCGATCATGTCGCGACGATCGCGCCGCAGAGCGCGGACGCCGTGCACGTGGTCTCGCTTCTGGCGACGCTGGGGGAAAACAGCGCGTTGAACTCCTTCTGCCTCGTCGAAGGCGGCGGCCTGCTGCGCCGGCAGATTTTCGCGACGCTTAAAGGCGCGAACGCCGACGTCTCCTTCGACGGCGCGAGCCTGCTGCGCGGGCGCGACCACGCCGATACGACGCTGCTCGTCAGGCACGAGAGCCCTGGCGGCAAGAGCCGCGAATTTTTCCGTCACATCGTCGACGAGTCCGCGACGGGCGTGTTTCAGGGCAAGGTCAGCGTCGCGCCGCTGGCGCAAAAGACCGACGGTTCGATGCAGTCGAAGACGCTGTTGCTCTCGGACGGCGCGTCGATGAACAACAAGCCGGAGCTGGAGATCTTCGCCGACGACGTGGTTTGCGGCCATGGCGCGACTTGCGGACAGCTCGACGCCGATCAACTGTTTTATCTCGAGGCGCGCGGCGTGCCAAAGCCCGAGGCCGAGGCGCTGCTGATGGAAGGCTTCGCCAATGAGGCGCTGGCGCGCGTCAAGGACGAAGCGACGCGGGATGCGCTGGCGGCGCGCGTCGCGGCGTGGCTACGGGCGCGGGAGACTTTGCGATGAACCTGCCATTCGACGCCTCGAAAGCCGCGCCCGTCTTCGACGTGGAGGCGATCCGCCGCGATTTTCCGATCCTCGCCGAGCGCCCCTACGGCAAGGAGCTGGTCTATCTCGACAACGCCGCCTCGGCGCAAAAGCCGAGGCAGGTCATCGAGCGGCTGACGCATTTCTACGAGCACGAATACGCCAATGTGCATCGCGGGCTGCATTACCTCGCCAACGCCGCGACCGAAGCTTTCGAAGGCGCGCGCGAAAGCACGCGGCGCTTCCTCAACGCGGGCTCCGTGGACGAAATCGTCTTCACGCGCTCGGCGACGGAGGCGATCAACCTCGTCGCGGCGTCCTTCGGCCTCGCGCATATCGGCGAGGGCGACGAGATCATTCTCTCGCTGATGGAGCACCACTCCAACATCGTGCCCTGGCATTTCCTGCGCGAGCGCAAGGGCGCCGTGCTGAAGTGGATCGAGGTCGACGACGACGGCAATTTCTCGCTCGACGCCTTCGAGAAGCTCATCACCAAGCGCACCAAGATCGTCGCGCTGACGCATATGTCGAATGTCGTCGCGGCGCCGACCCCGATCAAGGAGGTTGCGCGCATCGCCCATGCGCATGGCGTTCCCCTCTTGGTCGACGGTTCGCAGGGCGCGGTGCATCTCGACGTCGACGTGCAAGCGCTCGATTGCGATTTTTACATCCTGACCGGCCATAAGCTCTATGGACCGACCGGGATCGGCGCCCTTTACGGCAAGAGCAAATGGCTCGAAAACCTGCCGCCCTTCTGCGGCGGCGGCGAGATGATCGAAACCGTCACGCGCGAGAGCGTCACCTACAACACGCCGCCGCAGCGGTTCGAAGCGGGCACGCCGCCGATCGCCCAGGCGGTCGGGCTCGGCGCCGCGCTGGATTACATGGAGAGCCTTGGCCGCGCGGCGATCCGCGCCCACGAGGCCGATCTCACCGCCTATGCGCATGAGCGGCTGGCGGAAATCCAGGGCGTCCATATCTATGGACGGGCTCGCGAAAAAGGTCCTATTCTCGCCTTCAACATGGATGCGGCTCATGCACATGACATCGCTACCGTGATCGACCGCGCCGGCGTCGCCGTGCGCGCCGGCACGCATTGCGCGATGCCCCTGCTGGCGCATTTCGGCGCGACATCGAGCTGCCGCGCTTCTTTCGCGCTTTACAACACACGTGGCGAGATCGACCGGCTCGCGGAGGCGCTGATCCGGGCGCGGGCCTTATTCTCGTAAAGGAGGCGGAGGTGGAGAACGTGGAGACCATGGAGAAGACCGCGAGCGCGGTCAACGCGGCGATGATCAACCTGGCGCCGAGCTGCGATCCCGAGGCGCTGGAGCGTCTCAGCGCCGACATCATCAAGGCGTTGAAAACGGTCTACGACCCGGAAATCCCCGCCGACATCTACGAACTCGGCCTGATCTACCGCATCGACATCTCCGACGACGGCTATGTCGACATCGACATGACGCTGACCGCGCCCGGATGTCCGGTGGCGGGCGAAATGCCGGTGTGGGTGCAAAACGCGGTGAGCGCGGTGCCGGGAGTGGCCGACGTGAAGGTGCATATGGTGTTCAACCCGCCATGGGACCAAAGCCGCATGTCCGACGAAGCCCGCATCTCGCTCGATATGTGGTGAGGAGCCTGCGATGACCGATCCGGCGCCAAGAATCGGCGCTGTGCTCGAAACGGCTATTTATGTCGACGATCTCGCGCGGGCCGGGCGCTTCTATGAGGAGACGCTCGGTTTGGCGCCTCTGCTGCGCGACGCGCGAATGTGGGCTTTCGACTGCGGGCCGGGCAGCGTGCTGCTGGCGTTCCTGCGCGGGACCACGGCCGAGACGCTGCATCTGCCGGGCGGCGAAATTCCGCCGCACGAGGGCGCGGGTCGGCTGCATTTCGCGCTGGCCATCGCGGCGGAGGATCTCGGCGCCTGGGAAGCGCGGCTGGCCGGACAGGGCGTTGCGATCGAGGCGCGGATGAACTGGCCGCGTGGAGGCAAGAGCCTTTACTTTCGCGATCCCGACCACAATCTGGTGGAGTTGGCGACGCCCGGTCTCTGGGCGAATTATTAAGTCGTATTCAGCGAAGGGCGCGCGGCGCGCCGATATCGGGAGATTAACCATGAGCCTCGCCCTGTCCTCCAATGTGCTGAGCCTGAGCGCCGCCGCCGCCGAGCGCGTGCGCGGGCTTCTCAAAAGCGCGCCGTCGCCCGTGACGGGCCTGCGCGTCAGCGTCGAAAAAGGCGGCTGCGCCGGCATGTCCTATCAAATGGCGCTGGCCGAACCCTCGCTCGGCGATGAAGTGGTCGAGCAGGAAGGCGCGCGCGTCATCATCGACGCCAAGGCGGTGCTGTATTTGCTCGGGACGCGCATGGACGTGAAGACCGATCAATTCTCCTCGACCTTCGTATTCGAAAATCCAAACCAGACCTCGGCCTGCGGCTGCGGCGAGAGCGTCGCGCTGACGCCCGCCGATCCCGCGCGACTGGCGTAGGCGCTCGGCCTGTTAGCATGTCGTTTACTTCGATGCTTCGTAAGGTCGGGTTGATATGAGTCTCTAAAATCTTTCTTCAGCTTCCCGCGCCCAAGCTATCGCACGCTCATAGTGTCGGAGTAGCTTGATGTCGTGTTCCCGCCCGCGTTTGTCGCACCTCCTCCTCGGCGCCGTCCTGGCGGTCGCGGCGGGCGTCATCTCAGCTCCTCCGACCGGCGTGGCGCGCGAAGGTCATCGCTTAGATCACGAGACGGACATCCCCGTGCTGTCGGCTCCGACACGGCAGGGGTTCGATGAGATCATCGTGCAAATGGCGCCCTTGCGTCCAGCTCCCGGCGCGGTAGCGGCGAAGCCCGCGCCCGCGCCGGGCGTCGCGCGCGAAACGAAGCCCGCGCCCGCGGTCGAGGCCAGCAAGGATTCCGCCGCGCCCAAGGACTCGGCGAAGACGGAGCCCGCGACGCCTCAAACCGCGCGGTCGGACAGGGAGTTGGAGCTGAAGACCGGCGAGCCGGCCATGCCGACCATGCCGGTCGCGGCGGTCGTCGCGCAAGCGGCGAAGCCCGTCGCGCGGCTGTCGGAGCCGGTCGCTCAACACAACCCGTCGCAAGAGGTTAAGGGTCTGGATTTGAGGATCGGCGAAGCCGCCCTGCCGGCGAAAATCGCGACGGCCGATCAAGCGGCGCGGCGCGCCGAGCCGGTTCCGGCGCCCTCGGCGCCGGTCGCGCGACAAATCCCGGGGATCGCCGTTCAGACGGCCAGGCTTCCGGATTTGATGATCGGCGAGGCCGCCGCGCCGCGTCAGCCCGCGCCCGCCGCCGCGCCGCCGGCGCCCATCGCGCAGCCTAGCCCGGCGCCCGCCGCGCAAGCGGCCAAGGCTCCAGACTTGAAGATCGGCGAGGCCGCCGCGCCGCGTCAGCCCGCGCCCGCCGCCGCGCCGCCGGCGCCTATCGCGCAGCCTAGCCCGGCGCCCGCCGAGCAAGCGGCGAAGGCTCCAGACTTGAAGATCGGCGAGGCCGCCGCGCCGCGTCAGCCCGCGCCCGCCGCCGCGCCGCCGGCGCCCATCGCGCAACCAAGCCCGGCGCCCGCCGCGCAAGCGGCCAAGGCTCCAGACTTGAAGATCGGCGAGGCCGCCGCGCCCCTGGCGGTCGTGGCCGCCGCGCCGCCGGCGCCCATCGCGCGAGAGACGCCGACGTCCGCCGCGCAAGCGGTCAAGGCGCCGGATTTGAAGACCGCCCAGATCGCCGCGCCGCCGGCGGTCGCCGTGGCCGCGCAGGCGGCCAAGCCCGCCGATCCGGCTCCCGCCGCGGCCCCCGCGGCGCAGGCCCCGACCAACGAGACGCAGGCCTATGCTGCGCTGCTGGCGCAGGGCGCGCGGGGACCGGTCGAGGTGCGCCTCGCCAATCGCGCGACGATGTGGCTCCCGGCCAATCGCGTCTTTCTCGACGGCGAGCAGGCGCGCAAGCTGCTCGGCGCCGGAAAGAACTGGGACAACGCCACGCAAGGCGTCGTGTTGCCAACGACGAGCCGGCCGGATTGGATGGCCTATGTCAGTCTCGTCGACGACGGCTACATCAGCGATCAGGACGCCAAGACGATGGGCCCCGAAGCTGTCCTGGGGACTTACAAAGCGAAGGTCGCCGCCGAAAATCCGGCCCGCGCGCGTCAGGGCCTCCCGATGCTGGAGGTCACCGGCTGGTTGGAGGCGCCGCGCTACGACGCCAAGCATCGCCTGACTTCCTGCCTCGGCGCGACGCAGCTCGGATCGAAGATCCCGGATGATCGGATCGTCAATTGCGGCGCCTTCGCGCTTGGCGACCAGGGCGCCCTCAAGATCGTCGTCGCCGCCCAGGAGGCGGATTACCAGCGCTTCAGAGGCGAGTCCGGCGCGCTCATCGACACCATCGTCTACGACAAGGGCAGGGGATACGACGACGCGGACCTCGCCACGGTCAAAACGGCTCCCTACGGCCTCATCGCGCTGATCACCGGCGACGTCGACTTCAAAAAAGTGACGGTCGCTCCGCCCGCGGCGCCCGTGCAAAAGCTGGGATTGATCGCGCTCCTCATCGTCTATGCGCTGAAGTTCGGCAAAATGCTGCTCGTCGGCATGGCCGCGGTCTTCGCTTTCGTCCGCTGGATCGGGCGCAAGCGTAAGTCCGGCGACAAAAAGCCCGAGAGCGAACAAGCGGCCGCCGCGCCGATCTGGCGGCGCGCCATTCAGGCGGCGCGAGCCAAGCTCGGTTCGCGCGGCGAGACCGCCCGGCCGGTCGCCGCTTCCGCCGCCGCCGCCGAACCGGAACTGGAAGAGGCCGCGCCAAGCACCGGCGTCGGCGCCGTGCTGGCCGCCGCGCGCGCGAAATTGCCGTCGCTCCCCTTCCCGCGAAAGGGCTCGGAGCCGGCCGCTGCTTCAAACGCCGCGCCGCGAGGCGAGGAGTCGCCGGGGACTTCCCTGGCCAGACTGGCGTGGATGATGCGCAAGAAGGCGCCCGAGGCTCCGGTTCAAGTCGATCTGTCGCGCCTCGAAAGACGCGCGTCCTCCGGCGCCGCGACCGCCGCCGCGGTCAAGCTCGCCGAGCCGGAGGTCGTTCGCCCGCTGCCGGGCGCCGCGCCGATCGCCGCGCCAAAACCGAGAGTGGCGACCCCCGCGCCAGCGCCTCGGGTCGAGCCCGCGCCCGAACCCATGCCCGCAGCCGCGCGGGCGCCCACGCCCGAGCCCTTCGCGTTGATCGAGCCGGGCGACGAGGCGGCGGCGTCCATCGCGATTTCCGCGCGTGAATCCTTGCGCGAGGCGAACGGCTGACCTCCGTTTCCATCCGACGACGACGACCCTCGCGCGCGCCCTTGCCGGGAGCGCGCGCGGCTCCGTGAAATGCCGAGAAAAACCCCAATATTTGGACAAGCGAAGCGGGTTTTCCCGAGAAAGCTGCTTGTCATTTCATAAGTAATTGTTTTCAATTAAGTTTCTTGCGCCGCAAAGGCTGGCGCGCGTCCCGAGAATCACCTATAGAAAAGGGAGGATTCAACAGTAGATTCAGATTGGCGCCTCCCTTGGCCGAAGAGATAAACGAAAAAGACGGGCCCGGCCCTTCGGGTTCCGATATTCGCCCGGTGTCCATCGCCGACGAAATGAAGCGCAGCTATCTCGATTACGCGATGAGCGTGATCGTGAGCCGCGCGCTTCCAGACGTGCGCGACGGCCTGAAGCCGGTTCATCGGCGCATCCTCTACTCGATGAACGAGAACGGCCACACGCCCGACAAGGCGCATGTGAAGTCGGCGCGCATCGTCGGCGACGTGATGGGTAAATATCACCCGCACGGCGACGCGGCGATTTACGACGCGCTGGTGCGCATGGCGCAGCCCTTCTCGATGAGCCTGATGCTGATCGACGGGCAGGGCAATTTCGGCTCGGTCGACAACGATCCGCCCGCCGCGATGCGCTACACCGAGTCGCGCCTCGCGAAACCCGCGCTCGCGCTGCTCGAGGACATCGACGAAGGCACCGTCGACTTCCAGCCTAATTACGACGACAAGGAGCACGAGCCGACCGTCCTGCCGGCGCGCTTCCCCAATCTTCTGGTCAATGGCGCGGGCGGCATCGCCGTCGGCATGGCCACCAATATCCCGCCGCATAATCTCGGCGAGGTGATCGACGCCGCCATCGCGATGATCGACCGCCCCGACATGACGGTCGCGGAGCTGATGGAGATCGTGCCGGGGCCGGACTTCCCGACCGCCGCGACGATTCTGGGGCGCGGCGGCATTCGCAACGCCTATTCCACCGGGCGCGGCTCGATCATCATGCGCGCCAGCGCGCGGATCGAGACGACGCGCAAGGATCGCGAAGCGATCATCATCAGCGAGATTCCCTATCAGGTGAACAAGGCGGCGCTGGTCGAACGCATCGCCGAACTCGTGCGCGAAAAGAAGGTCGAGGGCATCTCGGATCTGCGCGACGAATCCGACCGCGACGGGATGCGCATCGTCATCGAATTGCGGCGCGAGGCCGTGGCCGACGTGGTGCTCAATCAGCTGTGGCGCCACACCTCGCTGCAGTCGAGCTTCCCGGTCAATATGATCGCGCTGAACGGCAAGCGCCCGGAGATGATGACGCTGAGCGACGTGCTGCGCGCCTTCGTCGATTTTCGCGAAACCGTCGTCACGCGGCGCACCAAGTTCCGGCTCGGCAAGGCGCGCGATAGCGCCCATTTGCAGGTCGGCCTCGCCATCGCCGTCGCCAATATCGATGAGGTGATTCATCTGATCCGCTCGTCGCCCGACGCCGGCGCCGCGCGCGAAGCCCTGATGGCCCGCGCCTGGCCGGCCAAGGACATGGCGCCGCTGGTGGCGCTCATCGCCGATCCGCGCCACGCGCTCGGCGAGGACGGAACCTGCCGCCTCTCGGAAGCGCAGGCGCGCGGCATTCTCGATTTGCGCCTGCAACGCCTCACCGCGCTCGGCCGCGACGAAATTTCCGCCGCCCTGCAAAAACTCGCGGCGGAGATCGCCGAATATCTCGAAATCCTCGGTTCGCGCGAAAAGCTGTTCGGCATCATCAAGGACGAGATGCTCGAGGTGAAGCGGCTTTACGCGACGCCGCGCCGCACGCAAATCCTCGACGCCGAGAGCGATGTCGAGGACGAGGATCTGATCGCGCGCGAGGACATGGTCGTCACCGTCTCGCACGCCGGCTACATCAAGCGCGTGCCGCTCTCGACCTATCGCGCGCAGCGGCGCGGCGGCAAGGGCCGCTCGGGGATGCAGACGAAGGAGGAGGATTTCGTTCACCGCCTCTTCGTCGCCAACACCCATACGCCCGTGCTGTTCTTCTCCTCGCTCGGGCGCGCCTATAAGGAGAAGGTGTGGCGGCTGCCGCTCGCCGCGCCGCAGGCTCGCGGCAAGGCGCTCGTCAACATGCTGCCGCTGGAGCAAGGCGAGCGCATCACCACGATCATGCCGCTGCCCGAGGACGAAGCGAGCTGGGCGACGCTCGACGTGATCTTCGCGACGACGCGCGGCACGGTGCGGCGCAACAAGCTGTCGGATTTCTCCGACGTGCGCCGCAA
>Ga0181527_1002116_pt1 | contig 19175 bp, 16 predicted proteins | sample PEATcosm2014_Bin_30_FD_119762 | JGI IMG/M metagenome (GOLD analysis project Ga0181527, IMG submission 119762) | Peatland microbial communities from MTU Mesocosm Facility, Houghton, MI, USA - PEATcosm2014_Bin06_60_metaG | ecosystem: Environmental > Terrestrial > Soil > Wetlands > Peat | place...
CGATCGCCATGATCCTGGATCGAACCAGCATCGCCTCCCTGCGCGAGCGCGGACACAGGGAACAGCAAATCTTGCGCTGACGCCTTTGGCGAAACAGGGCGAGATGGGCGACGACGACGCCGGATAAATTCGATTCCCCGCGCTTCACCGACGAGGCGTCGCGCGCGGCGCGGCGGAGCAGCCTCGCGCTGGCGCTCGCGCGCGCAAATCCCTATCTTCCGTGCAACTCGTCTTCGGTCAGGAATTCCACCATGCCGCATACTCAGAATCCGCTGCTCGCCCGGTGGCTTGGTCCCTATGGCCTGCCGCCCTTTGGAGCCATTGCCGCCGCTCATTACCGCCCCGCGTTCGAAAGAGCGCTGGCGGAGCATCGCGCCGAGATCGGCCGCATCGCCCAAAATCCGGCGGAGCCGGATTTCGACAACACCATCGCCGCTCTCGAAGATTCGGGGCGGCCGTTGCAGCAGGTCTGCGCGGTGTTCTGGAATCTTTGCGGGACCGATTCAACGCCCGAGCTGGAGGAAATCGAGCGCGAAATCTCCGGCGTGCTGGCGCGGCACGCCAGCGAGACGTCGATGAACGCGGCGCTCTTCGCCAGGGTCGACGCGCTGCACGCGCGGCGCGAGACGCTCGGACTAGCGCCCGAGCAATTGCGCGTGCTGGATCTCACCCACAAGGATTTCGTGCGCGCCGGCGCGCGGCTCGAAGGCGATCAGCGCGCGCGCATGACGGCGATCGTCGAGCGGCTCGCCCAGCTCGGCGCCGCTTTTTCGCAAAATGTGCTGGCCGATGAAGCCTCCTTCCTTCTGCTGCTGGATGAAGACGCGCTCGACGGGCTCTCGGAGAGCTTTCGCGCCGCCGCCGCCGCCCTTGCGGCCGAACGCGGCTCCAGCGGCAAATATGGCGTCTCGCTTTCGCGTTCCTCGGTCGAGGCGTTTCTGCAAGGCTCGGCGCGGCGCGATCTGCGCGAGGCGGCCTTCAGCGCTTGGGCGAGCAGGGGTGAGAACGGCGGCGAGACAGACAATCGTGCCATCATCGCCGAAATCCTCCAGCTGCGCCACGAACGCGCGCGGCTGCTGGGCTACGAGAATTTCGCCGCTTACAAGCTCGACGACACAATGGCGAAAACGCCCGAGGCGGTGCGCGCTCTTCTCGACGGGGTCTGGGCGGCGGCGCTCGAACAGGCGCGCAAGGAGCGCGCCGCGCTGCAATCGGCTATAGAAGAAGAGGGCGCGAATTTTCAGCTTGCCGCCGCCGACTGGCGTTATTACGCCGAGCGGGTGCGCAAGGAGCGTTACGATCTCGATCAGGCCGAGATCGCGCCCTATTTCCAGCTCGACAATATGATCGCCGCCGCCTTCCACGTGGCCGAGCGTCTCTTTGGGTTGCGGTTTGTCGAGCAGCGCGGGCTCGATCTTTATCATCCGGAAGTGCGCGCGTTCGATGTGTTGAACGAGCGGGGCGAACATGTCGCGCTGTTTCTTGGCGATTATTTCGCGCGGCCCTCCAAGCGCGGCGGCGCCTGGATGTCGGAGTTCCGCGGCCAAGAAAAACTTGCCGGCGACATTCGCCCCATCGTCGTCAATGTAATGAATTTCACGAAAGGCGCGGCCGGCGCGCCGCGATTGCTCAGCCTCGACGACGCGCGCACATTGTTCCACGAGTTCGGTCATGCGCTGCACGGCATCTTGTCCAACGTCACTTATCCGCGCGTCGCGGGCACGAATGTAGCGCGCGATTTCGTCGAGCTTCCCCCGCAGCTTTTCGAGCATTGGCTGCTGGAGCCGAGCGTGCTGCGCCGTTTCGCGCTCCATGCGCGGACGGGCGAAGCCTTGCCGGAGGACATGCTGGCGCGCATCGTCGCCGCGCGCAATTTCAATCAGGGATTTGCGACGGTGGAGTTCTGCGCCTCGGCCTTCGTCGATCTCGATCTGCACGAGCGCGATCAGAAGGGCGAGATAGACGTGGGCGAACTCGAGCGCGCTAGCCTTGCGCGCATCGACATGCCCGCGGACATCATCATGCGCCACCGCGCGCCGCATTTCTCTCATATCTTCTCGGGGGATGGCTATTCGTCCGGTTATTACAGCTACCTTTGGGCCGAGGTGCTCGACGCCGACGCCTTCGAGGCCTTCAAGGAAGCCGGCGATCCCTTCTCGCCAGAGGTCGCGGGCAAGCTGCGCGAGCACATTTACTCGGCCGGCGGCAGCCAGGATGCGCGGGACTCCTATACGGCCTTTCGTGGCCGCATGCCCACGGTGGAGCCGCTGTTGCGGCAACGCGGGTTTTTGACCGCGAAGTGAAGCAAGGCCAAGGCGAGGCCCGGGTTCTCGCTGTTGACCCAAAAGTTCAGACTTTGCCGTCCGCCCGCGAAAGCCCGTTTACGGCGATGTCGGTCATCGCGCCGCCTCCAAGGCTTTGGGCGCGGCTTCGGCGACCGGCAGGCGCGGGCGGATGAGCCGCGCGAAATCATCGAGCGCGCGAAAGTTTTTCTCGGTGTGAAGCGACGCTGGCTTCAACAGCAAGGAGCGCAATTTCGTGCGTCGATGCAACTCGAGGATTTTCTCCCCGACCTCGTCGAAACTTCCAATCAGCGAATGCTCGATGATCGCCGCCTCGTCGAAGGGGACGTTTGGCGAGCCGGCCTGCGCGCGAAAAATGCCGCCGATGCGCTCGGCGAAGCGACGAATGAACGGAACCGCTTCCGCCAAGGCTTCTTCGCGCGTCGGGGCGGTATAGAAAAATCGGGCCAGAGTCAGGCGAGGATCGGCTCCCGGCCCGCCCGCCTCGCGAAAGGTTTCGATGATGTCGAGCACGCGCGAAAGCGGGTACGGCGGCGCCGCCATGACCCCAAGATCGTTGCGCGCCGCGTATCGGATCGCACGCGGCGTCGTCGTCGCGAGATAGGTCGGGATCGGCCTTTGCAGAGGCTTTGGCGTTATACTGACGTCGCTTGCCTGATAATATTCGCCGGTGAAACTCACATTTTCTTGATAGAGCAGCCGATTGACCAGCCCCAGCGCCTCCAGCGTCATGTCTCGGGATTGATCCGCTCCCGCGAGAAAATGCTTGTTTTGAAGCGCGAAGGGACCGCCCTTGGCGACGCCGAAATCGAACCGCCCCTTGGATAGAATGTCGATCGTCGCGACGTCTTCCGCGACTTGAATGGGATTGCGAAAGGCGATCAGCACCGCCGCCGAACCAAGTCTTATGCGGCTCGTGACTCCCGCGAGATAGGCGAGCAGCGTCAAAATCGACGGGCTCACGGCGTCCGGGTCGAAATGATGTTCGGCGACCCAGGCTTCGTCTAGACCGAGCGCTTCCGCGTGTTGGACGAAGCGCGTCTGTGTGTCGAAACAGCGGGCGAAGTCGCGTTCGTGGTTTTCGTAAGTGCAAAAGACGCCGATGCGCATCGCCCAACCCTCGTTTGCATGGCCTCCCCCTTGGGGCGCGGTCTTTCGCGCTCATGCGCCGGCGCCCGAGGAAACACTCCGGCCCGGCCCCATCCGCGATCAGCGGGATCGGATGGTCCGCCAGCGCAAGAACCCTTCTTTTATGCAAGCAAGGGGCCGCGCTAAACCAATCGCCGCTGATCGCGTCAAGACAAGCGAAAAATCATATATATGATTTACATAGCGGTAATTATTACGCCGCTCCGCCTCGCGGGGCAAGTCGAAACTCCCGCGCGTCGCTCTTTTTCCGCTGGAGCAGCCGCGAGCGCGGGACGCAAATCGGCTCATTTCAATTGGATTTGATGGCGTCGAATGTCGCGGCCATTTCGCGCGCGTCGGCGTCGGCGATCGAAGCGCTTGCGAGAGGGTCGCCGCCGGCGCGCCACGCCGCCTCGGCGCTGGGGTTCGCGAGAGCGAGATTGAGCGCGCTATTGAGTTCATAGAGCCCCCAGGCGAGGCCCGCCTCGCGCAGCGACGCCAACAGCGCGTTCTGCACGACGCAGCGAACCAGGAAATGCGGCATGGAGATAAGCGCCTCGTTGTTCAGGCCGGCCATGGCCTCGGCGCAGGCGGCCTTATCGAAGGAGGCGTGGCCGCGGCACGCGAGCGGACGCACGCGATAGATGAGGCAGAGGCCGTCCTCGATAAAGGGACAGGGCCGGCGCAACGCGAGGCGCCGCTCGTCGTCGAGGCCGCTGGTGATCGCGGCGTCTCGCGCGACGCGATCCGCGAGATCCACGCCGATCCCGGCGAAAGCGGGCCTGGTCGCGACGATATATTGCGCGATCAGCAAAATTTCGGGAGCCGTCGCGGCGACGCGCAGATCGCAACAGGCGGCGCATCCCTGATGGCAGGCGAGCGCGGGCATGTCCTCGATCTGGATCGCGACATTGCCGTCGAAGCTGTCGAACGCCTGGACCGATAATTCCTTCACGAGGTCGGGACCCCCGCGCCACGCGCGAATCGTCTCCCCAAAGGCTTCTTGCAGCGCCTTGAACAGGGCCAAGGGAGTGTTGTCGTCGCCGTTTCCCATCCGAGCAGGCCTCTCTTCCCAGCGATCGCGACCCCGATTTTCCGCGAGCCTCGGGGCGAGCGATGGGCCGGAGCCTGTGTACACGCAGATTATATGACGTAGCCGCGCCGGCGAAGCGAGATTTCGCGCGATTGGAACGCGACAAGAGGGATGCATGCGCGGCCGGCGCCGAAGCGCGCCAGCATCGCCAATGCACGCCGTCGCTCGAACAAGCAATGTTTGTTTCGGGCCAAACCTAACAGACCGCGTGGTGCTATTAACAATTAGCCCACCTTTTCGCGAGATCGCCGTTTGGCAAGTTAAAACAAAAAATATAAAAATGCCCGATTTGGCAAAAGATATATTCTCATTTAGAGTAATGGCTTAGATCTCAGTATAATGGCATGGTTTTAATCATTACGTGAAACTTACGCAGAGGTTACCGGGGCATTTACCGCAATTTATCGGGGCTGCATCCAATTTATACGAGGATATTAACCTAGCTGAAATTGGCGCGCCGTAATGTGGACTGTGTGAGCCGCGCGTATCGGCTCCGTGTGTGAAAACGTGAAGAGGTAACAGTCATGTCGGAGCTGCTGGACAATTTTTGGGCGGACGAACAGGGCGCGACGGCGATCGAATATGGTCTGATCGCATCCCTGGTGGCGATCGCCGCCATTTCCGCCTTCACCACGGCCGGCACCAAAATGAGCGCCAGCTTCAAATTTGTCGCCGGTCAGCTTCATTCTTGAGGGAGGCGGCGGAGATTGATCGATGTCCTTTCCGCCATCACGCCGACCGCTGGAGCGACGGCCCTCATGCGTATTTTCGTGGTGGAAGACGAATTCGAACTCGCCGGACTGCTCGTGGAGCGTCTCCGGGGCTCGGGCTTTGAAACGGATCACGCCGCGACGCTGCTCGACGCGCGCGCGGCGATCGGCGCGCGCGACTATTCGCTGGCCCTACTCGACAGGCGGTCGCCGGATGGCGACAGCATCGCGCTTGTTCCCGATCTAGAGCGCTTACATCCGCGCGCGCGTTGTGATACTGACGGCGCGGGACGCGGTGTCGGACAAGATCGAGGGGCTCGACGCCGGCGCCGACGACTATCTCGCCAAACCGTTCGGCATGGACGAATTGATAGCGCGGGTTCGCGCGCGGATGCGTCGCGGCGGCGAAACCGCGACCGAGCCGCCTGTCGCCATAGGGGCGCTGTCCTGCCGTTTGGGGGCGCGCGAAGTTTTCGTCGACGGCCGGCCAATGTCGCTGCGCCGGCGCGAACTGCTGCTGCTGGAGTCGTTCGCCCGCCGCGCGACGCCGCGCGAAACCCTGCTCGCCGAAGTCTATGACGGCGGGCTGGAGCCGCGCTCGAAAGCGCTCGACGCGCTGGTTTCCCGCTTGCGCAAACATTTGAACGACGAGCAGGCCGGCGTGTCGATCGTCCCGATCCGCGGCGTCGGATATATTCTCGCGAAGACGGCGTCATAGGCGCGCCGCGCCCTCAACCAATAATTGGAGCCGCCTTGGCGCCAGAAGAAAATCCTTCGCGTCGGTCCTGCCGGCTTGTGGTTTGCGTCGGGCCGCGTTGTGACGCCGAGGGGCGGGGCCGGGCCTTGCTCGCGGCGCTGCGCGAAGAACTGGCCGCCAACCCCGCCGCCGCTGGCGTAAAAGTCACGACGCGCGATTGCCTGCGCGGCTGCACGCGCGATCCGGTCGTGAGGTTGGAGCCTTCGGGCGAGTTGTTCTCCGATCCGACAGTCGAGGATTTGTTGTGCGCCGCCCGCGCGGCGGTCTTGGATTTTGGGCCAGATTGAAGTCGCGGCGTCGCGCCGGGCGGAAAGAGACGGGATCGCGCGCATAATTTTCATGAAGGCTTAACCATCGACATGGTTGGCGGCGATTTTCCCCCTCGATCAACGCGTTGTTCAGCGTCGACTTTTAGCGTGAACTTCTTGGCCGTTCGGCGAAAGTGGAGAAGCTCTTGAAAACCATTCGCTGTCTATCCGATGTTTCGCTTGTCGTTACGGCCCTCGTTTTGGTCGCGACATCGCGAGCGCTGGCGCTGCCGGCGCCTTCCTCCTCGCCCGCGCCGCCCCTCGACTTCGCCGCGCTCGGCGTGGCGCTGATGGGCGGGATCGCCTATCTGCGTCGGCGCGACCGCGAATAATTCTTGCGCGCGCGACGTCGGTCCCAAGACGGCTCCCGGCCGGTCAAGTGGCGCCCCGCCGGTCGCGCTTTGGGTAAATACTTTATTTAACTATTGATCTTAACTTCGGGCTTAATTGGCGTCGGCATTCGGCGGCCGAGGAGAAGCCCGTGAAAACCATTCGCTGCCTGTTGGTTGCTTCATCGATTGTTCTGGTCGGAACATCGCAGCGTGGGCCGGGTTGCCGCCGGCTCCGCCGCCATCCGGGTCGCCCGCTCCGACTTTTGGGGTGCTTGCTCTCGCGGTCCTGGGCGGGATTAGCTATATGCGCCGGCGCGGCCGGAAGTAGTTTTCGATGCGCTTCGCCCTGTCGATAGGGCCGAGCGCCGCGTATTCGCGCGCGCCCAGCGATCGCGCGATTCTTCTCGTCTTCGTCGGCCTCGTCATCGCCTTCGCCCATTGGCCGGAAGCCGGTTGGCGCGGTCTTGACGAAACGGTCTTGGGCGCCGGCGGTTTTGGCGCGATGGTCGGGCTGGCGATCTTTATCGTCCTGCGCGGCGCGGACGACATCGCGCTGCGCCAATCGGATCGCGCCTTGATCGAGGCGCTGTCGGTTCCGCTGGTTTTCCCGTCCCGCGACCTTGCGTCGATGGCGACGACGTTGCTGGGGCTCGCTCTCATCCCTCGCGGCGACGCGCGTCTGTCGTCGGTCGGCCAGCTTCTGGTTGGATTGGCTTTTGTCGATTTCTGGGCGCCCATCCTGCTTAACTTCGCGGCCCCTTGGCTGCTGCCGTTCGAGGCTTATTGCGCCGAACTCCTGCTGCGCCCGTTTGGAGACTATGGCCGGTCGGGCGCGGTGATCGCGGCGGCGAGCGGCCACAGAATCGTCGTCGAGCAGGCCTGTTCCGCCTTTGTCAACGCCGCCAAGGCCGCGCTGATGATGCTGGTCTTCGTCAAGCTCGACGCGCTTGTGGTTTGCAAAAGGCATGTCGTGATGATCGCCATGAGCGTCGCGGCGATGTTCGCCATGAACGCCGCGCGGATCGCGCTGACGGCCGTGTCGCCGGAGTTTCACCTCTTTTTCCATCATGGGCTCGGCATGAAGATCATGCCGCTGCTGCTGCTGATCGCGATAGCGGCGATCAATTGGTTTTGGCCGCGCGCGAAGGCGGCGGCCGCATGAGTTTTTCTCGCGGCGCCGCTTTCTCGATCATGCTTGTCGCGGGGCTCGCCGGTTTCGCGGCGCGCATCGGCGCCGGCGCGCCGCCGATTCCGCGCGCCGACGCTTTCGACAGCGGAACGCCGTTCGGGCCGCTTGTCGCGCAGGCGAAAAGGCCGCGCTCCGGCATGGGATGGCTGTTTCGTTCCGAGGATTGCGGTGACGCTCTGGCGCTGGCGCCGTTCTCGATCCTGACCAACGGCTATGAGCCGTTGATGGACGCCGCCTTTCCCGCGCCCGCCTATCGCTCGCTGGTCATCGCCGACGGCGAAACGCGCGCCGCCTTCGACTATCGCTACGGCTATCTCGATTATCTGCGCCGCCGCGTCATGAACGAATTAAGGGTGTTCGCGCGCCAACGCGCGGATATGTTTTTCTATAAGCTCTATATTCCCGCGAGCTGCCCGCTGGACCAAGCGGCGGCGGCGCGAATTCGTGACGCGCTGAACGCGCGGGCGATGTGAGCCGGCGCGCCTTGCTAAGCCGGACCGGGGTTGTTAGCCTTTAATTGCGCGCCAACGGCAGGGCGCATTGGGTGACCGAAGCATGAATTCGCAGCCGCCGCGCCCGCCTCTGATCGCCGACACCGCGCCGGGCGCCGCCATCCCCGAAATCTGGCCGAAGCGCCCGCTCGCCCATCGCGCGGATTTCGCGAGCGGCGACGCCGCCGCCATTAAAGTCGCGGCGCTGCGCAATCTCGACGAGGCGGCGGAGCATTTCGCGCAAGGCCGCTGGCGCGAGGCCATGCCGCTCGTCGACCACGCCTGCAAGGCGTCGCGCCGCGCGCTCCTGGGCGCCGCGTGGAGCGTCTTCGCCAAGGAGGACTGCATCGCCCATCCCGTGCGCGAATTCCTGCATCAAGACCCCTTCACGCGGCGCTCGTTCCAGAAGCCGCGCGGACACGCTGGCGACGCCGTGCTGATCGATTACATGTACGGCATGGCGCACGCCGAACATGAGCTGACGGACGCGACGCCGGTCGGGCGCTGGATTCACAACTACACCACGAACACGCATGCGCCGCGCGCGGTCCGCCGCCGCATGCACGTCATCGCCGAGATGATCGACCGCGTCTGCATCGAGCGACGGCACGCGCGCATTCTCTCCATCGCCAGCGGCCATGTGCGCGAGCTCTTGTTCTCGCATGCCCTGCGCGCGGGCCTAGTGCGGGAGGTCGTCGCCTTCGATCAGGACGCGCGCTCGCTGGCCGAGGCCGAGGCGACCACCGGCTCGACGGCGCTGAAAATCATGCAAGGCTCGATCGCGCGGCTGATCGTCGGGAGTTACGACTTAAGCGATTTCGATCTCGTCTACACCGCCGGCCTGTTCGATTATGTCGACGAGCGCGCGGCGAAGCGGCTCGTGAAGACGATGTTCGACATGCTGAAGCCCGGCGGCATGTTGCTGGTCGGCAATTTTCTGAACGACATCGAAGACATCGGCTACATGGAATCCTTCATGGGCTGGAACCTCGTGTTTCGCGCGCGCGAGCAAATCGCCGCTCTCGCGGACGGGATAGAATTCGGAATTGGCGCGATGCGCTATTTCGAGGAGTCCGAGCGCAATATCGGCTTTCTTCTGGTGACCAAGGCGGGGTAGGGATTCGTTTCGTCTTCATGGAGCTTAGAAAAGCGGATCGTCGGCGAACCAATGCTTGCCCTTGTAAATGATCTCGGTCGACGAATCGTCGCTGTCGACGACGTCGACCCGCGCGCCCTTCCGCAACCAAACGCATCCCTTCCAGCGAACGGGTTGAGTGGGGCGGCCATTGTCGAGGCTCGCCAAGGCGCGCTCGTGCGCCTCGGCCCCGCTAGGACAGAATCTCACGAGCTGGGGCAGCGTTTCCTGACGCGGCGCGCGGGATCGAGCCTTGGCCTCGTTCGCGAGCATCGTCGCGTAAACAACGGCGAACGCGACGACGGCGACGCGTGGGACGGCGACGATGGACATGAGTTTCCCCCTTGCGCCGATCCCTCGCTTTCGCGGGCGTTCCGACAATACATGCCTCGAAACGCGGCCGCGCGCCGCGCGCCGGCGCAAGCATTGGCGAACGCGCTGGACAGCCGCGACGCGCAACTCCATTGGCTGTCTCGATTTTCCAAACAACTCGCTAAATTATTTCGAAATGAATTCTCTGTATTTTTAGAAGCGTTTCCGCTCGATGTGAAAAAGCTCGGGCCTGTCGAGCGCGCGTTTGATCAACGGAAGGCGTAAGGGGCGTTATGAGACGAGACATGAATTTGATCCTCGAAATGCTCCTGTTGCTCGAAGATATGCCCGTTCCAGTGGGCTCCGGGGTGCTTCTCAAGCGAGGGGCGGAAGAGATCGCCGTTCCCGGCTATGGTCTCGATCAAATTAAGTTTCACTTCTCCCTGCTTCGCAACGCCGGCTTCATCGACGTCGTGACGATCGAGCCCACCACCGGACTGCGTTTCAAGGGGCTCACCTGGGCTGGGCACGATTTTCTCGATCGCGCTCGCCGGCGAGAGGCCGCGGATCGCATGGACGCCGCCGACGAGATGGACCCGGACCTCATGCCGATGTCCCCTTACGGCGCGCAACGCAGAGCCAGAACGCCCCAGGGCGTCGAGGCGCCGAGGTTCTATCCGCGCAAATCCCTTCGACATCGGGCCTGAACGTAGGGCGTCCTCGTTCTTTTCGTGTTAGGAACGGCGCGACGAGGAGCGCGCCGGGTCGCGCGCGCACATATGAGGATTTGCGCGAGATGAGCGAGGCAGGTCTGCCGGAACCCAGCGGAGCGGGACGGCGCGCGGGCGTCCTTTCCAGCCGCCAGATCGCCGCGCTGGTCGAGGCTGGTTTTGTCGGCGCCAGCGCGCCCTTGGCGGCGGATCAGATTCAGCCCGCGAGCCTTGATCTGCGCCTCGGAGCCAAGGCCTTTCGCGTGCGCGCGAGCTTTTTGCCGGGCCGGGATCGCACCGTCGGGGAACTGCTGCGCGAGCTGAAATCCGACGAGATTTCGCTCACCGATGACGGCGCCGTGCTGGAGCGCGGATGTTTTTACGTCGTTCCGCTGATGGAGCGGCTCGCTCTGCCCAAGGATTTGTCGGGCGCGGCCAATCCGAAAAGCTCGACCGGACGGCTCGACATCTTCACACGGCTCATCACGGACCGGGGCGAACGTTTCGATCTCGCCGAGCCGGGCTATGAAGGGCCGCTCTACGCCGAAGTTTCGCCACGCAGCTTTTCGGTGCGCGCGCGCGCGGGTTCGCGGCTCAATCAATTGCGCTTTCGCCAGCACGATCCTCTCGCGCCGCAGCAGACGAGTTTCGCGCTCTCCGACGCTGAACTCGCCGCGATTCACGCGCGCGCGAAACTCGTGGACGGACCTTTGAATCTGCGCGACGGCGTGGTGCTGCGCGTCGATCTCTCGGGCCAGTTGCACGAGGGCGTCGTCGGCTATCGCGCGCAAAAGCATACGGATGTGATCGACATCGACCGCGTGGGCGCCTATCGGGTCGCCGATTTTTGGGACGTGTTGCCGGCGCGCGCGGACCGTCGGCTAATTCTCGATCCCGGCGATTTTTACATTCTCGCATCGCAGGAGCGATTGCGCATTCCGGCCGATCTCGCCGCCGAAATGGCTCCGATGGACGCCGCGATCGGCGAGTTTCGCGTGCATTACGCGGGCTTCTTCGATCCGGGCTTTGGCGCCGGCGCGCGAGGGGAGCCCGCCAGCCGCGCCGTGCTGGAGGTGCGCAGCCGCGAAGTGCCGTTCATCCTCGAAGACGGGCAGTTCATCGGGCGATTGGTTTACGAGCCGATGGCCGAACCGCCCCGGGCGCTCTATGGCGCCGCGGGCCTGTCTAATTATCAGGGGCAGGGGTTGAAGCTGTCGAAGCATTTTGTCGCGGCGTGAAGGCGCTCACGACTCCCGACAGGCCGCGTAAGCCTCCAGCGCCTGCTTCCTCGCGAACGCATGATCGACGATGGGGCGCGGATAGGTTTCTCCCAAGACCACCCCCGCCGCGCGTAGCGTCGTCTCCGGCGCCTCCCACGGGCGGTGTATGAATTTGGCTTCGAGCCTCGCGAGTTCGGGGATGTGGCGGCGAACATAGGCGCCGTCGGGATCGAATTTCTCGCCCTGCAAAACCGGATTGAACACGCGAAAATACGGCGCTGCGTCGGCGCCGCAGCCGGCGACCCATTGCCAGCCGCAAGCATTGTTGGCGAGATCGGCGTCGACCAGCGTGTCCCAGAACCAGGCTTCGCCCTCTTGCCACGGCAGGAGCAGATGTTTCACCAGGAAGGAGGCCGCGACCATGCGCACGCGATTGTGCACATAGCCCGTGCGCCATAACTGCCGCATCGCCGCGTCGACGAGCGGATAGCCGGTCTGGCCCTGTTTCCATGCATGTAGTGCCTTGGGGTCATCTCGCCAAGGGAATCGCTCGAAGCGCCTGTCGAGCGGACGCTCGGGCAGATCGGGATTGGCGAACAGCAGCTGATGGCAGAACTCGCGCCAACCGAGTTGGCGCAAAAATGGCGCGCCGCGCTCGCCGACGCTCGCCGTGATCGCAAGCCAGATCTGCCGCGGCGAGATTTCGCCGAAATGCAGGTGCGGCGAGAGGCGGGAGACGCCCTCCCGTCCAAGCGCGTCGCGCGTCGCGCCACCGTAATTCGCCGCGCCTGACGCGACGAACTCTCGCAGCCGCTCGCGCGCCGCGCTCTCGCCGACGCGCCAGCTTTCGCGGAAACCCTCGGCCCAGTCATGCTTCGTCGGCAAGAGCCGCCAGTCTTCCAGCCGCTCGCCGGCGATTTTCTCCGCCGCGACGAGACGTCCCGGCGCGGGTAGGGGCGTCGCCGGCGCCGGCGCGTTGAGACAGGCGCGCCAGAATGGCGTGAACACGCGGTACGCCTTGCCGAGCGTCGCCGGTTCGAACAGCAGCGAGGCGTTGAAACTTTCGACGCGCAGGCCGCTCGCGCGCAGCCGGGCCTTGATCTCTTCGTCGCGGCGCATGGCCCAGGGTTCGTAAACACGGTTCCAATAGACAGCTCGCGCGTTCCTCTGGGCGATCACATGTTCGAGCGCGAGGTCGGCGGCGCCGCGCCGCAGCGTCAACTCCACGCCGCGCGACGCGAGATCGCGCGAAAGGGAATCGAGCGAGTGATGCAGCCACCAACGGCTCGCCCCGCCAGGCCCCCATGCGCCCATCGCCGGCTCATCCAGCACATAGAGCGCGATCAACGGCGCGCCGGCCGCCCCAGCCGCGGCGAGCGCGGGATTGTCGGCAAGGCGTAAGTCCCGTCGAAACCAGACAATCGCCGGCGAGGCCATCAGCGCCGGACGTGCTTCACGCCATAGAGGAAGTAAATAACCAGCCCAATCGCCATCCAGACGACGAGGCGAAGCCAGGTCTCGCCCGGCAGCGCCGCCATCAGCGCCAAACAGGACAAAATGCCGAGAACGGGCAGCCATGGAATTCCCGGCGCGCGGAACGGGCGCGCGATGAGCGGGCTGTGGCGGCGCAGATGCAGCACGGCGAAACACACCAGGGCGAAGGCGGCGAGCGTGCCGATGCTGACCATCTCGTCGAGGATGTCGATCGGCAAGAGGCCCGCCGTTAGGGCGGTCAGCGCGCCCACGAGCCATTGGCTGATCGCCGGCGTGCGATATCTGTCGTGCAGTTTCGCGAAGATCGGCGGCAGCAAACCGTCTTGCGCCATCGCATAGAACACGCGCGTCTGGCCGAACAGCAAGGTCAGCATCGCGGTGGTGAGCCCCGCGAGGGCGCCGAACTTCACTACCCAGGTAATGAAGGGCAGGCCGGTGTGGTCCATCGCGAGCGCGATCGGATCGGGCACGCCGAGTTGCTTGTATGAGACAATGCCGGTCGCGACCGCCGAAACGCCGATATAGAGGACCGTGCAGATGATCAGCGAGCCGAGAATGCCGACGGGCACGTCGCGCTGAGGCAGCCGGGCTTCCTGCGCGGCGGTCGATACGCCATCGAAACCGATATAGGCGAAGAAGACGAGCGCCGCGCCGCGCACCGCGCCGGTCCAGCCGTAATGGCCGAACCAGCTAAAATCCCAGTTGAAATCCGGCTCGACATGCGCGCCGCCGAAGTTTGAAACTCTCTCCCACGCCCAGCGGAAAAAATGCGCTTCGCCCGAATTTTCGGGCGCCAGCGGCGTCCAGTTGGAAAGATCGACATAGGGCGCGCCAAAAACTATGACCGCCAGCACCACGGCGACCTTGATCACGACGATCACGTTGTTGAAGGCCGCGCTTTCCTGCGTGCCGCGCGCCAGCAGCGCCGTCAGCATCAGGATGATGGCGGCGGCGGGCACATTGAACAGCCCGCGCGGCGCGATCTCTCCGGCATGCGCCGCCCCGGCGAACAGGGCGTGGGTCAGTTCGGGCGGGAGTTCGACGCCGAAGCCTTGCAGAACCTTGTTGAAATAGCCAGACCAGCCGACGGCGACCGTCGCGGCGCCGGCGCCATATTCGAGCACCAGATCCCAGCCGATGATCCAGGCGAAAATCTCGCCGAGCGTCGCATATGTGTATGTGTAAGTGCTGCCCGAAACGGGAATCAGCGAGGCGAGTTCGGCGTAGCACAAAGCGACAAAGGCGCAGGCGATTCCCGACAACAGGAACGAAACGATCACGCCCGGCCCCGCGACATTCGCCGCGACCGTGCCGGTGAGCACGAAAATACCGGCGCCGATGATCCCGCCGATTCCGAGCGCCATCAGCGAGGCCCAGCCCAATGTGCGCTTTAGCCCGTGCTGTTCGGCGTTATTGGCGGCGATGATGGATTCCACGGATTTGCGGGTGAAATAAATGCGCGTCGCTGATTCCGCCAAGGCGCTGTCCTTTCAGGGGGCGGCGCGCCGTTGCGCGCCGCGCTCGAATGGCGGCGATTATGGTTGCGGCGCGAAAAGAAACAAGCGAAATCGCGGGCGGGCGCTTGAAGCGGGTGGCGCGAAAACTGCGTGGGCTTGCGCGCGGGAGGCTTTTGCGGCTATCGGGGCGCCTATCCCTCCGGCGCCGCGCGCCGACCCGACCCGCACTTTGGCATGAAAGCGAAGAATGGCCCGCGACGCTAACGACACAACGCCGATTTCGTCGCGCCGCGAACTCGTCGCCTGGATCGAGTCCGGCGTCAAACCGGCGGGAAGTCCTCTGCGCATCGGAACCGAACACGAAAAAATCGGATATTATAGGACGACGCACGCGCCCGTTCCCTATGAGCCCGGCGGCATACGCGCGCTGATCGAGGGTTTGCAAGCGGCGCAGGGCTGGACGCCGATCTTCGACCGCGACGCGTTGATCGGGCTTTACGACCCCCAAGGCGGCGGCGCGATTTCGCTGGAGCCGGGCGGGCAGTTCGAGCTCTCCGGCGCGCCGCTCGAAGACGTTCACGCGACCAGGGCCGAACGCGACGCGCATTTCGACGCGCTGGATCGCATCGCGGCGCCGCTCGGAATCGGTTTTCTCGATCTCGGCGCCAGTCCGAAATGGTCGCGCGCGCAAACGCCGGTCATGCCCAAGCAGCGCTATGGGATCATGTCGGCCTATATGCCCAAGGTCGGGTCGCGCGGCCTCGACATGATGTTTCGCACCGCGACAATTCAAGTCAATCTCGATTTCACCAGCGAAGCCGACATGGTGAGCAAGTTGCGCGTCGGCCTCGCCCTTCAGCCGATCGTCACGGCGCTGTTCGCCAATTCGCCCTTTCTCGACGGCAAGCCGACCGGCGCGCTGTCGGAGCGCTCGAACATTTGGCGCGACACCGACCCCGACCGCACGGGCATGATGCCATTCGCCTTCGAGGACGGCATGGGCTTCGAGCGCTATGTCGATTATGCGCTCGACGCGCCGATGTATTTCGTGAAGCGCGGCGAGATTTATCACGATGTCGCCGGCGCGAGCTTTCGCGATCTTCTGGTGGGGAAGCTGGCGCGGCTGCCGGGCGAGCGCGCGACGATCGCCGATTGGGCCAATCATCTCTCGACGATTTTCCCAGAGGTGCGGCTCAAAACCTATCTCGAAATGCGCGGCGCCGACGCCGGCCCCCGCGCGCACATCGCGGCGCTGCCGGCGCTGTTCGCCGGTCTCTTTTACGACGGCGCGGCGCTCGACGGCGCCGGCGAACTGATCCGCGGCTGGAGCGCCGTCGAGCGCCAAAATCTACGCGACGAAGTTCCGTTCAAGGGGCTGGAGGCTTCTATCCGTGGCCGCTCCGCGCGCGAAATCGCGTTGGACATGCTGGCTCTCGCCCGCGCGGGGCTAGCGCGGCGCGCGCGGCGGGACTCCGCCGGCGCGGACGAGACGATTTATATCGAGCCGCTGGAGGCCATCGCGCAAAGCGGCGAGACGCTCGCGGCGCGACGGCTCGCGGCGTTTCACGGCCGCTGGCGGGAATCGGTCGAGCCGGCTTTCGAGGAATGCGTCCTTTAGAGCGCGGCGGAAAAACCGGCTCGCGCGAAGACAGCGCGTCGGAACCGAAGAAACTAGCGTCGATAGAGACCCGCGCCATCGGAGGCGGCGCCCATGGGTATGTGGAAAATGTCCGCGATGGGGCGCAGGCCGTCGGACCCGGCCGCCGCGTAGCCGCTCCGCGCGTCGAGCTGGCGGGGGGCGACAATACGCGGAATATCGGCGCGCGGAGCCTCGGCGCGCACATGGCCGCCGACTCGCACGCAGCGCTGCGCGCCTGAAATCGCCACGAAATCCGCGCCCAGTCTGGCGCATCGATCACCCGTCGCGCCGTTCGGACTCTCGGCGTGGGCAGGCGCGCAAATGACGAGCGCGGCGACCCCCAAGGGCCGCGCCATCGCCAGGAGGCCCCGGGCCTCCCTGGTTCGCGGCAAGCAAATCCGCCGTGAATAAGTGTTCATGCGCGCGTCGACCTTGTGATTCTCGTGGACGGGCTGGCGCGATAACCAAGCCCCCGAATAGTTTCCGCGATTCGGCAAACAAATCCTTAAGCCGAGGATCGTCGCCTGAAAGCTCACGCACACGCTGGCGACCACTTATACGCTGGAGGCCCGCTGGAGGCGGAGCTTGCGCTTCTCCCGCCGCCTTGTCGCCGGTCTCAATAGACGCAAACATCGTGGCAGCATCGTGTCGCCCGCGCCCGATGTTCACAACCAATCGCCGAGAACCGACTGGACGAGCGCCAAGGCCGCGACGGCGGCCGTGTCGGCGCGCAGGATGCGCGGACCCAGGGAAAGCCGCAACACATTGTATTTTCGTAGAATTTGTTCGCGCTCGGCCTCGTCGAAACCGCCCTCGGGCCCGATCAACAAACTGACGGGCGCGCCAAGTTGACGCGCCTCGCCAGTCCCCGCGTTCCGCAGCGCGGCGACGGGATCGGCGACCTCGGCGTCTTCGTCGCAGAAGATCAGCGGCCGCCCCGCTGGCAGCGACGCGAGCCAGTCGGCGAGATCGCGCGCTTCGACAATCTCCGGCACGTTCAGGAGGCCGCATTGTTCGGCGGCCTCGATGACATTGGCGCGCAGGCGCTCCAGGTTCACGCGCCGCACCTGGGTGCGCCGCGTGAGCACGGGGATCAGCCGCGCGACGCCCATTTCCGCGGCCTTCTGAACCATGTAGTCGAGGCGCGCCTGCTTGAGCGGCGCGAAGGCGTATTCGAGATCGCCGGCGCTGCTTTGCGCGCGCATTTGCTCCTCGACGATAAGCGCCGCCTCTCGGCGGGAAGCCAGTTCGATGCGCGCCCGCCATTCGCCGTCGCGGCCGTTGAACAGCAGCAGCGGATCGTCCGCGCGCAAGCGCAGCACGTTCAAGAGATAGTTTTGCGCCGGCGGCTTCGGAACGACGCGCGCGCCGACATGAAGCGGCGCTTCGACGAAGAGACGTTGCGCCTTGAAATCATAAGTGGACAAGAGCCTATCCTCGCGGGTGGATCGCGAGACGCGATCGGGAGTATGCTTTAAGCGCGGCGGCCGCGAAAATCGACTGGCTTTCCGCGGGGAGCATGACCGGCGCCTCTGTCTTCAAACCGGCGAAGCGGGAGTGACGCCATTGGGCGAGCGCAAAAAACTCGAAACCGCGCCCAGCGCCTTCGCGCTCGACAAAGCGGCGTTGTTTGATCTCGCCGACATTGCGATCGACGCGGCCCGAAGAGCCGGCGCCGATTACGTCGACATCAGGCTCGGCGAAACGCGCCGCGAATTTCTACGGGCGCGCGACGACCGGCTGGAGGATGTCGGGGAGAGCGCCGACGCTGGTTTTGGCCTCCGCGTGCTGCGCGACGGCTGCTGGGGATTTTACGGCGCCTCGACTTTTTCGCGCGCCGCGATTCTGACGGGCGTGGAGACGGCGCTCGCCAATGCGCGCGCCGTCAAACCAATCCAGCCGCGCGAAATTGTCGTGGAAACGCTTCCGGGCGTCGAAGCATGCTGGGAGATGCCGCTGGGGATCGATCCTTTCGAGGTTTCCGTCGCCGACAAGACCGATTTTCTGCTGTCCGCGAACGCCGCCGCCCGCGACGCCGGGGCCGATTTCTGCCTTTCGACATTTCTCGCGGCGCGCGAGGAGCGGCTTTTCGCCAGCGGCAATGGCGCGCGCATCGCGCAGACGCGCACGCGCGTGCAGCCGGGGTTCAGAATCACCGCCGTCGACAAATCGTCGGGGCGCTTCGCGACGCGGGACAGCCTCGCGCCGGCGCGGGGCGCCGGCTGGGATTACGCCGCAAGTAGCGGCCTGGTCGAGGAGGCGCGCCGGGGCGCCGAGGAAGCCCAGCGAAAGCTGCGCGCGAAACCCGTTCGGGCCGGCCTGCGCGATGTGGTGATCGCCCCCAGCAATTTGTTCCTGACCATCCACGAGACGGTCGGACACGCCACCGAACTCGACCGCTCGCTCGGCTGGGAGGCGAATTTCGCGGGCACGAGTTTCGTCAAGCCCGCCATGCTCGGCGGTCTGCGCTTTGGCTCCGAGCTGATGACGATATTGGCCGACCGCGCGCAGGAAGGCGGGCTCGCGACCATCGGCTTCGACGACGACGGCGCGCCCGCGTCCTCGGCCGATTTCCCCATTATCGAAAAGGGCGTGTTCGAAAATTTCCAGATGGCGCTGGGGCAGGCGCATCTCATCGGCCTGCCGCGCTCCAACGGCTGCGCCTACGCCGACAGTCCTTGCGCCTTTCCGATTCAGCGGATGCCCAATATTTCGCTGGCGCCCAATCCGCTGTCCTGTTCGCTGGACGATCTCATCTCCGGCGTCGAGGACGGGCTTTACATCGTCGGCGCCGGAAGCTGGAGCATCGACCAGCAGCGCGACAATTTTCAGTTCGGCGGCCAGCTATTCTTCGAGATCAAGAACGGCGCGCTCGGCGAGATGGTTCAGGGGGCCGC
>Ga0181527_1002119_pt1 | contig 19151 bp, 13 predicted proteins | sample PEATcosm2014_Bin_30_FD_119762 | JGI IMG/M metagenome (GOLD analysis project Ga0181527, IMG submission 119762) | Peatland microbial communities from MTU Mesocosm Facility, Houghton, MI, USA - PEATcosm2014_Bin06_60_metaG | ecosystem: Environmental > Terrestrial > Soil > Wetlands > Peat | place...
ACCCCTCCGGGCAAGGGAAGAATCAAAGCTTCTCCTCTGGCGCGAAGATTGGCCGAGGAGAAAGGTGTTGACCTGGCTTCAATCGAGGGCACGGGGCCCGAGGGGAGAATAGAAAAGGAAGATGTCTTGATGGCCGTCGAGGCGCGGGCGGCCGCCCCCGGCAACGATCTCGAACCTCCTTCGTGCAGCGAAAGGCAATCACGGAAGAGGCTCTGACAGGCGGAACCTTCACGATCAGCAACCTGGGAATATATGGGGTGGATTCGTTTAACGCCGTTATCCTACCCGCGCAGACCGGTATCCTCTCTGTGGGGAGCATCGTCGGGAAGCCCGTACGAGGCAAGGACGACGAATTGCTTTGGAGTTCCGCAATGTCCGTGACGCTCACCGTCGACCATCGCGCGGTTGACGGACTCACCGCTGCCAAATTCCTGTCAGACCTGAAAAGCATGGTCCAAGCTCTTTAGCCGAGTTTCTTGCCACGGGCGGAGTTAACTCGGATTTCTCACCATGAAAAGGGAAGAGCGGGGTTTTGACCCCGTCGTCACTGACCCTTCCAGTTGTTCCCCCGTCTCGCGCCCTCGTCGCAACTGGGCTCGCTATTCTCCCGCGCGGGCACTCACTTTGAGGGGGCGTGGGAAGAGGGCGCAGCCGCGGCTGGCTTGACTTTCTCGATGGCGTCCTTCATGCCGGCCTCCCACTTCTCCGTGAAGTCGTAACCAATACCCTTAAGGCGGACGACCCCGCCTGAATCCACAATCCAATTCTGCGGGATTCCATTCACCTTGAGCGTGTCCCTCACGTAGCTGTAAGCCGGGAGCACGATGAGCGCGAGCTGATGCTCCTTGAGGAAGGGCTCGATAATCCCGGGGTTTTCATCCATGTTCAAGGTGATGAACTGAACGTCGGAGCGATTCTTGTATTGTTCGATCAGCTTTTGTAAGCGAGGCAACTCCTCGCGACAGAACCCTCACCAGGACGCCCAGAAGTTCAGGAACGTCACCTTGCCCTTGAGCGAGGCCACGTTCCAAGTCTTGCCGCTCAGGTCAGCGAGTTCGAAGGTGGCCAAGGGTTGATTGGCGTCCTCCCACGTCAGCGTGGCCTGGATGGCCAAGGCGTCGGCACGGCGCCCGTACCATAATTTCCAGCCCTCGTCGGTGCCGCCCAGGTTTGCCCAGAGTTGGTGCGCGTTGTCAGCAAGCTCATCCTTCATTCCGGTCTCAGGCTTTTGCTGGGCGTCGAGCCGGGTAAGCAAGGCATTCTCATAGAACGCCATCGCATCGAGCTTGCGCCCGCGGAGTTCCGCCTCGCGCGCCATCTGCCCCCAGTAGGCTGCGAGCCTGTCGGCATAGGTTTTCTTGTGGTCCGGCTTGTCGCCAGCCAGCGACTTGAAGTCTTCGAGCCGCTCGTCCATCTGCGCAAGCAGGAGTTGGACCTTGTCCGCCTGCTTCAATTGCAGGTAACCGTCCACCTCGAATTCCAGTCCCCGAAGGCGCGAGTAGGTCTGATAAAAATTGTTGTCCGCGAGGTTCTCCTGGGTGGCGCCGAGATCGTAGAACGGCTCCTTGGACTCAATTGCCCATTTGTCGAGTCCCTTCTGCGCCATCTCCACCACGCGCTCGGGCTGGAGATGTTTCTTGGAAAGCACCTCGACGACGTTGAAGTATTCACCTGAGCCAGGGCCCTCCGGCCCGGCATTGCTCATCATGACTTTGATCGCCTGATCCATCGCCGTCTTCACCTCAGCCGAAGCCACGTCTTCGAGATGTTCCATGGCATCCAAGCGCTCCATCCACATGAAGTTTGTGTTGGGGCGCTCCTTGACCCATTGGGCGGTCTGCTGCAACAGATCGCTGTAGTAGGCCCGTTTCTTGTCCGGGGGCGCATCCTCGCCCGGATAGTGGTGGTCCTTCTCCCATTTTGACATCGCAGGCAGCGACCAAGGCTGTGGGAAACGCACTTGCTCCTGCTCCTCTGCCCAGTCGGACTGCTTCTGATCGTTCACCAGCTTGTAGCCCTCCTCGAGCGCCCAGTACCACTGGCGCTTGTCTTCGAGCTTGAGCTGGCGGAGGCGCTCGAGGTCCTGGCCCACCTGCCGGCGCAGCGGGGCATATTCTAACGGCGGATGCACCTTGAACTCGAGCGACCAGAGCGTCCGGTAGGCGCCGACGGCATCGGGGTCGCTGCGGCTCTCGAGCAGGGTGCGCAGCTGGACGGCATAGGGGCGCAGAAGGTCCTTGTCGTCCATGCGGGTCAGCGGCTCGTAACCGTCCATGGAGGCGGGGCAAGCGTCGAGGAAGGATTTCAGGTGCGCGACGCGTTGCTCCTTGTCCAAAAACACCGGTGAGCTATAGATGGTCACAAGTGGCAGATGCGGCCAAGGGAATTTCGGGTCTTCCTTGAGAGCAGCACTGAACAGCTTGATGGCCTCTGGCGACTGGCGGCCCAATAGCGTCAGACCGTAAAGGCACGCCAACTGCGCGTTGTCGGGATTCTGGTCGTGGCGCGCTTTGTATTCGACAATCACCTTTTCCTTGTCCGACCTACCGTACATCGAGCCAATGTAGGCCTTCTGCACGAACACGTCGCCGGGGTACTGGCGCAGCAAAGCTTGAATGGCGGCGGCGCGTTGTTCGTGAAACTGCCAGTCGGTCAGCGCCGGGGTCTGCTGGGGCAACCCATCGAGGGCCAGCTTAACGGCCGGCGCAGGTCCGCACACGTCTGCTGACTGAGCCCACACATCGCGGGATGTGAAACCCGTTAGCAACGCCAGAAGACACGCCGAGAGCTGCATGCGACCGATGACGGAAGCATTCTGAGTCTTCACGCTACCCTCCAACCTCCCGAGTTCCGAATTTTCCAGTTGTTTGGTGTTTTAGCGCAACCATTACCGAAAGTCAATCAGCTAGCTGGCGCCTCGGCCGAGTAGGACTATGAGAACGGTTTTGGGCAAAATTTTGCAGTCGAGCGCCAGGGACCAGTAGTCAATGTATTCGAGGCCAAGTTCCATCCAACGGCGGAAGCTAGGACGGCTGCGGCTTTCGAGCACCCGCAGGCAGGTCAAGCAGGGGTGTACGCGCGGGCGTCAGCGCGCCTGGCATTCTGGCCAGCCATCGTGCCGCCGGATGAAGGAAGCCTGAACCGGATGCCAAGCCGTCCCAACGTCTTAATCTCTTCCCCGCAACCCGTCCCCTCCAGCCTGTTCCGTATCTAACTATTCCACTTGACAGCGCGCTGCTTCGAGCCTATATGTAGATATTCTAGGTGTTCTTATGGGCGAAGAAAAAGCAGAGTTCCTGAAGGGTACCCTCGACATGCTGATCCTCAAGATCGTGGCGTTGGGGCCGATTCATGGCTACGCCATCGCGCAGCGGATTCAGCAGACCTCCCGTGAATTCTTTCAGCTTCAGCAGGGTTCGCTTTACCCCGCGCTTCACCGCCTCGAAGATCGCGGCTGGCTGCAGGCGGAATGGAAACCCACGGACACGGGCCGCGAAGCGAAGTTCTATTCGTTGACGAGGGGGGGCCGGAAGCAGTTGGAGGCCGAAGTGGTGAATTGGGAGCGATTGACGGAGGCCGTGGCACTCATCCTTCGCACGGCAGAGTAGGAGTCAAGGTCATGCGCTGGTACCGACGCTTTTTCCGAAGAGGACTCACTGAACGACAGCTCGATGCGGAACTGCGTTTTCACCTGGATCAGCAAACTGCCGACTACGTGGCCGCCGGCATGACCCCGGAAGAAGCGCGCCGCCGCGCCCGGCTCGAGTTCGGCGGGCTCGATCAAGTTAAGGAGGAATGCCGGGACGTGGGTGCGGCAAGATTCATGGAGACCCTTCTACAGGATGTGCGCTACGGGCTCCGGATGTTGGCAAAGAATCCTGGCTTTACTGCGGCCGTAGTCATTACCCTTGCATTGGGCATAGGGGCAAACACTGCGATCTTTAGCCTTGCGAACGGGTTGCTGTTCAAGACCCTGCCACTCAGAAACCCTAGTCAGCTTGTAATCCTTACATGTGCAGCCTCAAAGCAACCGGAAGGCCTCCAGGTTTCGGGTATTAGCAATCCGCGCGACCCACGGTCCGGCCGGGAGCTCATGAACGTCTTCAATTACTCAATATTCAAGGGAATTCGGGCCCGCACGCAGAGCCTCACCGACGTGTTCGCTTTTGCGGCATTGCCCAGGGTTAACATCAACGACCGCGGGTCGGGGCACAGCGGGATTGCAATCACGGTCTCCGGGAACTACTTCTCGGCTCTGGGCATTCACGCGGCCGCGGGCCGCCTGCTGGTGGAAGGCGATGACGGGGCGAATGTGCCCTGTGCCGCTGCCATCAGCTATCGTTTCTGGCAGACGGAGTTTGGAGGTGATCCCTCTGTTCCGGGCAGATCGATGGCTCTCAATGGCACGCCTTGTACCATCGTCGGCGTCACGCCGAAAGACTTTCAGGGGCTCCAGTACTTCGGCCCCGTCAGCGCGCCGGACGTTACGGTGCCGATCGTGCAAGGGGAGCAAATTGGTCGTTGGGGGTGGGGTGGAAAGCTGCCTCTCCTTACCGCTGACAACCGCTGGAGCTTGCAGATCATGGCACGCCTGAAACCTGGCGTTTACGAGCAACGAGCTCAGCTTGAAACAAACAGCATTTTCCAGGAAATGCTGACCCCGGAGTGGACGAGTATTGCTACGGAGTCTGGTCTCCCAGAGATCGTGTTGTTGCCGGGCAGCAAAGGGCCGAATTTCATAGCTCCATTCCTCGCCAAACCCGTCACCATCCTGATGGTGGTTGTTACTCTTCTGTTGATGATCGCGTGCGCCAACGTTGCAAGTCTCTTTCTGGCGCGGGGCGCCGCCCGACGTAAGGAATTCACGGTACGACTGGCGCTAGGAGCCAAACGAAGCAGACTGATCCGCCAGTTGCTGACGGAGAGTGTGCTTCTGGTCTCGCTCGGCGGGGGAGTAGGATTTCTGCTGGCTTGGGGGGCTAGCCGCTGCCTGCTCTCATTCCTACCGAGCTCCTCGTTCATGAACCTCGGGTTGAATGTAAGCCCCGACCTGAGGGTGTTCGGCTTTGCTGCCGAGATCTCCCTTTTCAGCGGCGTCGTGTTTGGCCTCGGCCCGGCTGCACAGACAACCCGGATTGAACTTTCGGCGGATTTAAAGGAAAGCACGCTTTTGAGCCGCCGCGCGTCAGGGAAGAGCCGGCTGTGGTCGCGGAAGCTCCTGGTCACTTTCCAACTCGCCGTCTCGCTCTTGCTCGTTGTCGTCGCGGGGCTGATGGTTCGAACCCTTCAAAATCTCAAGTCGGCCGACCTGGGGTTTGATCCGCGGAATGTTCTCGTGTTCAGTCTCACGCCATCGGCCAACGGATACACGGGAGAAAAACTCGCCCTCCTTTACAATCGCCTCCTGGACCGGCTCAACGCGCTTCCGGGGGTTGTGGCGGCCAGTGCTTCAAGCGAAGTCCTGATTGGTGACAGCGGCGGCTCGAACGCCATCGAAGTGGAGGGCTCCACTCCATCCCAGAAGCAAATGATGACAAGAATAAACTACGTTGCGCCGCGTTTCTTTGAGACGATGAGTATTCCCCTGCTCGCCGGCCGTGGACCGCAAACCAGGGACACGGCCAGCGGAGCAAAGGTCGCAGCCATCAATGAAACGGTCGCTCGAAAGTATTTTCCCGGAACGTCGCCCGTGGGGAAAAGGTTCCGGTGGAAATTGGGGGGGGAAGACTGGATCGAGGTCGTAGGCATTGTCGGAGACGCAAAGTTTTTCAACGTCCGTGACGAGCCTCCACCCACCACCTATATCCCATTCCAGCAGAATCCTTGGATGGGTGATATGTCCTTTGAAGTTCGCGCGGCCACAAGCACCGCAGTGGTCGCGAAGGAAATCTATTCGGCGGTCCGCGCCGTCGACCCGAACTTGCCCGTGGTTGAGATGAGATCCCAGCAACAGCAGATCGAAAGCTCCCTGAACACGGACCGCGTCTTTGCCAAGCTTGCCGGGCTATTCGGGGCACTCGGCCTCACGCTGGCCTGCGTTGGCCTGTACGGGATAATGGCTTACAACGTAACCCTCAGAACCGGCGAAATTGGCATCCGCATGGCGTTGGGTGCGAACCCCAGAGGGATCCTGTAGCTCGTCTTGAAGGACATCATGCCTTTGGTATTGATCGCTCTCATGACGGGGTGTCTGTTGGCTTTGGGAGCCACCCGGTTAATTGCAAGTATTCTCTACGGAGTCGCACCCACCGATCGCGTCATGCTTGGCGCGAGCATGCTGTTACTGTTCCTGGTGGCGATGCTGGCAGCTTGGATACCAGCCCGCCGTGCGACGAAAGTCGATCCGATGGTGGCGCTGAGATATGAATGAAGCGGGTAGGAGTTAGAGTCATGCGCTGGTACCGACGCTTTTTCCGAAGAGGGCTCACTGAAAGACAGCTCGATGCGGAGCTGCGTTTTCACCTGGAACAGCAAACTGCCGACTACGTCGCCGCCGGCATGACCCCGGAAGAGGCGCGCCGCCGTGCCCGGCTGGAATTCGGCGGGCTCGACCAAGTGAAAGAAGAATGCCGGGACGTGGGCGCGGCGAGATTCATGGAGACCCTGCTACAGGATGTGCGCTACGAGGTCCGCATGCTGCGCAAGAATCCCGGCTTCACGGCCGTGGCGGTACTGACCCTGGCGCTCGGGATCGGAGCGAATACGGCGATCTTCAGTTTCGTGGATCAGCTTTTGCTCCGGCCTCTGCCCTTTCCTGAACCCGATCGCTTGGTGTCTCGATGTTACCGCGACACGCGAAGTTCCAATGTCTACAGCAGCGTGTCATTTCCAGACTACGTCTATTACCGAGACCATAGCACATCCCTCGCCGCGCTGGCGGTATACACTGACATTGACGTTGCCTTTCGTCTCGGTGATCGGCGGGTCCGGATCCCTGGTGAAATCGTCAGCTACAACTATTTCTCCGTATTGGGCGTGTCACCGTCACTCGGACGATGGTTCCTCCCCGACGAGGACGCCGTGCCGGGACGGGACCCCGTGGTCGTGCTCGGCTACGGGTTGTGGCAACAAGCTTTTGGCTCGGACGCCGGGGTCGTTGGTCGGCGAGTGGTCATCAATGGAGTGTCCTTCACCATCGTGGGCATAGCACCACGGAATTTCATCGGGTGGCGTCTGGATCGGGCTGCAAAGCCGGAGTTCTGGGTCCCCACCATGATGTATCCAGTTGCCATCCCACAGATGGCCGGATGGGATCTTCAGCATCTCGTAGGAGCCCAGTGGTTGTCCGCTGTCGGCCGCCTGAAAACTGGAGTAACAATTGCGCAAGCCCAAGCGGATTTTTCGTATCGCCTGGAGCAACTCAAACAAACGCTATGGCGTGATGTTTTCCAGAAATCGGACGGCCCTATGCAGTGGGTTGGGATGCTCATACCGGCCAACGAAGCCCGGATTGATCCCGATTCAAGAAAGACGGTTCGCACATTTCTCAGTATGCTGATGGCTGTGGCGGGGCTTGTCCTGCTGATCGCATGCTCGAATGTGGCGAGTCTGATGCTTTCCAGAGCCTTCAGGCGGCAGGGCGAAATGGGAGTGCGCCTGGCACTCGGCGCGGGTAGGGGACGCCTCTTCCAGCAACTTCTCACCGAAAGTCTCCTCATAACATTCATGGGAGTTATTGCCGGATTGACGCTGGCCATGACTGCCGCAAAGATCCTGGCGACCTTTCACCAGCCGTTCCATATGCCGTTGTTGCTGGAGCCCAATCTCGACTTTCGCGTCCTGGCATTCACGTTTATTCTGGCTTCTTTAATAGCGGTGCTGTTTGGGGTGATCCCTCTTCGCCAGGGCGCGCGACTCGACCTGGTCCCGGTTCTCAAGGGGGAATCCGGCTCCCAAACTACGCGATCGAGGTTAGGAACGCAGCCGTTCCTCATCACGGTTCAGGTAGCAGTCTCTGTGGTTCTGCTGATTGGAGCCGTCCTTTTCGTTCGCACCTTGCGCAACGCCGAAGCGGCCGACCCGACGCAAGATCCGGGAAGCGTCCTCCTAATGAAGGTAAACCTGACCGAGCGGAAATATGACGAGAAGCAGGGGAAGAACTTCTATTCGGAGCTGCTGGCGCGCGTGCGTACGCTCCCCGGGGTGCGCAGCACCGCTCTCGTTTATGTGGTTCCCATGGGCGGCTGGCGCGGCGGGAGTAACATCACGGCGCACCCTGGCGATAAGCCCGTCCAGGTGGATTTCAATGTTGTCTCGGAAGAATATTTCCGAACCGTGGGACTCCCAATGGTGCGCGGCAGAGCCTTCAATGCCCGAGACCGCGATGGTTCGCCCAACATCGCCATCATTAATGAGCAAATGGCCGAGCGGTTTTGGCCGGGAGAGGATCCCATTGGAAAACAGATTGGTTTGGAGTACCCGACCCGCATCGCCGAAATCATCGGCATTGTGAGAGATGGCAGGTTTCGCAATTACCGAGCACAGATTCACCCGTGCTTCTACGTGCCGTTCTCACAACATTACGTGGGCACGATGGGCCTGGAGGTGCGCGCGGCCGGGGACCCGATGCGGCTGGTCGCGCCCGTTCGCCGCCAGATCCACGATCTCGATGACGAGCTGGACATTGGCGATGTGTGGACACTGAAGTCCTTCCGGGACGCGGGACTTGGCCAGGAACGCTCCTCCGCCGCACTGCTGAGTAGCTTCGGAGTTCTCGCCGTGGCGCTCGCGGGCATTGGACTATATGGCGTGCTCGCCTTCGCCGTGGCGCGGCGAACGCACGAGATCGGCATCCGGATGGCGCTCGGTGCGAGTCGGAACAATGTCTTGCGACTTGTAACGGGACAGGGGATTGCTCTGACGCTGGTGGGCCTCGCGGCGGGATTGATCTGCGCCTTCGGTTTGACGCGATTGGTTGCGAGCTCTTTGTACGGCGTTCAGCCTACGGATCCCATCACTTATGGCGGCGCTGCGGTCCTCGTTGCTGTTGTGGCGCTTGTTGCCAGCTACATCCCTGCCCGCCGGGCGGCGAAGGTCGATCCCATGGTGGCGCTAAGATATGAATGAAGCAATCGGCAATGAGAACCTGGTGTCCGAATTGCGGCCGAAGGCCCTGCTGTGCTGTGGAACGGGCGAGGCCTTTCCGGCCTGGGTTTCGTTTGAGCCCCCGCGCGCTTTTATGTAAATAAGCTTTATCAATACAAGCATACGAAAGCCGGACTCGTCACCATTCCGGGAGATCGCAACCAGGAACTTGCGCCCGGGACATTGAACAGTTTTCTGAAGCAGGCAGGTTTGTAGCGATGAAAAGATACTTCGTGGTCATCGAAGAAACGGGCACCGGGTATTCGGCTTACTCTCCCGACCTGGCGGGTTGCGTCTCCGCCGGCCGGACGCGTGACGAAGTCGAAAAGAACATGCAAGAGGCGATCGAGTTCCACCTGGAAGGAATGCGCCTCGAAGGTCTTCACGTGCCCAAACCCCACTCGTACTCCACGTACTTGGAAGTCCCGGCGCAGCCCTAAAAGCCGCGGAGTTCAAGAACTCGCCGTGTCGATTCGCCGAGGCGACAACTCCGCGATACATTGCTCGACCGGGAGGTCAAAGAGCCGCAGCGCGGGTCCCGCAGGGCGGGATGCGCAGTAGTTGAAAGTCGGAAGTTTAAGTTGAAAAGTTCAAAGGGCAGCGAGCCATCGCGGCATTTTCTTTTTGGCGGGGTTGATGATAACGTCATTCCGCAGCCAGTCGTGGCAAGACGACAAGTCAGAGGACGCACCATGACGCTTGATGAGGCAGAAGGCCACGGAGGAAGGCCTCAATGCCTTGATCAACGTCCTCGAAAGGCATATCACCGGCCCTGACCACGCCGTCCGGCCTTAGTTCGATTTCGCTTCGGTGCGCTGATCGTCAGGCCGCCACACGGAGCGCTGACCGGAAGTCCCGATACAATAATGATAGATGACTTGGCCTGCGGCCGCGATCGCCGTCATCCACGCCGTAAGTTTCAGACCTCCTGGGGCCGCAGAAAATCCGGCGGCTTCTGCCCAAAAAATGGCGGCGACAGCCGCTTCCTTCACCACGTCGAGTCCCCGAGGCGAGAACTTCGCGCTCCACAAGGCAACTTTCAACAGTGCCATTGACCGCACGAAGAATTTGTCCCTCTCCCATTCTGTGTTAGAATCGGGCCTGCCTACAGGATCCGCCTCAGGGAGAGTTTCAAGGGGTTCAATCGGATCCACGGCGAGAGTGCGTACCTAAAGGAAAGCGTGCCTGGATTTTTCGATTCAATTCCGGTGAGCGCACGTATTTGCTTTGGGGCAACCGGCCGAAGCCGGAGTTGGCTCTCTTATTAAGGAGAGAATTCACATGAAGACAGAGCTCATCGCTTCACTTGTCCTCTGCCTTTTAGGAGCGGGACCGGCATGTCAGGCGCAAGAAACTGCGACGGGGGGCTATACTGCGACTCCCACCGCATCCGAACAGGCAACCTGGGACCGCCTCCTTTTCCCCAAGAATTCTCTGCGCGGGTTCACGGAGGGCGGCTACTTCCCTTCACACAACGAAGCCGATCTGGGCCGTTGCGCAAGTTGGGCAGGCGTGTACGGTGGAGCCAACGCCTCCTGCGCCGCATTCAGCCGCTATTTCCTGGGCGGATACGTGGAATTCCAGCCCTTCGGGAGGAAGTTAGGGCCACTGCCTCTGCACCGGGTCTTCTTGTTTGTCGAGCCGCAGGCGTTCTTTGGGAGAAACGTCCCACAATTCAATTACACCCAATCCTTCTCTCCCATCGCCCTTGAGCGTACCCTTGGGATCACTTTTGCAGTGCGTAAGAATCTCGAAGTTAGAATGTTCCAGCATCAGAATGACTGGCTGGGACGCTACCGACATTATCTCGGCCCCGCTGACTTAGGGCCCGACGGACCCTATGGCAGGTACGCAGGGTTCTCCACGCGGTGGTACTTTGGTGGCTGGGGCCGCCAGCAATAAGGCGTCGTGGAGCACCTCACAGTTAGCAGTCGAAGGATGTCCATGGCTGAGACGCCCTCTACAATGCTTCCACTCGGGACGAAGGCCCCGCGCTTTCGCCTTCCTGACCCTCAAGGAAAATGGGTATCGTTGAACGACTTCAATGATGCGCCGGCCTTCCTGGTAGTGTTCATGTGCAATCACTGCCCTTATGTCAAGCACATCCGGTCGCACTTCGCCGAACTCGCCAGGGAGTATCAGGCCCAGGGGGTAGGCGTCGTCGCGATCAACTCCAACGACGTCAAGAGCTACCCGGACGACCGGCCGGAGAAGATGGCCGAAGAAATCAAGCAGGTCGGCTATACCTTCCCGTATCTGTACGATGAGAGCCAGGAAGTGGCCAAAGCGTATCGAGCCGCCTGCACGCCCGACTTCTACCTGTTCGATCGGGATCGCCGCCTCGTCTATCGGGGGCAGTTCGATGACAGTCGGCCCGGTAGCGGGCGCCCCGTCACCGGCGCTGACCTCCGCGCCGCCCTCGACGCGGTCTTGGCGGGACGCCCCGTCCCCAGCATTCAGAGGCCAAGCTTAGGTTGCAATATCAAGTGGAAGCGCGGAAACGCCCCTGATTTTCGATAGTCTGAATTGGCCCACTTCGATACTCTGATCCGGCCCCCTGCCTTGGGATAATTACACAGCAGTTTGAACTACCTTGGCAGCGCAACGGCGGTGGCAACATTCAGCAGCATTAACCGGAACTGGAGCGTCGCCAGCTCCAATGCAGGCTTGCAGCCGGTGATCCAACCGGGCCGCAAGTTCCACTTTTGAGCCGGAGCATTGCCCGTGCAGCGACGGCAATTCCTGACTTCATCTCTCGCCAGCATGGCGGCAGCCACCGTAGCGCCTGTGGAGACGAGGCCCTCCACCGATGTCCCCGGTCCCCATTCAGCGCAGACGCAGACAGTCCGCATCGGGACTCGACTGGCACAAAGCAATGTGCCGCCGGTCCTGCGGCAAGGCGTGTTCCTAGCGCCGCAGAGTGTGTCCGCCCTGGACATCAGCGAGGACGGTCGCTTCGTCGCCGCGACCACCATGGCGTTTCGAAACGACCACAACTTCTGGCTGATTTCCGGAGAGGGGAAGTTACTGTGGGGCCGTTATTTGCTGCCCTGGGCGCCATTTGAGGTTGCGGTCTTGTCCGGCGCGGGCGCCTTCGGTGTTGGACTAGCCTATTCGAGCATCACCCCGCCCTACCCGACCATCTCCCTGTTCGAAAGTGAGGCGTCGAAGCAAACGGCATTCGTGGACGCCGAGGGACAGTTGGGCTGGCTGCGTTATGGCGCCGGCGATTGGCGCACCGGGTGGGTAGCGAGCATTATCGGGGACCTCGTGGTCCGGAACCGCGAATTCGTGTTTACGGTGCCCGGTGAGGATGGCCCCTGGCGGCTGTCGGCAGACGGAAGCCGCTGCAACTATCCTCCAACACCGCAGCGACCGTTTCGAATGGCCCCCAGCGCGGACGGTAAGTTACTGGCCTTGGGGTACATCGCCGCAGATCCGACTCGCCTGGATGAAAAGACAAGGAAGGTGCTGAATGTTTCATCTGTGGTGTTGGCCTTGCGCCGTCCGTTGGAGGTAGAAGCCTCGTGGAGTGCCCGGCCGGTTTGGGACGCGTCTGTACCCTGCAAACTGCCCGAACCGGCGGGGGAATTCCCTGCACTCGCCAACAGCTTCCACATGAGTGCAGACGCTTTGATCCCATTCCGTGTGGCTGCATCGGTGGGCGTCAACCGGGATGCCTCCAGGGTAGCGGTCACAGAATACAGCGGCTGGTTGTGGGTCCGCAACTCACCGGCGATCGGCAACTGGGACCCGCCGTACCACACCATTCCTTTTCTGCCGCGCCAGCGGGGCTGGTTGCGCATCTTCGAAGCTTCGGGCAGCGAAACGGTGCGCATGGCGCTTCCCGAGGAAGGCCTTTTTGACGTCCGGATAGATCGTCGCGGCGATGTTGTTTGGTGCGTTCCCATGAGGTGGTTTGCGCGCGGGGCCGGCGGGTGCGCTTGGCTCCCCACTGATCGAGGCGCGAATACGCTCTACGTTCATGATTTGTCGCGTAAATCATGGCGCGCGCCGTGGCAGTTCCCCGACGCCATCAGCGATGTAGCGTTACATCCCGATGGGGGGCCTTTACTTGTTTCCTGCTGGGACGGCCGATTGTATCTTCTCGATGCCAACGGTCGGGTGCGGGCCAATGTCGACGCAGGCGGGCCGGGCGTGGTTAGGTGGAGCGCCGACGGGCGCTTTGCAGCCGCGGGCTTGGCCAGACAGGTCCTACGAATCGACGCCGACGGTGAGGTCGGCTGGCGCGTGGAGCTGCCCGCAATGGACGCGGAGCCTCTGAAACAGCCACTCAAGCCGGTTTTTGAAGAAGTGCCGATTTATTCAGTAGGACGGGTGGGGCCGGAGCATGCCTACGTCGGCGATATGTGGCTGATCAAGACGAGCCAGGGCGGGATTCTCGTGGATGCCGGCGGGTCCTCCAGCATCCCGTTCACGTGGGCAAAGATGGAGGCGGCGGGCATCGAACCGAAGCAGTTGCGTTACCTAATGCACACCCATAGTCACGGAGACCACACCGGCGCCGGATATCTCTGGCGGGCCATGGGCCTGAAGATTGTTGCTGCCGAATCGGCTGCTTTCACATTGAGCTGGTTAATGCCGATGCTGACCGATTACGGCGTTTGGGTGCCGCGCCCGGTGGACCTGCCCCTGCCCCTGAAGCGGGCCGGCGATGAGACGGAAATCACCCTCTGCGGCTTGCCCATTCGGGTCCTCTTCGTTCCGGGACACACCGTCGATTCGGTGGTCTATATGATGGATCTCAACGGCAAGCGAGTCGCATTTACTGGCGACATTGGATTTGACGCCAAAAACAATATTCTGGATCGCTGCTGGGGGGACCGGGACAAAGCGAAGGCGGTGGTGGAAGTGGTGAGGTCAACCCTGATCCTATGGCGCCCTGACTTTGTCTTTACGGGACACGGTTCGCTGCGGGAGGGAACGCAGTTTTTGCAAAGCCTGGTCGAGAGCAGCGAGGAGTCGCTGGCAAAATGAACGGAGTTCGGGATGCGAAAACCTTTGGTTTCCTCATTCCTGGCGGTTCTGCGACTCCAACCCTGCACAATGCGTTAAGATGACACGTCCCCTTTGCTCATACCCGCAGGTCGCGAAGTACAAAGGCGCCGGCGACACCAACGATGCTACCAATTTCGTGTGTGCGCTAGCCCCGGCGACTCACAATAACGGTCGGGTTCCAGATTACCGCTTCCTGCGCGAGGTGACCCGAGTGCTGGCGGACAAATCGCACCAAGTCGCCTTGCGACACATGAAGGTCCTCCACCCGGCATTCGACCGCTTTCGAGAAGTCAGGCAGGATTTCCGCCCAGCCGTTTGCCGGCCATATCTGCCGGTCGTTGTGCAGAATGCGCGCTTTGATCGCGTGCCCGTTTTCGGCGCTCAGATCCTTGCGGATTGACCCTGAGATGGTAAGCGTGGCGTTGGCCGGCGCGACAAGGCTACGGGATACGTCGGACTGTGCGCCCGGTTGCATCCATATTCGTCCGATCGTGGCCATCCCTGAGCCCACCCACCGCCCTTCATACCCCCCACAGTCCCACCTCATTTCGCGGAAAGAAGTGTCTTCGAAAGCCTCTTCATATTTCCATTGATTTGCACCCTGAGTCGGGCTGAAGCCGCCCAGCGCCGTATAAGTCTCAGGATCACCTGCTATCAGCTCTGCCACAACCATTGGGCTTCGGTTGCCGTCGCCGTCCACTGTGCGAACCTCATACCGAGCTTGAAGGTTTTGCGTGGGATTGCCCTTGTAATCAAAGAAAAAGGAACCTATCGCTGCTTTGGCAACCAAGGCCCCATCCTTCAAGATTTCGTAATAGGAGACCCAATTGTTGTCGGCGCCCCCCTTCCAAGCAACCTCGACTCCCTGGATACCAAGGTTCGTCCCCAGCCGCTTGGTGACCCTCTGCGGAGGGCTGGGCGGCGTCTTGTCGGTCCCGGAGCCAGGATAGGTGGGGAGATTCAGGAAGATGAGCTCTCCGGGCATTACCGGTCCGAGTTCAATGCCAGACTGCATCAGGTCCCTTCCGGACCTCGAGGCCGTGTAACTCGATCTTGCGCAGCGAACGTCGTATGTCGCCTCGGGCTTCAGTCCACGTGGCTTGACGACGACGGGCTTGCCGGGCGCCGGATCGAGCCGCAGCGGTGTGCTTAGCGCGGCGTACTTGAATCCCATCGCGTCCGCATTACCTTCGCTCGTCTCGAGATCTACCGAGGCCAAGACCCTGCCATCTTCGGCCCGAACCACCATCAGCGTATAGACACCTTCGGCGTTCCTTTGGGCATACTCCCCGAGATGGGTGATCGTAATTGGCTCGCTCCCGGTCTGAATCGCCATGCCAAAGAACCTCTCCTTTACCGGCTTCTGCCCGCCAAGCTTTTCGACGGAGGTGATGTAAGACTTCTGCTCACCAGCCGTTGCATATTTGAAATTCAATGGGCCGTAGGCCTCCCCTGGAACGCCGTAGTACCGGTATTCATGGTCAACTAAATCCTCATAGATTCCGGTATCCGCGCGCGCCACTTCGGTTGTGGTCAGCTTGCACATAGAACCACGGTCACCGTAATAGAAGTCGGACGCGGCGCGTTCCTTGGGCTTGCATAGCAGGTAGTACGTGGGGCCGAGCTTCGCATGCTTGGCGATGATGACGCCCTTGGAGTTTGTGCGATCCATCCGCTGGAAGTACCATACCGCGGCGTCATTCTCGACGGCGGGCCGGAAGACGTGGCTCCACCGTCCCACCACGCCCTGCGTATCTAAGTAGTGGTAGATTTCCCAGTCCTTCCGAATGGCCTCGAGGTCAGGCCCGTCGCCGGGATCGCGATACCAGCAGGGGTTCAGACAGAGGTGAGTGCGGTCGCTCGCGGCATTGTAGAACGTGTGGTCGAAATCGACGACGTTGTGGTACTTGTCAGGAGGCACCAGCAGCGACGTATAGTAACCGCTGTAAGGTCCCACGCCACCGTCCGTATATTCACCCGAATCGGCCAGGCGGGCCATGTCATAGCTGATCCAGCGGCCGCCCCCAGCGCAGGCGTCGATTCCACTTGCTTTGTGGGCTTCCTTAAAACCTTGTGCGAGACCTCGAAAGTTCTGGTCAGAGTCGAGGTAGCCGGTATCGGTGGCGCTGGTCCCTTCCGGGCCATCAAAGCGCCACTGATAATCACCCCAGGCCTCCACGCTCTTGTCCAGAATCTGCCTCTGCCAGTCGGAGGTGGCCTTGATGGATTGCTCTAACACGTCCTGCTTTGGAATCAGCCACTCCGGGTGCTGTTGTCCAACTTGAGAATCAGGTGTGGCGAAAAAAGTCGGATACCAGAGCACCCACTTCATGCCGTGCTTGGCCAGGTATTCGTTGGTGAGGCGCCATTCGGGGCTGTTCCAGCTTCCCCACTTGTCATACCAGCCGGCGTCGTCCCACAGTATGTCGCCGCCTGTTTCCCTGAGCAAGTCTACATAGCGAAGGTCAAGGGCCAAGCGCCTCCCCCAATTGTCGGCGCTGGGGGTTCCGCCCGCACCTACCCACGGCGAAGGCCAGTCCACTGCCCAGCGAGTCTTTGCGAAGTAACTGGGGTTGGTGAGGTCCCACAGGTACTCGTACTGCCAGTCGAGAAGCAAGTTTCCCATGGCGTCCAGGCCGCCCGTGAAAGTTCCCGCAAAAGCCTTGGGGGTTTCGATGCTCTCCCCGGGCTTCAGGTCCCTGCTGTAGCCCGCCACTTGAAGCGAGAGATTGACCGGGCTACCGTCGTAGTTACCTGCCTTGAATGTCCAATGGCCCAGGTAGTCCCACCCGACCATAATCCCATGCTTGTCCTGCGGGTCATGCAGCACCAGCAGCGGCAGGTGGGCGCTATACATCAAACCGCGTGGGCCGGTATCAGAAGGATCGTACGAGTCGAAGGTGTGGACGTAAGTGGCGTTCACCTTCTCTCTTTTTAGCAACTGCGAGCCGTTGAATGCCCCCCCTCCTGTCATGTAATAAAGATCAAGCTTTCCCACGTCAGTAGTAAGAACGCGGGACTCGAAAAAACCAGGGTCGCTGAGACGCACCGGCTTTGTGAAATCGTTCGAGATGCTAAGCCACTCGCGGATGACCGAGCTTCCGGGGTAGGCGATATAATGCTTGGTAACTACCAAAGGGCCATGCCGCAGTTTCAAGTCCAGTTGCAGTTCGCCCTGCGACAAGCGGTGAGAGTCCTCTTCCAGCAGCACCCAACCACCGCTGCCTCCAGTGATCTCTTGCCCGTCACCGCTCAGACGGACCTCGCTAGATGCCGCACCGCCCTGGATGTACTCGCGACCGGAGACCTTGTTCATGAATGAAGCCAGCGTCAGCCGGCCATTCTCGAGCCTGACAACCTTTTCGACGGCCGATGTACCGATAACCCAACGACCCTCCTCATGCCGGATGTAGGCGTCGCGGCTTTCGAGTGCCTGCGCGGCCGATAAGCGCCCCGGAAGGCCAGAGATGGCTCCTGCCGCACCCAGGATGGTTGTCCCCAGAAATCTTCGCCGATCCATAGGTCCTCCTAGGCATCCTCCGAGAGGATGCGATATTGCGCCTCAGGCGTCAATCCCTTCAGCCGAATGCGTTGAGTGGCTTGGTGGTTATTCGGCCGGAAGATATTGACCAGAATTTCCGTTTTCAGTTTTCGCCCGGCGAGTAATGTACACTCGAGCGCCTCTGAATTTAAAGTCCAGTCGAGTTTTCAGTGCTGGGTGCTTCCACGGGCCGTGGAAGGGGCCAGTTTTACCTCTCCGGAAAACCCCGAAGCCAGAAACTGCCGCTTTTCCGACCGATTGCTCCGACACTTTTCCTTCTGCAAAGATTTTCCCAGGTCTCATCGTGAGAGTCGCGGGCCGTGCGCAGGACCTCGAAGTCATGGTCGATTAGGCGCATGTCGATGGAGTCGAGCCCCAGCGGAGAATCGGTGAGGACCGGAGCGCCCTGGCACGACACGCGGTAGTAGGCCCTCTCGCCCCGCAGGTAGGGCGCGGGGTTGGATTTCAGGTCGAACGTGACTTGCAGATTGCTATCCGGAGAAACCAACACGAGCGGCTCCTTGGCGGTGGCAAAGCCGATGCCGCACCACGCTGCGGCGGTCAATGCGAAGATAAGCTTGGCCGGCATGTTCACCTTCCTCTTTCGGCCCCAGAGAGCGCGCCGCCCACGCGCCGCATTCACTTGGGCGAGGTGATCGCCTTGAGGTAACGGTAATAGAACTCGACCCCTCGGTAGTAAGATTCCACTCCTAGGCGCTCGTCCTTCCCGTGCGCGCGGACGTCATCCGTATCGATCGCCAAGCCGGAGATTCCGTAGGTCGGCATGCCCGCTGCGTTAGTGTAGACACCGTCGGACGCGCCGGTGGACATGGTGGGGACCACGGGCGCTCTCGGCCACATCTCGGCGGCGACGCGATCGAGCGTCTGCATCACGTCGGGCCGCAGCGAAACCGGCGGTAGCGCCTTGGCATTGGCCTCCCTGTCCAGGATCCGGCCGCGGGCAGTGACGTAGCTGACTTCGATCTTGGGATCGGCAAGGACCTTGATAAGCGTCTGCCGTACTTCTTCGCGCGAGTGTCCGGGGAGGATGCGGCAATTGACGTTGGCGCGCGCCATCTGTGGCAGGGCATTGTTGGCGTGGCCGGCAGCGAGCCGGGTGGCCACGCAGGTGGTGCGCATGGTCGCATTCCACAGCGGGTCGGCGGAGAGGCGAGCGATGGCCGCTGCGTCGGGCGGGCTCTTGACGATTTCGCGCATGTCGGCCGCTGTCTGGCCGCTTTCCACGCTGGCAGTGCGATCGAAGAAGGCCCGCGTGACCGCGTTCAGCTCGAAGGGAAACTGATAGCGCTCGACGCGCGCCAGCCCGGCGGCCAGGTGATAGATCGCGTTGTCGGCCACCGGGAGCGAGCTGTGCCCTCCGGGGTTGGTCACCGTGAGCTGGTAATCGGCGTAGAGCTTTTCGGTAGCGTCCATTTCGACGATCAACGGCTTGCCCTTCACCGTATCCACGCCGCCGCCATCGGCATTGAGAACGAACTCGGCGTCG
>Ga0181527_1002120_pt1 | contig 19146 bp, 8 predicted proteins | sample PEATcosm2014_Bin_30_FD_119762 | JGI IMG/M metagenome (GOLD analysis project Ga0181527, IMG submission 119762) | Peatland microbial communities from MTU Mesocosm Facility, Houghton, MI, USA - PEATcosm2014_Bin06_60_metaG | ecosystem: Environmental > Terrestrial > Soil > Wetlands > Peat | place...
CCGAGCCGCAGCGGGTCGCGCGGCTCCACGAAAATGCCCGCTTGTTCCTGGCCCTGGCCCAAGAGCGCGGGCTGAACACCGGCACGAGCCGCCACACGCCGGTGGTGCCGATCATCGTGGGCAACTCGCTGCTGTGCCTGCGGCTGTCCCGGGCCATGCGGGCTCGCGGCATCAACGTGCAGCCGATCCTCCATCCGGCCGTCGAAGAGAGTGCGGCGCGGCTGCGGTTCTTCATCACCTCCCTTCACACCGAGCGACAGATCCGATATACTATTCAGGTATTGGCGGAGGAATGGGAGGGGCTCCGCGTCCGCGACCCGCTGCCTGCCGGCGGCGGCTCAACGGCAGCGGAATCCTCGCCGTCGAGGGGTTCTGTGACGAGGTGACGCTTGCTGACCGAACAGGAGATTGCACGGACCTGGCGCGCGCTGTTCCATGAAGGGGGGGGTGACGAAGACGCTTTGACGAGGGCCGAGGCCCTCCTGGAGGAACTTCGCCCCGAGAGCCCGTTGCGGCACCGCTTGGCGGGCGAGCTTGTCGAGCTGCGAAAGATCCGCAAACCGCCGCCGCGGAAGCGGGCGGCCCGACCGGGCAAGCAGCGGCCGGCTTAGCGGTTCAGCTCCAAACCGATGTTGAAGCCGTAGACCAGCAGGTTCTGCTGGTTGGCGTGGGGCACGTTGCTCGTGGTGATTCCCATCGGCGCCCCGTTGAGCGTGCTGACCGTGTAATCGACCATGTCGGCGGCCCGCCCCACCCCATTCATCCACATGCCCGTAAACCCGCCCTTGACCGAGATCAGGTTGGTCAGCCGGGCGTGGGCCTCGGCGCGCAACTCCACCGCCGGCACGAACTCGCTGAACTGGGCCGAGTGCTGGTAGCCGAAGGGGCTCATCAGGAAGGGGAAGGGGCTGGTGGTGCTGAGCCGGCCCGCGGTGCCCGGCAAGCCGGCGATATCGATGTTGCTGGCCAATGTGCCGAACTGGCGGACCGTCTCGGTATTGAGGCCCGCCATGAACCGCGCCTCGGTCGATATGCCCACGCGCCCGAACGGCATGCTCAGGCGGACGCCGACCTGCGGGCCGGCGATCCGGTTCTGCACGGCGTTTTGCACCGTGGTTTCGTCGAGCACGCCGCCCACCGCGTCGATGCTGAAGGTGTCGTCAAACTCCATATACCGCCCGCCCGCCATCCATTCGATTGAACCGCCGCCTTCGAGCTGGGCCGGGCGGTAGGTGAACATGGCCTCCACCCCGGCCAGCTTGGCGATGTTGACCACCGACACGTGGTCGAAGAGCGTCGGCGACTCGAGATAGTTGGGGACGGCCACCGTGCCCCAGTTGGCCGCCAGATTGGTCTGGGTTGAGGACCCGCCGGGCGGCGGGTCGTTGAAAACAATGTAGGCGCTGTCCGCCGCGATGTGCTCCGTCTGCTGATTCAACTCGATGGTGCCGATCAGGAAGCCGTAGTGCTCGCCGCTGAAACCGAAGTCGATGCGGTCGCCCTGCTTCCATGTCGCCCGGAACCGCCCCGTGTCCAGGGAGTTCTGCTCGGTGACCGGCGCGGCGGTGTTCCAGAAGACGGTCGGCGTGAGCGTCGGATCGCCGATCGAGGTCTTCTTGGGGGCGCTGAGGTACCAGTAGATCCCGTCGAAGTCGCAGAAGAATCCCGTCCGCGGCGCCGCCCAATTGTCGTACGGGCGAACATCCGCCGGCTCGAACCACTGCATCCCCCGCACCTCATAATCTTGGGCGCGGACTGCCCCTCCCACCAGCAGGCAAATCGCCAGCGTGCCGAGCCCCCAATAGATGCGGTTTGGCGACATCGTGCGTACTCCCAAAGGACCGGAGCCGATATCCGCAGACACTCCGCGCGGAGCATCCGAGGAATGATCGTGACGATAGTATCGGATGTACCGGTCGTACCAGTTGAGTAAGAAAGGTAGACCTTACCGAAAAACTGGGGTGTACGGAGGTCACCAGTCGCTAGCTGGGAAAGATGCGTGATCTAGGAAAAGACATGGGAAGGCAGACGGCAACCCCAAACGCCACAAGGTGGATGCCGGAGGGCGAAGGGCGGGCAACAGCCGCCGACCGGGCACCATGCGCGACCCGGGCACCATGCGCAGCATGGTTGCGCGCGCTGCCCGGCTCGCCGCCACAACGCGGACGGCCTGACCGCCAACACTCCAAACGCGCAAAGCGCAAGGCCGCCTACGAATCAGCGGCGGTAGAGGGCCAATCGTCCTGCATCCTTGTGCCTTCTTAGTCTCCCAGCGCCGCCAGGACTTGATCCACCGCGGCCGGGGCCAGAAGAGAGGACCTTACCGTGACCTGTGTGCCACGGCTGACGACCTCGGAAAGGGCCGTGCTGCTGCTGGCCTTCAGGTTCGTGTTGCCCGCAAACGAAACCGTGATCGCATGCGTGCCCACCGCCAAGGACGAGGTCTGGAACACCGCCGTGCCGGCGGCATTCAGCGTGGCTGTGCCCAGAACGCTGGTGCCGTCCTTGAAGGTCACCACGAGCCCGGTGGGTACGGCGGCACTCGGGGCCGCCATCTTGAGCGTGGCGGTGAAGGTTATCGTCTGGTGCCAGACCGGGGAGCTGAGCGACGCCGCCAGGGAGATCGACGTCGTGGCCTGCTTGACCGTGTCCGTCACCGCCGCGCTGGTGCTGGCCGCCAGATTGGCGGTAGCGGCATACGAGGCGGTAATTTTGTGGGCGGTTGCCGCTGCTGCCAGGGTGGAGGTCGTAAACGTCGCCGTGCCGGCGGCAGTCAGCGTGCCTGTGCCGATTACGGTGGTGCCGTCCTTGAAGGTCACGACACCAGTGGGCACCGCGGTGCTCGGGCTCCCGGCCTTGACCGTGGCGGTGAAGGTCACCGCCTGACCGAAGACCGTGGAGGTGGCCGAAGTCACCAGGGCGGTCGTGGTGGTGGCCTGCTTGACCGTTTCTGTCAGGGCGGCGCTGGTGCTGGCGGCCACATTGACCGTAGCGACATAAGACGCGGTGATCGTGTGGGTGGCCGCCGCAAGCGTCGACGTCGTGAACGTCGCCGTGCCGGCGGTAGTCAGCGTGGCTGTGTAGATCACGGTGCTGCCGTCTTTGAAGGTCACGGTACCGGCGGGCGTGGCGGTGCTCGGGGCCGCGATCTTGACCGTGGCGGTGAAGGTCACCGCCTGGCCGAAGACCCTTGAGGCGGCCGAAGTCACCAGGGTGGTCGTGGTGCCGGCCTGTTTGACGGTCTCCGTCAGGATGGCGCTGGTGCTGCCGGCCAAACTTGCCGTGCCCACATACGACGCCGTGATCGCATGGCCGGCGACCGCGAGGGTGGACGTGGTGAAGGTGGCCGTGCCGCTGGAGCTGAGCGTGCCCGTGCCCAGCACGGCGCTGCCGTCCTCGAAGGTCACGCTGCCGGTGGGAGTGCCGGCGCCGGCCTTCACTGTGGCCGTGAAGGTCACGGCCTGGCCGAAGACGGCGGGGTCGGCCGAGGCCACGAGCGTGGTGGTCGTCGCCGCCGGATTGGACTTGGCCTTGGGCGGCGGATCGAGGATTTGCACGAAGATGCCCGTAGGCAAGGCCGTCGCCCCGGTCGGCCCGTCCCAGACGATCGCAGCATTTGGCGCGGCTTGGGTGATGTCCTGATAGCTGATGGCGGGGGCGACTTGATCGCCCACCGTAGTCGCATTCAAGCGGAAGGGACCGGCGGTCGTGGCGCCGGCGGCGGAATACATTTGGAAGTAGACGCCGTAGTCGGTGTTGGCGAGGTTGTTTACTTCCGCGTTGTCGTGGCCGAAACTCGTCCACACCACGGTGAAGCCGCCGCCGGGGGCCATGCCCACGGCAGGCATCAATTGCCATCCGTCCGTGCCCGCCGTCGGGGTGCCGACGATCTGTTCGCTGCTGGCGCTGGGGGTGCCCGGCATCGGCGTGGAGCCCGCCGCGTACTGGCGGTAGTACACGTTGTAGCCGTCGGGGGTGCTGGGCTGGTAGTCGGCCCAAGTGGCCACGTAATTCCCCGAGGTCACGTCCATCGAGACGCGCGGGCCGGTCGCCCATAAGTCCAGCGGGGCGGTAGTGCCGAAGCTGCCGTTGGCTCCGGTGAAGTCCACTTGCACGGGGATGGTATTGAGCGCGAACACGGAGCCGAATTGCCCGGCCGCACTGTTAAAGTAACGACTGTCGATGTTGGCGATGTTGCCGTTCTGCGTGTAGGCGGTCCAGACAACGTCGAAGTCGCCGTACTGGTCCATGGCCACGTCCGGCTGGCACTGGCGGTAGGGCGAGGAAACGTCCACTTGCTGCTCCAGCGCGGCCGTCGGGCCCGGGGCGGGCGAGCCGCTGGCGAGGAACTCGCGGTAGAAGATGTTGGCGTTCTGCGCCGTGGCCGGCTGCGGGTAACTCGTCCAGACGACCACGAAACTCCCGTTGTTGGGGTTCACCGCCACGCGGACCTCGTTCTGCACGCCGGTCTCGTAGACGTTGACCTGGATCGGCTGGTGGGCATTGCCGTTGAAATCGTACACCCGGGCGAAGACGTCCGAGGTGTTGGTGGTGGCGTTCGTATCGGGGCCGGCGCCGGACCAGACCACCACGAAGTCCCCCTGCGCATCCATCGCCACCTCGGGACGGCTCGCCACGTTGGCAGTCGCGGAGACGATGAACTCCGTGCCGATCGGGGTCTTGTTGGCGCTGAACATCTGCCCCACGATCTCGTACTGGGCGCCCACCAGGCTCGTCCACACCACCACGAAGTTGCCGGCGACGGCGCCGTTGGCGGCGATGGCCACACTCGGGTCGATCTGGCTGCCAACCTGGGTCGGGCTGACCTGGGTGTCGGTCGAGCCGGCCGGCGGCGGACCCGGCGTGATGCCGCCCGTGGGGCTGCCCAGGGTGAACGTCAGCGTGGCGTCCGCACCGTTGGGCACGAAGCCGGTCATGTTCAGGGGGTTGCCGTCGACGCTTTCCACGCCGCTGTGACCGGGGTTCACCGGGTGCAAAATGGTCAACGTGTAGGTCCCGTACGGCAGGGGGCTGGCGAAGGTCAGCACCGCCTCATAGCGGTCGCCCGCCGCCGTGCCCACGAGGTCGCCATAGTCGGCCGGGTCCTGGGTGGCCAGCATGGAGGCCTCGTTCAAGCCGTATTGCACGAGGCTGATCTGCGGCCCCGCCGCCTTCCCCACCATCAACTGGTAATTGGTGGGGTTGGTGACGCTGTCGGCCCAATTGGCCTCGACATCCTGGTACACCTGGGACGGGACTTGCCCCGGGCCGTTGCCCACGATCACGTTGCCGTTGGCGTCCAGGAAGTTCGTGTATCCCTGCTCCTCCAACTGGATAATCGGGTTCGGATAGTTCCGCATGTCTTCGTCGAAGCTGACCACCAGGTGCGTAAGGCCCGTGGCAATCGTAGCCTGGTATTGCGTGCCGCCGTCCATCCGCGTGCCGGCGGGACCGTACAGGCCGGCCACCTGCGGGCCGGACGTGTCGGTCGTCTCTTCGTACTGCCGCGTGTAAAGGGCGTTGCCGGAAGGGTCAGCCGCGTCGTAAAGCCCGTCGGTGTACTGGTTGTCTTGCGTCCAGGCCATCACGAAGTTCCCGCTCCGCGTGACCGCGATCGAAGCGGCCTCCGCCGGGGTGCCGATCTGGGCGTAAGTGCTGGTGTTCAACAGGGACGCGGAAAGCAGGGGTCCCCCGCCGGGGTCGGAAGCCGAAGCCGTGCCGGCCTTCGGCGCCACGCCGATGACGACATTGAGATCGACGCTGATGCCGCCCTTGTACTGATAATCGGGCTGCGGTGGGTTGCCCTGCGCCGGCGCCGGGGGCGGCTGCGTCAGCGACGCCGCCTTCTGGATCGTGTGCTGGATGCCCGTGAACCCGCCGCCGAAAACAATGTCGAAATAGCCGATCTCGTTCGGCGGATTGAATACGCCGTCCGGTGGCGGCGGCGGGAGGTTCGGCGGGGGCACGTAGGTCACGGTGACAAAGCCCGGCATGCCCAGCGCCGGGTTGAGGGTCGCGTTGGCTTGGATGGCCGCGGCCAGCTCCCCCGCCACGAAATTCATCGACTGCGGGTAGTCCGCCGGATTGAAATCGATCGTCAGGTCGGCGGGCAGGGTCTTGCCGTCGATGGAAAGATTGAAGCTCCTCGGCTCCGGGAAGGCCGCATTATTCACGTAGTCGTTCGCTCCCGGGTTGAACATCAAAGTGCATTCCTGGCCCACCTCCCGCAAAGCCAGCGTGCTCGAATTCGGGACGTAGCTCACGCCCACGGTCGGGTTGTTGGCCACCTCGCCCTGGAACGTCACCTCGTACACGTAGTACCGCTCGGGAGTCTGGTCAATGCCGGCGATGCCGATGCCCGCCCCCACGTCATAGGCAGTCGCGGTCCGCGAGGCGATTTCGGAATCGGGCAGCAGGCGGACGTCGATGGCGCCCTCGGCGGTGAGGTCGTTGATCGACGGGGCCCAGGTGGTCCCCACGTCCTGGGCCGCGCCAATGTCGTTGTCCAGGTTGGCCCCGGTGTCGGGCCAGTCCAGGGCGCCGGTGAGCAGGTTGCCGTTGATCGCCACCGGGATGGTGACCGTGTCGCGGAGGCCGTCGGCGAACACATAGAGCTGGAACTGGCCGGAGACGAAGTCTTCGTTGTTGTAACGCGGGTCGTTCCAGTTCGGCCCGCGGTCCAGCACGACGAACTCCGTCTGATCGTTGCCGTCGCGCATGTTGTTGGCCACGCTGTCGCTCAGCAGGACCTGGGAGGGGCCCATCGAGACGTCGGGATCGGCGTCGAACTGCGAGAACATCACGCCGTCGGCCTCGCCGCGCAGCAGGCCCGCCACGTTGTTCAGGATCGCGCTGATGCGTCCCAATTGGTCCGGCGTAAGGGGCACCAGCCAGACGACGGTGGCATTCAGGGCGTGCGGCACGGAGCCCGCGCCCCTCGTGACCGTCAAGGTGCCTTCGCCCGGATTGGGGCCGGCTGCCACGGCGGTGACGGTCATCGTCTCGCAAGCGAGGTACTCAGCCGGGTTGTTCGGATCCGGATCCTCCACCAGCACCTGGCCGGTGGTGGCGCCTGCCGGGATTGCACCCGCGTCGGCGACCACAATCGTTGTGGCCGTAGTGGGCAGCATCAGCGTCGTGGTGCGGGTGACGCCCGGATTCGCGGCGGTGGTGTCCCCGTTGGTCCAAATGATGTTCTCGCCGAGGTAGTGGTTGTTCGCCAGCGGTGCGTTGAGTTGCCAGACGTCCCCGCCGCCCGTATTGATCACCGTCGCCCACTCGCCGCCCGTGATGCTGCCGTCCCCATTGACGGTGCCGCCAATGTCAATGTTGAAGTCAACGCCGGTGACGGCCGGATTCACGGGGAAGAACTGATAAGGCGCCACAGTGATCGAGGTGTCCCCAGCGTACGAGGCGATGGTGTCGGCGCTCAAGCTGGTGTAAGTGGCGCCGTTCCAGTTGCCCTTCGCCAGGGGGATCAGCGTGGATTCGATGTTGCTCTGCGGATCGCCGTTGGTGCCGACCAGCCCCTCGAGGCCGAGACCCTCATAGCCCAATTCGCCGATGCTCGGATGCGGTAAGAGTCCATCCATGGGGAGATCCGTCAGGGCGCCCGCGATGTCGACATTCGCCGGGTCGGCCGCCGCGGTCGCGTAGTACGCGCCCGCGATCTCGGTGTTCTCCGACACGGCCGGCCCTGCACCGTCGTAAGTGACCGTCAGGTCGCCGTCGGCGTCCAGGGTAACTTGCCCGTCATACTGGGCGCCGGACCACGCCGTCTGGCTCTGCCAATTCGCCAAGTTGCCGCTGTTGACGCGGAACTTGGGGCGGATCTGGAACGCGTCGCCGTTGGCGTCCAAATCCACGATCGGCTTGCCGGTGGCGGTCAGAATCGGCTGCAAGGCGGCGTTGTGCTCGTACAGCTCCCACTCGGCGCCGTACACGCCCTCGGACACCGTGCCGTTCTGATCCTGGTCGCTGGCCTCATCCCAGCCGATCACGAAGTTATCGTTGTCGTCGAAGGCGATGGTGGCGGCGTAGCCGGCGGCCCCGCCGGGCACGATGATCTGATTCTGGCTCAGCAGCACGTTCCCGTTGGCGTCCAAGACCGTGGCTTCCAGGGTCGATATAATTCCGGTTTGGGGCAGCGGTTCCGGCGGCAGGTAATTGGGGTCGAAGGTATCCCCCCACGCGACGCCGAAATCCCCCTTGTTGTCCATCGCCACGTACGGGAGGAAGTCGATGTTGGTCTGCTCCCTGCTCACCAGGATGTCGCCGCCGACCGGGTGACCAGTGCGCGTGAACCGCCGCGCCCCGATGCTGTTGAAGAAGCTCAGCTCCTGTCCCTCGCCTTCCCAGACGACCACGAAGTCGCCCTGCGAGTCGGTGGCCACGTCGGGATTGTACTGGTCGTTGGGCGTGTAGTTGTTCACGCGGATCGTATACGGGTCCTGGGCGGGATGCGGCAGGTACAGGTTCGGATCGATCGGGGCCGCCACCGCCAGCACGCAGGGCACCTTGTACCCGTTGTTGTCCGTCCAGCCGGCCGCCGACTGCGACGTGGCGTAGTCGGTGGGCGTGAACCGCCGCGCATAAATGTCGAACCCGCTGCCGGGATTTTCCGTCACGGGCACCGAGCTCTGCCAGGTGATCATGAAGTTGCCGTTGGGGTCCATCGCCACCGCCGGGTTCTCGTTGTCCTGGGTCTGCATGCCCGGCGGCAGCGTCGGGTCGGTCACGATCTGGTTGACCATGAACTGCCCGCTCGATTGCTTGATGATGGTGGCGGTGGCCAGCACGCTCCCGGTGGTGGCGTTCAGCACCTCCAACGGCGCCTGGATGTCGGTCCCCGTATCGCCCACGAACTCGATCTGGAAGTGCGTCAGCACGTACTGCGCCTGGACCGCCGCGCTGTCGTTGGGGTTGGGGTCGAAGAGCGGCACCACGGTGACGGCCGTCCCGGTTTGGCTGCCCGGGCTGACCAACGGCGTATTCGGGTTGGTGGGGAGCGTGGGAGCCACGTAGCTGGGGGGATTGATGGCCAAGTCCACGGGGGCCGAATAGGGCTCGGGGCCCGGAAACGCGACCTCGCTTGGCCCGCCCGGGACCTCCAGCAACGACGGCGCCGTCGGCACAACCGTCGCGGCATAGTAAGTGAACCAGTTTTCGATGGCCGCCGCCGTGTTGAACGGGTTGGTCGCCGAGACCGGGATCTTCGGCAGGATGAACGGCTCCTTGACCATCGTGGCTTCCACCGCCGGCAAGAACGCCGGCGGCAGGCCCGGCTCGGCCGGCTGCGTAAGGGCCACGTTGATGCCTTGCAGCAGCGGCAGGGATTGCGGCTGGACGTTCGTGGGGTTCGGCGGGTTTGCGAGCCCGGTGACCCCCACCGCCTGCAGGGGCGGGAAGTCCGTGTTGTAGGCGGCGCCGAAGTGGACCTCGTAGTCGCGGGCATCGATCGCCAGCACCGTGGCCCCGGCGAACGGCCCGCCCGCCAACTGCATCGCCTTCTGAATCGCCTCCGCATTGGCCTGCATCGCCAGACCGGTATCGGGTTCGACCGACACGAGCTCATTGAACTTGATCGGCCCCGTCTTGTAGGCGGTCCCGTCGAGCTCCAGCGCATAAGTGCCCGCAATGTCCCCCTGCAGCGGAGTATACGGCTGGTTGGTGGCCGTGAAGGAGAGATCCTGGACCACGTGCCCCTGGGCGTCGCCGCCGTAGAGCATGGAGAATTGCGTCAGCCCCGCGGGCAAGGTCACCTGCTGCACGTCGTTGGTGTAATACTGGGCGTAGATATCCTGACCCTCGTCGGCGTACACCCCCGTGGCGGCGTCGTAACTGTAGTTCGTGGCCGACCACACCACCGCGAAATCGCCTTTGTTGTCCGTGGCGATGGAGTGTGCCGGAGTGGTGAACGGGTTGAAGATCAAATTGTTTTGACCGACCGCCAGCGCCTCGCTGGTGAGCACGTCCGTGGTGTTCAAGGGCGTAATGCTCAACAGGGCCCGCTCTTCCAGCGGATCGAAACGCAAGGAGCGAAAGGCACGCTGCGCCTTCCGGCCGGGCGGGCGGAGCGAGAACCGCTCCCGCAGACGACCGAACTTTGCGCCTAACCCAGACCGACCCCCGAACTGAAACCATGCCATCTCTATTCCCTTTAGCGCAGAGGGGCTGCCGTCACCTTGCCGAACGGCTGAGCCCAACTCCTACAAACACACTAGTCTATTAGAAGACAATCGCCGGTCATTGTCAAGATACTTAACAAGAAAGGCTCCCTCGTGGACGCCCCATACAGCTCCCCCAAGGCCCCCCCTCAACTGCACGAGGCCGCTGGGCCCGATCTGGACCGGGCCTACCATTCCTCCAATCGTACCTTCCAATAATGCGCGAGGCTGGAAAGCAGTCAAGCAGTTCTCCGCGGGCCCGCCGCCCCAGTGTCCGCCGGGACGGGGATGCTTCATACGTAAGTAGAATCAGGGCAGTGACTTAAACCACATGAGGGCCGATGGTTTGCCAGGCACGCCCAGAAATGCGAGAATGGAGCGGTCAATGGGACAGAGTGTGTAGCTTCTGGAGGATCGTCGCACCCCTAATTGTGGGAGTACACACGTTATGCCTTTCAGGAAATTCGCGGACTGGGTGTCCCCGCGGGGCGGGCCTTGTGGCCGATCCTTGGCCGGTGTGCTCGCGGTTCTGGTGGCGTCCGTCCTCGCTGCCAGGGCAGCCGAGCCGGCCGGTGTCCCCGCTCAGGGCCCCGCCAAAGGGCGGTTCCTGCGTGTAGTCCGGGATGCCCAAGGCCGCCCCCAGTCGCTCCAGACGGCGATTGTACACCTGGCGCCGGCCGCCGCCGGCCCGGGGACAGCCACCGTGGACCTGATTGCCGCCACGCACGTCGCGGACAAGGGCTACTACGAGCAGCTCAACCGGGAGTTTCGCCGCTACGACGCCGTGCTGTATGAGTTGGTTGCCCCGCAAGGCACCCGCATCCCCAAGGGAGGCCGCAAGACGAGCGACAATCCCATTTCCGCCGTGCAGAAGGGCATGAAGAGCCTCCTGGAGTTGGAGTTCCAACTGGACCAGATCGACTACACCGCCAAGAACATGGTGCACGCCGACATGTCGCCCCAGCAGTTCGCCCAGTCCATGCGCGATCGCGGAGAGAGCGTGTGGGATATTCTCGGGCGGATGTTCGTCTACGCGATGGCGAAGCAGAACTCCGGCGATGATACCAGCGGGGCCGAACTGCTCTTTGCCCTGTTCGACAAACATCGTGCCTTGGCGCTGAAGCGCGTGCTGGCCGAGCAGTTCGAGGACATGGAAGGGGTCTTGGTCGTCCTGGAAGGCCCCAACGGCTCGACCCTGGTGGGCCAGCGGAACAAGACGGCCCTACAGGTCTTGCGGAAGGAGATGGCGTCCGGCAAACGGAAGATCGCCATCTTCTACGGGGCTGCCCACATGGCCGACTTCGAGAAGCGACTCGCCGACGACTTCGGCCTGCACGCGGTCCAGGTGCGTTGGCTCTTGGCCTGGGACTTGAAGGGAGCCGGCAAGCCGCCGGCAAAGGGCGGGAAACAGACGCCCTAGCGGCCGGCGGAAATCGGGCCGGGTGCCATGCCCACGCTCGCGTGGGCATGTCGTCAACGGCCAGAAAACCCGAGCATGCCCACGCTTGCGTGGGCATGGCACCGCCACTCGCCACTGCCTAATATCGCAGCACTTTCCACAGCAGCCTTCCACCCCATGGCAGCAGGAACAGGTTGCCCGCCCAAACTGAATATGGGGGAATACTGCCCCCTTTGGCGCCATCGACTCCGTAGGCCAGCAAGGGGTAATAGACGACCAGGATTGGCAGAAAACACAGAAAGAAGCTGGTGAGAAAGTCGGCGTTGCGGAGCCGGATCGCCAACGGTGCGCCAACCCAGGCGAAGCACAGGCAACTGAACCCGGCCGACCAGCGGCGATGCGGCTCGGTCATCAGCCGGTAAAGGCGTCCGCAGAGGTCGGTGTGGTCGGCGGCGTAGACTTTCCACTGATCGCCTTCCAGCGCGCCGAAATCTCCCGAGAGCATCTGGCAAGCCGCCTGGCTGGCCAAGGATTGCTCGAAGCGATCGATGGCCGTCCGCTGCAGGGCGATCTCCCGGGGAATCGCCCCCATCGCCAGGCAGGAAGGCAGTCCGCCGGAACTTCGTGCCCGGCTGGCATCGCTCAGGGGGATCTCCTGCTCGCGGACGTCGGGAAACTGGATGCTGATCTTGCCCCCCATGTCGATCGTACCGTTGCGGAGGAGGAGTTTGAGCACTCCCGCCGTCCGATCGCTGTGGAGTTCAGCCTCTTCGGCGGTGATGGTGGTCGCGGCGGACCCGCGGGGTTGCAGCGTTACGGTGGGCCGCAGCAGCCGCCGCCCATCGACCCGCTTGACGTTGATCGAGAAGTACGGCGATGCATAGCTGTGCTGTGATTGCAGCATGCTGTAGATGATTTCCTCGGCCGCGTCCAGCACGACCCGCTGCACATTGTTCCGCCCCCAAGAGACGGCCAGATCGTTGAGCCAGACGCTCACCAGGCTTAGCAAGAAGGCCATGCCCAGCACCGGCCACAGCAGCACCATCGGCGAAATCCCCAGGGCCTTGACGGCGATCACCTCGTTGGCCCCGGACATCCGCGCGAAGACGGTGGTCGCGGCCAGGAGCAAGGTCACCGGCACGGTCATCCGCAGGGTGTCGGGCAGGATGTAGGGGATCAGGCGGACGGCCTGGACCATCGGCAGGCTTTGCCGGGCGGCCTCCTGCACCACCCCGATGATCATCATCATCAGCGTCAAGGCGGCCAGGGCCATCAGGAAGACCTTGGTCACCTCGGCCAGCACGTATCGCGGCAGGATTCCCATGCGGTAGTGACTGCTCCAAGCCGTTGCACGGCAAGCAGAAAGGTCTTCGCCACGGTGCCTCGCCCCGCCTTCCAGGGACTGCTAGTTTCACCGCGGGCCGCCTGCCGGTCAAGAGCAATTCGGCTTTACACCGATGCTCCGATCTCCCTATACTATCGGCCGGAGTAAGCACGGATGGGCAAACTTTCGATGAACGAGACGACCACCTTCCGCTGGTCGCTCGAAGAGGACGTGAGCCACTACGCGGCGGCCGGAATCCCCGCTATCGGCATCTGGCGGCAGAAGCTGTCCGACTGCGGCCTGGCTCGGGCCGTCGAGCTGCTCGGGCCAAGCGGCCTGGGGGTCTCCCACCTGTTTTGGGCCGGCGGGTTTACCGGCAGCGAGGGGCGGAGCTACCGGGAGAGCATCGAGGACGGGGCGGAAGCCCTCCGCGCAGCCGCCGCCTTGAAGGCCGATTGCCTGGTCGCCTACAGCGGCACCCGGGCCGGCCACACCTCGAACCATGCCCGGCGACTCGTCCAAGGGGCCCTCGTCGAGCTGGCCCCCCTGGCCGACGAGCTCCGCGTCACTTTGGCCATCGAGCCGATGCACCCCGGCTGTGCGGCGGAGTGGACCTTCCTCACCGGCCTGGACGAGACCCTGGCCCTGTTGGCGGCCGTGGCCCATCCCCGGGTCAAAATGGTCTTCGACACCTATCACCTGGGCCACGATCCGACCGCGGTCGACCGCATTCCCCAGATCGCTTCGCAGGTGGCGCTGGTGCAGTTGGGAGACGCCCGGCAGCCCCCTCGTGGTGAGCAGAGCCGCTGCCTGCTGGGCCAGGGGGTCATTCCGCTACGGTCGATCGTCGCCGCTTTCCAGGCTGCCGGCTACGACGGTTATTATGACGTCGAGCTCTTGGGCGAAGAGTTCGAGGCGGCCGACTACCCCTCTCTGCTGGCCCATGCCCGGCAGGCCTTCGCGGAACTGGCCGGCAGCGCGTAATATGGTTCTCGTCGTCACGCGCCACATCCGTATCCCGCTGGAGGAGTTCGACTTCACTTTCTCCCGCAGCGGCGGGCCGGGCGGACAGAATGTCAATAAAGTCAATACGAAGGCAACTCTCCGCTGGGACGTAGTCCGCAGCCCCGGCCTGCCGGAAGACGTCCGGCAGCGGTTGATCGGGAAGCTGGGGCGTCGCCTGACCATCCACGGAGAGTGGCTCGTCACCAGTCAGCGGTTCCGGGACGCCGGGCGGAACGTCGCCGACTGCCTGGAGAAGGTGCGGCGGCGGATCGCCGAGGTGGCGGTCCCCCCTACCGTCCGCCGGCCGACGCGGCCGACCCGCGCCTCCGTCCGCCGCCGGCTCGAGCACAAACAGCGGCGGTCCAGCACGAAACGCCGCCGCCGGCCCGCTGCGGAGGAATGACCCCGGAAGGGGGAAGACGGAGGGCGGGGCGGCCTTAGTCGGCATTTCCTACCAACGTGTAGGGTGGGTCGAGCAAACCCAAGTCCTGGTGGGGCTTCGGTCGCGGCCCTCGCGGTGGCTGTCGGCGAGGCGTGAACAAGCGTTTGACGGGTTTGCGAGCCCCACCAGCAGTCTGCGACCTCGACCCACCCTACGGTGAGCCGCCACTTTCCCCGCCTTCCACCTTCCGCCTGCAGTGTGATACCCGTTTCCGCGATGGCCGGTATAATGAGGTCTTCGCGCAAAAACGGGGTGATGGTGGGTGGGCCATGTCCCAGCACTACGACATCGACTTCATTCTCCGGCAGTGGCCGTATCAGGCGGGCGTGATCAGCGCCCGCTTGATCCGCGCGCGGGACGGCCGCCAGGTGTTGCAGATGCGGATCGAGATGGGCCTGCTGCAGATGGAGACCACCGGCCGGCCTGACGGCCAGCGCCCCGGCGGCATGGACACCTGCCTCGATCTGCTCCGCAGCCAGGCCCAGAATCAGGTCGAGCCCTTCGTGCTCTCCGAGGAACAATGCCTGGAGATCGACCGCGAGTTTCTGCAGTTCTATCATCGGCGGATCTGCTGCCTGGCGCTGCGGGAGTTCGACCGCGCGGTGGCCGACGCCGACCACACGCTGGCCCTGATGGACTTCGTCGGCGCCCATTCCCCCGACCCGGAGTGGACCCTCTCGCACGAGCGCTACCGGCCGTTCGTGCATTTCCACCGCACGCAGGCGGCGGCCCTGGCCAAGCTGGAGCATGGCGGCCCGGAAGCCGCGATCGAGGAGATCGATGCCGGCATGGAGCGCCTGCGGGCGGCCTTCGTCGCCGTGGAGGCCGACCACCAGTTCGAGCAGGACGAGCTGGTCGGCCAACTCAACGAGTTGAAGGAATCGCTGCGGAAGGAGTACAAGGTGGGCCGGACGTTGGGCGAGCAGTTGGCCGAGGCCGTGGCCGCCGAGGAGTACGAGCGTGCCGCCCGCCTCCGCGACGAGATCGCCCGCCGCCAACGGCCGGTGTGAGGACGTGTGTGGAAAGGTCTCCCCTTTCTCCTTGGGAGAGGCACCCGCGACCATGCTTCGCACGGTGCGCGGGTACCCGGGGGTGAGGGCCGTTTGGCCTTCGGCCTTGGCGTCCCCTCGCCCTTTGGGAGAGGCACCCGCGACCATGCTTCGCACGGTGCCCGGGTACCCGGGGGTGAGGGCGGCGGCGGTCCGTGGTCAGTTGTCCGTGGTCCGCGGGGCACCCCGGGGTACCCGCGGAGCGGGTCGGCTGGCAACTGACAACTGTCAACTGACAACTGACAACCGGCAACGGGCGACCGAAAACTGGCCCAAAAAACTCCGCCGCGGGCCCCGTCGCCGCCGCTGTGCAACGCCCCGAGGCACCTTTAGAAAGTTACGTTGTTGCATCGCGGCTCTAAGTAACGTCCCACTTGGAACTTAGCGCGGCAGCCATTTGCCGTAACTTCATACTCAATCCGGGGTGTTTGTTGCACAAAGTCGCAACTCCTTGCGGTCTTGCGAGTTACGACTTGCACAATTGTTGCAAAACGCGCGCATTTGCGCGCTTTAGGGGGTGATAAGCGCGACTTTGCGCGGTTAAGGGTCGAACAGCAATCGGCCGTTGCATTCATTTTTGGGCCAAGCCCCCCCAATCCCTAATCCCCAATCCCCAGTCCCCAGTCCCCAGTCCCCAGTCCCCAAGACCAGGAAAGAGACCTACGCCCCGGTAGCCTACCCAACCCGCTGGCCCGATTTCAAGGGTTGCCTACCAGGGCGGAAGGCGGAAAATCGGTCCCCTCGCCTGCCGGGAGAGGGTCAGGGTGAGGGCCTGCCTGCTTGCACCTGTCACCTGCCCCTGCCACCTGACACGTGCCCCTGTCACCTGACATCTGTCACCCGGCACCTTTCAGCCGTCCCGACTGGGACGCGCCGTGCCGGAAAACCGCCCATTTGCGACGCGTCTCATCTGGGCCATACGCTCGCTGGCACCACCCGTCGCACGATGCGACCGACGCGCGTTAGCTGACTCGTCAGTCGCGTGATGCCCTTCTCGCAAAACCCGGCGGCACTGGGCGTCAGTCCTACTTGGTCGGTGGCATTGTCCGCCAGCTTGATTTCGCACTGGCACCCCCCGATTGGTACTACTGGCAGCTTTCCCAGGGCTGGTTCCAAAGATATAGTTCCAAGTCATTCTAATGACATGCCTCTCGCCGGAAGTGTGAGAAAACCGCGCGGAAGGCAGCACGCTTGCGGAGGATGTAATGAGCAACTCGCCGGCCGAAACTCGCCAGGCCTCATCGCCCCCGCGGGTCGTCGCGATCAGCGGCATCATTTTTTCGGCGCTTTATATCACCAGCCTGGTACTCGTCCGACTCGCGGTCCCTGCCGACCCAAAGGATCCCGGTATCTGGCTTGCCGATCCAGCCTACCGGAACTGGGTCAGCATCGCACTGAACTTGGTTCCATTCACGGGGATCGCGTTCCTCTGGTTCATGGCTGTGCTGCGCAACCGCATCGGCCTGCTCGAAGATCGCTTCTTCGCGACGGTATTCTTGGGTAGCGGACTCCTGTTCGTCGCCATGCTGTTCGCCGCCGTGGCCGTTGCGCGGGGACTGCTGGAAACCTTCGCAACCACAGGCCGTCTCTCCGCCGACAGCGAAACGTATACTGTGGGTCGGGCGATGGCGTACGCGCTCGTGAACACCTTCGGCATGAAAATGGCGGCCATCTTCATGTTTGTAACGTCCATGATCGGGCTTCGCACGGCAGTCCTCGCGCGCTGGGTATCATTCGTGGGCTTCGCGCTCGGTTTAACGTTGCTGTTGGTCATCACCAACTTTGCATGGATCGCGCTGGTCTTTCCGTCTTGGGTACTGCTGGTGAGCACGTATATCCTCGTCGCAGACTTCCAACACGGAGGCCGGATGACATCGCGCGACGAGAAGTCAGCGCTCGACGATGGGACGGCGGCAAATGACAGTGCCTAAAAGAGGTTGGGGACAAGGCGAGCCAGCGTTCACGTTGGTCGCCAAACGCCGCCGATCGCTGCTACGCACACCGCCAGACCACTTTCTGCCGTCAGGGGCGTGGTTGGCGGTTTACCCAGTTGTCCCGCCCTTCCCGGGGAGTATATTTACACTGCCGATAGGCGAGCTGGACCGTTCACATTCTTGTAAGTAGCAGGAGAGAACCATGAAAACCGTCCGCACAAAGAATCTCATCGCCGCCGTACTCGGCCTCGTGCTGATTGTCACGTTCGCGGCAGCGGCAGGGGCGCAAGAGGTCCTGCCCCGGCCCGATCAGCCCTTCAAGGGCAAGATCGGCCGCACGGCCGCGGAGTCCACGCCGGACTTCCCCAAGGGCATCGCAGCGCCCAAAGGCGCTCCGAATGTCTTGCTCATCATGACCGATGACGTAGGCTGGGGCGCCTCGTCCACGTTCGGCGGGCCGATTCCCACGCCGACTTATGACAGGCTGGCCAAGGCCGGCCTGCGTTACAATACGTTCCACACATGCGCGCTTTGCTCGCCCACGCGCGCGGCACTCGTCACCGGGCGCAACCATCACACCGCCAGCACCGGCGTGATCACCGAGATGGCCACGGGCTATCCCGGCTACAATTCGCTGATGTCGAAGAGCTGCGGCACCATCGGCGAAATCCTGAAACAGAACGGCTGGAACACGTCTTGGTTCGGCAAGAACCATAACGTCCCCGACTGGCAATCCAGTCAGGCCGGGCCGTTTGACCTCTGGCCGACCAGTCTCGGCTTCGAGTATTTCTACGGCTTCATCGGCGGCGACACCGACCAGTGGCATCCGGCCATCTTCGACGGCACCCACCCCATCGAGGCGCCGAATGACCCGAAGTATCACCTGGACGCCGACCTGGCCGACCACGCCGTCGCGTGGATTCACCAGCAGCACTCGCTCGCGCCGGACAAGCCCTTCCTCGCCTACTATACGCCGGGCCTTTGCCACGCGCCGCATCACGCGCCGAAGGAATGGATCGCCAAGTTCAAGGGCCGGTTCGACCAGGGTTGGGACAAGCTGCGCGAGGAAACGCTCGTGCGGCAAATCAAGCTGGGGGTTGTGCCGCCCGGCACCAGGCTCACCCCGCGGCCCAAGGAAATCCCGGCATGGGATTCCTTGAGCGCCGACCAGAAGAAGCTCTATGCCCACATGATGGAGGTGTATGCCGGCTGTCTGGCCTATTGCGATTCCAACATCGGGCGGGTCATCCAGGCGATCGAGGACTCCGGCGAACTGGACAACACGATCATCATCTACATTCAGGGCGACAACGGTGCCAGCGCCGAAGGTACCATGCAGGGCCTGGCGAACGAGGTCGGCGTTTGCGCCAACGGCGTCCCGGAAAGCCTCGACTACCTGCTCTCCATCATGGACGGCCTCGGCGGGCCGCTTTACTACAACCATTATCCGGTCGGCTGGGCGCACGCGATGGATACGCCCTTCCAGTGGACCAAGCAGGTCGCCTCGCATTTCGGCGGCACGCGCAACGGCCTGGTCATCTCGTGGCCGAAGCACATGAAGCAAACCGGCGCAGTCCGCTCGCAGTTCTGCTCGGTCATCGACATCGCGCCGACCATTCTCGAAGCCGCCGGCGTCAAGCAGCCGACGATGATCAACGGCGTGAAGCAGACGCCCATCGAAGGCAGGAGCCTCGTCTACACCTTCGACGACGCCGAGGTGTCCACTCGCCACAAGACGCAATACTTCGAGATGATCGGTAATCGCGGCGTGTATGACAACGGCTGGGTCGCCTGCACCACACCGCGCCGTCTGCCCTGGCAGGCGGC
>Ga0181527_1002125_pt1 | contig 19125 bp, 17 predicted proteins | sample PEATcosm2014_Bin_30_FD_119762 | JGI IMG/M metagenome (GOLD analysis project Ga0181527, IMG submission 119762) | Peatland microbial communities from MTU Mesocosm Facility, Houghton, MI, USA - PEATcosm2014_Bin06_60_metaG | ecosystem: Environmental > Terrestrial > Soil > Wetlands > Peat | place...
CTTCACGAAGCATCCGGAAAGAGTACCCTGCCGTTTTCTCCCGTCCTGGTTCCTTGCGGCACGAGCACGCACAAGAGCCCTGCCATTTCCAGGTCCGCACGGAGTATTTGCGGCGCACAGGTGTCGAGAACGCCAGGTCCAAAACCGGCGGAAGGCCCAGCGGTGCCAGCCCACGACGGTCTCTGGCTTCACGACAACCAGGGTCTCGCGCCAGCGCGACCAGACCCGAGAGAGCGCGATCCAGAAGAGGCGGTCAGGATGAGTCAGGCGCAGGCGCGGGTCGCGGCGTTTGAAGACTGCAAGCTGCTGACGAAGGGCAAGGTTTTCAAGGACGAGGCCGCCACGGGTGCGGAGAGCTGAGCCAAGGGCGCCGAAGAAGCTCAAGAGGATGGCAGCCATCACGTGATAATGCCCCAAGTCGGAAGCGAGCATAGATGGCTCAGTGCGATGGTGCCGGCGTGCTCGGCCACTCTGCCACCGTCGGCCAGGGCGGGGACGCCGATGGGGTTTTGGCTAGGCACAGGCAACGTGAACTCGCCTTTAGGGGCCACCCGTGGTGTCCAGAAACAGATCGCTGGAATTCTTGCACAAAATTGCGGAGATGCGCAGCTTGAATCTGCGTGTCTGAGCGGGCAGCGTGGCCATCAATGCTTCCGGCAACGCTGCAATTTCTCATCACGATGATCGCATGCGCGATCAACGAGAGAATGCAGCGCAAGCTGGACTACACTCAGGAAGAGGTCCGGGTTCCCAAGGACGTGCTGAAGGCTGCCACGGGCAGCGATAGGATCGTATTCACAGCCGACCAACGTCGTCGCCTCGCCGTCGCGGGCAAAGCTTTGAGCCCGGAAGAGCGGAAGAAGTGCTGCCAGATCGTGAAGCCTGGGACGCTCTTGGGGTGGTTTCGCCAGATGGCGGCGCAAGAATACGATAGCTCGAAGAAGAAGGTCGGTCGACCACGAAAGAAGAAGGACATCCGCAAGCTGGTGATCGCTATGGCCCTGGCGAATCTAGGCTGGAGATATACGAAAATACGCGACGTCCCTCGGACCGGATTGAAGATCGAGATCGGACGAACGACGGTGGCCAACATCCTGCTGGAAGAAGGGATCGAGCCGGCACCGGAGCGCGAGAAGAAGCGGACCTGGAAGCAGTTCATGAAGAGCCATTGGGACACGCTCTACGCCTGCGATTTCTTCAGCGTGGAAGCCTTGGGTCCATTCGGCACGGTTCGGTACATGGTGTTCTTCGTCATCGAGCTCAAGAGTCGCGTCGTCGAAATCGCCGGCATTGCCGTTGACCCAGGCGAAGCGTGGATGAACCAGGTGGCTCGGAATTTGACGGATCTAGTTGATGGTCTTCTTCGCAGCGCGACGCACATGATCCACGATCGAGATCCGCTGTTCACCTAGGCGTTCATCGCGATTCTCGAAGCGGGAGGCGTGAAGAGCGTGAAGATTCCGGCGCAAAGTCCAAATTGCAATCCATACGCGGAGCGCTTTGTAAAAACCATCAAGTACGAGTGTCTCAATCACTTCATCATCCTCGGCGAGCGACATCTGCGCCACTTGATCAAGGAATTCGTTGAGCACTATATGACCGAGCGGTTCCACCAGGGCATCGGTGGCCAACTCATCAGAAAGCAGGTCGGACCGACGAGTGACAACGGGGCAGATGGCAAGGTCGCCTGTCGCTCGCGCCTCGGCGGGATGTTGAACTACTACTATCGGGAGGCCGCATGAGCCTCGGCGATCAGTTTTCGGACAGCAAGGGCTTCGTCCAACTCGCTTTCGCCGCGATCGACTTTGGCCCGCGTAAAGAAGCGGTGACGCAGCCACAGCGACAGATCATCGAGTATCGAGTAGGCAACCGGCACCGCCAGCAGCGTGAGAAGCAGTGAGAACGTCTGGCCGCCAATGACGATGCTGGCGATGGCCTGGCTTTGTCCAGCGCCGATGCCGCGGGAGAAGGCCAGCGGCAGCATGCCTGCGACGAAGGCCATCGTCGTCATTAAGATTGGTCGCAACCGATCCCGGTTTGCCTCCAGGATGGCATCCAGGCGTGCCTTCCCCTGACTGCGCAGTTGATTGGTGTGGTCGACCTGCAGAATCGAGTTCTTCTTCACGATGCCGAAAAGCACGAATAGCCCAAGTCCCGAAAATATGTTGACGGAGCCACCAAAGATGAGGATGGAAAGCAGCGCGAAGGGCACGGTGAGCGGGAGCGCCAGCATGATCGAAATGGGGTGCAGCCACGACTCGAATTGCGCCGCCAGCACGAGGTACATGAAGACGATGGACAACAGAAGAGCGACGACGAAGGCCATGACGGTGCGACCGCCTTCACGGGTGAACCCCGACGCGGCAATGTGATAACCCGACGGCAACTGGAGTTGCCCTACAATGCGCTCGACGGCGGTCTGGACGTCGTTCTGGCCGTAGCCGAGGGCGACGTTGGCCGAAACGGTCACTTGGCGCTGGCGACTGTCGCGGCGAATGCTCGCCGGACCGGACGAGTCGCGCAACTCGACCACGTCACGCAGAGGGACCGTGCCGTGAAGCGACGAGGGAACCGTCACCAGAGCCAGTCCCTCGGCATCGCTACGGTAGTGCGGATCCGCGCGCACGCGAATGTCATATTGCTCGCCGCCCTCCGCATAGGTCGACACTTTGAGGCCGCCCACGAGCAGGCGCAGGGTGTCGGCGATATCAGACACAGAAACTCCGAGATCGGCCGCCTTGGCACGGGCGATCTTGGCGATGAGCTCAGGCTTGCCTTCGATGAAGCTACTCGTGACGTCGACGGCGGCGGGAACCTTCTTCAGCTCGTCCACGATGCGCTGGGAATACAGGCCCAGCTGGCGAAGCTCCGGCCCGGACAAGTTGTACTCGACGCCGTTGCTAGGTCCGCCGGAAGACTGGGAAACACTGAGGCGAAGCTCTTTGGGTTGTTTGGCAATGACTTCGTCACGGGCTCGATCGACCAGCTGGATAGCCGTCTCTTTACGTTGCTTGGGATCGGTCAGCCGCACGTAGATGCTGGCCTCGTTGGCACTCTCGTCGCTGCCATTGCCGATGGTCGTGCTGGTCAGAACGACGCCAGGAAGTGCCCGCAACCCGGCCGCGATGCGCTCTGCATACAGGGACGTGCTGGAACGACTGGTACCCTCCGGAGCCCGCATCGTCACTTGAAACTGGGCTTCGTCGTTGTCGGGCAGGAAGCTTTTCTTCACCGCAATGCCAAGAGGAACCGCCGCGGCCATGGCCACCACACAGGCCAGGACCACAACCCAGCGATGGCACATCACCCAACGCAGGGTAGCGATATACGCGTGCTCGACAGGACGGTATAGCCGGTCGACCAAGCGTTCAAGGAATCGCTTCTTCGTCGCCAGTCGCCTCCCATCGGCATCCCATTGCGGTGGATTGATGATGCGTGCCGAAAGGCTGGGCGTTAGCGTAAAGGCGACCAATAGAGACACTGCGACGGCGAAGGCCATGGTGAGACCGAAGCCGCGCATGAACTTTCCCGATATACCGGACATGAACGCCACGGGCAGGAACACGGCCATGAGCGAAAACGTAGTCGCCAACACGGCAAGACCGATTTCCTTGGTGGCTTTCACCGCGGCGGGAAAGGGTTTCATTCCCTTCTCGTCGACGAAGCGGAAGATGTTTTCCAGAACGACGATGGCGTCGTCGATGACGATGCCTACGGCAAGCGCGAGCGCCAGCAACGTAATCATGTTGAGCGTGAAGCCCTGCCACCACATGAGAGCAAAGGTGCCGATAATCGATACCGGAATGGCCAAGGCCGCGATGATGGCACTGCGAATGCTTCCCAAGAACAGGAGCACCACCAGCGACGCAAAGACTGCGCCTAGAATCAGGTGTTCCTTCACGGTGGACACGCTGGTGCGAACCACGGCCGATCCATCACGGATGATTTCCAATTGGTAGCCGCTGGGAAGCGAGCCTTCGACCTGTTTCAGCCGGGCACGGAGGGAATCCACGACGGCCACGGTATTTTCGCCCGACTGCTTGCGCACCGTGAGCAACAGGGATCTGTCGCCATTGACCGTCGCGATGGTGGACTCCTCTTCGCCCCCATCCTCGACGCGGGCGACGTCGGACACACGCAGCGAATGTCCGTCGAGTTGTTTGACGACGATGGCCCCAAGCTGGGCGGGAGACTCGACTCGCCCCTGAACGCGCAACGTTTGATCGGTCGGACCCGAGCTCACCACACCCCCGGGCACCGACGTGTTTTGCGAGGCAATGGCGTTCTGCACGTCCCGCGCCGTAAGCCCATGGGCGCGCAACGCCTGTGGGTCGAGCCAAACGTTAATCTGGCGCTTGCGACCACCAACCACGCTGACCTGACCGACGCCCGCGATGCCTTCCAGCTGTCGGCGGATTTTCTTGTCGGCAAACTCAGTGGCCGCGATCAGCGGTTGGGTGGTACGAAGCGCGATGTAGACAATGGGACTCGCGTCGGGATCCATCTTCTGGACCTCGGGACTACGGACCCCCTGGGGAAGGTCGGATAGGATGCGGTTGATCTGGTCGCGCACCTCCTGGGTTGCCAAGTCGCCGTTCTTTTCGAGAGAAAAGGACGCCACGACGACGGAAATGCCTTCGCTCGATGTGGACGTGAGCGTGTCGAGGCCAGCAATGGTGCTAACGGCCTGCTCGATCTTCTCGGTGATATCACTTTCCACTTCCTCGGGCGCGGCGCCTTCGAGCGTGGTCGTGATGGTAATCGTGGGTACATCGATATTGGGAAACTGGTCGAGACCGAGTTGGGAATACCCAGCCAGCCCGACCACAACGATGACGAGCATAAGGACGGCCGCAAAGACCGGCCGCTTGACGCAAATTCGTGCAAGCCATTGCATAGGTCACCCCTAATCCACGACGGCCAGACCGTCCTTGAGTTGTTTACTGGCATCGCTGACGATCCGGTCGCCCGCGGCGATGCCCGCCTTGACGGCAGCGCGACCACCCAGTTCGCGAGCCACGTGCACCACACGCTCTTCCAGATGTCCGTTCTTGATCACGAAGGCACGCACGGTCTCCCCGCTCTTCCACAAAGCCGTCTGTGGAACCATGACCGTCGACTCCATGCCAGCTTCCAACCATGCTGTCGCAAACATGCCGGGCTTCAGACCGCCGTCGGCATTGGATGCTACCGCCTCAAAGACGAGATCCCGCGTCGCCTCTCGTAGCGCAGGTGCCACATAGCGAATGGTTGCGGTGAAGCTTTTCCCCGGCATCGCTTTCACCTCGAAGGTCACCGTCTGCCCGACGTGAACGACGGCCGCATCCAGCTCGCCGGCAACGAGCTCGATGCGCACCGGATCGTTTTGTACCAGCTCGACGATCTTCGTGTTAGCGGTGACGTACTCCCCGACGTTGACGAAGCGCTCGACCACCACGCCGGCAAAGGGAGCCCGGACGGTCGCATCAGCCAGACTGACCGTCGCTTGCCGTTGTCTCGACTCGGCGGCGGCCAGCGACTGTTTTTGAACTTTGCAGGTCGAGTCGGTCTTTTCGAACTCTTCCGCGGTGATGATGTGGCGTTTGAATAGCCGCTGGTTACGCTCACACGCACTGTCGGCAAGCTCCTTCTGCGAGCGAATCCCCTCCAGGTTGGCCCGAGCTTCCGCCGCCGAGAGCAAAGCCATGCGGCGGTCGAGAGTCGCGAGCGGCGCGCCCCTGGCCACCACGCTGCCGCGCTCGACGAAGGTACGACTGATCTGCCCATTGGCATTGGCGGCCACGGATGACTCGGCATTCGCCTTGAGCGTACCGGTCAGGGAAATCAACCGCGGAACCGATTCTGTCGCAGCCACCACCGAGGCAACCTTGACGGGTGCCGCAGGGGCAGAAGCGGTGCTTGGGTTCTTGGCCGGCGGGGTCGAGCAGGCATGGCCGAGAACAGCGACGAGGATGACGAGGGGACGATTGATTTGGGCATGCATTAGCGTTCTCCAACAGCAAGGCGAAGCAGAATTCGATCGAGAGCGAGGTTGGCGTCGGACTGGATGCGGGCGGCTTCCATGGAAGACAAATCACGCTGGGCTTGGACCAGCTCCAATTGCGTGCCGGCGCCGGCCGCATAGCGCTCGCGTGCCTTGTCGGCAGCCAAGCGTGCGGCTGCGGCCTGGCTGCGGGCCGATTGACTTGCCATGATGCCGCTGTCCACGCGCTGCCAGGCTTCGTGGACTGCGTCGCGCGCGCGATTGGCAGTAGCTTCCTCTTGTACCCGCGCCGCTTGCTCGGCCGCGCCTTGCCCCGTTCGTCGCGCCAGTGCGGCCAGATCCAACCGCCAGCTTGCCGTCACCATCCCGGTGTAGTACGACTCGTGACCGACCAACCCGGCCGCGTTTGTCACTTGTTCGGTTGCCGTCGCTGCCACGGTGGGAAGCAGCGCAAGCCGGGCCGCTCTTGCCTGCTCGTGAGCGGCCGCGGTCGACGCGGCGGCTCCGCGAACGCTCGGCAGTTGCGAGATGCGTCCTTCCCACTCACCGAGTGACGCTTCCTCACGCAAATCGTCGGCAACGTCGGGAACGTCGGCCGACGGCACGATCCCGGTCAGCGTGGTGAGCGCACGCCGGGCCAGCGCGATGGAAAGCTGTTGCTCCGCCAGACTACGCTTGATGCCCTCCACTTCCACGGTGGTGCGAGCTACCTCGAGATCGGTGGCGACGCCTTCTTCGCGCTTCGCTACCGTAACCAAACGACTCTGCTCGGCGACGGCAAGGCTTGACTGGTACGAGCGCCGGAGCGCCTCGGCACCGATGAGCTGAAAATAGTACTGCGCCACCTGGCGGTCGACCTCGAGCGCCGTGGTTTCTTGCGATAGCCGTGCTGCCTCGACAACCCGGTCAGCTGCTTTCTTGCGCCGCCACGACGCCAGATCGAGCAGCGGTATCGAGAGCTGAGCAGACCCGGAAAGCCCATGTCGACGCTGAATCACGACCGAGCCTTGCCCCAGGCTGATGACCGATTCGAATTGGTTGAACGTGTAAGTGCCGCTCGCAGCGATCGAGGGCAAGAGTTGGCTCGCGGCGATTATCTCGTCTGCTTCGCGCTGGACGGTTACCAGCGCCGCCTGCCGTCCATCGGTGCTGGCCTTGTGAGAAGCCGCAAAGAAGTCTGACAGAGGCTGCAACGCATGCGCAGGGGATGGGCAGAACAGGACCAGAAGGCCACTGGCCCAGACAGCAAAAAATGAAGTAGCACTCAATAAATAGGCGCGAATGTTCCCTGGGACAGTACGCATGGATACCTCTACTTTTCGGGGTGGTCGGATGCGGTGATGCCGTGCAAAGCGAAATCGACTAGGCCGCGCACAAACTCGCCGCGGTCATCGTCAGCGGCGAAAAAGTGTTTGGCGTGCGTGTAATCCATGCAGCCACCCATGATGGCGCGCGCAACGCAAACCGTGTCGACTTTGCGAACGCGGCCCGCGCAAATCTCGGCCCGCAAGTAGCGCGAGAGAAGCTCCACCATTCGCACGGGAGCAGGCTTTTCGGGATTGGCAATAAGCGCATCGCGGAACGCGGCTGATGTCGCGCTGCTCATACCCAACTCGAAGAGCGGATGAACGCGCGAAAGCAAATCCAGCACCGTTTCGATGAGGCTCCTGATGTTCGCCGACAAGCTTCCCCGCCCGGCGCGCCCGACCATTTCCCGCAGGAGTTGCGGTGGCTCGGCCTCACGGTGAATCACCGCTGCCAGCAGTGCCTCCTTGCTCTTGTAGCGATGAAAAAGGATCCCTTCGGATACACCAGCCCGAGCTGCGATCTCGGCGGTGGTCGCACCATGGCCACGCTCGCGGAACACATCGCCAGCCGCATCGAGAATGGTCTCGGCCTTGATGCTTTGTGGGCGTCCGCGCATGAGTTATAAAGTAGCGCTACAATAAATACCCGTCAAGGCCATGGTGTCCGGGAAGCTATCGCCAAAATTCTCGCATAAATTCGCGACGATTGGCAGCTTGGATCTGCAGGTCTGAACAGGCAGGCTGGCCCCGATGCTTCCGTTGACCCTCCAGTTTGTCATCGCCATGATCGCGTCTGCGATCAACGAGCGGATGCGGCGGAAGCTGGACTACGCGCTGGAGGAGAATCGGATACTCAAGGAAGCCTTGCGCGCCGCCACCGGCACGGAGCGGATTCATTTCACCCCGGACCAGCGACGCCGCCTGGCGCTGGCAGGCAAAGAGTTGACCCCAAAAGAACGACGGCAGTGCTGCCAGATTGTGAAGCCGGCGACCATCCTGGCCTGGTTTCAGCAGTTGGCCGCGCGCAAGTACGATAGCTCCCGACGCAAAACCGGGCGCCCACGCAAGCCGAGAGACACACGCAAGCTGGTGATCGAGATGGCTCTGGCGAACGAAGGTTGGGGTTATACAAAAATTCGCGACGCGCTTGTGCAGGGCTTGGAGATCGAAATTGGCCGGAGCACGGTGGCTGGCATCTTGAAGGAAGCGGGGATCGAGCCGGCGCCAGAGCGGGAGAAGAAGCGGACTTGGAAGCGATTCATGAAGATGCACTGGGACACGCTGTACGCCTGTGATTTCTTCGGTGTGGAAGCTCTGGGGCTCTTCGGCACGGTCCGCCACATGGTATTCTTCGTTATCCAGCTCAAGACCCGCGCGGTCGAAATCGCCGGAATTCGCGTCGATCCCGATGGCGAGTGGATGAAACAGATGGCGCGCAACTTGGTAGATCCGGTGGAAGGATTTCTTCGCGGAGCGACGCACCTGATCCATGATCGGGACCCGTTGTTCACGGAGGCGTTCTCGGCGATTCTGCAAGCGGGAGGAGTGGAGAGCGTGAAGATTCCAGCGCGAAGCCCCAATTGCAATCCGCACGCCGAAAGATTCGTGAAAACCATAAAGTTCGAGTGCTTGAGCCAGTTCGTCATCTTCGGTGAGCGATATCTGCGCCACTTGATCAGGGAATTCGTCGAGCACTATCACACCGAGCGATTCCATCAGGGGATTGGCAGCGAACTGATCAAGAGCCAGCCTGGCTCCGCGAACGACAATGGGTCGAACGGCTCGATTGCCTGCCGCTCGCGCCTCGGAGGCCTTCTGAACTATTATCAACGTGAGGCTGCATGAGACTCGGCGACGAGTTTTCGGACAGCACGGGTTCTCGCGGGATAGGGTCACGGCTTGTGCTCTCCGGGACGGCGGCGCGGGGTGCTTGGGCCGGCGTCTCCGTCGCGGTCGAAGTTGTGGGTGTCGCGCCAGGAGTCGGCGTCGATGTCGACACGGTGGCAATGTTGTGCGAATCGGTCGACCAGAGCAACGACACAGGCCGCGCCGGGAAAGACGCTGCCCCATTGTTTGAAGCTCAAGTTGGTGGTGATCACAGTGGAGCGGCTTTCATGTCTGCGACTGACGATGTTGTAGAGGAGGTCGGCGGCGCGGGTGTCGCAGGGCAAATACCCAAGCTTGTCCAGGACCAACAAATCCGGGTGCAGGTAGCGTTTGAGCCTGCGCTCGAAGGCAGGCAACGATTCTTGCTGGAGCAAGTCGGCGAGTGGGGCAGCGAGGGTGGAGAAGCGGCGCGTTCCGGCACCAAGCAAGGGTGCCCGAGTGTTTGTCCCCGATGCAGCTGTGGCTCTTCGGCTACCACTGGCTGTCGGGAGCTATTCCTCGTATAGCTCGGCGCTCGCGAGGCCGGCGCCGAGAGCCCCAGAGTCCGAGGCGTTGACATCTTCTCCACCGGCAATGAGCACTTTCCCGTTCGGCAACAATGTCGCGTTGTCCGCTGCCCCTACTACGATCATGTTGCCGGTGGCTGTGAATGTCCCCGCCACTGGGTCGTAGAGTTCCGCAGTGTCGACGTCGTGTCCGCTCATGCCCATGAGAACGACGCCGCCGGCGACGAGCACCTTCCCGCTGGGCAGCAACGTCGCCGAGTGGTCCCCCCTTGATGCGGTCATGGTGCCGGTGACTGCAAATGTCCCGACGCTTGGGTCGTATAGTTCCGCGCTCGTGGAAGCGTTGGCTCCCCCTTCACCGCCGGCAATGAGCACCTTCCCATTGGACAACGACGTCGCCGTATGGTCCCACCTTGCGACGGTCATCGTGCCGGTGGAAGTGAATGTCCCGGCGTCCGGATCGTACAGCTCCGCACTCGCCGTCCCGTCGGCGAGGACCGTGCTGTTGCCTCCGCCGGCGATGAGCACCTTTCCACTGGGCAACGACGTCGCGGTGTGTCTGCCTCTTGGCGTCGTCATGGTGCCTGTGAGGGTGAATTTCCCGGCCGCTGGGTCGTATAGCTCCGCGCTCGCAAACCAATTCTCGATGCCGTCATATCCGCCGGCGATGAGCACATCTCCGTTGCCCAGCAACGCCGCCGTGTGGAAATACCTGGCCACGGCCATGGTGCCGGTCGGGGTGAATGTTCCGGCCACCGGATCGTATAGTTCCGCACTCGCGAGCACGTTGGTGCCGTCAAGGCTGTCGTCGCCGCCGGCGATGAGCACCGTCCCGTTGGGTAACAACGCCGCCGTGTGGGTCCACCTTGCCGCAACCATGCTGCCTGTGAGGGTGAAAGTTCCTGCTACTGGGTCGTATAACTCCGCGCTCGCGAGCACGTTGGTCCCGTCGCATCCGCCGGCCATGAGAACCTTCCCGGTGGGTAACAACGTCGCTGTCTGACCGTACCTTGCCACAGTCATGTTGCCCGTCGACACGAAGACACCCGTGCCACTCCCGCCGCCGCTGCACACGGCTGCACCCGTGGTGATGATCAACATGGAAAGCATGATCAGTCTCAAAAAAACAGAACACACACGATTGGACATCGTGCCTCCGGTTGCACGTGATGCAGGAGTCATTGACGATCTATCAACCACCCGGGGCAGTGTACCTGGGAACAGCTATCAAGAAAACACTGGCCTCGCTGGATGTCCTTGCTGGGTGCTCACCATGCTGGGCAACTTGATCATCTTCCTGCCCCCCTGGTCGACATCAACCAGACACTGCTTCATACTATAAACTGCAATAATTCCGTGCGGAGTGTGTAGCGCCTGAGATTCTGTCAGTGTTCGCAGGAGCGGCAGCTGACAGGGATTCGTGTGGTCAGCGTCGCCCCAGCGGAAATCCGCGCATCCCGTTTGCAAAGTTGCGGGAGCGACGCGGGCTCGGCCATGTTTATGGCTACGGGGAGTGAACGCGCCCACTCAGTGGCCGGGAGATCTAGGCGATAGCGCCGTCTGACGTTCAGGCAGCGACGGTGTATTCGTGGTGTAGTCCGCCGAGGACCTGTGCCTCGCCAAAATTCCGTCTGCGAGCACTGACGCGATGGTGGCGCTGGATGCGCGCTGAAGAATGGCGTCCAAGGATGGGCGTGTGCCGCTTGGACAGCCATCGTCCAGCGCCTCGAGAGATAGCGGCGAGGCCCTTGGGCGGATCTCGGCCACTCTCGCCCCACACGAACGCCAGCGCTGCTCAGGCAGCGAGGCGTTCGTAGCGGTGGTGGAGGCCGCCGACTTCGGGCAGCTCGGCGATCTTGCCCATCTCGGGTGCCTGCACGGCTCTCGGCACGGGCGGGTCCTTGCCCAGGGACAGATGCGTTCGCGACCGATGGTAATAGGCGAAATAGAGTTTCAAGATCCTGTACAGGTGCTGCTCGCTCAGGACAATGACGTGATCAAGACACTCTCGGCGTATGGACCCCACAAGGCGTTCAGCAAATGGATTCTGCCAGGGTGATTGCGGTGCGGTGAGGACTTCCTCGATGCCAAGGCTCTCGACGCGACGGCGGAAGTGGCCACCGTAGATGCCATCGCGGTCGCGGACCATGTATTTGGGCGCGGTGTCCTCGGGGAATGCCTCCACTATCTGCTGGGCGGTCCACTCGGCGCTCGGGTTTTCGGTGACGTTGAAGTGGAGAACGCGGCGCCGATCGTGGGCCGGGACGAAGAAGACGTAGAGCACTCGGAAAGTTGCCGTGGGCACGGTGAAGAAGTCGACGGAAGCCAGCGTGCCGACGTGGTTGGCGAGAAACGTGCGCCAGGTCTGCGATGGCGGTCTTCGCGGCCGAGGTGGCATCAGGCGTGAAACCTCACGTTCGGAGATCACGATACCTAGTTTGAGCAGTTCGCCGTGGATGCGGGGCGCGCCCCAGCCCACGTTTGCGGCGGCCATGCGTTTGATCAGGTCACGCACCTCGCGGCTCGTGGGAGGGCGGCCCGGCTGGCGGCGTCGAGAACGCCAGGTCCAGAACCGGCGGAAAGCCCAGCGGTGCCACCCCACGACGGTCTCGGGCTTCACGAGAACCATGGTCTCGCGCCAACGCGACCAGACCCGAGAGAGCGCGATCCAGAAGAGGCGGTCAGGATGAGTCAGGTGAGGGCGCGGGTCGCGGCGCTTGAAGACTGCCAGCTGCTGACGAAGGGCAAGGTTTTCAAGGACGAGATCGCCACGGGTGCGGAGAGCTGAGCCAAGGGCGCCGAAGAAGCTCAAGAGGATGGCAGCCATCACGTGACAATGCCCCAAGTCAGAAGGGACCGTGGACAGTTCAGCCCGATGGGTGCTGGCCGACTCCGCCACCGTCGGCCATGGAGGCGACGCGGATCGGATTTTGGCTAGGGACAGCTTGAAGCGCCAGCGGACGCCCCGCCCATGACGGTGCAAACAGTGAAGGCCCACCTCTCTCACTCGTACCGCAGGGCATCGATCGGATTCAGGCTGGCCGCCCGGCGGGCCGGGAAGAAGCCGAAGATGACGCCGATGGCCGCCGAGAACACGAAGGACAACACATTGATGCCTGGGTCGAACAGGTAGGGCACGTCCATCAGACCGGCCAGCCCGATGGAGGCGACGGTCGCCAGCGCGATGCCGAGCAAGCCGCCGATGCCCGAGAGCACGACCGCCTCGATGAGAAACTGCAGGAGCACCTCACGCTCGAAGGCGCCGATGGCGAGCCGGATGCCGATTTCGCGGGTGCGTTCGGTCACCGACACGAGCATGATATTCATGATGCCGATCCCGCCGACGAGCAGGCTCACCGCCGCAACCGCGCCGAGCAGCATGGTGAGGATTCGAGTCGTGCCGGTGAGGGTCTCGGCAAGCTGGCGGGTGTCCATCGCGCGGAAGTCATCGTCTTCGTTCTCGCCGATCCTCCGCCGCTCGCGCAGGAGGGAGGTAACCTGCAGCTTGACTGCATCCATCGAGGCGCCTTGCGCGATCGAGACCATGATCCGACCGATGTCTTGGCTGCCCGCGAGGCGGCGCTGCACGGTACGCAACGGCATCACCACCGTATCGTCCTGGTCCTGGCCCATGGCTGCCTGGCCCTTGCTCTTGAGCAGGCCAATGATCTCGCACGAAAAGCCTTTGAGGCGGATCTCGCTGCCCACCGGGTTCTCTCTCCCAAACAGCTTGCCGCGCACCGTCTCGCCGACCACGCACACCGACTTGCCGGCCCGCTCCTCGGTGTCGCTGAAGCTCCGGCCGGCGGCCATCTCCCAGTTGCCGGCCAGGAAGTAGTCGTTGTTCGTGCCGGTAACCTGGGTGGACCAGGCGTGGGCCTGATAGACGGCGGTCACTGACTTGCTCACCACCGGTGCGATGCCGCGCGCGGCGGTGATTTGCGCGCGCATGGCATCGACGTCCGCGACCTTGAAGCTGGGCGCCCCCAGCTCGGAGCCCGGACCGAAGCGCTGGCCCGGGACCACCATGAGCTGGTTCGTGCCCATGGCGGCGATCTGGTCGGAGACGGATTTCGTGGCGCCATTGCCCAGGGTCACCAAGGTGACGACGGCTGCGATGCCGATGACGATACCGAGGATGGTGAGGAACGAGCGCATCAGGTTGCGCCGGATGGCGCGCAAGGCGAGGAGCAGCGCGTTCCACACCATCTAGGCAACTCCCCCGTTGCGGTCATCGCTGGCGACGTGTCCGTCGACGAAACGGATGACCCGCTTGGCGTGCGCGGCGATGTCGGGCTCGTGGGTGACCATCAGGACCGTGATGCCTTGGCGGTTGCACCCGCTGATGAGGTCCATGATCTCCTGGCTCGTGCGCGTGTCGAGGTTGCCGGTCGGCTCGTCGGCCAGCAGCACGACCGGTCGCGTGACGATGGCGCGCGCGATGGCCACCCGCTGCTGCTGCCCGCCGGACAGCTCGGCCGGGCTGTGGTGCTCCCAGCCTTCAAGGCCCACCTGCGCCAGCGCCGCACGCGCGGCGGCACGACGCCTGGTGACGGGCGCGTGCCGGTAGATGAGCGGCAACTCGACATTCTCGAGCGCGGTCGTGCGGGCGAGCAGGTTGAAGCCCTGGAACACGAAGCCCAGGAAGTGCCGGCGCAGCAGCGTGCGCTGGCGCTGCGAAAGTCGCTCGACGTGGACGTCCTGGAACTTGTAGCTGCCACCCGTCGGCGTGTCGAGGCAGCCGAGGATGTTCATGGTCGTCGACTTGCCGGAGCCACTCGGGCCCATGACCGCGACGAAGTCGCCGGCCGCGATGGAGAGATCGATGCCCTTGAGCGCCTGGAAGGCGGCCTGTCCTTGACCGTAGGTCTTGGTGACGGCGGAGAGTCGGATGATGGCGTCGTCGCTCATGACTGCCCGTCCCCGGCCTCGGTGATGACCTGCGTGCCCACAGTAAGCTCTCCCCCGAGCACCTCGGTCATCTGGCCGTTGGTGGAACCAGTTCGGATCTCGACCGGGGCGGCCTGGCCGTCGCGCAGTACCCAGACCCTCGGCTTGCCGGCGTTGACAGGGGCAGCGGGCTTCGGCGGCTGGCTGGGCGGGCGGGGCATCAGCTTGCCGACGATGCCGCCAGGCGGTCCTCCTGCCGGAGCGCCTGCCACCGTGGGGCTGAAGCGCAAGGCGGCGTTGGGCACGAGCAGCACGTCCGCGCGCGTGACGGTGACGATGTCGGCGGTACCGGTCATGCCGGGGCGCAGGCTGAGGTCGTCGTTGCCCACCGCGAGGACCGTCGGGTACGAGACGACGTTGTCTTTGGTCTGCGAGCCGTAGCCGACGCGGGTGATGACGCCGGTGTACTTGCGACCGGGCCACGCATCGACGGTGAAGGTGGCCGTCTGGCCCACCCGCACCTGGCCCACGTCGGCCTCGTCGACGTCCGCCTGCAGCTTCATCTTGGCCAGATCTTCGGCCAGCGTGAACAGCACCGGTGCCTGGAGAGTGGCGGCCACCGTCTGCCCCGGATCCACCTTGCGTGTCAGCACCACCCCGTCGATGGGCGAGCGGATGCTGGCCTTGCCGAGGTTGGTCTCGTCCGACTGCAGATTCGCCCGGGCCTGGGTGACGCTCGCGCGGGCGCCGGCCACGTTGGCCTCGGCCCGCTTCAGGTTGGCCTCGGCGGTGGCCAGCTCGCTCTTGGAGGGCACCTTGCCACCCGAGAGCTCCGCCACCTGCTTGAAGCGCGCAAGCTGCGCGCGCGCTTCCTCCATCGTGGCCTGCGCCTGCAGCACCTGCGCCTCGGCGGCGGCGAGCGTGGCCCGCGACTTGGTCACCGCGTCCTTGAGCTTGGCGAGGTCGAGTTGGGCCAGCACCTGACCCTTTTTCACCCGGTCGTTCTCCTCGACCGGCACGGCGGTGACGATGCCCGAGAGCTCGCTTCCCACCTCCACCTTGTTGGTCGGCTGCAGGTTGCCGGTGGCGGATACCTTGACCACCAGCGTGCCCTTCGTGACCGGCTCGGTGTGGTACCGCGGCCCTGCCTCTCGGTCCCGGGACCGTAACGCCGGGGCCGCTGCGACCACCGCGACGACGAGAATCGTGGCCCCCGCAAGCCAGCGCCAACGCTGCGAAAACCATCCGCTCGACTCGGCCTCGAGCAGGGTTGCCAGCGTGGATCCAGAAGTGGAGTTCGAGGTCTCTTTCGGCTTCATGTTGCACCCTTGCCTGCCGCGTGTGGTTCGGTCGTTTGGGACCATCCGCCGCCCAGCGCCTTGTAAAGACGGATGAGCGCCAGCACCGAATCGGCCTGGGTGCTGGCGAGGCTGTCTTCCACCGACAGCACGGTACGTTGGGTATCGATCACCGACTGGAAGTCGATTACCCCCGCGCTGTAGCGCTGCCGTGCGAGGTCCGAGGCGGCGTGCGCCGCCTCGGCCGCGCGGGTCAGGGCATCGCCACGTTCGCGGTTGCGGGCGAGGGCCACGAGCGCGTTCTCCACCTCCTGCAGAGCGGTCAGCACCGCCTGTTGGTAAGCCACCTGCGCCTGCTCCCGGACGGCATCCTGCGCTTCCACCTGATTCTTCAGTCGGCCCGCGTTGAAGATCGGCGCCGTGATGCCACCGAGCAGCGAGTAGAAGACACCGGTGCTGCCCGAGCCGCCCTGAACCAGCGCTTCGAGGCCGACGGATCCTGAGAGCTTGAACGACGGGTACCGTGCCGCTTCGGCCACACCCACCCGAGCGGTTTCCGCCGCGAGCTTCCGCTCGGCGGCGCGGACGTCGGGACGCTGGCGCAGGGTATCGGCAGGGATCCCGACCGCCACCCCGGATGGGACCTCGGGCAATCGCCCCGCCGCTGCGAGGCATGCGTCCAAGCTGCCCGGCGCTTCGCCGAGAAGAATGTCTAGGCGGTGCTCCGCCTCGGCCAGGCTGACCTCGAGGCTGGGAATCTGCGCCAGGGTTTGTTCCCGATTGCTGCGCGCTTGCTCCACGTCCTGGCTGTTGACGAGGCCCGCCTGGGCGCGCAGCTCCGTGAGCTCCAGCGTCTCGGTCTGACTTGCGAGGTTCGTGCGCGCGATGCCGAGGCGGATCTGCAGAGATCGGACCTCGATGTAGCCGCGCGCCACTTCAGCGACCAAAGACACTCGCACATCGTCGAGGCTGGCCATCGCCGATTCCTGGTCTGCCTCAGCTGCCTCGACACCGCGGCGCACGCCCCCGAACACGTCGAGCTCCCAGCTCGCATCGAAGCCGACATTGAACTGGTTGCCCATGATCGCGGCTGCGTTGCCGCCGGCCACGCCCGGACCGGCGCTCGACCCCGAGCGGCTCGCCGACGCCGACGCTTCCAGGCTCGGGAAGCGGGCTGCCCCTGCCACCCCGAGACGGGCACGCGCCTCACGCAGCCGAGCCTGGGCCTTGCGCATGTCCAGGTTCTGCCATTGCGCCCGGTCCACGAGCTCGGAAAGCAATGGATCGTGAAAGACCCGCCACCAATGCCCGAGGTCCCCGCGGGTGCCGGCGGTGGCTACCGGGTTGGCCGTCGTCTCGATCCGGCTCCACGTGGCGGGGGCGTCTGGCTCCGGCTTGCGATAGCTCGGGCCGACCGCGCAGGCGACGAGGCCGAGACTGGCCAGCATGACCACGGCTTGCGCAGGCCGGCGGGACCGGTAGGCAGACGTTGTTGAGCGATTCCTCAAATAATGGGTGAAGGAAATTGCCTTCGTGAGTCGCACGGCGTTCACCTTTGTCGTCTCGAGGCAGCCGTCTTGACGGTGCCGTGCGCGAGCACGTCGACCAAGCCCCGCACGAAGGCCCTCCCCTCAGTGTCACCCGCCCCTTGCCCGGACCGCACGTGATCGAGGCAGCCGCCAAAGATCGCGCGCGCAGCCGCGTTCGCATCGATGGCGCGAGCACGACCGGCACGGCTCTCGTCCTCAAAGTAGCCCTTGAGAAGCTCTACGATCTGTTGCGGTGGTGGCTTGCTACCCTGCGCGAAGAGGAGCTTGTGGATCTCGCCGGACGTGGAGCTGGTGATTGCAAGCTCCAGAAAGGGGTGTGCTCGGGAGAGCGATTCGAGCAGGGTCTCGACGATCCTCTCGAGGTTCTCGCGGAGGCTTCGCCGGCCGGCGTTCTTCACGATCTCGCGCAGCGCCTCCGGAGGCTGTGTCTCGCGGCGGATCACGGCCGCGAGCAGAGCCTCTTTGCTCTGGTAGCGGTAGAAGAGAATCCCCTCCGACACGCGTGCGCGCTTCGCGATCTTCGCGGTGGTGGTCGCGTGCCCCTCCGCGCGAAACACGTCTCGAGCAGCATCGAGGATCTCCTCGTCCCGGATAATGGGTGGGCGACCTCGCATGCTTAATTAATCATGCACTCAATAAATCAACCCGTCAAGCCGGCTTCGCTGGCGCCATCACGATGAACGACGGCGACAACACCTGGTTCGCCGGAATCGCCTTCGACCTGTGACGAGCATGCGCCATCGCGAGCAGGTCAGTCTCCTTAACCAACTTTACCTTTGCGCAACACGGCGGCATTGCTGGCCACCCAGATTGGCCATCGACAACGAAGGATCAAACACATGTTGACGCGTAACCTGCTCGCCGCGTTCACCGCCCTGGCGATTGGCTCGACTCCGATAGGGTCAAAACCCGCAACCGCGGAGCCTCTCCCACTGCCGGGGACACAAGCCGTCGCGGTTCGAAAGAAGATACGCACCACTTGTCCCAGCAGGGCTCCGTCGAACGCGAGGGGAAATCGCAGCGGGAAAGCGACCGTGAACACGAACTGTCGCAAGGGCACATCGGGCAGGACGTGAGGCTATTGCCTGCACATCGACGGCCCCTACAGTCTCTTCGAATCGGTGACCAAGTACGGGCTTCACCTTGCGCTGGCCTTGCCGGCACTGATGGCCTGCGATCACTGGGCCATCGAGGCCGATCTGCGCTGGGGACGCGACCGGCGGCCCCTGCGCTATGCTCTGCGCGGGCCCTTACCGGGGCACTTTCTCGACGGAAATGCAGCACCTGATCGTGAACATCCAGCCAATGACCTTCCCGACGAGGTGGCCGCGCTCCTCCAGAATCTCGCTGCCCTGCCCGGTCCCTGGCGGCCAGCCCCCAGCCACGCGATTCTCGATCTGCCGGGCGTCGTCCAGTGCGTGCCCGACCTGGAGTTCGTGCATCAGCAAACCGGGCAAACGGTCTGTCTGGAGGTTCTCGGCTTCTGGAGCCGCGACGCCGTGTGGAAACGCATCGAATTGGCACGCAAGGGACTGCCCGAGGCTGTGCTCTTCGCCGTGAGCAAGCACCTGCGCGTCAGCGAGGCAACTCTCGACGAGAAACTGCCGGCAGCGCTCTACGTCTATGCCCGCGTGATGAACGCCCACGCCGTGCTCCAGCGCGTGCAGGAAGTCGCGGCCCGGGCAGACGCTCCTACTTGATGAA
>Ga0181527_1002129_pt1 | contig 19113 bp, 18 predicted proteins | sample PEATcosm2014_Bin_30_FD_119762 | JGI IMG/M metagenome (GOLD analysis project Ga0181527, IMG submission 119762) | Peatland microbial communities from MTU Mesocosm Facility, Houghton, MI, USA - PEATcosm2014_Bin06_60_metaG | ecosystem: Environmental > Terrestrial > Soil > Wetlands > Peat | place...
AACTGGTCGCGCCGCCTCAGCAAAGACTACGAACTGAGACACACCTCGGCAGAAGCCATGGTCTACATCGCTTTCGCCCACATGCTTGTCAGGCGATTGCAGTAGTTTTTAGACAGATTCTTATCCGATTCCCGACGCTCATCTTCCGCAGGACTGGGCATCTTTCAGGGCATTTGCGGAACGGCTTGCAGATCGTCTACGCGCCGAGGAAGCTGTTGGCATCCATTGCCGGGGAAGTATCGGTCGATCCGCCGTCACGGCGGCCTGCGCTCTGATTCATCTGGGCTGGACACCCAAGGCGGCTCTGGCTGCAATTACAGCGGCTCGCGGGCTGACAGTGCCCGACACGCAGGAGCAGGAAGACTGGATTCTGCGCTACAAGGCGTAGCCGTGAAGCGCCTCTGAAGGGTCTTATCCGGCTACCGCCGACTGTTCCCGCGCCGGCAGCATCGTCTCATAGGCCGCATAGACGCCTTCAAAGACCGAGTCCCAACTCATCGTCAGCGCATAACTCCGCGCCGCCAGCCGCATCTGGGTGTGGCGCGCCGGGTCGGCCAGCACTCCAGCGATTGCGGCGGCAAACTCTTCATCGCAAACAATGCGCCCGGTCTCGCCGTCGCGCACGATCGTCGCCGGGCCGCCGTCGGGAGTCACAATGGCCGGTACGCCGCTGGCCAGAGCCTCCAGAACCACGTTGCCGAAGGTGTCGGTGTGCGAGGGAAAGACGAAGAGGTCCATGCGCGCATAAGCCTCGGCGAGCGGTTCGCCCTTCAGCACTCCGGTGAACTCGGCGCGCGGCAGGCGCTCACGCAGCCAGCCTTCTTCGTTGCCATGGCCGACGATGAGAAAGCGGAAGTTGGTTTGCCCCATTTGCTTCAGCTCCTGCTGAATCTGCGCCAGCAGAGTTACGTTCTTCTCCACCGACAGCCGCCCCACAAAGCCCAGCACAGTTTCGTGGTCATCGGGATTGCGCCTGCGCTTCGCAGGGTTGAAGAGCCCAGCGTCCACGCCGCGCGGCATCCGGCGGCAGGGCCGGCCCGCCGTTCGCTCCAGCAGCGCGCACAGTTCCGGGTTGGGCGCAAAGAGGACGCGCGCCATGGAGTAGAAGCGCGCCAGCACGGCCATCGACAGATCCTCGATCTTCTGCGCGGCCGCTGCCGATTGGCGCTGGGGCAGCAGGCGCAGAAACCACTCCGAGCGCCGTGCCGCGTACTCATGCACATTGGTATGCCAACTGGCAGCCAGCGGCAGCCGCAGGCGGTGCGCCAGACCCGCGCCCAGCATCCCCACCTCGCTGGGACCGGTGATGTGAATCAGGTCGGGCTGGAAGCGCTGGAGCGTTTTGCGGACGAGCGGATAGTGGCGCAGGAACGCGGGATCGAAACGCAGGTCTTTTTCCAGGGCAAAGGAGAGAAAGCCGCGCGGCAGTTCCAGCGTCCACACACTGCCGTCCTCGGTGAAGGCCTGCGCGCGGTCACCGGCGCGTACGCAGAGAAAGGGCAGGCCCCGCCGCCGCGCAAAGGCCTCAAAGTGACGGCTGGTGTGCGCCACCCCGTTCACTTCATGAAAGGAGTCGGGGAAGTAAGCCACGCGGGGCGAAGTTGGCAATGTCAACGTTGTAAGCAGAGTTGTCGTGACATCGTTTTCCAAGGCTGTTTGTGCGAACATTCTTTCCTCAGGCTCTAAAGACAAATGGCGGCAAGCGCCGTCCCTACGGGACTCCGCCCTCATCTCCAGGGCCAGCTACCCCACGCTGAAGCGCGGGGCTGATAAACACTGCGCCTACGGCGCGGGACGGCCGCTAACCAAACTAACTCCGCGAACAACGCTAACTCCGCTAAGCTAACAACGCTAACATCGCCAACGCCGCGTTGCTGGCTCACTCCGTCCGCCCTACTCAAGCGCCAGCCGCAACTGGCGCGACTCGCTCCACGCCAGCCGCAACCCGCCGGAGAGCGGAGCCGCGCCCATCACCTGCACCATGCCCAACAGCCAGCTCATCGCCGGCGGCGCATAGCCCTTGGGCCACAGCTCGCACAGCGGCCGGATGACGCCGTTCTCATCCGGATGATAGACACGCTCGTCCCAGGTGCGTGAACCCAGTGGAAACTCCGGGTAGTGACGGATGGCGTCGATAGTCGATTGCAGGAGGCGGTGCTTCCACGGCTCGGCGTACTGCGGCATGAAGAGCATATCGCTCTTCTTCTCCCGCCGAATCTCATGCACGAATTCGGTAAAGCTCGAAGCGTTCGTCAGGTTAAGGTTGGCGTTCGGCTCCACGCCATGCTGGTCTCCGCCGCTGATGAGCAGCATATTCCACTGCTCCGCCAACTGCCTTACGGCGCGGTTCTCGTCCCAGTTGCGCAGCCCGTTCAGCTCCAGCGCGTGCAGAAAGTTGCCGTTGACGAGCAGGAATTCATTGACCAGGAACTCGTGCCGCTCTCTGCCAATTAGGTAGAGATCCCACAGGGGGTGGTTGAAGACCACCAGCACATTCGGCTCATCGTCCAGCGCGCGTAGAATCTCGGTGAACCGTTTGTCACTGGGAGTTGCAGTGTAATCAGCCAGTGTCGCCATCCACTCGTTCGCCCGAGCGCTGGGCAGATTATGCACGCCCAGGTGGAAGGACTGCTCGCCATACGGGGCCGTCCACTCCACCGAAACCGGAATCTGCCGCGCGCTCGGAACGGTGCGCAGCAGCATTGGCGCGTTGATGGTGTCATGGTCGGTAAGGGAGACCATCGGCGCAAGGTCCAGCTTTTCAATCTGGCGGGTTTCCAGGTTGAAGGCCAGTTTGGGCGTCATCGGAGGCGTCCAGTAGCTCGCCGCGTAGTTGACGCGAACCCCGTGCATCCGCTCCGAGCGCTGCTCCAGCCGTGTGAGCAGCGGACGAATCATCGGGTACTGATTGCCCAGGTTCGCCAGAAAATCCAGTGTCTCGTGCGATTGGTTGGTGTGGCTGTGCAGCGAGACGCCGGTGCGAAAGCCTTTCGAGGCCTTCTTGTCGCGCCACAGATATGAGATGGTCGAGGCGGCCATTGACGGCTCCTTGAATGCGAAGACGCACGTGAATTCCGAAGGGGAATCGGAATCTCTGCAATAAGTTTGCCGGTTTGATATATACGCTGGATGAATATGGCACTAATAACGGTTCAATTAGCGAAGGAATCAAGAAAGGCACGAGGACACATGGGGAAGACATCAGGGAAAATCAGAATGCAGCAGGGCGCAGTTTCCGCTTTGCTGGTGATTCGGGAATAATCAGCTTGGGTTGGAATTGCAGTTGCATCGAGTCCTCTATTTTCTCAGCAGTGTGCCTTTGCGAAAGGGTTCAGCTACTAGTTGCCATTCGTCTTCGTAAACCACGTAGCCAGGCTTGTCCGTTTTGATTTTCTTCACAAAAATGCCGTTGCGTTCGAGGACATGGATTATCTCGTAGATACGAGAGATGTGCTCCGCGGAGCCGGTCTTGAACCAACAGATACCAAGGCTAAGCTTGCCACGTCCGAAGGAATTTGGTTTTTCCAGATTATCGCTGAACCACGCTCGCAGTTCGTTCAATTGGTCGGCGTCGGAACCTTTGATATTTTGCCACTCCAACGCACGCGCAGCAGCCTGAAATATTCCTTGCTCGACATGACAGTCCTCGTCTTTGTAGTCAACGACGAAGCGGACGAATTCCCGCCTTTCCAGTGGATCGTTACGTTCAAGGATGAAACGTTCGTCCTCTGTCTCGACAAATGCGAGGCGTCCAGGAAGGCAGGAGAGGACGGTACCCATCCCTCTTCCGACAATCTGATTGAGAGCTTCAACAAGCGGGAGTTCCCGTTGATCTAGCGCAGGGTCTTCAGAGATGGCGAATACGACGTTGGGAGAGTGACGTTTCCGCAACTCTGCGGTGATGTTGCCGACGAAGAGCTTGTTGCTTGGAATGGACAGGCGGAACTTAGGATCAAAGTCTGCGAAGTGCGAGAGCTTGCTTGTGAACTTGTGGCGCTGGCGTGGGTTGGAGAGAATCTCCCGATAACGGTCGCGTTTGCTACGTTTCGCGAACGCCGCGATGAGTGCTTGTTCATGATTCACAGGAGAATTGTAACCGAGAACCCCCAGATTGTCGCCCATCCGGAAACTACACAATTACCGCGAAATGTGATACTCCAATATTTGATCGCGTCTATTTGCTCGTCTTGGCCATCTCCGGCCCTAGGAAATCCTCCACCGTCCAGCCGGCCATCAGATCCTCACCTTGGGGCATCTTCTGGCTCTCTGCCAGAGTGCCCGCGGCTGCCTCGGCCAGCAGATAGTTCTCCGTCAAGCCCTGGCGCAGCAACTCGAAGGCCTGTTCCGGAGAGTCGGCAAACTGGAAGAGCTCAATGTCCTTGGGCGAGATGGCCCCGGTATCCACCAGCACGTCCAGGTTGAAGACCTTCTTCCAGTACTCCGAACCGTAGACGACCACGGTGATCTTCTTGGCCAGCTTGTGGGTCTGGGCCAGGGTGAGAATCTCGAACATCTCGTCCAGCGTGCCGAAGCCGCCGGGAAAGACCACCAGCGCCTTGGCCAGGTAGGCGAACCACAGCTTGCGCATGAAGAAGTAATGGAACTCAAAGTTGAGCGAGGGCGTGATGTAGGGGTTGGGGTGCTGCTCGAAGGGCAGGCGGATGTTCATCCCGATGGTCTTGCCGCCGGCCTCGTGAGCGCCGCGGTTGGCCGCCTCCATGATGCCCGGCCCGCCGCCCGATGTGACCACAAAGCGGTGCCGTTGCGAGGGAATTGTCCTGGCCCAGTGCGTCAGCATTCCAGAAAGCCGGCGCGCGTCCTCGTAGTAGCGGGCCATCTCCACTGCCGCCGCGGCCCGCTTGAGCTGCAACTCCGTCGCCTGGCCGGCGACGATCTCGGGGATGCTGGCCGGCTGCTCATGGCTGGGCGCCGGCTGGGTCGAGCCGGTGTTTGCCAGAAGCTCTAGCGCATGGCCGGCCTCCTCGCGCCCGCGAAAGCGCGCCGAGCCGAAGAAGACCACGGTGTCCTGAATCCGCTCGCGCCGGAAGCGCGCCAGCGGCTCCATGTACTCGGAGACAATGCGAATCAGCCTCCCGTCAGCGCTGTTCAAAAACTCCGAGTTCTCATAGGCCAGCGGCGCCCTCTCCAGCGGCGGCGGCGCTCCGTTGCCGGGAATCACCGCAGCCGGTACGGCGCTCGGAACTGATTCCTGATCTCTGATCTCTGATCCCTGATCTCTGTCGCTCATCTCATCCATCCCGATGGCGGAGTGCGTCCTGAAACGCGATCCACAGATTCAATAGCCCCAGCCCCGACACAAGGCCGCGCACCGCCCCGTGGGCCGCAAAATTCCCCAGCGCGGGATAGTGCATAAACAAAGGGTTTTGGTCCCAGAACATCCTCGACCATGGCGCATAGCAGATCGCCAGGCCGATGTACATTCTCAGCAACACGCGCAAGAACAACTCGGCGCGTTCCAGCCATCGCGGAATTCGCTGCGGCGCGTGTCCTGAGGCCTTCGCCGCCGGCTGATCTACGGGCAGGATACCGGATGCTGACCCAGGCGCGGGAGCCGGGTTCGGGGCAAGGGAAAGCGACGTCTGTTCCGGCTGCTGGGACATGATGGTTATACGCCCGCCGCCCCCGATTCCCGCCCAATCACAGGCATACGGCGCAGGCCTCTCCACCGGCCCGGCTCAGAGACGCCGTACTCAAACGGTAACACAGCGGCCGCCGTGGCCATGGGAGCGCCCGCCGTCGCAAGCTGCGCCTGCATCTTCACAGAAGCGACCGCCGTTCCTCAGTGCGTGGCCTTCGACTCCGTCCGGTATGTCCCGTAGTCGATTGTGAAGACCGCCGTTCCTCCGATCCGCACCTTGGTCTCGCTGCGGTTCCGCTCCGGCAGCCAAAAGCCGTTCGTCCTGGTGCAGAACTGCTCGATCTGTGTTCGAGCAATCCAGAAGGAAGGGTTCTTGGCCGGCTCGGCATCGATTTTAACCAGCGCAAACTCCTCCGCATCCACCCAGATTTTGCCTCGGATTAAAAACTTGCTCGGCGAGATCGGCTCTACCTCCAGAACATAGGCCGGCCGACCTCCTACGTTTTCGCTTCCCAACAAACGGAAGCGGTAATTTGCTGCCGTCAGGGCCATTGCCGCCTTGTCCTGCGAGGCTTCCTTTTCGCTCTCCACCGCGCGCTTCAACACCTTCTCGCAAAGCATCTTTGACCCGCTCTGCGTTACAATGCGAAAGCTCTTCCCCGACGCGACGTCGTAATGGTATTCGACCTCCATTTTGGCATCGATCACCTTGGAAAAGCCCCGGTACTCCACCTGGTAACGGCGGATCGACTGCACATCTTTCAGCGCTTCCGTCCGCGCCTGGTTGTGGCGCTGCATCTGGCCCACAATCTGCACGGCGGTCAGCGGCGCGGGCGCAGCCGTCTGAGCATCTACTGGCCGGATTCCTCCTGCAATGAATACGAAGACGATTGCCAGCAAGAGGCTTCCGCGTCGAAAGAAAGACATGAGAGCATCATACCCCGCTCCCTTTGCATATAGGTCAATCGACTGTTGCGGAATGAATCAGAAACGGAAGAAGGCGCCGAGCATCGGCTCCGCGGTGTGCGTGAAGGCGCCGGTCGAAGTGAAGAGCTTGGTCAGGTCGGGCGCCTTGTAGAGGTTGCCGCGGTACTGCAGGCGCAGGCCGACGTGCGGCAGCAGCGTCCAGTCCACGCCACCGCCGTAGACAAAGACCGGCTTCGCCGTGGTGCTAGTGCTGACAGTAGTACAGGCTGTAATGAGAGGACTGCAATAGGTTTGCCCGCTGCTGGGAACATTCAGCAGAAGGCCTCCACCCACCAGCGCAAAGGGCCGGAAGCTGGTCGGCTTCAACTTCAACGACGCAATATAATCGCCCGTCACCTCATGCGCATTGGCTGAAACTACGCCCGACTGGATGGTGCAGCCGCTAGTGGGACAGGCTAATGGAATTGCGGAAAACGAGTAATTCTGGTTGGCACGGTTGTAGGCATAGGTGCCTTCATAGCCGAACCAGGGCTTGGAAATGTGCCGCAACTCCAGCAGTGCGCCGCCCGCGTTCGATGGGCTCTGAATGGTGCCGTTGCCCGTGGTAGTTCCGGTGAAGGCGCCGTAAACGCTCAACGCCACATCCGTCTGCGCGTAAGCCGTGGCGCCGGCCAGCGCGGCAAGTCCAATCAGTAGAAAAGCTCTCTGCATCCATTGCATCCGCATCACAAGTCTCCTGAGTTAAAGATGAAAGCGCCTATTCGCTTTTGCATTATTGACGCAAAGGAATCGCTTTTGTTGATACCGTGCAGGTTTATTTGCGGTCAGCCGCGGCATTGAATCGCGCGGTGGGGAAAGTATGATTGATTTATGTGTTCTATCTCACGTTAATTGCAAAAATAATGTCTAGCCCGCATCCCTTGCGCCGAATTCGAGTTCGTCAAAGCGCCGCCATTTATAAATCGCAATCGATAAGATCCAGCTCCCGGCAAAGAGCGCAATGATGCAGTAGCCCAGCACGCCGAAGTTCTCATTGAGCTTGCCCACCCAGTTCCACATTCCGCCCGTCAGGTGAAACTCGCTCGCCAGCAACCCCAGCGCCTCGATCCCGCCCACCGCCAGCGCGACCACCACCGAGACCGAGGTGATTGTAATGTTGTAGTAGAGCTTGCGGATCGGCTTCACGAATGCCCAGCCGTAAGCGCCCAGCATCAGGACATTGTCGGTCGCGTCGATCAGCGACATGCCCGCGGCGAAGAGCACCGGGAAGACCAGCACCGACGAAAGCGAGAGTCCCTTGGAGGCTTCGGCGGCGCTCAGGCCCAGCAGGCCGATCTCGGTCGCGGTATCGAAGCCGAGGCCAAAGAGGAAACCCAGCGGATACATGTGCCAACTGGACTGGATCAGGTTAAACATGGGGCGAAACAACCGGGAGAGAAAGCCGCGATTGCCCAGCAGCAGGTCGAAATCTTCTTCCACATAAGGCTCTCCGCGCCGCACCCGCTGAAAGCTGCGATAGACCGAATGAAGAACGATCATGTTGACGATCGCAATCGCAAAAAGAAAAAGCGTCGAGACCAGCGTGCCGATCACGCCGCCAATCTCGCGCACGCCATCGATGCGATGCTGCAATGCGAGCGCGGCGCCGGCGATGGCGATCGACCCCACGATAACGATGGTGGAATGGCCCAGCGAGAACATGAGTCCCACGGCGACCGGCCGCTTGCCCTGCTGCATCAGCTTGCGCGTGACGTTGTCGATGGCCGCAATGTGATCGGCATCGACGGCATGGCGCAGTCCAAAACTGTATGCCAGAAAGGCCGTGCCCAGCAGCACCGGAAAGCGATGAAAGGCAATGAACGCCCAGCACCATGCCGCCAGATTGAAGCCGATCAGCAGCGCGTACAGCGCGATGACCTTGGCTTTGGTGCTGCCCGGCTCATCATTGAGCATTGCCCGCAAAATGAAGGTCATCGGGTTCCTCTGGGGTGGCGTGCAACGATCCGATAAAAGCCGGAAAATCCCGTAGCACGTATTCTAAAAATGTATCACACTCGAGGTTTCAGGCGAAGTATCTGCCCGCCGTGACAACCTCTCGACGCGCGCTATGCGATCGACTATCCTAAGATATAGAGTTCCCCACACGCCCGGACCAGCCGTCGCCCTTGCTGGAAATGTAAGTTCGATCGGGGTCGCAGTTTCCGGCTTCACCATCCTTTGCAGATCGATTCACTGCGCAGGCCCACTGTGAGAAGTACGCGGGAGAGTTCCCGCTGTGAAGCTCGCGGGCTGCATCCGTCATCAAATAGCCAGGCAACACCCGGCGCACGCGTCAGCATTGAGCAATCAGGAGAAGTTTTTGCCCGCTTTCGAGCCTGCATCCCGAGGCAAGACCGGCACGGCGGCAACGCCCTCGCCCATCAAGAATCCGCCGAGCCCCGGCGCGCCCTGGAAGCCCCGCGTCAACCCATGGATCATTGCCGCAACAGTGGCGCTGGCCGCCTTCATGGAGGTGCTCGACACCTCCATTGCCAACGTGGCCCTGCCCCATATTGCCGGCTCGCTGGGCGCTTCCACCAACCAAGGCACGTGGGTGCTGACCAGCTACCTGGTCTCGAACGCCATCGTGCTGCCCATTGGCGCATGGGCTTCCAGCGTGATGGGACGCCGCAACTTTTTTCTCTTTTGCATTGTGATTTTCACTGTCGCCAGTTTTCTCTGCGGCGCGGCGCCATCGCTGCCCATGCTGCTCGTTTGCCGCGTCGTGCAAGGAGCCGGCGGCGGCGGAATGCAGCCCATGGCCCAGGCCATCATGGCCGACAGCTTCGAGCCGCAGAAGCGCGGCCAGGCCTTTGCTCTCTATGGCCTCGTCGCCGTCCTCGCGCCCTCCATCGGCCCCACCCTCGGCGGCTGGATCACCGACAATTATTCCTGGCGCTGGATCTTCTTCATCAACATTCCCGTCGGTATTCTGGCCTTCTTTCTGGTCAGCCGCCTGGTCGACGATCCGCCGTGGATCAAGGCCGACCGCTCGCGACTGCTGCATATCGACTACCTCGGCCTCAGCTTCCTCGCCCTCGCCATGGGCGGCCTGCAGATCATGCTCGACAAAGGCGAGGAAAATGCCTGGTTCTCGTCCGGCTTCATCCGCTTCTTTGCGATTCTTTTCATTGGCGGCATGATCGCTCTGGTCTGGTGGGAGTTGCGCCACAAGAATCCCATCATCAACCTGCGGCTCTTCCGCTATAAAAACTTCGCCATCTGCTGTTTTTTGATGGCGCTGGTGGGCGGCGTGCTGAACGCCAACACCGTCTTGCAGCCGCAGTTCATGCAGCAGTTGCTGGGCTGGAACGCGACCACCGCCGGACTGGCGCTGACCGCGGGCGGCGTCGTGCTGCTCTTTGTCATGCCCATCGCCGGCTACGCCACCGGCAAGGTCGCCGCGCGCTATCTCGCGATGGCCGGCTTCACGCTGTTTGTCATCACCTTCCGCTATGCGGCCAATGTGACCACGCTCGACATGACCTTTGTCTCCGCGTCGTGGCTGCGCGTCGTTCAGATGATGCCCATTCCCTTCTGCTTCATCTCCATCACCACCGCGGCCTACGTGGGTATGCCCAGGGAAGAGAGCAACCAGGTCGCGGGCCTCATCAACTTCGTGCGCAACATCGGCGGCAGCATCCTGATCGCCGTCACAAACGCGCAGGTGACCAGCCGCGCGCTGTGGCATCAGCAGCATTTGCAGAACGCGATGCAGTCGGCCAGCTGCGCCTTCCAGCAGCACGCGCAGGCGCTCACCGGCTTCTTCGGCTCGGAGTTCGGCGCGCCCAACGGCGGGGCAATGGCTCTGGCCACCATCTACAACCAGCTCAATCAGCAGGCGCAGATGCAGGCTTACCAGGATGTGTACATGGAGCTGTCGTGGATGTCGGTGGGGCTGGTGGCGTTGGCCTTTCTGCTTAGCGGGAACAAGCCCGGCGCAGGCGCGAGCGGGGCGGCGATGCATTGACGACAGAGATCAGAGATCAGGGGTCAGAGATCAGGGGTCAGAGATCAGGGGTCAGGGATCAGGAGGCCGCCAACCGCCTGTTCTAAACTTGAAGCAGCGATCAATAATTCGCGCAACACAAGGGCTTGAGGCTCGTCTATGTTGCGAAGAGGAGAATACGCTATGGCTTTGATGAAGACTTCCAACCCGGCACTGAATGGGAATACCTTCGAGAACCTTCCGCGAACGCAGTATGGCGGCGTGATCGACGAGACCACCCGCATGACGCTGACCGGCACGGTGAACAAGACCGGCATTCTGCTGCTCTGCGCCATCGCGACTGCCTACTGGATCTGGCACCAATTCAGCCTCTCGCGCGATATGGCCGATGTTGCGCCGTGGATGATGGGCGGCTTGATCGGCGGATTCATCGTGGCCATGGTCACCGTCTTCAAGAAGGAGTGGTCGCCGGTGACCGCGCCCATCTACGCGCTGCTGGAGGGCCTGGTGCTGGGCGGCCTGTCGGCTTTCATGGAACTGCGCTATCCGGGCATCGCCATCCAGGCCGTGGGCCTGACCTTCGGCACGCTCCTGGTGCTGCTGATGGCCTATCGCTCCGGCCTGATCCCGGTCACGCAGAAGCTACGCATGGGCATCGTAGCGGCCACCGGCGGCATCATGGTCTTCTACCTGCTGCAAATGCTGCTGGGCTTTTTCGGTATCACCTTCACTTCCATCAACGGCGGCGGGTTCATCGGTATCGCATTCAGCCTCTTTGTCGTCGCCATCGCTGCACTGAATCTGGTACTCGATTTCGACTTCATCGAGCGCGGCGTCCAGTACGGCGCTCCCAAGTACATGGAGTGGTACGGCGCATTCGGCATCATCGTCACACTGGTTTGGCTCTACCTGGAAATCCTGCGCCTGCTCTCTAAACTGCGCAGCCGGAACTAAAGCCGGAACGACCAAATCATAGTGACGCATTGTTTTGCTCGCGCGTCTAATACCTTGTAGAGGCCGAAATGCGTGGATTCACGAGCGGGCCGCGCGCGCCTCGAAGGGAGAACTTCGCATGAAGAATCCAGGAATCGCCATTTGTGTGGCCGTGACAGTGCTCGTCGCCGCGGCGCCGGGATTTTCCCAGAGTGAGAGTGAACAAGGGCAGGGACAGGCCGTGGTGACCGTCCTGCCCAAGCACGAGGGCGCGTTGCCGGCGAGCGTCGCCGGACAGGATCTGTCGATCAAAGTGGACGGGAAGCCGGCGCGTGTTACTTCCTGGAAGCCCTTCCAGAGACCGGATAACAGCCTCGAACTGGTGCTGCTGATCGACGGCTCGGCCCGTAGCGCCCTGGGAAACCAATTCGACTCCATCGAGCGTTTTGTGAAGAGCCTCCCGCCGAATACCAAGGCCGCCATCGCGTATATGCAGAATGGGAGCGCCATTTTTTCCGGTCCGCTCTCCGCGGACCATGCTGAGGTGTTGCGCGGGCTGCACCTGCCCGCGGGCTCGCCCGGCTCCAGCGCCAGCCCCTATTTCTGCCTCTCCGACCTGGCAAAACACTGGCCTTCCACGGATCGCGAAGCACGGCGCGAAGTGGTGATGGTGACCGACGGAATCGATCTTTACCATCCGGAACTCGATATGGATGACCCTTATCTCCAGGCCGCAATCGCCGATTCAGTTCGCGCCAGACTAGTCGTCTATTCGATTTACTGGCAAGGCAAAGGCAACGCCGGCGGCTCCAGCTACTTGAACAATGCCGGCCTGAATCTCCTGGCTACGGTGGCTCAGGCGACGGGCGGAAAAAACTTCGGCACCGGTCTCAGCAATCCCGTTTCCTTTGAACCCTTCTTCGACGAGTTGACCCGCCGCTTCCGGAATCAGTACGAACTCGGCTTTGTGTGCAGCCTGAACGGCAAGCCCCAGGTCGAAAGCATGAAGCTGAAGCTCAGCGCTCCGGGCACGGAAGTCGATTCGCCGCGGCAGGTCATGGTTTACCCCTCTGGCTCTGCGCAGAAGTAGAAGGAGCGCCGATTACAAGGGGAATCGATGAGCAAATTGTTTGCGGAGATGGCGCAAGGAACTGCCGAAGCCCGCGCCTATATGGAAGGTGAGCGCAAGGGGTACAAGGTTACCCTGCCGGAGAGCGTGGATGTAAGTGGTCTGCGCAAGCGCCTGCGCCTCAGCCAGGGACGATTCGCGGATCGTTTCGGCTTGTCGGTGGACGCCATTCGTCACTGGGAGTCGGGCCGCCGTCAACCGGAAGCAGCCGCGCGCGCGCTTTTAGTCGTCATTGCCGCCGACCCTGAATTTGTCATGCGCTCCTTGGCGAAAAGCGCCTAAACGTGGACCATCCCAGCTCTCAAAATCGTGACCTGGGAATCCACAACCTTCCGCACTATCCCTTCGCGAACATCTGCTTGATCCCGCGCAGCGCCTGCCGCGTGCGCTCTTCATTTTCGATCAGCGAGAAGCGCACGTGCCCGTCGCCGTAGTCGCCAAAGCCGAGCCCCGGCGAGACGGCGGTCCTGGCTTCGGTGAGCATGAGTTTCGCGAACTCCAGCGAACCCAGCTTCCGGTACTGTTCCGGAATCTGCGCCCAGACAAACATCGTCGCCTTCGGCAAAGCCACTGGCCAGCCCAGCGCATTCATACCTTCAACCAGCACGTCGCGGCGCTTGCGGTATTTCTCGCAAATCTCATGCACGCACTCTTGCGGGCCTTCCAAGGCGGCGATCGACGCCACCTGAATCGGCGTGAAGGTCCCGTAGTCGAAGTAGCTCTTCAGCCGGGCCAGCGCGCCCACCAGCTTCTGGTTGCCCACCATGAAGCCGATGCGCCAGCCGGGCATGTTGTAGCTCTTCGACATCGTAAAGAACTCCACGGCCACGTCCTTCGCGCCGGGAACCTCCAGCACGCTGGGCGGCTTGTAGCCGTCGAAGGCGATGTCGGCGTAAGCCAGGTCTTGAATCAGGTAGAAGCCGTACTCGCGGGCCAGCTCGACGAGCCGCGCCAGAAACGGCAGCTCGACACACTCGGTCGTCGGATTCGACGGGAAGTTGACGATCAGCGCCTTGGGCCGCGGCACCATGCGCGGGATCAGATCCTCAAGTTGGGCCAGGAACTGCTCGCGGTCATGCACCGGCACGCTGACCACGTGCGCCCCGGCGATCACCGGACCGTAAATGTGGATTGGGTAGCTGGGATTGGGCACCAGCACGGTGTCGCGCGAGTCGAGAATCGCCAGGCAAAGGTGCGCGATCCCCTCTTTGGAGCCGATGGTGACGATGGCCTCGCTCTCCGGGTCCAGATCGACGTTGTAGCGCGTCTTGTACCAGTTGCAGATCGCTCGGCGCAGCCGCGGAATACCGCGCGAAACCGAGTAACGGTGCGTCGCCGGCTTCAGCGCCGCCTCCACCAGCTTGTCCACGATGTGTTTGGGCGTGGCTCCGTCCGGGTTGCCCATGCCGAAGTCAATGATGTCCTCGCCTCTCTGGCGGGCGGACTTCTTCATGGAGTCTGTAATGTTGAAGACGTAAGGCGGTAAGCGTTGAATGCGACTGAACTCTTCCATCCATCAAGTTTAAGACAAAAGGGGCGGGATGCGCAGCAAGAGGCCGTTCGGTCCTGGATCATTTTCCCGTCTACCCGTCACACTGCCAGACAGAATAATACTCGCACTTTTGATTTAAACCATTGTATAGATCGACACAATAGCCAGCTCAAGATTAAATTGAAGCAATGATGAGTATTCACGAGCAACTTCCATGGTCAGAGCGGTTCTCTGAGCGATTCCATATTTTTGCGCTTGGAGAGACTTTCGACGTTGACAGATTTCTCGCTACATCGAAACTCGATCCTGATTACGTCTGGAGACATAAAGGCAATGGCCCAACCAACGGCTTGGAACTCCTGCTTGGCGATGCGCAGGCCATTCCATTGACTGAGCAAGAGGAGATTGCGGCTGCCTACCTGAAGGCTCACCGAGCTGATCTTCGGGCGCTGGCGCAATTTCCGGGCGTAGAAGCACTCAACCTAGGGCTCGTATACCGCCTGCCATTAGGAGCCACTGGGTGCGCTCCAGGACCACCTCGAAAACTGATGCTCCATGCACTCGATGCTGGGGTGACGCCGCACTACTATGTAACCCTTGAAGGCCGCCAGGTTGAATCTCAGCCGATTGTCCGTAAACACCCGAAAGGCAAGACGCTCACTTTCGAGCGGTGGGGAGGCACGCCACTTTGGAAAGCCATTGACAACGCCATTGTTGATTTGGTCCAAACCGGTGGCCTGGTTGAAGACACCTACCACGAATTCATTGTAGAGCGCTTGTGTGTTGCGGTAGGCCGCCGTAAGAAAGCAATCGTCGCTCAACTAGATCGCTAATCGCTTTGTGAGCGGATTGTCAGCAACTGGAATATACCCTCGTTACATTGGATATATGCAGAGGCGATTCATTGAGCCCTCCGAATTTATACTGAAAGACAACATGAGCAATTTCCTGCCAGTAGACGAACAGATGGACCTGCTCCAGAAGGGCGCGGCGGAGATTATCCGCGTCGCCGACCTGCGCGAGCGCCTTGAAGAGAGCCGCAAAACCTCGCGCCCGCTGCGCATTAAAGTCGGCTTCGACCCCACCTCGCCCGACCTGCACCTGGGCCACACGGTGCTGATGCGCAAGCTGCGCCACTTCCAGGTGCTGGGGCATACGGTGATTTTTTTGGTCGGCGACTACACCTCGCTCATCGGCGATCCCACCGGCCGCAACGTCACCCGCAAGCCGCTGACCCGCGAGCAGATCAACGAGAACGCCACGACCTACACTGAGCAGGCCTTCAAGATTCTCGACCGTGCCGTCACCGAGATTCGCTACAACAGCGAGTGGCTGGGCAAGCTCGGCTACGAGGACATCGTTCGGCTGGCCGCGCGCTTTACGGTTTCTCAAATGCTGGAACGCGACGACTTCCACAAGCGCTACGAGGCTGAGCAGCCGATCAGCCTGCACGAATTCCTCTATCCCGTCATGCAGGGCTACGACTCGGTCTGCCTGGAGGCTGACGTCGAACTGGGCGGCACCGACCAAAAGTTCAACCTCCTCTGCGGCCGCGAGTTGCAGCGCCAATACGGCCAGAAGCCGCAGATCGTGTTGATGACGCCGATTCTGGAGGGCTTGGACGGCGTGCAGAAAATGTCCAAGTCGCTGAACAACGCCATCGGCATCAACGAGCCGCCGTCCGAGATGTACGGCAAGCTGATGTCCATCTCCGACGAGCTGATGTGGAAGTATTTTCTCTTCTTGACCGACCTGCGCGGCTCCGAGGTTGAGGCGCTCAAGGCCGAGGTCGCCGCAGGCACGTTGCATCCCATGGCAGCCAAGAAGCGCCTCGCCCGCTCCATCACCGCCGACTTCCACGGCGAGGACGCCGCGCAAAGCGCCGACGAGAACTGGGCCAAGATGTTTCAGCAGAAGGAGATTTCGGAGGATATCGAAGAGGTTTCGATCTCTTTTACGGATGTAGCCGGTTCAGAGCCAAACCAGATTCGCCTACCCAAGCTGCTGGTGCATTTGGGTCTAGCTGCCAGCAACGCCGAAGCCAACCGCAAGATCGCCGAGAAGGCCGTCAAGCTCGACGGCGAACCAGCCGCGGCCGCCCTCATCTCCGTCCAAGCCTTGCCCGCGCGCATCGTCGTTCGCCTCGGCAAGCGCGCCAAAGTTGCGGTGATCGCGTAAAAATGGCGTTTCGGATTAGCCAAATGGCCATTTCAATTCAGCCAAATGGCTACTTCGAACTAGCCAAATGAACGGATGCCTGTCAGGGTTCGTGGTATCCCACCCTTTCCGCGGCAAACAGCAGAATGGATGAGGCGCGGCGGACAACCGCCCCGTCCTTGGAACGCGGATGATTTCATCCGTAATTCAGTTGATAATATATTTTGCTTGTATAAACAATATCGTTTATGCTTGAGATGTGAACAGCAACGAACTAAAGCGGTGGCTGGCGAAACATGGTGTGGAGTTTGGAACTCAGACAGGATCGCATCTGAAAGCCTTCTACCAGGGGCGCCAGACCGTTCTCCCCATGCATGGGAAGAGAGAGCTTCCAAAGGGGCTCGTTGCCGACATCAAGAAACAAATCGGGATCAAAGACAAGGAGTGAATATGCGCGGGTATCCGGTTCATCTTCGTAAAGACGGAGAGTTCATCACGGTCAGCTTTCCTGACATCCCCGAGGCTCATACCTTCGGGAACAACCGCGAGCACGCCCTTGAAATGGCGAAAGAGGCGCTTGAGTTGGCCATGGATTTCTATTTCGAGGATCGGCGCCCGGTTCCCGCGCCTTCTCAGCCGAAGCGCGGCCAGGCCGTCGTGGAGTTGTCGGCGAGTACATCGGCAAAGGTGCTGCTGCTGAATGAAATGCTGCGGCAAAAGGTCCATCCCGCGGAGTTGGCCCGCAGGATCGGCACAACGCCCCAGGTCGTGAATCGGCTCGTGAACCTCCGCCACAAGAGCAAGATTGACGGCATCGACACAGCGCTCCGGGCGCTGGGAAAGCGCCTCATCCTCGATGCGGCGTAGGGCATTTCTATTCTTGCTGTAGAGGTGGTTTGAATCCCACCCTGGCGGTAATAACAAAGACGCCGCGAGGGTGGGGCACCCGGTGTACCCGATCCAATCACTCAAAGTCATTGGATAAAAATGATCTATAGCCGACCTTCTTGAAATCCCTTGGAATGAAGTTCGGGCAAATATTACACCCGTGCTCAACTCCTGATGCTTGTATTTGATCCTCTAACTTCGATGGGTGATTCTCCTCGAATTGGAACCATGGAAGAAGGTGCTTGCATGGAAATGCGAAACGATCAATCCTGACTTCTTTCTTTATTTCAGGTAACCCTAGTTTAGCGGACAGTTCTATCGATATCGCCACTCCTAGTGGATTCGGAATATCTGCAAATGGATCATCAATGATTTTGTGGCAATATGCATTAGCATCACTGCATTGACAGGAGTTGAGAAAACAGGCAATAACTTCTGAAAGCCTATAAGAATCTCGAACAATTTTCCCATTCGCGAATACCAGGGCACTCTTCCAACCTTGAATATAGCTAAGTAATGCTGAAGCTCGACCAGCATCATCCTGCGTCTTCCCAAATGCTGCAATATGCATCTGTTTCCCGTTAATTTGAAGGATTGCATAGCGTTCGGCACCTTCCGCAATATTTACGGCAAAGGGGTAATTCTTGGAATTGGTCTTTGGAAACATAATGACCAGTAAACGCCCAACTGATGCCTGAAAAGGATCAATCGTCGAAAGGTTTGGGTCCTGTAAGATAAGCTTGCTTTCCTTCACTGGCATCTCCTCATTAACCAGCTTGCTGCAATGAATATGTGTCAAACCCGCAAGACATTTTAGGCCGTATTTTACGTAATACTGGAAAGTTAGGGCAATCCCAGCTTCTTTTTAATTTCTGCCTGCGCAATTCCCACGATTACACTGAGTGCTACTCCAGGTAATCCATTGAGCCGAGCTTTAACCCTCTTCCAAATGCCTGGATCACGGATATTGTCTAAAAAATCGTGTCCGTTCGATGTCAGCCTAGAGAATCCTGGCAGTGTACCGGAGCTATTAGCTCCGACGACCATGCCAGCCTCAATCAACAATGTTAAGTGGTAGGCTACTTGCTCAAGAGTATGGTCAAATATTCCCAATTCCTCTGGTGTGTTGTAGGAGTACTCAGTACTCCCGTCGTATTTGTCATCGCTTTCGATGTGTAGCAGCAATTCCCGGTATAATTCGATGTCGCGTTTCATGTTGGGTTAGCTCCTAAACTTTGTTGTAATCATATGCGCCCACCTTGCTAAAAGGCAATTACTGGAAGCTACCTCACTCGCCCAGCGCAAACTCCCGCGCCGACTCCAGCAGCTTGGCCACCGACTCCTTCGAGCATGACTCGGTATAAATCCGCAGCAGCGGCTCGGTGCCGCTGGCGCGCAGCAGCAGCCAGGTCTCGGCGGCCCTTGGCTTGGTCATGGCCTCCGGGTTGTCCAGGTAGAACTTCACGCCGTCCAGATCCTCCTGGCAATAGATCGGCATTCCCGCGAAGACCGGGTCGCCGGGCTGGAGGGCGAGGGCGCGGGCGATGACGCCGCTCTTCACCTCGTCGGGCAGGTCCAGATCGATGCGGCCATACTGGTGCTCGCCGTACTCCTCTTGCAGGCCGGCGACGAGCTGGCCCAGCGTCTTGCCCTCTTCGGCCATCACTTCAGCCAGCAGTAGTGAGTTCAGCAGGCCGTCGCGTTCCGGCAGATGGCGCTGGAAGCCGATCCCGCCCGACTCCTCGCCGCCCATCACAATCTCCCGCTCCAGCATATAGTCGCAGACATACTTGAAGCCGATGCCGTGCTCGATCAACTCGCGGCCGTGCTTGAGGCAGATGCGGTCGAGCATCTTGGTCGTGTTAAAGGCGCGCGTCACCGCTCCTGGCCAGTCGTTGTGGCGCCGGAGCACCCAACTGAGCAGGACACAAAATATTTTATGCGGATCGACGAACTCGCCCTCTTCGTCGGTGGCGCCGATGCGGTCGGCGTCACCGTCG
>Ga0181527_1002130_pt1 | contig 19111 bp, 15 predicted proteins | sample PEATcosm2014_Bin_30_FD_119762 | JGI IMG/M metagenome (GOLD analysis project Ga0181527, IMG submission 119762) | Peatland microbial communities from MTU Mesocosm Facility, Houghton, MI, USA - PEATcosm2014_Bin06_60_metaG | ecosystem: Environmental > Terrestrial > Soil > Wetlands > Peat | place...
GATCCCCGGGCGTCAGGATGACCAGCCGCTCGACCAGATTGCCCAACTCCCGCACGTTCCCGGGCCAGGCGTAATCCGTGAGGAGCTGGAGGGCTTCCGGCGAAAGGGTCTTTCTCGTGTAGCTGGTCCCGAACTGTTTCAGGAAGTGCTCGATCAGGAGCGGGATGTCCTCCTTGCGCTCGCGGAGCGGCGGGATCGCAAGGCTCACGACGTTCAGCCGGTAGTAGAGGTCCTCGCGGAAGCAGGCCGCCTGCACCTCCTGGGCAAGGTCCTTGTTGGTCGCCGCGATGATCCGCACGTCCGCGCGGTGCACGCGCGTCCCGCCTACGCGTCGGAAGTCGCGAGAGTCGAGGACCTGGAGGAGCTTGGCCTGCATGGCCGGGCTCATCTCGGCCACCTCGTCCAGGAACAGCGTGCCCTGGCCCGCCACCTCGAACAACCCCTGCTTCAGGCCGATCGCCCCCGTGAAGGCCCCCTTCTCGTAGCCGAACAGCTCGCTCTCCAGGAGCTGGTCCTGGAAGCCGCTACAGTTGATCGCCAGGAAGGGCCCGCGGGCCCGGGGGCTTTGCTGGTGGATGGCCTGTGCCATGAGTCCCTTGCCGGTCCCGCTCTCGCCCTCGATGAGGACGTTGGCCTCGCTCCCCGCAATCCGCTCGACCGTGCGGAGGACGGCGAGCATGCCCGGGCTCCGGCCGAGGACGAGCGGGGGCGCCGACTGCTGCGCCACCATGCGGCGAAGGGCCGTGTTCTCCCGAGCCAGCCGCTGCCGCTCGGCCGCCCGGCGGAGGACGACCTCCACCTCGGCCAGCTTGAACGGCTTCGTCAGGTAGTCGTAGGCCCCCAGCTTCATCGCCTCGATGGCGGTCGCCACGTCCGGATGGCCCGTCAGGACCACCACCTCGGCGGAGGACCCCGAGTCCCGGATCCGCCGCAGGGCCTCCATCCCGCCGATGCCCGGCATCTTCAGGTCCAGGAGGATCACGTCGAATTCCTGGGCCTGCACCTTCTCCAGCGCCTCCTCTCCGCTCTCCGCCGTCCCGATCACGCAGCCCGCCCGGGGAAGCTCCTTTTCCATGAGCAGGCGCGTGGGTCGCTCGTCATCGACCACAAGCACGCGGATGGATCCGGTCCGTTCCTGATCCTGCGCCATGTCGGCCATTCCCTCTTGCGATCCAGGGGCGCCAATTTGCCGAGTGGTCAATTCGTCAATCTGGAAAAGCCCGCTGGGGTCGAAACGTTCCGCCAGATTGACCGATCGACCATGTGACGTATGGACTTCACGGCGCGAGCGGCAGGCTCACGGTGACGAGCGTTCCTTTCCCCACCCCTTCGCTCTGCACCTCGATGGTTCCGCGGTGCTGCTCGACGATGCTCTGGCAGATGGCGAGGCCCAGCCCCGTCCCCTTCCCGACCTCCTTGGTGGTGAAGAAGGGGTCGAAGAGCCTCGAGACGTCTTCCCCCGAGATCCCCGTCCCCGTGTCCGACACCATCACGTCCAGCCAAGCCTTTTCCGGCCCGCGGCTCGCGCCATCCCGCCGCTGGCGCGCGCTGATGCGCACCTCGCCGCCGCCCTCGATGGCATCCAGTGCGTTCGTCAGGAGGTTGAGGAAGACCTGCTGCAGCATCTGCGCGTCCGCGAACACGCGGCTCCCCTCGGGGAATGGGGTCACGACGATCCGCTGATTCGCCAGGCGAGCCTGCCGCTGCACGAACGACACCGCCTTCGTCACGACGCCCTCGAGGTCCACCACGTCGAAGGTGGGTTCGCGCTGTCGGGCGAAATCCAGCAGCCGACGGACGATGGTGGCCGCGCGCGCCACCTCCTCCTGGATGAGGGTCAGGTACTCCTGAACATCGCTCGCGCCGGGCTGGCGCGCCGTCTCCCCCTCCGCCGCGCGCCGCTGGAGGGCCTCGGCGAAGCCGGCCACGGAGGACAGTGGGTTGTTCAGCTCGTGGGCCAGTCCGGCGGCCAGGCGGCCGAGGGAGGCTAGCTTCTCCTGCCGCACCAGCAGGCGCTGGGATCGCTTCAGCTCCTCGTATGAGCGCTGGACCTCCTCGTACAAGCTCGCGTTCTCGATGGCCACGGCCGCCTGGGCGGCCAGCGTGACCGCCAGCTTCTCGTCCTCCTTGCTGAATTCTTCTTCTCCCTGCTTCTCCGTGACGTACAGGTTTCCGAACAGCCTCCCCTTCGAGATGATGGGAACGCCGAGGAACGAATGCATCGGCGGATGATTCGCGGGGAAACCGTGGGCCCGCGGGTCCTGGGCGATGTCCCGGATGCGAAGCGGCTTCCCCTCCTGCGCCAGAAGGCCGAGGATCCCCGTACCCACGGGCAGCGGCCCGATTCGCGCCCGGGCCGCCTGGTCGATCCCCGTGGTGACGAACTGATCCAGCCGCCCCTCGCCGTCCAGGACGCCCAGCGCCCCGTATTTCGCCTGGAGCAGCCGGCAGGCGACCTCGACGATCCGCTGCAGGACCGGCAGGAGCGACCGCTCGGCCGTGAGAATCATCCCGGCCTCCACGAGGGCCGCCAGCTGTTCGCGTCCGCGTCCGACCGCTCTCTCCCGCTCTTGAAGGAAGGCCATGACCACGATGGTGAGAATCCGATTGACCACCGGTTCGTAGAGATCCAGCGCCCGGCGAAGCTCGCGCGGCCGCCCCTGGTGCTTTGTCTGGAGGAACCAGCCGCACGCATCCCGGAGGACCAGCAATCTGCCGATCACCTGCTTCGCCCCGATCCCGCGGAAGACATCCCGCTCCGCCATGTCCTGGGCATAGGCCTGGGCGCTGTGGTAGCGCCCGCTCTCCAGGCACGCGACCAGCGCGTCGTAGACGGTGGCGGATTCGGCTTCGGCCTCTTCCGGGCTGAGGCCCTTGAAGAGTCCCCGCCTGCCCATCTCGGCCATCCACGCCCGGCAGACGGTCTTGCGTTCTGCCCGCAGAAGCCTGGCCAGGTCGGATGCCTGTCCGGCAGAGAGTGCAGGCCGGGGGCCGGCCGAGGCGGGACGCCCCTTCCCCTGTTTCCGCGCCTTAGTCATGCGACACCATCCGCGCCCGCCTCACCTCTCGCAGGAATCAGGTGGACGCGAGGAGCCAGCCGTCGCGGAACAGCCTACAACCGGGCCAGCGACCCGTCAATGTCAATCGCGGCCCATCGAAGGAGATGCGCCGAGGCGTCCGTCCGAAGACTGCGTCACCGGATGCTCGGGTTCTCAGATTTCTTTGAAGGTCAGTTTCTGGGCAGGATGATGGGGAGGTGGGATCATGGCCCGCCGGACGATCCAACAGTCCATGCGGAGCCTCACTGCGTGGACATGCCGGCAGGAGGCCCCTTCCTGCACGGCGGCAAGCCAGTTGCCCCTTCCGGCTGTCTCGAGGCTCCTGGATTACCGGCCTTCCAAGAGCCTCCCGAGGCGCGGATCGTTCTTGAGGCCCGCCAGGGCCGGATCGTCCCGCAAGAAGCCGATGTCATCAAAGCCCAGCTCCAGGGCCTTGGACAGCCACTCGAGCGCCTGCTCTTTCATGTCGAGTGCGGCATACACGCGGGCAAGATTGTAGGCGGCTCGGGGATCTTTGGGTCGTGCCTCGGCCTCCTTCCGGGCGTCGGCGATCCGGGCCTCGCGTTCCTGAATGGTGGCCTTGTCCGTTCTGGCGTTCGCCAGGTTTCCCTGCACCGTCGCGTTTGACGGGTCGATCCGAAGGGCCTGCTCGAAGGTGGCAACGGCCTCGTCATACAGGCCCTTCTTGTCGTAGAGGACGCCCAGGTTGTTCAGCCCCAGGACGTTCCCCGGCTCGAGCTGGAGCGCCTTCTTGTACTGGGCGATGGCGTCGTCGATCCGGTCCCGGCGTTCGTAGGCGTATCCCAGGTTGAACTGGGCGGCGGCATAACTGGGATCCGCCTCGACGGCCCGCTGGAACTCCGTGATGGCCTCATCCAGCCGGCCCTGTTTCAGCAGGTCCGCCCCGAAGTTATTTCGCTTGATCGCCTCGTCCGAGCTGGCGTGCGCGTGGCCGACCGCCAACACGACCACGAGCAACGCCAGGACGGCCAGAGCCCGTTTCGGCATCTAGAACACCTCTCGCCAATACAGCACCTGCCGCATGGCGCTGGGGGGCGGCGCCGGGTTGCTGGTGAGCTGTTGGCTGGTCGTGGCCGTGATGACGGACGCGCTGACGCTGGTCCCGGAGGCGGTGATCATGATGACCGGCTTGGAAGGGATCCCGGTCCCGATATTCGTCGACCGGGTCACACTGGCGTTTGTGGTCGTGAGCGGCGCGCCACTGTTGCTCCAAGCGAGGGCGGCATAGCCCGTCACCATCTGGACGGCGTAGAGGTTGGCATTCCCCCCGCCAGAGCCACAGGTTGTGGTGCTCGTCGGCGTGAAGGTGGAGAAGTACACGATGTAGTTGAAGGCGTTGGCAGTCGACAGCACTTTTTCGTTCGTCCCGAGTGTCATGTACCAGCCCTGGATGGGCGTGCCATTGTTGGAGGTGACGTTCACCAGATTCGCTTCGGTTATGGCGCTCCCGTTGGTCATGTCGGTCGCCTTGCTGATGTCAACGGAGTCCTCGATGCCGTAGAACCGGTTGGAGACGGTGTCGGGGTAGTCCGGGTGGTCCCGGTCCCCCGTCCCGAAGTAGATCCAGACATGGTTCTGCTGGTCATAGGCTGGGACGATGGCGTCCCAGATGCCCTGCGTGGGGTAGTACTCCCCGGCGGCGGGGGGATTCGCCTCGGAGCTGTCCGCCTGGAACAGGCGCTTCCCCAGCCAGTTGGTGACCTGGCCGACCGGGACGCCGGAGGTGGAGGAGGTGGAGAGGGTTGTCCCCGTCGGATTCCCCGACGCGTCCCGCCCCACCACATCGAACTTCCAGACCTGCCCGCCCACGTCGCCGATGTAGAGCCGATCGATGAACCCGTTGTTGTTGAAGTCGACGGCGGTTATGTCCGCGGGGATGCTGAAGTTCATGTACTTCCGGTCGTCGGTGGCGCCGCTGGCGTTCTTGTACTCCCAGAGCTTACTCCCCGTGGCGATGTCGATGGCGAAGACGGCCTTGCCGAGGCTGTTGTCATGCGCCTCTTCGTAGCCGCCCCCCATGAAGGCCACGTACTTTGTGGTCCCATCGGCCATCATGACGGTGCCGATGCTCGGCGTGGAATACGTCTCCCCCATGTCCGGGTCGGTGAAGCTCCAGAGCAGCGTGGGGGCACTCCCGGTATTCGTGATGTCCAGGGCATAGTAGTAGTTCCCGCCCCGGCGCTCCCCGACAATCACGATGGTCCGCCATTTGGCTGCGGGATCCGTGACGTAGGCGCTCTGCATCTGGACCTTGACATCGGCGGCGACGGGGTTCCCGTCCACGAACCACTGGTGCCCCCCTCCCACGACGGTGAGTTGCTGCAGGTAGGGGAAGAGATTCGGCGGGATGAAGGCCCAGAGTTCCGTCCCGTCGCTCTCCCGGAAGGCGTGGAGCATCCCGTCATTCGCCCCGGCCAGCAGGATGGTGGTCCGGCCGGCGTTGGCGGCCGCGAAGGCGGCATAGGTGCTGTCCGTCGAGGCCAAGAAAGGCGGAGAGACCAGGACGGGAGTGGAATGGAAGATGTCCCCGAGGATCCAGGGCCGGTCCACGGTGGTGCCGTTCCCGAACCAATTGTAGGAGTCCTTCCCCCAGAGGAAGTTGATGAGGTTGTCGCGATCGGCCTGGGCGGAGAGGCCCACCATCGCCGGGGAGAGCACGGAGGTGCTGAGGCTGGTGGTGAAGCTCGTCAGGCTCCCGCTGCTCCCTCCGAGGTAGGTGTAGATGTTCCGGCCCGACGAGCCCAGATTCTGGAGTACCGCCCCGGCCTCCCAGGCCAGGGCCGAGGCCAGCGGCACGCCGTTGCTGTCCACCGGGACGTTGCCCGTGCTGTTGAGGTTGTAGGCCTTGAGGTACCCATCCCAGAACGGGAGGGAGAGATTGGACTCGAAGGCGGCCAGGTAGACTCTGTTGGTGCTAGAAGTTTGGGTCGTGGGGATGACGGGCGTGGCGAAGGTGAAGGTGGCGACCATGATCTGGGAGATGGCGGCCTCGAGGGCGGCCTCCAGCGTCGCCTGGTTATTGGTGGAGTAAAACGTGCCACCGCCATTGGTGGCCGTCGTCTGCATGATGTCGTTCGCTCCCGCCGACGCGTCGGCTCCACTCACGGCGAAGCCGACGGTATCCACAATGATCTTCTGCGCCGACGTGTGGAGAGTCGTCGCCACGGTCCGCATGTCCAACTGGCCGTTCTGCAGGCCGTCCGACATGAGAATGACGAAGTTTGGCTGGCAGCTCAATTGGACGGGGCTCGTCGCGTACTTCCCATAGTAGTCCCCTTTGCCCGCGTAATAGGTCCCGGCATTGTTGAGCATCTCCCCATCCGGGGTAAAGCCAGTCGGCGTGAGGCTATTGATGGCGGTGGTGATCGCTGCCGTGCTGCTCCCGATCGGGGCAAGGATCTGGCCGCCCCCCTTGCCTTGCTGGCTATTGTTGGCAAAGGTCATCAGTCCGAAGCGGACCCCCTGGGTACTGGTTACGATGTTGGTGAGGACCTGCTGGGCCACGGTCATCTTCACCACCAGCGTCGCGCCGGGGCTGGCCTGCCAGTTCAGGTAATCCCCCAGGTAGAGGCTATAGCTCGTGCCCCCGATCTGCCCGGACCAGTAGCCGGTCGTGGAGAGGGCCGTCCGAGCGCTCGAACTATTTACCGCGGAGATGCTGGTTGCGTAGACGGTGTAGGTCGTGGTCGTGTGTCCGTACCTCGTTGTGGTCGACGTTTGCTTGTACACCGTCGTGGCGACGCACGCGGGTGAACATGTGGAACTCCCCGCATAGGTCTGAGTCGGATCGTAGGGCGCCGAATAGATCTGGTCGCCCATGCTCCCCGAGTTGTCAATGGCGATCAGCACGTTGGGCTGGACATCCGTCCCGAAGATGTCGGTGTCATCCGCCCGGACCACGGGGAACGGGAGCCCGATCAGGGCGACGATAAGGCTAAGGGCCAGCAGCTTCTTTGTCATGACGCACCTCACTGGGCCACAGGCCCGTATTCGGCCAGCACCTCGATCTCCCGCTGGGCGTTGCGGGGCCCCGAGCCTGTCGCGTTGATTTGGTAACTATTGAAGGCGTAGCCGGAGGGGTTGTACCCCGTCCCGATGGCGAGGGAGTATCCCGTCGCGATCCGCGACCCCTTGAAGACGAGGGGCTGGGGGCCGGGATCGGCCCGGTGGCCGCTCCGGAACTGGTACGTGTAAGTGCCCGTGCCGATGGCTGTCACAGGGATCGCAGCGGTGGAGGTCGTGGAATTCGCCGAGAGCTGGTTCAGCCCGGTCTGGATCCCCGCGTCGGCGGCCGCGAAGGCCCCCTCGGACCACAGGGCGTTGTAGGCGATGTTGTGCTCGGTGCCCGAGAGGGTCAGGAGGGCCACCCCGAGGAGGGAGAGAACGATCATGACGAGCAGGGCGATCATCAGGACCGAGCCGCGTTGATTGCGGTATCGCGCGTGGCGTCTGCCGGGCATGACTCCTCCTCCGTCAGTTGATGTTCCGCAACCGTATGCTGGAGGTCAGGGTGAAGCTCTGCGGCTGCTGACCCGGACCGGGGACACTCTCCGTGGCCGTCAGCGTGATGACCACGACCCGCGCGGCCCCCCGTTGGGCAGTGGACGTGAAGGGGGGGACCTTTCCCATCCCCTCATTGTCGAGGGTATATGGCGCGGTCGGCGGATTCGGGATCGGCGTATTGGTCCCGTCGTAATAGGTGAACGTGAGCGTCGCGATGCTCGCGGCCAGGGTGTCCCCATTGCTGCACGTATAGGCGGCCGCGGGGCCGGTGACCGCGCCGCCGGTGACCGTAGTCTTCACCCGCATCACAGTGGTCCCGCTCAGGCAGTAGAGGAAAATGCTGCTCGCCCCGCTTCCATCCGCATCCCCGAAGATGGCCAGGCCGTTGTTCTGAGCCACCTGGATCGGCTGTGGATTGACCAGGTCGTTGGCCGGGTTGGCGCCGAAGTTCTCCGGGAAGTAGCCGGCCATGCGAATCTCTCGGGCGATTTCATCCGAGGCCACCCTGGCGTTCTGCTGGACGTCCACCTTTCGCGTGCCGCTCACATAATTTTGTCGGTTCGTGTCGAACATCTCATAGATTCCCAGGAGGACGAGGAGGAAGATGCTCATCGCGACCAAGAGTTCGATGAGAGTGAATCCCCGGGCTCGCTGAAAGACTTTGCGGCGCATGGTCATAAGCTGCTGATGAGGGTGGCCAGTTGCACGGTCGCCCCTCGTCCTGACGCGGTGCGAACGGTGACGGTAACCAACCGCAGGGTCGCCGTCTGGCTGGCCACGGCGATCGTTCCTTCGGCGCCGAACAGGGCGTTGCCTACACCCAGGTTGTGCCACATGGCCGTCTCCGCCGCCGTGAAATTCCATCCGGTCCCGGCACCCGCCAAAGCGTATCGCCACTTCCGCGCAATCCCCCGTTCCGGGTTGTTGGCGGGCTGCGTCCCCGAAGCGTTGGTATCGAAGCCGTTCAGGTTGAGGAGGTTAGCGAACGGGATCGTGCGAATGTCTTCGAGCATCTGGCGTGCGGCCGTGACGGCCATCGTCATCCTAGCCCCCTCGCCGACGTTGATATAGCCCGTGCCGAACATGCTCGTGACCCCCAGGATGCCGACGACCAGGACAGTCATACCGATGAGGATCTCTATCAGGGTGAACCCCCGGCCGCCCACCCGACGCCCTCGGTCTTGCCGGGCAAGGTCGCATCGCTCTGGCGATAGCTTCATTGACGACCTCACTGGATCGTTACGCCCCCGACCGACGTGACGGTCACCTGTCTCGACCCGCCCGACTGGAGCGTGAATGTCAGCGGGAAGTTCATGCTCTCGAAAGCCACCCCTTGCGAATTGAAGGACACGTAGAAGCTTTGGGTCGAAACCGAGGGGTTCAGACTCACGCCCTGGTAGAGTTGGTTAAAGTTGATCCACGGCCCGGCCATCTGAGTGGCACCGGCTGGGGGCGTCGGGAAATTAAAGTTGAGTCCCGTGTTGGCCGGCCAGGCCACTGCGGAAGAACTCCGGCCCAGCATCCGGTACTGGTTCCTGTACGTGGAGCCCCCTCCCACATTGAAGCCAACAATCTGGTACTGCCAGCCGGTCTGGGTGGCGAGCGAGCGAGCACCTCGCACATCGCCAGCGAGCTGCCGGGTCGCCGCATCCAACCGGGAATTCTGCATCATCGCGCTGAAAAACGGCAAGCCGATCGCCGTCAAAGAAATGAAAATGCCGACGACCACGAGGAGTTCGGCGAGGGTGTAACCCCCCCGCCCAATCTCTCTGAATTGCCCAATCCTGCCGCCCATAGGGGACCCTCTCGTCCCTCTGCCGTTGTCGGTCTTACCGGAAAGCGACGCCGCCCTCCTTGGGGCTGACGTGTGACGAAAATCGGCCGACGCCTGACGCGGAATAGATACGCCGTTTCTCTTTACTGACAACCTGTAGTCCAAGCAAGATCAACTAAACTCCTGAGCACTGAAGGATTGGCGGCCAATCGAAGACCCTGTGCCCCGTTTCCGGGCGGATATATGCTCTCCGCTAATAGAGCAAGTCTCATGCCCGCACCTCGATCTCCCTCTCTTTTCTCACCGGCTGATAGTGCTGCGGCAGCATGCACCTCCTAATCGCCAGAGGCGGGCTCTCCGAGCGCTTTCATGGATCGAGGCGGAAGGCCGTAGATGCACAGCCAGGCCGCCCAATAAGCATTGGCGCCAAGTGCAAGGGCCCACAAGAACCACGTCGGGCGGTCGAGGAGGATTGCGAACCACAATGCCAGACAAAAGCCGTCCCGGTTGGCGAGGACTGCAAGCGCTCGGGCCACGAACCGCGCCTGAACGGTCGTCCGCACCACCAGGTGCTGGCCGGAAACCGACCAGCCAAAAGCTAGGAAAAATGCAATCGTGATGCCTAACGCTGCGGCCCCCCCGAGGGCCAGGAAATGGGTGCCGGCGCCATTGCCGGCCACACGCCAGGTGAGGAACCCGATGACTGCCAAATCCACCGCGTGGTCGCTGACGTTGTCCAGCCACTTGCCCAGTGGGGAGGAAAGGAACTTCAGCCGCGCCACCTCACCGTCCACATGGTCCAGGATCACGGAGAGCTGAAACAGCACGAGACCCCACAGGGATTTGAGCATTCCCCCGCCGCCGAGAAGCCAGGCACCACCGAGACCGGTGATCAGGCTGGCACAGGTAATCTGATTGGGCATCACGTGCGACCTGATCAGCCATCGGGTGAGGCGCGCGGACACAGTGCGGTTCACGAAGCGGTCCACGATCGGGCCGTCCTCGGGGATCCTAAGGGCGGTGAGCATCGCTTGCTCGACGGCCGCTACCTCGCCCAGCGATCGAACTGGCTCGTGCCGTGCCCCCTCCCAAGGGGCCTGCTCCAGCCGGTGCTGCCTGCGAAGCTCTTCCAGGAATCCCATCAGGCCCTTCTGGCCATCGAGAGCCGCCTCGATACATGGGGAGAGGAGCGCGGACGGGACGGCCAGCGGTCCGATCCACCCGCCATCGGGGACCGTCACCCCTCCGCCGTTGGCCACCCGCACGAGCCACGCGCGCAGGGCCCCTGCGTCGACGATGACCGACGGAGGGAGAACCAGGCTGTAAGACAATTGCGGGGCCGGGTCCTGTGTCGGTTCGAACCAGCGGATCCGCCCGCGAAGGCGCGGCTCGCGCTCGAGTTGGATCCGCAGTGCGGCCTGCTGAGCGCCTGTCGCGACAATCGCGAACTTCTCAATGCCTGCGCGTTGGGCGGTCAGGAGCGTGCGGGTGAGCAGAGGTATGCCGCCGACCCGCACCCCCAGGAGCCCGGCCTCCTGCAGCTCGGGTCGCGGACAGACGACGACAGCCGTCTCAACAGCACCGGACGTTGGAGGAGCCCCCCTGCCAGCTCAGTGGCAACATTCGAGACACAGTCCGCTGGCGTCGTTTCTGCTTGATTTCGGCGCTATCTTAAACCAGACTTGCAGCCAGACGCAACTGGGAATCCGGAGGCCCACCTCCCTGGTGCGGCCTCCGCGCCCCCCAACGGAGACGCCTCATGCCTCAGGCCACCTTCTGGTTCGCCAGCCCGTTTAGGGAGTGGATCGGACAGCGCACCTTGACCCTGTCCTGGGAAGGGAAGCTCACCGTCCGCGGACTCTGGGAGCGCCTGGCAGCCGATCACCCGAAGATCCCCCCGAATCTGCCGCGGGAGGGGTTCCAAGAGGAAGCCATGGCTCAGATGGTCGCCGTCATCGTAGATGGGGATATCCTGACCCTGGATTCGGTCATCAGGGACGGAGCGAGCGTGGACGTCCTGACGCCCCTGTCGGGCGGCGCCGATCCTGGGGCCATGTAATCCCCGAGACGCCCCGTGGACTCGAACTCGATCGCTCGGGTCCCCTGCGATTCCTGAACCACGCTCCGGGTCTGCACCGAGACCCGACCCCCTCCGCGAGCGGGGCTCACCTTCGGCAGACCCGAGAACGGGAGGAACATCATGGAACACATCCGCAGTGCGATCCGGATACTTGCCGTCGGACTTCTGGTGGGGTGGGGAGTTGGATCAGCCCGGGCGGCAGAGGAAGTTCGCATCTACACCTACATGCTGCCCATTCAGGAGGGCCTCACGAAAGTCCTGACCGAAAACACCGGCGTCCAGGTGAAGACCTTGGGGCTGTCCGGAGGTGAACTGTGGGCGCGAATCCAGGCGGAGAAGCCGAACATCGGCGCCGACGTCATCTTCGGGTTCGGACCGGGGCCGGCCATCCTGGGCAAGCGGGAAGGCCTGTGGGCGCCGTACGCCGATCCCCCGGCCTGGCGCGACATTCACGCGCGGTACAAGGACAAGGACTGGACGTGGTTCGACGTGGGCACGTCATGCTTCGTCCTGGTCGGGAACAAGGACCTCCTGGCCAAGAAGGGCTACAAGATGCCCGAGTCCTGGTTCGACCTGCTCGACCCGAAATGGAAGGGCGAGATCGTAATGCCCTCGCCGGTGACATCCGGGACGGCCTTCATGATCAACGCGGCGTTCGTGCAGCTTCTGGGCTGGGAGAAGGGGTGGGAATTCCTCGAGAAGCTCGACAAGAATGTGGCCCAGTACACGAAGAGCGGCAACGCCCCCCTGGAGCAGGTCGGGCGCGGCGAGTACATGCTGGGCCTTGCCTCGGACGAGAACGTCCCGCAGCGACTCCAGCAGGGATTCCCCATCTATTGGACCGCGCCCAAGGAAGGCCTCGGCTATGAAGGCAACATCGTCACCATCGTCAAGGGGACCAGGCAGCTCGAGGCCGCCAAGAAGATCGTGAACTTCGCGGGGACGGAAAAGTTCCAGCGGTGGCTGGCCCAGTTCGGGTATCTCACGGCTCGTGACGCCCCCAATCCCCTCTATCCGACAAAGCCCAAGCTCATCGATTATTCCTACGAGTGGGCGGCAGACAACCACGCCCGCGTGATCGAGACCTGGAAAGAAAAGTTCTTGAGAAAGTGAGCCCGGGACGGTCCGCCCGGGTCTTCTTCTGACGGATTCACCTCATATGCCCACAGAACTCCTTCTGGACCGTCCAGCCAGGTTGCGAGACCTCCGAGCGCGGGTGAGGGTCGGGGCCCTCCCGACCGCCCTGACGCTCCTGCTCGTGGCGTGGTTGCTCACCTTCATCGCCGTCCCGGTGGTGCTGGTCCTCGCCCGCAGCGTCGCCGCCAAGGACGGAGGGATCACTCTCGCCCACTTCGCCGCGTTTTTCGGGAAGGCGTATTTCCTGCGGTCGCTCACCAACACGCTGATCCTGGGGACCAGCGTCACCGCCCTGGTGATGGGCCTGGGCTTTGCCCTCGCCTACCTGGTCACCCGAGGCCCCCGCGTTCTCCGTTGGCCCCTGCGGGCCCTGACCGTCGCGCCGCTGGTGGCGCCCCCGTATCTCTTTGGCCTGGCCCTGATCATCCTGGGCGGGCGCCGAGGGTTCATTGCCCAGCTTCTCAACACCCAGATCCCTCTTTACGGCTGGCCCGGCGTGATCGTCTCCCAGGTGCTGTCGTTCCTTCCCCTGGCGTTCCTGATGATCGAGAACGTTCTGGAGTCGCTGGACCCAAACCTGGAGGATTCTGCCTGCGATCTGGGCGCCGGGGAGATGGATCTGCTCCGAACCATCATCGTCCCGCTGGCCGCGCCGGGGGTCCTCAAGGCTGCCCTGCTCACCTTCGGCCTGGCCATCGCCGATTTCGGCAACCCGGCGCTCCTCGGCGGCGACCTCTCCTTCTTGGCGCCGGATGCCTTCCTCATGATCACCGGCGAGTGGAACACCGAGATGGCCAGCGTGATCTCCGTGGTGCTCCTGGTCCCCAGCCTGGCCATCTTTCTCGCGCAGCACTACTGGCTGAAGGGCAAGACCTACACCACGGTGAGCGGGTCGCCGGCCGCGAGCGAGGAACGCCGCATCGGGCCCTGGCTGCTGATCGCCCTGGTTGTCCCCTGCCTGGCCTACGTCGCGGCCGTCGTGGCGTCTTACGGGGTCATCATCCTGGGGGCCTTCACCAAGCTGGTGGGCATTGACAACACCCCGACCCTGGAGCACCTGGTCAGGGACGTGGGGCTGGATGCGATCTGGACCAGCGTCAAGGTCTCCTTGGTGGCGGGCGTGGTCGCCGCCCTTCTGGGGACCGGACTGGCATATCTCTGCACGCGGACCGAGATCCGGCTGCGCGGGTTCCTCGAGTTCATCACGCTCATCGGGTTCGCCCTCCCCGGCACGGTCATGGGGATCGGGTACCTGCTGGCCTTCAATCGCCCGCCCCTCCTCCTCACCGGGACCGTGGGCATCCTGGCCCTCAACATGATCGCGCGCTTCCTGGCGGTCGGCGTGGAGGCCGGCGTGAGCAAGCTGCACCAGATCGATGTGAGCCTCGAGGAGGCCTCGGCCGACCTGGGGGCCGGAGTCCTGACCACCCTGCGCCGGATCGTCCTGCCCTTGATGTCTTCGGCCTTCGCCGCCGGGTTCCTCTTCACCTTCATGCAGTCCATGATCAGCCTGAGCGCCGCCATCTTCCTGGTGGCCCCCGGGCGGCTCCTGGCCTCCGTGTATATCTTCAACCGCGCCCGCGAAGGGGACATGGGGATCGCCTGCGCCATGTCTGTCATCCTGATCGCCAGCGTGGCCGTCTGTTTGTGGGGCCTGTCCCTCCTGGCCAGACGGACGGGCCTGAGGATTTTTGCCGCCCGCACCTGATTGCCACCGGAGAATTCGAATGCCCGAACCTGCCCTGTTGAGCCTGGACGGCCTCACCAAACGCTACGGCGCCGTGATCGCCGTCGAGGGGGTGTGCGCCGCCATCCAGCGCGGTGAGCTGGTGTCTTTCGTGGGCCCGAGCGGGTGCGGCAAGACCACCTTGCTCCGTCTCATCGGAGGATTCCTTCGGCCCGATACCGGGAGGATCGTCCTGGAAGGTGAGGACATCACCGCGACGCCCCCCAACCGCCGGCCCACGGCCATGGTCTTTCAGAACTACGCCCTGTTTCCGCACCTGACCGTCGCCGAGAACATCAGCTATGCCCTGACCATCCGGAGACGTCCCAAGGCAGAGGTCGCCCGGCGCGTCGAGGAGCTGCTCACCCTGGTGCAGCTTCAAGATCTCGGCCCGCGTTTTCCGGCCCAGCTCAGCGGCGGCCAGCAGCAGCGCGTGGCGCTGGCTCGGTCCCTGAGCCTGCAACCCAAGGTGCTCCTCCTGGATGAGCCGCTGTCAAACTTGGACGCCGACCTCCGGGTGCAGATGCGGGCGGAGATCAAGCGTCTCCAGCGTGAGCTCCACCAGACGGTGGTCTTCGTCACGCATGACCAGGAGGAGGCCATGAGCATCTCCGATCGGATCATGGTGATGGATCGGGGGCGGATCCTGCAGTGGGGAACCCCCAGCGAGATTTACGAACGACCTGCGACCCCGTTCATCGCCCGTTCCGTGGGGGCCGTCAATTTCCTGGAGGGAGTCTTGACGAACGGGACCCCCGGCCGCGCCACCGTTTCGACCCCGCTGGGGATCCTGGCGATCCGGTCGGCGGTGGGAGGGGTGCGATCGGGAGAGCGCGTCTGCCTGGTGGTTCGACCCGAGGCCATCCGCCTCGGCCCTCCCGACAACGGGACGGGCCCAAACCGGGTGCGTGGAAGGATCGAGAGCAGCATGTACACCGGCGCCCTCATCCGCTACTCGGTGGGCGTCGGGGCAGCCCGGCTCACGGTGGACCTGTATGACCCCCGCCACACCGCCATCTTCCGCGAAGGCGATCAGGTCATGCTGATCCTGCCGGAAGACCCGCACCTGCTCCCCGCGTAGAGGCAATCAGGCAATTTGGCAGTTGGGCGATCTGGACGGAACACCAGAACACCCTGCCTCGTTTGGACCATAGGGCCGAAATCGGAGCGCGTCCCGGTTGCCGAATTGCCAGATTGCCGAGTTGCCCGATTAGGGCGAGGGGAGGGGTTGGCCGCGATCGATGCGGTCCACCTCTGGCAGCACCTGCTCGCGAGCGCGCGCGAGATCCTCTTCGAAGTCGATCTCGATCCAGGGGAGATCCCCGATCTCGACCAAACCGATGGGGACCTCCGCGGCCAGTTCGCGGAAGGCGTCCTCGTACTCCAAAGAGTCCTTGCCCGTCTCGATGAACTCCTCCAGGATGCCACGCAAGACCTCGGCCGCGTCGGCCGACAGGCGCAGGATCCCCACCGCCTCGCCCCGCACCTGCGGGTCGCCGGTAGTCTTCTTGGTGACCTCGACCACCCACCCGTCCTCGCAGACCACCTTCTGCTCCTCCCCCGTGTCCTGAAACCGTTCGTCCACGGCGATGGCATTGGCATGGGGGGAGGCGATCACGCGCGCCAGCAGTTCCCGCGGGAAGAGGACGTCACCGTCCATGACGAGGAGATCATCATCGAACTCGTGTCGCGCGTGCCAGAGGGAGAGGATGTTGCCGCGCGTGAACTGCTCGTTCACGACAAACCGCACATCGACGTCGGCGGGGCCGCGCTCGGCCTCGGCCATGACCTGCTCCTTCAGATGGCCCACCACCAGGACCACCTCGGGCAGGCCCAGCGCCGCAAAGGTCTCCAGGTAGCGCCGGAGGAGCGACTTCCCCCCGATTTCCAGGAGGCACTTCGGCGTGGTCTCGGTGTGCAGCTTGAGCCGCCAGCCGGCGCCGGCAACGAGGATGATGGCGCGCACGCTGATTCCTCAGACGGTTCGGGCCTCCCGGAGGCGAGATGACCGCGGGATGCTACGCGAGGAGAAACCAGGGTGTCAAGCGGAATCCCGAGCGACCCGTACCGCCTTTTCCTCTTGCGGTGGATGTGTTAGATTACCGCGACCCTGCCACGCAGGACGAGGCAGGACCACGGCCGCGATCCTACCGCGCCCGCCCAAGGCCCTGTGCCGGAGGACGGTTGCCCACCATCGGGAGAAGAGCCATGGCCTACAGTGACCTGCGGGATTTCCTGACTACCCTGGAGCGGGCCGGGGAGCTCCGCCGCATCCCGGTCGAGGTGGATCCCATCCTGGAGGTGGCCGAGATCACCGACCGCGTGAGCAAACGGGGAGGACCGGCGCTTCTCTTCGAGCGGGTGAAGGGCGCCTCCATGCCCCTCCTCATCAATGCCTTCGGCAGCGCCCGACGGATGGCGCTGGCCCTCCAGGTGAACGCTCTGGATGATCTGGCGGCGGAGCTCCAGGACCTCCTGGACCTGAAGGCGCCGGAGGGCCTCCTGGACAAGCTGCGGATGCTGCCGAAACTCCAGGACCTGGCCAGCGTCTTCCCCCGGATCGTCAAGGATGGGCCCTGTAAGGAGGTCACCCTCCGCGACAATCCCTCGCTCGCCGGCATTCCCATCATTCAGTGCTGGCCCCAGGACGCCGGGCGCTACATCACGTTTCCCCTGGTCTTCACCAAGGACCCCGAGACGGGCGTGAGAAACTGCGGCGCCTATCGGATGCAGGTCTTCGACGAGCGCACCACGGCGATGCACTGGCACATCCAGAAGGGCGGCGCGGCGCACTACCGGAAGGCCAAGCGCCGGGGACGCCGGGTCGAGGTGGGCGTGGCCATCGGCGCCGATCCCGCCGTCTGCTTCGCCGCGGCGCTCCCCCTGCCCGAGGGGTTCGACGAGATGCTGGTCGCCGGCTTCATCCGCAAGAAACCGGTGGAGCTGGTCAAGTGCGAGACCGTGGATGTCGAGGTCCCGGCCAACGCCGAGATCGTCCTCGAGGGGTACGTGGACACCGAGGAGTTGCGACGCGAGGGCCCTTTCGGCGACCACACCGGATTTTACTCCCTGGCCGACGACTACCCGGTCTTCCACCTCACCTGCATCACGCATCGGCGCCAGCCCATCTATCACACCACCATCGTCGGCCGGCCGCCTATGGAGGACTGCCACATGGCGGCCGCCATCGAGCGACTGTTCCTGCCCGTGGTGAGGAAGCAGCTTCCCGAGATCGTGGACTTCCACATGCCTTTCGAGGGCATCTTCCACAACTTGGTCCTGGTGAGCATCGACAAACAGTATCCCGGCCAAGCCCGCAAGGTGATGCATGCCCTGTGGGGGCTGGGCCAGGCCATGGTCACCAAGGTCATCGTGGTGTTGGATGGGGACGTTAACGTCCGCAACTACCCCGAGGTGGCCTGGAAGACGCTGAACCACATCGATCCCCAGCGGGACATCGAGTTCGTCCTGGGCCCGGTGGAGACACTGGACCACGCCAGCCGCCTGCCCAAGTACGGCTCCAAGATGGGCGTGGATGCGACGCGGAAGTGGCCCGAAGAGGGCTTCACGCGCCCGTGGCCGGACGAGATCGTGATGGACGAGTCCACCAAGCGCCTGGTGGACCGCCGCTGGAAAGAGTACGGGCTGGAGTGAGAAGACGTGAGACGCGACGTGCGGTTGGGGGATTCACTGTCGGAGGCGGCTGCGCGGGCAGAGCAGGCCGAGGCCATGGGCTTCGACGGGGCCTGGACCTTGGAGACGCAGCACGATGCCTTCCTGCCCTTGATCCTGGCGGCCGAGCACACGACGCGCCTCATGCTGGGGACGAGCATCGCCGTCGCTTTCCCCCGGAGCCCCGTGACCATGGCTCACATCGCCTGGGATCTCCAGCGCTTCTCCGGGGGGCGATTCATCCTGGGCCTCGGGACCCAGGTCAAGGGCCACATCGAGCGGCGCTACGGCCTCACGTGGGATTCTCCGGGCCCTCGCCTCCGCGACTATATCCAAGCCCTGCGGGCCATCTGGGACTGCTGGCAGCGCGGCACGCCGTTGAATTACCGCGGCGAGTTTTACTCTCACACCCTGATGACCCCCTTTTTCAATCCCGGCCCCATCGCCCATCCCCGCATCCCCATCCACATCGCCGGCGTCCAACCGTACATGTGCCGCCTGGCGGGTGAACTGTGCGACGGCTTCCACATCCATCCGTTCCATTCGGTCAAGTACCTACGTGATGTCGCGCTCCCCAAGGTGGAGGAGGGCCTTCAGGCCGGCGGGCGCACGCGGGCGGACATCTGCCTGGCCAGCTCCGTCTTCGTCGTGACCGGGACCGACGCATCCCAGATGGAAGCGGCCGGGCGAAGCGTCAAGTCCCAGATCGGCTTCTATGCGTCCACGCCGAATTATCGCGTCATCCTGGAGTGCCACGGGTGGGAGCGCGCGGCGAGAGAACTCAGGCGCAAGTCCATCCAGGGGGATTGGGAGGGGATGGCCGCCCTCATCACCGACGAGATGCTGGAGGCCTTCGCCATCGTGGGAAGGCCCGACGAACTGCCCGAGAAGCTCCGCCGGCGCTACACCGGCCTCCTGGATCGGCTGTCGGTCTACGAGGCCTTTCAGCCCGAGGCCGACCTTACCGCCCAGCGGGCCCTCCTCGCAGCCTTCCGGGACTGAGCCCGCCACGAACGATCGTGTCCTTTCGGGAAGCCTGCGCAAAGGTCACCGATCTTGTTTGCGGGTAGTCGGTCAGTGCAGAAGGCCGAGGAATAACGCCATCCCGTTGGCAACACACCGTTCGACTTTGGCCCACC
>Ga0181527_1002134_pt1 | contig 19091 bp, 19 predicted proteins | sample PEATcosm2014_Bin_30_FD_119762 | JGI IMG/M metagenome (GOLD analysis project Ga0181527, IMG submission 119762) | Peatland microbial communities from MTU Mesocosm Facility, Houghton, MI, USA - PEATcosm2014_Bin06_60_metaG | ecosystem: Environmental > Terrestrial > Soil > Wetlands > Peat | place...
CGCTCTATCTTCAAGGATTTCGCGCAGCTGGAGAGCGTCATAAGGAGGGAAGACGAACTCTTTGTTGCCGAATGATGACAGGGTTCGCGCATCGATCTGCTCTTTGTAAGTGAGGTCATTTGAGATCCCCAAAATAGAAACGTAGCCATCAGTGATGTCTAGGTTTTCCCTGGCCCTCGAAAGGTTATACAAGATTCCATCGTCTTCAAGCTTATCGACTTCGTCAAGGACGACAATGGTGATTCCGCCAAAACTGTTGAGAATTTTCCACAGCCGGTCGTAATATTCTGATGTAGCGAGACCGGTTCCTGGAACCTCGACTTCAGGGGCAATAACATTACAGATGCGTTGTAGAATTTTCGTGGTCGTGTTGATTTGTTTACAGTTTACGAAGGATGACTTGACGTGCGCATGTGCTTTGTTGACCTCTTGATCGAGTTCAAGGAGTACGTATTTCGTGATTGCTGTCTTACCGACGCCCGTTTTCCCATAGATAAACGCGTTGTGCGGTTTATCTCCTTTAAGTGATGGAGCGAACAAAGAGGCGACTTGTTTTAGCTGTTTTTCCCGGCCTATCAGCTTGTCCGGAATGTATTCAGGCGAAAGAGCGATGCGTTTTGCGAATATCTTATCTTCGACAACTTCAAAGAGACCCATTTTCCTCTACAACAAAGATGGTTCCTCTTATAAAAAAGTTCCACACATCAAGACTCCCACCCCTCTATTTTATGTGGAGATTCAAAAAATGGTAGTAATAACGAATCAAAAGTTATCAAAAAATGGTTTCGTGTAAAAACACGAATTTAACTATTTAAATCTATTCATTTGTATGTTTTATTTTAAATAATTTTATAAAAATAGATTAATTTCTTAACTATGAAAGAAAGTTCGAGTATAGCCCACAAGTTCAAGTTTTCCACATAAAATGGAGGGGTAGGGCTCATTTTATCAGGAAAACTCTCTTTTTAGTGAGAGAGACCTTATACAGGATAGACTCACGACCTTACACAGGTGAGTCTACCCTATACATCTCTGTATATACACCCTTATACAGTTGTAAAACATCGAATGAATTGGTGATCTACTACACATTTCTTCGTTTTGGAGAGAGGATCGCCACTTTTTGTCTCTCAGGTTTTTAGTAGTTTTTCCCCACTCTAGAATCATCGTTTTTGGTAGCCGCACTACTGCCTTTGTGCTCCTAGTAACATGTTGTGGTATTTCTCTAGGTGTGACGTAGAAATAAAATTGCATTGGCCTGACAAGCATCAAAATTAAAGCTTTCTTTGAAAGGATTTATGTTACGTTTTGCGCTCTCTCTGTTAATGTCAAAGAACTAGGATTTGCGGCTATGTGTCTGTCGTTTAGCACTGTTCGGTTGTGTTAAGGAGCTGTTCTGAAAAGCTTAGACAGACCCTCTACATTTGGCAAGGACTTTATACACAAAGTATAGTGGTGTGTACATATGGTGGCTCCGCAAGATAGAGAGGGGAGTATAGACAGGGATAGACTCATGACTATAGACGAGGTTGCACAGAGTCTAGGGGTCACCAAAACGACCATTCGGCGACGGATCAAGCGGGGAGAAGTCCGTGCGGTAAAAAAGATGGGCCCTTACGGTGAACAGTACTATGTGCCTGAAAGTGAAGTCAAGACTATCCGTGAGGTCACCGACGTTCTGCCTGTCACTCGTCAGATTAGTCTGCCCACCTTTGCTGAAACCCTCGAACAGGCCATCACAGCGACGAATGAACCCTTCAGAAGGGAGGTTTTGAACCGCATGGAAGACTTACGTCGCGAGTTAACTGCTCTGAAGGAACGTGATGCAAGCGAGGAGCTCAAAAAAGACATCGCTGCGCTACACGGTGAGATTGCCGCGATAAAACAGCTGACGCTTGACTATCAATCACAATTGGAGATGCTGGTAGCAATTTCCTTGCCTCAACCAGAGAACGAGCCACCATCGCGATGGCAACGTTTTAAGAACTGGCTGCGCAGCACTCCGAAAGAAAAAGAACCCGCTGAGAAAGAAGAGACACCGGTTAAGCGGTTGTGACGAAGAAGTGACAAAATGGGAGAAAAGGAAGAGACTGCTATTTTGGTCTCGGCACTCTCAGCGCTTGGCAAATGGCATACGCCGTGAACTCACTGATCTCCTTGTGCCGAGGAACTGATGCAACCTGCTTGTTTGCTGGATTATAATAAAGTGTATGTTTGCCGCCTTCCCGGTAGAGGTGGCACCCGTGGGCTTCGAGGTGCTGAATGAACTTCCGCCGTTTCATCTGGCGATGGCTAATTCTTTACGGGTAACCTCTATACCTGAGAGGCCGCTCTCAGCCAGCTCTTTCTCGCTTAGTTCCCGGTTGGCTTCCAAAACGAGTTCAATAGCTTCAATGAGGTTTTCCTGAGCCTCTTCAAGCGTCCTTCCTTGGGTGACAGCCCCGGGGAGTTCTTCAGCGTAAGCCGTGTAGCAGTCGCCTGATTTAACAAAAACGCCGGTAAATATGCAAGACTTCACCACGTTAATCTCCTCAGCATTACTTATGCTTTCTACGTTATAAAGAAGCCACTTGCGTGACATCACGTCGTGGAGTTATGCAGCAAAAGCTTACAGGGAGGCGTGCACAGGGAAGCAGTCACAGTTTTTAGCTTAGGCGGGACAGAGAAGCCTTAAGAAGCAGCTTGAACTAGTGACGCTTACGGTTGCCGTCGCCTAAAGTTGGTTTCTGGGCGCGACTGTTTGGCGGCGGGAGAAAGAAAGAGGAGTAATCGATAATACGGTGTATTATGACGTTGTTCTCTGTTTCGTCTGAGGTAATCACGCTTGCCCTTGCCATTTATGGCTCTGTGGTCTCGACTCTCATCTATGTGTATGACCGCCGGATACGAATAAAGGTAACAGTCACCAACAACATAGACATGCCTGACTTTAAAAAAGCAATCGTTATTCAAGCAGCAAATATAGGAACGCGAGGAACATCGCTAGGCAGTGAATTCCTCGAATTTCCACAGAATTTTAAGATGTGGTTTCCGGAAGGGCTTTGGGGAGCTTCCCATCGCCGCATGGCTCCAGATCCATACGAATTTGCTCCTGGGAAACCGGATTTAATGGTTGTAATTGATAGCAAGGCGGTAGCTGCAAGTATTCGAGAAGACGGATTCTCGGGTCTTGTACCATTTAAAGCATGCTTCTCCGGGGCAGGTGGCAAAAAATATAAGAGCAAGGAAAAGCTGCTCAATGCGGATACTGGTTTTGTGATCAGCAAATCATTGTATAGGGCGATTAAAGCTCGCTTATCGTGCTCTAAAAGCTCGAAAAAATAAAAGAAGGGGGGTTAGAATCCCTCTTCTCGGACGATCACCTTGTTCCAGTTGACCATCGATGCGAGCATATTAACTGTTCGTTCAAGCTTCTCGATAAGTCTAGCGGCGCGGATGAAAAATGATGCAGACAAGACCCACTAGCGACGGCGTTACAACATCATCAAGAAACACAGGACCTGGCCCGTGTCGATCCAGAAGTGCACCCGCGCGTTGCGACACGCCTTTGCTAACGTGGCGCGTCTCAGCTTTTTACCCACAGTCAAAAGTATAATATAACGTTTTTGGGAGGTCTTTCGAGTTGCGATGAGTGTTTATTTTTTTCTATAAACATCGCAGTTAGTATCAGCTATCTTATTAAAGGGTATTTTTAAAGGTATCTTTTAAATAATAAGAAGTGCAGTATATTCATGGTGAACTGCATGTCTGTAGAAACCGGATACAAAGAACTGAAGAAAGAAGAAACGCCTGATAATGCTGGAACGGTAACCAAGCGCAAGCCGAGGCTAATTGGGCGCATATACGGTCGCGGCATCACGGCCGATATAAACGCGCCTTTGCCAGAGGTTTAAGCATGCCACACGAGTGGAGCTCAAAAGACTCGGCGACCAACGCCGCCAAGACGCTGTGTGAGATCTCAAAAGAGAGTGACGGCAAGGTGCCTCTTGAACTCGTAGCAGCTTACCGTGCCCTGCTCGAAACCGCACGGCCTGCCGTTGTTACAACTTTTTACGAGTATTTGGGTATGCACTGCCCAGGGCTTATGCGGTATTTCTTGATCCTTCCTAGAGAAGTTGAGGAACTTAGAAAGGCCGTAATTGAAAAGCTTGCAGAAGCTCAAGGATCGCAGGTGGGCTCCTGGAACCTCGTAGATTGTAAGATGGTCGAAGATAAATGGAAAGAGGAAGGGTATGACGAGCATCAGATTGCGGCCCGTAAAAACGCCCTACCGCTTAGAGGGGAAGTGTGGACGTTTTATTTTAAGTTCAAAGACGCGCACGGCGTGGATCACAAATTCTTGGTCGAACACCGGTATGGCGTTATCACTCCGCTGAACCCCGCGGTATATGATTGGGACACTGTCAAAAGACTGGCCTGAGAGGGCGTTAATTGACTCCTTATCCTGACCACTTGTCTATTGAATCCCGATCAATGCTCCTCATCTGGCATAACGGCCAATTTGACGCTGCTATATCCCCTCGAAGATGTGATCATTTGACGGCTGAGACAAACAAGTCCTTAAGGTGAAAACGATATGACGGAATATAAAAATCAACATTATATACCGCAATTTTATCTTCGTCACTTCTCTCCAGATGGCGTGGGCGTTTACCGTTATTCTCTAAAAAACGACATCACAGAGAGGAGCAATATTGAAAAGACATTTGCTTCCTTTTGGTTTTACGCCCCCACCTCGATGGCAACCGAAATTGAGAGCGCACTATCGCCGCTGGAGGCACAACACGCGGAGATCATACAAGAGATTCTTGATACACGTAGCCTAGGAGTTGTTTCACCTTGGAGCAAAGACCCCAAAAATTCTTTTCTAAAGCACCTGCATCTATGTAATTTCATCCTACTCACATCAACACGGACCAAACTGGCAAAAAGTGAGGCTGAGGCAATAGCCAACTTTGTGTTTGACAGCATGAAGCCTTATTTAAAGCAGAGTGAAAAGGTTCGCGCAAGAGGCATAACACCAGAATTCATTGATGGACTCAGGGTTAGCCGAGACGCGCCTAACTTTGAGGGCATGTTGGGTGCGATGGTGGGACCACCTTTAATTTCTGATTTAGCGGTCGCAATGCTGATTAATGAGACAAAAAATCCTTTTATTACGTCTGACTCTCCTACAATTTTCTACAATTTTCTAAATCTCGAAGACCAGGACCTGCTCGGTTGGCAGTCTCCAGGGCTGATGATATTTATGCCACTCAGCGAAGACTCTGCACTGTGGCTGGTCGATTCAGAGATGTACAAGCCTCGTGGTAAAGCACAAGAAAGCATCGTATCAATAACACGAGAGCAAGATGTAAATGAACTAAATCGACTCCAGATGCTAAATGCAGACGAGTATCTGATTTTCTCGAAGGCCGACTACCACGAGTATGTCTCGTCTCTGTACAAACCAATTCGAGGCCGTCGTGAAAAATCCCTCAAGTCAGAAAAGTGGTCGGAGTTCAACGTCGGAGACGAACACCACGAAATGTCCAAGCTCCGCCGCACCAAAATAAACTACAATCCCCATCTCTCATTTTTTAAAACGGACAAACCGCGTATTACACTCTTGGTTGAAAGTTACGAAAAAGCATATAAAGAGCACATCGCTAAGTTTGGACGCACAAGACGGCCGCCTGTAGTCGTCAGGAATGAAGCTCTCTGCTCGTATTTCGAGACCGAAATGAAGAAGCTCATCAAAAAACAGGAAGGGAGCGAGAGTAAGGACTAGAACGATTACTAAAGTTAACGCCAGAGCGCAATGGCGATGTTCGAGGTCTCGTTGTTATAGGTGGCGATTTGAATTGTGCGTTCTGCGGCACACTCAAAGACAAAGAAAAATAGGGCTAGCTAGCAGTAAATGGCCATTCGGCGGATCAAGCGGGGAGAAGTCCATGCAGTTAGTCGACGAGTGTTGTCACACCGTACACAGGTTGCAGGGGTTGTAAAATTGAGCTTAAAAGAGAAAAGAGGCGAATTTATTAAAGAAGTATATGACTCGGTAGAGGGTGACGACAGCAGATGGCTGGATGAAAGCGAACTTTACTCATTTGCTAAGAATCACGATTACACAAACGACGAAGTATACAGCCTCGCGATGCATTTTGACAGGCTAGGGCTTATGAAAGCAGAACCCGTTTTTAGCCACAGAATAGCACACTTGAAACTTACTCCAATTGGCACACGATACGTCGAAGAAGGCGAAGGGGGCCTCGAACATCAATACTATGAAAGAAGTGAAATAATCAAAGCCCCTCCGTCGGGGTCGACAATTTCGGACAAAGATCGTCCTTGTGTCTTCCTTTGTTATGCACGGCCTGACGGAGCTGCGGTGAGAGAATTATATCGCTTTTTGCACTTGCAAGGCTTCAAACCGTGGATGGACACTGCGGACATTCCACCAGGACTTGAATGGGAACCCACCATAAACAAGGCGATAAAAAACTCCGATTTTTTCATTCTCTGCCTCACACGAAACTCGGTTGATCGGCGAGGAGTAATGCAAAAGGAGATCCGAGCAGCCTTCGACAAGAAAGAAGAGATGCTTGACGATGATATCTACCTGATCTCAGTTCGCCTGGAGGATTGCGACGTGCGAGACGAGAAGCTTCGAAAGTCTCAATGGGTTGATTTGTTCCGAAATGATGGCCACGACAGACTCCTCTTTGGACTTAATGAAGGGCAAAAAAGGCGTAAAAAATGGGGCAGTCGGCTTGCAGCTATTCTGTCAGATGAAGAAGAAGTCAGACAGTCGTTTAATCGTGCCGATATTAGGTGTTTCAGGTTTTTCTGCCGACTTGCACGTTATTTATTCGACGAGCGGAGTATCGAACTTGACCCATATGCAATGGCGGCAACATGGGGGTTTGGCGATAGAGATGAAGTAACAAACTTCTTTGAACAGTTGCGTCGGCGGGGATACATCGATACTGATACTGGTGACGTTTTTGAGACGGGTGGCAAGGCCGACCATCAAGGATTTTCCGTACAGCTAACAGCTCTAGGCGTATCAGTTGCAGAGAAAGTTTGCCCTTAACATACCCTTAGGTCGCGTCAGACTATTGGACAATTGTGCAAGTGCAACAAAGTCCCGTTTTTGCAATCCAGAGGGACGTATGCAGACGACGGTCCGTGTTTCTCAATGTCTCTCCTTATGTAAGGCTAGGGATCTCTAAAACGGCGTTCGGTCATACAGCTCTTTGATATCGCTATCATTAAACTGCAAATAGACCGCCGTCACGTTCAAACTCGAATGCCCAAGCACCTGTTGCAGCCTTCTGATGTCCCACCCGTTTCGCACACAGTGGATCGCATATGAGTGTCGGAAGGTATGGGGGTGGACCTTCTTTCCGATGACCGACCCATAACGCTTGACGATGTTGCGCACCTGTCGTTGTTTGAGGGCAAATATAGGCCGATCATCTGGGAGTTGTTGTGCCGAAACGTATTCGGAGAGCATTTTGATCGTTTCTACGTCTAAATGCACCCTGCGCTGCTTCCCTCCTTTCGCCTTCGTGACGTTGACCACACTATTGTTGGGTTCGATGTCGCCCGGTGTGATGGTGAGCAACTCATTGACCCGTACGCCGGTGCGCCACAGCACCCGCAGCATGAGGTAGTCGCGAGCGCTGCACCGGTGCGCCGCCGCAAGCACCTGATCGACCTGTTCTTTTTCGAGGTAGTCGGTGATGTTCTTCACTGATTGCCGAAAATGTGTTTTATCGGCAATAACGGTTGTCATTTTGAACAGGATTTTTCTCAAGACAGTAGTGTAAAAAAACCAGTAGACAAAGAGGCAATCCGTTGACCTCATGCGACTAAAAGGGAGGTGCCGGGGCATGCCCTGGTTCATTGAACCGCAGAACTGATTAGGGGCATCGGCAGCTTCACGCCAACTGGCTTACCCGGCTCCTTACTGCTCAAAGCATCTCACCCAAACCTTCTTAAGCATTTTTTGCGCTAAGTCAAGAAGACAACGCTAATCCGTCACGAGGCGAGTTGCGTGCAATCAGGCAAGACTTTTAAGAAGCTCTCGTTCTTTGACGTCACCAATTTGCTCGTCGGGGCGATCGTCGGCGCCGACATCTACATCGTCGCCTCCTTAGGCAGCCAGTATCTCGGGCCAGCAAGCCTCGTCGCCTGGGTGGCGGCCGGACTGATCGCCATTATCATCGCGCTCAACTTTGCCGAATGCGCGACGCTGGTGCCACGGGTCGGTGGCGCCTACGCGTACGCACGGGAGGTGTGGGGAGATTTCGCGGGGTTTATCGTCGGCTGGCCGCTCTGGGTCGCCGAAGTGGCGGCACTCGCCGTTTTTCCCGTCGCCTTCGTGCGGTACTTCACGTTTTTCTTCCCGGGTCTCACCACCGCGGAGGGCGTGGTCATTAAAGTGCTTTTCATCGCGGCGATCACTTACGTCAACGTACGCGGGACGAAGATGGCAGGACGAGCCAATGACGTTCTCACGATTGCGAAGCTGAGCCCCCTTCTGCTGTTGATTGTCGCGGGGGGGATCTACATGGCATTTAATCCGGCGGCGACCTATGCGAACTTCGTGCCCTTTGCCCCCCTCGGCTTCGGCCACTTTGGACAGGCACTCGTTTTGATCTTCTGGGCGTACGCCGGATTTGAACTCGCCGTTATTCCGTCGAACGAGATTGAAAATCCGACGCGGACGATACCCAAGGCCATCATCGTCGGAATGGCGATAGTCACGCTGTTCTACCTGTCGACGAACTTCGTCATCATCGGCGTCGTTAACTGGACGACGCTCCAATTCGATCCCGCGCCTCTTGCTACCGCTGGTAGCGTGGCGTTTTCGCTGACGCCTACGCTGGCACTGGCCGGCGGCCTTATACTCGGCGTTGGGGCGCTTATGTCCGTTTCTGGATCGGATGAGTCGGGCACATTGTCGACGTCCCGACTCTCCTATGCCATCTCGCTCGATGGTCTCTTTCCACGTTTTTTTAGCGACCTTCATGCGCGATACGGCACGCCGCACAAAAATCTCATCGCACAAGGCGCTCTGGCGTTGGGGCTCTCGCTGTTCGGCGGCTTGAGTCAACTCATCCTCTTTTCCACCTTTAACCTTGCGTTCGTGTATCTCGTCACCAGTGCAGTGGTTCTTGCTCTACGAGAGCGCGGACGGGTTGGAGCGGGCCGCACGGTCATTGAAAAGATGACCGGGCCGGTTCTCCCTGTCGCCGGCATACTCTTGTCGGCGCTTTTGATCTTCGAAAGCGGTATGGCGACGGTCATTCTTGGACTCGTAACGATCGCGATAGGGATCCCTATTTACACATTCTATTCCCCACGTAGCGAGCTAGGGGACATTAAAGCAACATTTTATTCCACGGAGGCTGTACTTGCGCAAGTTGCGCGGATGCAGCGGGTCTTTCTGGGATATTTGTTGCGACTGATTATGCCCCGACGCCAACGCTAGCCCCGCAGATGGCCCCAATTTAGCTCTGCTCAGTGCGGTGCTTGATCGCACGGCGCCTTGTCCCGGCACTCTGCTCGATAAGCCTAGCGGCGCGGATGAGCAGTGACGCAGATAGCTCACCCACAAGCGCGTGTAGTTGGCTCTCGCACATTTCTTCTGTTGAGCGCGCAACAACTGGTCGTTTGTAATCGCGCGCCTCGGGTTCCTTTAGCCACTTCCAGAGCTCCTAGCTCGTTATTTCTTTTTTTCGATTCTGAGCTGTTCGCATGTTCCGTTCAAGAGCTGACGCAAACCTCCCTGGAGGTGACTGCCTTAAAAACGTCGTGCACGAGGGCCCTCTGAATTCTACCACACTTTCACTCCACTTTTAGCTAACAATTACCCCGATATACTCTCCATCTTGCCCCGTGAACAACGATCGCATAGAGGTCGATGAACTCATCCTTGAAATCGCGGACTACAAGAACGACTACGCCGACGTTGCCGCCGAAAAACTTTTTAGGAAGTGCTCAACCAGCTGGGAAGCTTATCAATACCTGCGAGACCGCGCACACGATGCCTGGTTACCCAACAGTGCACGCCAACAGTTGCGACGGATTATCAAAAGGATACAAGTGCAGATACATCAAAGTCGGGAATACGGGTGGGCGTATGAGTATTCATAAGCGTATTAAAACCCGGCTGACACTCGCCGGCTAGAAAAAAGGTCATTATGCATCTAATATCACCATTAGAAAAAACCACACATGAAATATGTCATGCGATCCATATGATTAGCACCGAGTAGGAGGGAGAAAATGCTTACCAAGGCGTTAGTTTTGACGGGCGGCGAAGCGGACTTGCTACGCCGTGCACTTGAAGAAGTGAAGACCAAAACCTTTGAGGAGTCCCAGATTAGCCTAGATGATGTGGGAGCTCTCAACGCTCTTGTTTCACATTTGAGGGACGCAGAAAGGGTAGAACCGGATAAGGAAGCACGTCAAATATCTGTTAACCCATTGAGCAAACGCCTTTTTCTAGGGCAAATTATCGGTAGAGGGGGCAGCACGGACACAGCGAGCGGGTCTCAGGGCTAACCCGCCTGCGGCCCTCGACCTAGGAACTGTCCGCGCGAGAAGGCCCACAATCCTCTGCTTTTAGTGTGACTTTCGCCTGAGAGTACCGTCGTGCGAATGCTGTGCTAAGAAGCAGGGGTGATACCATGCGTTATCGCGTACATTTCTTGATAAAGCTGCTGCATCAGGGCAAGATCTGTTTTATCCCTAGCGAACCTAACTGCGCTGCGTTGGTTGGTCGGAGCTCAGGCAGGACAAGGAAACCCTTCAGAAGCAGCTCGAACTCGTGACGCTGCAGCTGCCAGCTCCTAAAATCGGCTTCTGGGCCCGACTGTTTGGTAGCAGAGAGAAAAAAAGAGGATTGAGAACTGATTTTACGAAAAATGAGGATAAGGATTGGTGGAAGACATGAACGGGTCAGATATACACGTCAATGAGCTGTTAGGTTTCGTCAAGGAGGTAATGGTTCTTGCAGAAAAAGTTGAGAACGGCATCCCTGAACACAATCTGTGCGCTGATGAAAAAGAGTTCTTCTTTTACACTTTCCTGCATAGAAGTGTGGATTATGGAAAGAGCCTCGTTGCTTTGATAGAGGGGCAATTCACTCACTCAGCGGTGCTCGTCTCTCGGAATGTATTGGAGGGGTATGGTTTCTTTGCGGCATACAGAAAATTAGACCAGTCCTTGGCGAAAACGTGGTGCCTTTATACCATATACGAAGACTACCGGAAGGCACTCGAACGTCATGACAAGGTGGCTGCAGACAAATTACTCGCGGACTATAAACTAAAATTTGGAGCCGCCATCGTAGCAGAAGCTCAGAAAGAATTCGTTTTTAATAACAGAAAAGAAAACTGGTACAAAAAGGTCGGCTTGATCAGCAACATATTTGAAAAGCTCGCCACAGCAGGCGGTCCTGACTTGATAGCGGCGGAACAGGTAAAAAGATGGCTGTACGATCCATTCTCTAAAGTTACTCACTGGACACCGGACGGTGTAAAAGGCGCAGAAGATTTTAGACTAGCGGCGATCTCTGTGACATTTGAGTGTCTACAATGGATGTCGACAGAAGTTAACGACGAATACGGTCTTGGGTTCGGCGACGATTTAATCGATGTACGTAAGCGTTTTTACGATTATTCAAGGGTTGCATTGGCGCCATTAAAGATTTAATCAAGTCTCTATCTTAAAACCAGAATTTCTGCGATCCTACGACTCTCAGCACCCGAGGGGCAGGGCTTGAAATCGAAAAAAGAAATAACAACGAGCTAAGAGCTGCGGAGAGGGCGGGAGGAACACGCTATGCCATCTGTTTTTTAGCCCACTATTAAACACAAAATACTTGGTTTATGTGGCTTGTGGTTGCTGCTCTGCAACTATCCTTATCAAAACTTCTGGAGCATTGTAGTGAGCATATATTACATACGCACTAACGGCATTTTGATAACTTATTCGGAACTCGGTCCGTCCTGATATTTGGACGGAAGCGAATTTACAAATTTGCGCAATACGATCCCAAATGCCATATGCTCACGGTCCATAGCATCAATCACATCCTGCCGCAGCCGCTGAAACGTCCGCTTGTGCATTCCCTTTGGCCGATCCGTTGTATACACATCTTCGGGATCGGTAAGTCCTAGCTTTCGAGCGGCGCGTTTTGTCTGTCGTACTGCTGTGAAATGCACGTCTCCTGACTCGTTGCAGCTATGATACGTCAGATTGTGGCAATGCCGACATAAGAAGTAGCTGCCTGCGGGTGGCTTATACAACTTCGCGACATGGCGTCCGCACGTTACGCCATTCACGACTCCTGGGCAGATGAAGTAAGGGCGTTCCCCTCCGAAGTTGCACCTGACCCACACAATAGGAACTATATGTTCGGTCCGATTGCCGTCGTGATCTGTCGTCGTGTAGCGTAATGTAATACCGCGCGGGATTGCCTCTACACGACTGCTGGCGCGGTGGACCGCCCTTCCCAACTTGTCAACCGACGACCAGCTTGTTCCCCACACTCCAGAACGCACTGCCCCTTGGTGCAGCAAGAAGTTGACGTCAAGCGCGTGGCACGCCTCAACAAGCACGCGCGCGCCGTCGCGGGACCACCAACCGGAGCCAAACCCACCCATATAGCCTCTTTTTACCTAAATCATTAAGCAAATATCTGTGATATTTTAGCGCTCAGCTGATAGAGAGGGCATTAGAAAGCGTTTTTCAGCAATAGAAGTGCGTTATGCGTTTTTTACAAAATGCTAAAAAAGTGCATTTTTGTTAAAAAAATCGACATAAATAGCACCTAAATGATGCCCCTGCGTGCGTTTTTTGTGCTACTTGGTGCGTCATTCTTTGGTTTTATAGGGCTATTTTTTCTTTTTTTCGACTTCTAGCCTCCGGTTAAATCGGCTATCAAGCCTTGAATCTCTTTATCATTCTCTACTAGCTTTTTGTAGAAGCCAAGAACATCATAATCGCGCCATTCTTCATTTTTAACGGTCCACGACTGTTAACGACTGCTGTTGTTTAATCAAAGATGATTTTCGTACTCATAGTACTCATAGAAAAACTGCCTATACTCCCTTACCTTTCGTACTTTCATTTTTCATATTTTCCTGCAATATGTATAGAATAACTATGAGATGTATGAGTACGTCCTAATCATCGTCGTATCCATAATCGTTTAACCTCACATCGCCGAATGGTTCGTTGCGGTCGTGCACATCTACCTCTTGCGGCGCGATCCCAGCAACGGTGATGTCCATCCAAGATCGTGGTCTTGTCTCGATCGTGCGAGTTGCGATTAATTGCGGCAGTCGTCGACCGACTGAGACGATGCTCTCAGCGGTCATGTGTGCCTCGCGGCAGTACGCGACGTACGCCTCGTATAATGCCATCTTGGTTATTTTTAACCCCCCAACACGTTCGACCTGGGAATGAACAAACGCGGCCAAACTGTCAGTCCTGTTTATCCATCTCGTCTTAACGTCCGTTGAGGACACCGTTTCTGTATATCGGCCGTTCGCAAGCAGGCGTTTCAATCCCTCGATCGCCCACGTCGTAAGCCAGTCAATTTCAATCTGTTCGCTGAGTTTATCCTCAAGGAACGGATCGAGGAGATGTTCACCTTCTTGGAGATCTACCTCAAGTTTGTCGACAAAGGTAACGGGCATCTCGATCAAGATCCAACGGTCATAAAACACCGAGTCAGGTCGTTTAATCTCAGGCAAGTCGTTCGTCGAAAAGATCATAGTTGCATCGTTGACGAAACTGAACGACTGGAGGCCCTTTTTCTCAGCACTTACGAAGTCGCCGCCGGTCAAGGTCTTAAACCGGCCAGTAAAACTGATCTCCCCTCCCCCTATGTCGGCCTGGATGTTCGCGGTCTTATGATACAAGTCTGCGGAGGCGAACCGATTAAAGGTCAAGTCGTAAATCGTTCGCGTTGAAACGGCATCGCGTCCGACTGCTGAGATGAGTGCAGTCAAAAAGAGTGACTTGCCATTATCGCCCCCTCCGACGAGCATAAGGGCCTTTTTGAATAACGAACGACGATAGAAGCACGCGCCCGCGACCTCTTGAATTATGTCAAGATCGCTCGCCTTGACTTTTGTATTGCACTCATCAGATTCGTCGCTCTCCTCATCACTCGGGAACGTCGACTCTAGGAACTTGCACGCCTCACTCGCGCACGTGCCTATGTCGAGGATCTTCGGATTATATGCGCCGCAATGCTTGAAGAAAAACGGAACCTCGCGCGAATAATCAAGCATCTCGTCGGTGTCAATGTTGAGGATCTTATTGCAGAGTGGAATTAAATTGCGCGGCGCTTCAATATCGGCACGATCGACCAGCGTCGCATCTCGGATATACTCAACGACCTCATTTTTATAATGGTTCGTCGTGCGATCTCCGAGACGCTTTTGCACCTGTTCGCGGACTATATCAGCACCGTCGCCTCGATAGATCCCCTCCTCTTTATGGTAGCAGTAAATCTCATGCGTGTCCTTGAACGTCAGAAAAGCGAACCGCTTGAGGATCGCGTTTGCGAGGCGGGCCGGCACAAAACGATTTTTATCAAAGTATCTCTCAGGCGCGGTCATCACGTCGTTTGGTTCGTCAGAATCAACGCTCATGCCAACCTCGCTCAGAATCGAAATGATACGGGCTCCGCGGTTCGTTTTGCGCGCTGCGAATAATGCCGACTGCCGTCGCCATCCGCCGCAAGTATTCGACGAGTTTCGGGTCCGCGTCGTCAATGAGGCAATTTTCGTGCCACTCGCCCGGGCCTATCTTATAGCTGATTCGGACGCGCCATACGTCGTCAAGCGTGAAACGCCACTTGTAAAGCTCTCCGTTGATGGTGCATGATCCTTCGCTGACCGTGCCGTCCTCATTGCTGGAGTCATAAAACAAGTCATCATCAAATGCCTCGCTCAATAGCTGCTCGACGGTCATGGCTTGCACCCCATTCGCGGCGGGTACCTCACTATCACGCCGAGTTGCCACAGATCCTCAAGGCGAAGCTGCCGATTTGTGCGAGCATCGTCATCACTCCTCGACGTAGAACAGCAATGCTTTAGGATAGCGCTCAGCTCGCATCACGTGCTCGGCCTGCAATCGCAGCAAACTGCGTTGCGTTGTGCTTACCTTCGCGCCGGTCGCCTCTGCAATCGCGCGACACTGTGCTCCGGGATGCTTCTTAACGTACGAGATAATGCCCGCATAGGAAGGAAGCATCGAAAAATCCTTCTTAGTTTGTGTTTGTGTGGCCATTTTGACTCCTTGCCTGGCGTGTACATCCTGGCACGAGTCGCAACAGCAAACATTAAATCCTGAGAAAACAACGACTTGAGCGCCTGGGTGCTGTGCGGGCTGCGCTTTTGGCCTCGAACCTGGGAGCAACCCACACACGCCTTTCGCAATTATTTTTCTTGGTTAACTACCTCCACGATAGTTCATAATACGACCATCCTCGATAGTTATGATAAGACCGTATACTAGATAAAATATAGGATATGCACCCGTTTAAATCAAAATCGCGGCCCGTGGAGATGATTATACTATAAGGGGTTATTATACTACCCCAGTAAATCCGTCTGAACGTCCTTAACCTCATTTCTTTTTTCCCCAGTGCGGCTCAGGTTTTTTCAAATCTTCAACGTCCTTTAGCAGCGCGGTCACTGCCTCCCATAACTTCGTTATCTCGTTTTGCATGTCCTCGGCTTCGTTGAGCGCTATATCGTGCTTTGCCTCGTGCCGCCATTCAGCAGCCGGATCAACGAACCTGGCCATCAGGCCCGGACAGCTCCTATGAAGCTTCTCAAAGAAGCTAGCCGTTATCGCGGGCCTCGCAGTCGAGAGAGCCGTTCTTATTTGTCCTCTATTACGCGTACTGCGTCTCGACTACCCATGCGTTGCCTACTGACGGGTCTTGATAATAGGCGACCATTTTATACTTATATCCGTAGTCGCCTTGCCACGCTTGAACTGCGGGAGCCGAAAAACCACTCGGAACTGTCGCTCTCGCAACATAACCCGCGTTCGTCGCGTCCGTTACCGTCTTTTGATATATCTGCGCGGCTTGGGCTTCCGACGTGCAAAGCTCAAACGTTATAGTATTCGCTGATTGCTGCGAGAAATTACGATCCACTCCGACATATAAATCGTTACCGTTGGCGCTTGTCGTTAGGGAAAAGGGTGTTACTATAACGTTATAGGTCGAATAAGCCGTATCATAATGGCTGCTATAATCAGGCGTCGCTACCGTAGCCGTTGGATTAAGGGATTGCCATTTTTGCGCGTCGTCAATGGCGCTTTTTACGGCGTTCGAATCAATTTGTGCGGTGGACGGGTAGGGTGCAGGTAATAACTTAGCAAACGCTCCATCGTCGCGCACGACGAGTATTGTCGGTGTTACGTTTACGGCGTAGGCTTGCGCGACAAGCCGTGACGTGCCGTTGTCGTTTATGGTAAACGTTGCAAACGTTACATTGGTATCCTTGTATTGCGTCTGAAGGTCGGCAAATTTTGGATTTTCCTCGTCGCAATCCGGGCAGTTGCGCTGGTTAATCAAAAGCACAGCAGTGCCATGCCTAAGCAAATCGCTGACCACTCGCGGAGGAGCCGTTCCAGTCGTAAACTGATATGCGGGGGTTGTGTTGCTCACGCAACCGCTCATTCCAACGCTCAAGAGACATAATGCAGCCAAAGAAAGCGCGACAAGCTGAGGCTTTGTTCTCATATGTTAGCCTACTCAGACGGAAAAATCAATCAAAAGCGTAGAACGGCGGCGTGAGAGCTTAAGTGTTATCGTTTAGCTGCACACGTTTGATACGTCGAAAACAAGGGTGTTATCATCCGAAAATGATAATGGTTGCTTTTGATGCCGGTTCGAGCATGCTTTTAGGATCGTCTCTATACCTTTGCATGCGCTACCTTTGAACGGGCCCCATAAATCAAAGCAAATCGAAAAAAGAATAGGTCTTATTGCCTCTGAAAGGGCCGCTTTATCCGGTCACTTGCTGCGTTTAAATCGGGACCAAAAAGAACGCTTAGGCTTAGGTGTTGGCGCGGCCTCCGGAAGATAAGCATAGCTAAAACCCGTTAGTTCTCTAAAAAGTGGGCCCTCCGAGGAGCTACGGCGTATACAAGGGGTCCCTTGTTTACAGGCAAGCAAAATTCAGTGTCTTAATAATCGCCTCTTTTCCCTCTTATTTTCAGCAGCGCCCTTCTTTTGAAAATTTTCAGGCAGGTACTTTTTCATCCATGGTTCCCGTATTAATTTGCGCCAAGCTCTAAGGAGGTCTCCGTCATCTATCTTTTCCAGACTATCCGCATTGCCCTCAAATGCTATATCAATAGAAGGAAGTGCAGCCTTCATTTGTTCCTCGATTTCATTCAGTGCTAGCTTCAGTTCTTGCTTGGCATCCTCACGATTGTCCAAATCCGTGCCAAATTTGTTTACTAAATCGATAGCGACTCTCAACCGGTGATACGCCATGTTTAGTTGTTCGCGCTCTTTAAAAGGCAACAGAGAGTAATTCTTTTGCGCGGCAGCTTCATTAGGGAATGGCAAAGGTCGGGCAACCCGCTTAATTTCTTTCAGATAGTCATTACTTCTGATGGCTGCGCCAAATTCGATAAGACGCCCTTTTAAAATCATCTCAGTTCTATTGAATAACGTATCATAACTGGTCCTCCTCTGTTGCTCTTGGAGTGTCTTACGCGCAAAATGTTGCTCTACGAATGTACCTACGAATGTACCTAAAAAAAATGTCAAAATAGGCGCAATAATTGTGGCCAACGCCTCTTCGCTTACCATCTTACACCCAGAATTCTAGAGATATGCAATCAGCAACGGCTCACGAGTTTCTGAACTGTCATGGGAGCCCACTGACCGCCCCGCTTGGTCGGCACACAGTCTGCGTTCAGCTTCGCGGCTATGTGTCTATATGTTTGACCCTGCTTGCGCCACGTCCGAACCCGTGTTATGACCTCCTGCTCGTGCTCGTTCTCGTATAGCCTGGCCGCCTCGATGTCGTAGCCATAAATGGGCCTACTGTAAACCTTCTGCTGCTCTTTTAAATAGCGCATAGCCTCTTTGGTTCGCTCGCCTATGACTTCGCGCTCCCATTGACTCACACTAGCCAAGGAGGTTCAACATTAACCGGCCGGTCGGTGTCGTCGCTTCTAACTCTTTGATGCTTTTGAAATTAGAGACTCGCAGGCTTTTAAGCGTCATGCTCCACAATACCCACAAAGGAGGTCAGCCGCCTCCTCCTTTTCGTTAGCCCACTATTTAGCTGAAATATGACAAGCATTTTTTGACCCGGGTCGAATAAGTCTTACGAATCAGATTAATTAGAAGGTGCTGCTATTTAGTTTCTTTTGAAGTCTATAGTGCCTAAGCAAAAAAAACTGACGAAAAATATGCAGTGGGGGGTTCACTATTCGTTCAACACCGCCTGCACCTTCTCCTTTGAGACGTTGGGAACGATGAGTCGCGTCTGTCCATACCGCCCGCGGGAGACTTTTCGAGCGGTAATGAGGCCAAGCATATCAAGTTCCGAGATGAAGTTGGATATCCGTACTTTCGTGAGCGGCTTCATCCCCCGCGCTTCACACAGCGTGCGGTAGTTAAGATAGACTTCATTAGTGTCCATCTCTCGCATATCCTCTGATACAATTGCTAGAAGCGCTATCTTTTGGTGTAGAGGCAACGTCTGCGTCGCTTCGACAATGCGATCTAGTTCCGATCGTTCTTGCGCCTCGCGTACGTCGTTTTCAACGACGAGGTCGCCGCCTTTCTCAACGGCTATTTCACCGGCGTATTCGAGCAGGGTGAGTGCCTTACGCGCGTCGCCATGTTCCTGAGCGGCCAGTGCTGCGCAGAGTGGAATTACTTCGCTTTCAAGTACTCCCTGTCTGAACCCTATCTCCGCTCTATCTTCAAGGATTTCGCGCAGCTGGAGAGCGTCATAAGGAGGGAAGACGAACTCTTTGTTGCCGAATGATGACAGGGTTCGCGCATCGATCTGCTCTTTGTAAGTGAGGTCATTTGA
>Ga0181527_1002136_pt1 | contig 19079 bp, 14 predicted proteins | sample PEATcosm2014_Bin_30_FD_119762 | JGI IMG/M metagenome (GOLD analysis project Ga0181527, IMG submission 119762) | Peatland microbial communities from MTU Mesocosm Facility, Houghton, MI, USA - PEATcosm2014_Bin06_60_metaG | ecosystem: Environmental > Terrestrial > Soil > Wetlands > Peat | place...
TTTTATGCCTAATTTTTTCCAATCAGCATCAAATATTGCCATACCCTGATCAGTCAACAAATGCTCAGTCATTTTTTCAAAAACTGGCACTGATACGGTTATCACGTCTGCACCCGCTTCAATAGCCCCATGTACATGACGCACATGCCGTAAAGAAGCGGCTAAAATAGCGGTATCATACCCATATTGATCGATCATTTCGCGCAGCTCAGACAAAAGTTCTATGCCATCTACATCAATATCATCCCACCGCCCTACAAAGGGAGAAATATATAATACGCCTAATTTACACATCATAAGACCCTGAATTAATGTAAACACGAGCGTAATATTGAGAGGCACCTCTTCCTCTACCAAGCGCGCAATGACCGAATAATAATCACGGTGGCACGGAATTTTGATCACAATATTATCTGCAAGTGACGCAATTTCCTTTGCCTGCCGATAGACAGCATCCGGATCGATCTCTGTTACCTCAACGCTAATCTCCCCTTCAGGCAACAGATTGCAAATTGCCAAGACCTGATCTCTGGGATTTTTACCTTCCTTGCTTAAATGGGTCGGATTCGTCGTAACTCCATCAATGAGTCCGGTTGAGGCCCATTTTTTTATGCCGTCGAGAGATGCTGTATCAAGAAAAATTTTCATATTAACCCTTTTACTTAATACTTGGACGCTATTTCTTTCATAAAAGATTACATTTTTTGAAATCTTGTCGTAATTGCCAGGGATTTTTATATACAATGCCTGAAATACCAACAGTTTGAGCTCCCCACACATTCTCCTGCTGATCATCAATAAAGAGTGATTCCTCTGGGCGAAGATTATAATCACGCAAAATATGATGATATATTTCAGGATACGGCTTTAAAAATCCTACGTTCCCTGAAACAACCACTCCATCAAATAATGAAAAAAAATCTGGATATAAAAGCGTAATCGACCGTATTGCATCGGCATCAAAATTTGATAATAAAAACAATCGATGCGATGTATGCTCTTTCAATTCTTTAGCTAAAATAACATTGGGAACTATCGGTTTCATATACATCGTCAAACAGCTTGCATTAAACATGGTTGTAATAATATTATTGACGGTCTTTTTTTCATATTCACTCGCGAATAGCGATGCTCCATGCGGGGTATACACATACTGCTCTATTTCTTTCAAAGCCTCTCTGTTCGTTTTTTTCCCCTGCTGCCATTCAGAAATGCAGCGTGGCAAATTGACTTGTTTGTATTTTATAACTTGATAATCATGCGTTTCGTGCAAATGCATGCTATTCAACACTGCGTATGCAACACTAAATGGATCTTTGCGATGCGTACATACATATCGAAGCACGCCAGGAATTCCCATATGACGAAAAATCGCATAATGATCAAGCGCAAAGAGAACACCAATTAAATCAAAAATAATATTCTTGCGCCCCAATCTCTACCTCTCTTTTCACCACCAATGTGTCTGTTGCGTCTGTTTTTTTTCAGCTCCCTCTATTTTGCCTACGATATCTTTGCGTATGACTTCCAGTTCGCCAGGCTTATGATGAGTAGCGTCAAATCGCTTCCATTCATCATTTACCCCATCATCGAGCCACATATAGTTCGACAACTCTCGCCATTCTGCATCAAAATTCAAAGTCAAACCTTTAAATGCATAATTTTTCATCGATTCGAATGATTTAATGATGGATTCGTTTGTTATTGGACCCTTAATAAGGCGTAAACCTTCTACAAAAATACTTCCCGAAATATACGCCTGAAATGCCTGAGGGGATAAGGGAACGTTATTAGCCGCTGCTTCTTTTCTAAAATCTTGAGCAATTAAAAGATCACTTTTAACCGGATTTGGAACTAAATTGGTCGTGATAAATTGCAGATTTCTTTCCTTATAATAATGCCTGAATGATTCCACACCGAGAGAACTGGTGCCATATATAATTCTTTCGACAAGATTTTGAATACCAATTTGATGAATAAATTCTTGCGCAACTGCTACTGAACAAAATAATGCAAGTACGTCCGGATTTTCACGCTGAATCTGCGCTATTTGATCCTTGAAATCAAGCACATTGCTCTTGAAAGGCATTTCTATAAATGAAGTATATCCTCTTTCCTTAAATACCGTTCTTGCTCCGATAAGTGCATCTTCTCCTATATTTCCACTCTCATAGAAAATAGCTACCTTACGTGGACCTATAGTTTGGAGAATGTAGCGCGTAGAGATTTCGCCCTCTTCAATATATGAAGGCCCATAATGGATGATGTTTGAATACGCAGAATGATAGAGCATGGCTTCGGCATTGAAAGGAAACGCAACAAGAATCTCTTTTTTCTCTACCAAATCTAAATATTCCTTTCTTACAAGTGCTTCATTGGGACTTAGAATAATATTTGCTTTATGTTCTTTCATTAAAATTTCAATGGTGGGACGTATTTTAGTGATAATACCACCATCATTAAACACTGATAATGTAATCAAATGATTTGCAATGATACCTTGTTGATTTTGTTTATTAATGGCAAGAGAAATGCCTGCTTTTGTTTGTTTACCCAAAGTACTCGTAGCACCCTGCAAATCAACGGTCGTTCCTACATTAATCATCGCGTGCTGCGCCAACGTCGTGAACTGCTCTTCTGCTTGACCTGAGAACATATTATAGATTCTACCAACTATAAATCCATCCCGCTTGCGCACATCTTGATAATATTGGGTAATACTGGTCTTTTCCATCGGATTCTTAATGACAATATCCACATAAGAATCTGTATAAAAATTATATAATTTTTGATACGTCGCTGTCGGTGCTGAAAGAACGCTCCATGCCGTAGTTCCTCGGTCAGGCGGTAACATTCTCAAACCATCGGATGTATAATCAGGAATGATATCATCGCTGCCTTCAAGCATTGCATATATCGATCCTGGTCTATCATTTTCGTGTTCCTTTGGAATAACAATAGGCACCGGGAACACTGACGTGGTATTCGCATTCAAAATATACTGCATTTCTTCATTGCTTAATTCGAAATCAGATCGGTCACAAAAACTAATACGAATGCCATCTGCGCGATCTGCCGTTTTTCCGGCTAAATATAAAATCTTTGGCAACGTATCAAAAAATGCATTGATCTCATCAGTATGCGGCACTATATCATTTTTATAAGGAGGAAATAGACCTTGATTCATCGCAATCTTTTTTTCTATTTCGCTTCTAAAATCAAAATCCTCCCAAAAGCCATCTGTCTCATGGTCACCGCGAACATAAAAGACGCGTGTTGGATTTACTTCAAGTAAACGTAACACAATCGTCAATGTTTCAAGGCTATAGGGAGAACGATCAATCACATTGCCATTGAAAATTATATAATATTTAGGAGCAACAAGTTTGAAATTATTATCAATAATGTTTTTTTCTTTTAAATATTCAAGAGCAATAACTAATGAATGAAAAGCTCCCTGCAGATTGCTCCATACCAAAAAATGATCATCTTGCGCCACTTCTTGCCGCTGCAAGAAAGATCCATGCAGACCATCTTTTTTACGATTTTCTGTAAGACGTTTTAATAACTCCAAAAAAGAATCTGGCTGCCATTCAGGTTTATGCTTAAGCCCTACTGCCTGCAATGCTCTATCCCATTTTGTTGAAACAAATGACTCATAAAACGAACTATAATCGGGATTCAAATAATCTTGATTATCAATCGGCACTAACTCTGGATGCCTTTTTGCGTAAGCACTCGCACTATCGATTGTTTCAAAATTTTCTTTCGCATGAAGTAATGAAGCGCACAGCATCATACACACTGTTGCTTTTATACATACTTTTTTCACTGAAAATCCTACCATATATAAAGGAGATAAAACCATCCACCCAGAAATACTACACACGCAAGCGAAAGCGATGCGCTGCGCATTACATCAAACCACAGCGTATTCTCTTGTTTATAGATTGCATTGATACATTCGCCTGCAATAATGATGAGTGTACACAAGAACACTAATAGAAATACGAGATCACTGAGCATGTAATACGTCGTAGCTGGTGACATTCCCGCAATGATCAATCGATATATCATCATTGCAATAATACTCATCAATGCAATGATTAAGGATTGCATACTTGTCGCTGTCAGCAATAAAGAACCAAATACTATAAATAAAAGAAACATAAGCGGTAAAAAAATCAGAAGAGCTTCACGGAAATCTGCGCGCTTAATATCAAAAAAGATTGCCGCAACTGGTGTATAATCAATATTATTTGCTGTTCTAACATCCAGTATTGATTCATAGAATCCATAAGTAACTTCCGCTGCACGAAGATTTTTCCAATTATAGGGCAAGGCTCCTTCATTGAACACCGTACGGGAATACGTACTTTTTAAAATAATTTCCCATGGAGCCATTTCATCCAGCTTCATGATTAACTGAATGCGATGCGCATCCAATGGATAATCCTTATAATTAAGAGGACTTATAAATTCACAACGCACCATATAGCGTAGATATAATTTGTCATAAATTCGTTTAGCATCCACTAAGCGTCTCTCAATGATCTGACCTGCATCGAAACTAAATGCTTGCGCTGTTTCAATTGATACCACTAAAGGATTAAATACAAGCCATAGTTCTACATCAATTAAAAATTTACTTTCGCTATAATCCTGGACAACAAAGTTAAGAATATACATGCCAAAATCTATAACATTCGCATATTGTCCCCATTGTGTATATAACGCAGGGGTAATTGGTTTAACATCGGGCGTAAAATCATGCTGTCTATGAGGCTCTAATGATAAAGAAAAGATTGCGACGGCAATAATCATAGTCGCTGCCAGAACGACTGACCTATAGACATTACTGCTCACTATTGAAAGTATTTCCACTATTACATCCTTTTTTGCTGAAAAGCTAACATCGGCCAACAAGACGCGTCAACACTTTCTTCATATTTTGATGATTATGATGATATTAAAACACTTAGTTTCTTACGCGCACTTTTTAATGACTGCGCATGAGCATCAAACTCCTTCCATGGATCATCCCGCCTCCCCAGACGCCTAAACATATTGTTAATGGTATAACGCTGTGCATTGGTAATGCTCTTTTGCAGCTCCTGCCAGGTAATGGGCGTTGCTACTGGCGCGCCTGGCAAGGCTCTCACCGCATATGGTGCAACTCCGGTCTGCCCAAAAGCATTACGCAATATGTCTAAAAAAATACGATTTTTACGGTTTTCCTTATGCATCTCAAGCGTAAGCATATCCGGATGCTCATTCACCAAATACTGCGCTACATCCCTTGCAAATGTTCGAACCTCATCAAAGGTATCTTGCTGCTTTAGAGGAACAACGACATGCAACCCACGCGATCCCGTTGTCATCACAAAAGGAACAAGTCCCAACTCTTCAAATACATTCTTAAGTATGAACGCTGTTTTTTTTACTGATGCAAAATCTTTAAATGCAGCATCAAGATCAAAAATCATACGATCGGGATACTCGAGTTTAGTTTTGGTACTCAGCCATAAATGAAATGTGAGACATCCTTGATTGGCAAGATATAAAAGCGTGGCAGGATCATTACATAACGCGTAACGCACTATGCCCCCTTCCTGCTTTTTAATGGGAACCGATTTAATCCATGAAGGAAAATAATCAGAAATATTTTTTTGAAAAAAGCCTTCTTCCGCAATACCATTCGGAAATCGCTGCATCGTAATCGGATGATTTTTCATATGAGGTACCATAATATCTGCAATATCATGATAATACTGAATGATATCGCCCTTTGTGATATGGTCTTTAGGAAATAATTCTTTAGTCAGATTACTGAGCTCTATCGTACGAGAACCTACTTTTAGTGTTTGCATGAATATACCTCCCTTTTTTTACGCTTAGGAGGTGTTTCATCCTTACTAATTTCATTCATCGTGCGACCAGTCAGCGCTGAATTTTTTTCGGTATTAACTGGATTACGTCGTGCATCGGCATATTCATCACGCATTTTAATCATGAGCCATTGCTCGCCATTCCCAAAATTGGTATGCACAAAGGCATAACCGCCCTCAAGCTTCTTTCCTTGAAGAAATACTTCAATATGTCCTTGCTTCAGGCACTCAATCAAGGGGACCAATTTGCCATCATCATCGGTTTTAATATTTTTATAAGTCCCAATATCCCAAACCATGACAGTTCCCGCACCATATGATCCTTCGGGAATTGTTCCCTCGAATTTTGCATATTCCATTGGGTGATCATCGGTTCGCACGGCAAGACGTTTAATCGTTGGATTCAATGATGGTCCCTTTGGAACCGCCCAGGAAACGAGTACGCCATCAATCTCAAGCCGCACATCATAATGCAACGCTCGTGCTGCATGTTTTTGAATAACAAAGATGAGTTTTTTACTGCGACCTTTTTTTATAGTCCCTACTGGCTCAGGAGATTCTTTAAGATTTCTCCGCTTTCGATATGTTTCAAGTGCATTCTTTTTCATCGACTCCCCAACCACAATGAATATTAGTCCTGCAAACATCAACCCTGTTAAGAATAACGCGCTTCTCATTCCATGCTCCTTGCGTTTGCAATTCACCATAATGAATGTGGAAGTACCCATTCAAGAAAATGTTACGCCTTGAATCAAAAGCCTTGAAAAGAACATACATGTCTTCATATATTTGGATATAAAGAAAGGGTTTTTTATCATGATCTCGCAATTCTTGCAATTATGAAATGAACCCTCTTTTGCGCGCATGCGTGGAAATCCTAATCTTGCGTGCAATTTCTTGAAAAATGCACATATACTGCTTTATGATAAGCGTACATGAAACAATCAGAAAAAAGAGACGTATTTTAAAGGAAAATAAAAAGCATGAGAAATCACTTACTCATACTTATGGGCATCAGCATATTCCCGTTCTTAGAGGCGCATGTACGAACTCCACGCACATTCTATAATGCTGCAGACAAAAAAATACGCGTCACTCTTTGGTATAAGCGGTATAAATATGTTGGCGATACTAAAAAATTTGAAGACCGCATGCGTAAATTCAGTACTTATGTAAAGCCAAATAGAGAGGTTACGATCACCTTACGCGCAACCGGATATGAAGATCTTGAATTCTGTTATCTTATGGCGACAAACACACGTCGCAGAAATGATTGGGCAGCATTAACCTATAATGACCTGCAATCAATAAATGATTTTACCATTGTCTATGATGATACCGACATCCTTACCATAATCCCTTCAGCGAGGAGTGCATCATGAGAAATATACTCATTTTATTACTATTAATGTCCGGCTTTACACACGGCTCTTCACACCAGTTGGTTTACACCTATCACAATGATACGGATAACCCGGTGAAAGTAATAACGCATTATCTTCAAAGAACCCAAAAAATGTTAACCCTACGCGGTAGCAGATCTATTCGTTCGGATAAATCACACTATACCGTAGCCAACATTCTTCATCCGCATGAATCTAAAGTTATCACGATCATCGGTGATCCGTTGAGTGCTCACCATCCACTGCCTGACTCGATTCAGGTTTGTGATCTAAAAGAATTGGATCATGCCATTTTGCCGAAATACAATGTGCAACGACACAACACGTTCACCATCCAACGAAATAGAAAAGGAAGGCTCGCAATTCAGAGAGCGCAGTATTAGGTGGCCCCGCTCCTTGTGTGGAACGGGACATCAAAAAATGCTATCTAATTACGAAGTTTACCAAACGGCCATGCACAAAGATTATCTTGACGACTTCCTTGCCTTCGAGCCATTTAGCAATCAATTTTGCGGCTTCTCGCTCAACGATCTCTTGCTCAGCAATAACGTTTGCTACCAAATTGGAACGGAGCTTTCCATTGACTTGGATCACATACGTAACCGTATCTCGCACGAGCAACGCTTCATCGTATGACGGCCATGTGCACTCAGCCAATTGTTTGCCAAGTACCTGCTCAAGCAATTCACTCGTCATATGAGGAACAAACACAGAAAGAGATACCAAAATACTTTCCAGTGACCCTTTGCTTAAACGCATTGAATCTGCCTGAAGATCGTTAAAGAGTTCCATCGCTGCAGAAATTGCCGTATTGGGCTTAAAGAGACGCATGCGCTCTTGATAATCAAAAAGGAATTTGTGTACCCGTTTAGTAACTGCCATATCCTCTTGTTCTGTAGCGGCAAGAATCAATGCATGGTTTGTTGCGAAATTCCAGACCTTTTGCAGAAAGCGCTTGATGCCTTCAAGGCCAGCATCTTGCCATTCACTATCAAGTTCCGGTGGCCCCATGAACATAATATAGGTGCGTAAAACATCGGAACCATAGGTTCTCACAATGTCATCCGGATTTACAACGTTGCCTTGCGATTTAGACATTTTTTCAACAAGTCCAGATTTTTCTGAATACTTCAGCACCATGCCCTGATTAAAGAGATGCGAGAATGGTTCATCGAATGGCAAGTGGCCAAGATCATGCAGCACTTTCACGTAGAAACGTGAATAAAGGAGATGTAAGATTGCATGCTCAATACCGCCGACATATAAATCAACAGGAAGCCAGTATTTCATATCTTCTGGATCCCAAGGTTTATCGGTAAGATTTGGATTTGGATAGCGCAGGAAATACCAGCAAGATCCTGCCCATTGCGGCATTGTGTTGGTTTCACGTTTTGCATCACCCTCACATTGCGGACATGTGGTATTCACCCAATCTGCAATAGCTGCAAGCGGAGATTCACCGGTGCCGGTTGGTTGGTAACGCTCAACATCCGGCAACTTCACTGGCAATTGATCTTCTGGCACAGGCACCACACCACAATTTTTGCAATGAATCAATGGAATTGGTTCTCCCCAATAACGCTGACGCGAGAATATCCAATCGCGTAAACGATAACTGGTCTTGCGCTGCGCATAACCTTTTTGTTCGCAATATTCAATAATCGCCTCGCGATGATCCCCGGCTACTTTACCCGCGAATACTGAAGGCTCTGAAAGAACGCCATGCTCCATATCGCTGTAGCAAACTTCAAAATTTTTGATTTTCTCACGCAACTCCGCATCATCAGCAGGGAATAGAACCGCTTTGAGTGGAATGTTATATTTTTTGGCAAATGCGAAATCGCGCGTATCATGCGCAGAACACTTTACAATTCCGGTGCCGTAATGCGCGAGCGCAAAACTTGCAACCCAAATCGGCAAATCACCATTGCCAATCGGATCTACGATATACCGGCCGGTGAAAATTCCTTCTGATTCTTTTTCTTCTTCAAAACCACGCTCAATGCGTTTATCAACTAACTGTTTGCAGAATGCAAGAATTTCATCTTTGTTCGACACGCCTTCGAGCAACGTTGGTAAGAATGCATGATCCGGTGCGATAACGACGAATGTATCCGCGCAAAAGGCTTCAAAGTGTGCAGAGAATGTTTGGATGGTAAGATCGGTATCTTTGACTGGAGCGGTGAATACCAAGCCATCACTACGACCAATCCAATTGCGTTGCATTAATTTTATTTTTTCAGACCACTCAAGCGTATCCAAACCATCGAGTAATTTTTGAGCGTATTGGGTAATGCGCAATACCCATTGACGAATCGTTTTTTCTTCAACGGCTGAACCGCAGCGATCACATTTTCCGTTGACCACTTCTTCATTGGCAAGACCAGTTAAACAGGATGTACACCAATTGATCGGCATAAAATCTTCATATGCAAGACCAGCGTTATACATTTGTAAGAAAATCCATTGCGTCCATTTATAGTATTCAGGATCAGTAGTATCTACCTCTTTCTCCCAATCATAGATCGCAGCCAATTGCTCGAGCTGGCGCTTGAAAACAGCAATATTTTTTTCAGTGCTTTCCCGCGGATGAATACCCAATTTGATAGCCGCATTTTCTGCTGGCAACCCGAACGCATCCCAACCCATTGGATGCAGCACATTATACCCCTCAAGCCATTTCATACGAGCATACAAATCCGATAGAACATACCCACGCCAGTGCCCTACATGGAGGCCCGAACCTGATGGATAGGGGAACATATCTAAGCAATAATATTTTTTGCCATTGCCGGCTTTACGCGCCTTGGCGACCGGATGCGTTTTCCAATGTTTTTGCCACTTGGCTTCTATCTGAGCGACATCGTATTTCATGGGTTTTTCTCACTATGCGAGATAAGGGGATTAAATATATATTTAGGGTACTTTTTTTCGCTCTCTCCGTCAAAAAAACATCCCCTGGCTTAGCCAAAAGGCCCCCGTGCCATCCCATCTTGCACATGGCATCTTCACGCATCCAAACAAAAGAGTTCGCATTAGGTTGCAAAAAATCGCAGACATCCTACACTCAACAAAAAACCCACTTTTTTGCTTTAAGGAACCTTTATGAAAACGCCCATCCAACAATCATCCGCTCAACCAATTCCTCACATTACTCCGGAACATATTTTGGTTGTCAAAAGAGATATCCTTTTTGCCTCTGAGCCGGCATGGCATGGGCTCAAAAATGTGGATATTGATGCCTATTTAACCCTGATACAAACCCACAAAGAATTTTTACCAAGGCCTGACATGGAATTGGATGAAACGTACAAACAAATTATTCCATATCTGGTATTCAGACATAATGATCGATATTTCTTAATGCAACGTTCCAATAAAGCATCTGAAACACGCTTACAAAGCAAATATACACTCGGTATTGGCGGGCATGTCCGCGCGGAAGACTTACAAGAAGGCTCAACGCTTTTCGATTGGGCTCGTCGAGAATTTCACGAGGAAGTGGCTTATAGCGGTAACCTGACTATCACTTCGCTCGGCATGTTAAATGATGATTCAAATGAGGTAGGCAAAGTACATATTGGACTCGTACTTCTACTTGAAGGCGATTCGGATCAGATTAGCGTGCAAGAAGAACTCAAAAGCGGGGAGCTGTTCACGCTTGAAGAATGCGCTACGTATGCCGATCGTATGGAAACATGGAGCCATATTATTTTCAAATCTCTCAAGATCTGATCCGGAAGCTTGCATATTACCGAACCCATATAGTATGAACAGTATAAAGATCAAATCTTTCATTCTGAGCAGATCCTGTTATCTCAAAGCTTTAAGCTTTCTCTAAAGGCCGATAAGAAACGCAGGAGTAATCTCAAGAACGAAAAAAAGGAGAATAAAATGATTATATTGCACCATATTCAACTCGGTTTAAATACTGCATCGGAAAGTTTTTTGACCGTCTGGGAACATAAAAAGGTATTACTATACTTGCTCATTCCCGTAGCGCTCAATTTCATCTTTCCCATCTATAGCGCCTATGATTTTATCTACACCCTTATTTCTCGTGGAGCACCTACTGATTTTGTCATCGTCATTAAGGCTATGGCGAAAGCTATTATTGCTGATTTAGGAATCGCATGCATAGCAGTTCATGCGTACCTATTATATGAACATCAAACTTCGTCCGTACGCGCTACGCTGAGCACCGTAGCAAAACGCGCCCCAATCATAGCAAGCTGGTCCATTATTGCGGGCACTATTATCTACCTCACTCTGAGCCTGCTCTATATGATTGCAGAACCACTTGAGTGCGGATCGTGGATGATGCACTGCATATATGCCGCTCAAATATTCTTGGGTCTACTCTGGATCTTGGGAGTATTTTTTGTAATTCCGATTCTTGCACTTGAAGAATTTTCATTACTCGAATCAATCAAGCTTTCATGCACTCTGGCACGCGCGCTTATTTTTGAGATTATTGGAGGGGAATTGTGGATTGGCTTGATATGCCTACTGAGTATGTTACCTTTGATGATTTTATTCGAAAAACCAATGGCCTATTATTTATTCGAAAATGAGGCTATTCATGATTGGTCAGGAATCGCCCCATCTATTTTAATTCTGATTGGTTGGGTCTGCGCAACTGCTCAAACGATATTTCGTACGAGACTACTCTATCTTGCATATTTGCAGCCGCGCGAACAGGAAACCGATGTATTATTTTATCCGCGGTTCTAGCCCTTCGATACGCACGTACCGCGCTACTCAGGATGAACGGAATTCTATTATTTAGGTTTCTTTTTTGAATACATTTTAAGAGCTTGCAAATCACCATTAATTAATGCTTCTTTCTTTTTGCGGCTCCATTTTTTGATTTGTCGCTCAAAAGTAAACGCCTCATCTCTACATGCAAAATCTTTAAAATAAATCAAGCGCACCGGTAATCTCACCGATGTATAACCGGTATAAGCACCTGCCTTGTGATCTAGAAGTCTTCTTTCAACATCATTAGTATGGCCTATATAATAAGAGTCATCAGCACATTTTAGTATGTACACAAAATACAGTTCCATCTCCCATAAACCCCTAAAAAAATGTGGCCACTTTTCAGTGACCACTTTTTTTTAATAATTATTTTCCGCTCATCCTGAGTAGCGCGGTACGTGCGTATCGAAGGGTTATCCGCGGTTTGAACCACGTCTAAAGCCACCACGATCACTGCGATCACCGCCGAAGCTTGGACGCTCGCTGCGATCACGACCACCGAAGCTACGCTCGCCACGTTCTGAGCGTTCACTACGATCGCCACCAAAACTTGGACGCTCGCTGCGATCACCGCCAAAACTTGGACGTTCACTACGATCACCGCCGAAACTCGGACGTTCGCTACGTTCGCCGCCGAAACTCGGACGTTCGCTACGTTCGCCGCCAAAGCTGCTACGTTCACGACCACCAAATCCACCACGGTCACCACTACGTTCACGACCGCCAAAGCCACCGCGATCGCCGCCGAAACTGCGTTCACGATCACCAAAGCCACCGCGTCTACGTTGATCACCACCATGCTGAGACCGACGACGGAATCCACCGCGATCATCACCACTACGCGATGAACGTTCTTCACGTTCGTCATACACGCGCACTGGACGCAATACCATGCCGCCGATTTTTACACCGCGAAGATCACGCATAACGATAACAGCTTGTTCTTCAGGGAAGGTGAAGAATGAACGTCTTTTAATAACGCGCATTTTCACAATATGATCTTCAGTAACACCTTCACATGCCAATACGCGATCTTTAATATCAGATTCTGATACACCATCATCGGTACCAACGTTCAACATAACTTCTTGCATGCCAGTGCTTTCTCGATTGCTTGATTCAAATGATGGAGTGTCGCTATCGACAGAATCACCAGATTGATCAAGACCAGAGAAGAATTTTTCTACTAAAAGATTTGCAACACCATTAAGCAATGCTTCTGCTGAGCATTCGCTTAATTTTTGACGCAATTCTGCAACATATTGCACATCGCTTGTAAGCGCTGCTTTATCAGTAAAGTATTTTACTGCTTGCTCCATGCGTTGCTTTGCAATGTCTTCTGTCCGCGGTACATTGATTGGATTGATTGTAGCATTTAATTTTCTTGCTAGACGAGACATATGTCCTACTTCGTTACGATTCACTAAAGTTATTGCAATACCTTCAAGTCCTGCACGGCCAGTTCGACCAATGCGATGGACATAATTTTCATGATCTTCTGGTAATGAATAGTTAATAACATGCGAAAGTCCACTCACGTCAATACCACGCGCCGCAACGTCAGTTGCAACGAGAATAGAAAACGAGCGTTGTTTGAATTTTTTAATAACTGCATTACGTAATGTTTGATTCATATCGCCATGTAATGCGCTTGCCGGATACCCCATGCTGGTTAATGCATCTGACACTTCACTTGCAAGTAATTTAGTAGGGCAGAATACAAAACCATAGAAATCTGGCGCTTGATCAATAAAACGCGCAATAGCAACCACACGATTCTTGCGTGGAATAGAGCAATAGAATTGCTTTGTGCCATCAACAGTGACCATCTTGGAAGCTACACGCGCGATGACCACATTTTTCATATGATTCTTTTTAATTTGTTCAATACCGTCTTTAACTGTTGCAGAGAACAACCAAATGCGACGATCTGCTGGCGCATAGGTAAGAATTTCATCGACTTCTTCTTTAAAACCCATATCAAGCATAATATCAGCTTCATCTAATACAATGGTATGAACGTGCTCTAATGAAAGATTCTTACGTCGCAAGAGATCATTCAATCGTCCTGGCGTACCAATAACAATGTGCGCACCGCGATTCAATGCTCTTACTTGATTTGGTAAAGACATGCCACCATAAATAGGTACTACTGATATTTGTAAATATTGAGATGCTGCTGCAAGCGCTTCAGTGATTTGGACCACCAATTCACGCGTTGGAGCAACTATAAGAGCTTGTGTTTTAGCCAATTGCAAATCAAGCGTATGCAATAATGGTAATCCAAACGCAAGAGTTTTCCCGGTACCCGTTTGGGCTTGACCGTGGAAATCAACGCGATCTGATGTTAATAAATGTTCGAGGGTTTTTTCTTGAATTGGAGTCGGAGTAGTAATTCCAAGTTTTTCAAGTGCTTTATGGAGCTCCGGACGGAGCAAATAATCTTTGAACTGAGTCATAGAGTCGGCCTTTATGTAAGGTAAAAATGATACCTACAGACCGGCTTGCTGATAGTAGATCAGCATTGCTGTCGTCACGGACAAAGATCTATAGTTATCGAAATGATATTTAACCTAAATTTACCCTATTTTATTCATTTTGTCAAATCGACAGAGCTGGGAAATCCCTATAACCAGGGGATTTGCTCTCCACGCAACGCTTAAAAACACCGCAAGCATTGCATAACTTCTTGCCAATTTGGCTCTTTCTTATGAAATCATGTTAATTTGTCAATAATTATCCAAAATGATATAGTATATACAGCATATTTTCACAACCCTTAAACCCCTCTTTCTTGAGGGCATAGCCAATTATGGCTATTTCGAGGTATAAACACATGTCAAGAGAGCTAATACGCCCTGAAGACTTTGCCAAAGCGGACAATGCCCGCTTAATGGAGCAAGACGAAGCACTCCTTCTTAATGATGAGCAACAACATGAGTTGCAATCCCTTTATGCAGGAACCGCTGAATCATTCAAACAAGGTAAACTCATTACTGGTACCATCATTAAAAACGACAGTGATGGCGTTTTGGTAGATATCCAGTATAAATCATACGGACTCATTCCCCGCTATGAGTTTTCGCCACACGAAATCAAAAAAATTCAAGCCGGCGATGTTATCGAGGTTATTCTTGATAATATCGAAGGACCTGAAGGCAACGTCATCCTTTCCTACGAAAAAGCAAAAAGCTTAAAAGCGTGGGATGAGATTACCAAGCTCTTTGAAGAAAACAAACCTGTTGAAGGTATGGTTACTCACAAAGTTAAGGGTGGCTTGAACGTTGATATCGGCATTCCGGCATTCTTGCCAGGTTCACAAATTGATCTGCAACGCGTAACTGATTTCGATCAATACGTGGGCAAAACAATTACTGCCAACATCATCAAAATCAATAAGAAACGCGGAAACGTCATTATCTCACGCAGAAAACATCTTTCTGAACAACGTGCGGATTCACGTAAGCAAATTATTGATACTTTGAGTGAAGGCCAAATTATTCCAGGTACCGTTAAGAATATCACCAACTATGGCGTATTTATTGATATTGGTGGCGTCGATGGACTCCTTCATATCACCGATATGACCTGGGGCCGTATTTCACATCCAAGTGAATTGGTCAAAATTGGCGATGTAATCACGGTTAAAGTTCTCTCGTTTGATAAAGAAAACGAAAAGATCTCTCTCGGCCTTAAACAACTCAGCGCTAATCCTTGGCAACAAATGGGTGATGCACTACACATTGGCGCACGTCTTAAAGGTACTATTTCAAGTATCACCGACTATGGTCTTTTTGTAGAAGTTGAAAAGGGCATCGAAGGACTTGTACATATTTCTGAAATTTCATGGACTGATCGCATTAATAACCTTGCTGACAAATTCAAAGTTGGCCAAGTTATTAACGTGGTTGTAGTGTCTCTTGATAAAGAAAACAGACGTATGTCTCTCAGTATTAAGCAACTTGATAAAAATCCATGGGAATCCATTGATGAACAATTCAAGGTTGGTCAAAAGATTACCGGAACTATCAGCAACATTACCGATTTCGGTATTTTCGTGCAGTTAATTCCTGGTATTGATGGCCTTGTGCATATTTCTGATCTTTCATGGACTGAACACATTGCGCATCCAGGTGATGTATATAAACGTGGTGACAAAGTTGAAGCACTTATTCTTGGCATCGACAAAGATAACAAGAAGGTTTCACTTGGCATCAAGCAATTACAGCAAGATCCATGGGATAGACTTGATCAAGAATATCCAGTGGGCAAAATCGTCGAAGGTGAAGTATCCAAAATCACTAATTTTGGTGCCTTCGTGAAATTACCGACCGGTATTGAAGGTCTTGTTCATATTTCTGAACTATCAGATCAGAATGTTGAAAAAGTTGATGACATTCTTAAAATTGGCGAAAAACGTCAATTCCGTGTCCTCAATGTCAACAAAGAAGAACGTAAACTTGGCTTAAGCTTAAAGCTTGAAGCTACTCCTAAGCGTGAACGCAGCGAAAACCGCGGCGAAGGCAGATCTGCTCGCTCAGAAGCTCCGAAGAAAGAAAAATCGGCAGCTCCTCAAGCACCAGCAGCGCCTAAGGCTAAGAGCCTCTTCCAACTTGAATTGGAAAAGCACGCAGCTAAGAGCCAAGATAACGATACTGAATCAGATAAATAACTGGTCAATTAATGAGTGGCGCACGGTAAAATACGTGCGCCACTTCAATTTTTAAAATTATAACAAGGAATATTATGGCATTAGAATTGACCTTTGCGATGATTAAACCTGACGCCATCAAAGCTGGCAACATGGGTAAAATTCTTGCAATGATCGAAGAACATGGTTTTACGATTGTACGCTTACAACTTGGCCACATGAGCAAAGAAGTTGCAGAAGCATTTTATGGCGTACATAAAGAACGCCCGTTCTTTGGTGAATTGGTAGAATTTATTACCTCTGGCCCAGTTGTGATCATGGCGCTTGCAAAAGAAAACGCTATTCAAGAATGGCGCGATCTTATGGGCGCAACCGATCCATTAAAAGCTAACCCTGGTACCGTGCGTAAAGCATTTGGCACTGATATTGGTAACAATGCAGTCCACGGTTCTGATGCACCTCAAACGGCTGCTCAAGAACTTGGTATGTTCTTCCCTGAATTTTTCGAAGAACCTCGATAAATCCAAACGATAATAAAAGAGCGGAGCGAACTTTAATATTCGCTCCGCTCTTTTTTCATATTCTAGAGATATGTATCTATCTGCATACCATTCTCGAAGTCCATCTGCCTATACGCATCAGATCATACTTGATGTGAGCAAGTATGCATATTCATGTTGCAGCGTTTTTGCTTTTTGAGCAATGCTGCCATAACGGCGGTTGTACATCCTTTTTTTGGTATTGCGGCAAGGTTGCAAGAGCGCATATGTAACTGCAAAGTGCCTGTTGAAACCATTCATCCCCTGTTATAGAGGAGGGGGGGGTCCCCTGAAACCTATGTCCCCCTATAAAAGGTGGGGTAAATGAGGCCCAGGTTCAACCATCCCTCATGAGCCTGCCAGAGCTAGCTGTTTTCCTAATTAAAAAATAATGGTACAATATATATAAAATAGAAAAAAACTACGATTAATTGCAAAAAACAGAATCCAAATTGAATGGGGAAAGATGAAAAAATTATTATTTTTAACGACGATTATACTATGCCTTGGCGCATCGCCTCTGTGGGCAGTCAGAAAGGCTATAGGTAACCAGCAATCAGAATTTCTTGAGATGGATGATAAGGAGCCTTGCACTGGAAAAACCTATTCAGATTTGCTCCGGCATAAGTGTAACAGCGCCCAAGGTTTAATCTTGGCTAAAATCAACAACAATTATTTTGATGCCCATTCGATCAATAACCTCTATGGAAACTACCCTTTCACAAGCTCGTATCAAGTAGAAAGCCAGCTAGATCCGATCACCACCAGCCCAATCCACAATATTGATTATTACATACTTCATAATCAAGATGAGCAAACATTGGAATATCTATGCTCTCATCGTGATATCATCACTGGTGAAAGTGAAAAAGCTACATTATATAGAGATATTTTGTACATGAATGCAATTACTTCATCAAGGAAGGTCTCTGAGAATGTACTTCGAGTTGAAAAGAACATGGATGATATTAAAAATATAAGTTCTCACCTGGCAAGCAGCATAATGTTAACATTAGCGACAATATATACCAAAGGTGTATGCGGCATAGGTAAGGATGATGCAAAAGCGATAGAATACTTAAAGTCTCCGATACATGAGAATACTCATCCGGACATTAAAGCACATGCCTCCTTGCATCTCGGATACCTCTATTCCGAGGATAAGGGGGACAATAAACACTATCAAAAAGCACTCGATTACTTTAAGCCTCTGACACAACTTCAGTATCCGTTGATTAGAACAAATGCCTGCCTTAATACCGGAATAATCTATTTCCATGGTGATTTTGGTGTAAATAAAGATTATCAAGAAGCGCTCAAGCATCTTATTCCTGTGGCAGATCAGGATGATGATCTAAACAAGAAAACCAAAGCCAACGATATTATCGGGATAATCTATTTCGATGGTGGTCATGGAATAAATCAAAATTATAAAGAAGCGCTCAACTATCTTACTCCTGCGGCAGATCAGAATGATGATCTAAACAGGAAAATCAAAGCCTCCTATTATATCGGGACAATCTATTTCAATGGTGCTCCTGAAGTACCTCAAAATTATCAAGAAGCGCTCAACTATCTTATTCCTGTGGCAAATCAGAGTAATGATCTAAACAGGAAAATCAAAGCCTCCTATTGTATTGGAGAAATCCATTTTAATGGTGGTCATGGTATAGATCAAAATTATGAAGAGGCGCAAAAATATTTTACTTCTGTAGCAAGTCAAACAAATCATCCCCTAGCATACACTGCTCAGAGACATTTAAATACAATTAAGAACGCTCTGCAAACTATAGCCCGCAGCAGAGAATTTACAGCAATCAGTGGGGGCGAAATAAAA
>Ga0181527_1002137_pt1 | contig 19072 bp, 17 predicted proteins | sample PEATcosm2014_Bin_30_FD_119762 | JGI IMG/M metagenome (GOLD analysis project Ga0181527, IMG submission 119762) | Peatland microbial communities from MTU Mesocosm Facility, Houghton, MI, USA - PEATcosm2014_Bin06_60_metaG | ecosystem: Environmental > Terrestrial > Soil > Wetlands > Peat | place...
CCATCCTTCCAATCTTCCTCTTCCCCATCGGCGGATCCCCCTTCTTTCCATCCTTCCAATCTTCCATCCTTCCAGTCTTCCTGTTCTCCTCGTTGCGTTGTACTTACGTTTGACGACGGTTACCGTGACTTCTACACGAACGCCTTTCCGGTCCTTCGAGGGTACGGCTTCACCGCCACGGTGTTTCTCCCCACGGCCTACATCGATGGGAAACGCCCGGGCCTTAAGGGCAAAGAGCACCTGACATGGGACGAAGTCCGGGAGCTATCGGCCCAGAATATTTCCTTCGGCTCCCACACGGTCAACCATCCACAACTGTACGGACTTCAGTGGGCGAAAATTGAATATGAACTCAGCGCATCCAAGCAAGCCATCGAGAGTCAACTCAGCCAGTCAGCCAGTCAGCCAGTCAGCCAGTCAGCTGAACCAACCACCCGGTTCTTAGTGGATTCCTTCTGCTATCCCTACAAGTTTCCGGAACAGGAACGCACTTTTGTCTCTTCACTCGGAGGGTTCCTGGAACAGACCGGTTACTGCCACGGAACAAGCACTCGCGTGGGCAGCATAACCGGAAATGACGATGTCTTTTCTCTGAGACGTCTACCTATCAATTCGGCCGACGATATTGATCTTTTTTCGGCAAAATTGGCTGGGCATTACGACTGGGTTTCTTTCCCGCAACACGTTCTTAAGCGGATCAAGAACCCTCCCATTTGCCCCCCTCGACCGGCACCCCATCACCCGATCAGCCAACCAGCTAATCAGCCGGCTTCTGTTCACCCAATCAGCCAATCAGCCTCGGACGGAAGTCCCCGTTACGTCATAATCAGCCCCGTCCGGGACGAGGAGCAATTCATCCGCTATACCCTGGATTCGGTCGTCAACCAAACCATCAAGCCGGTCGAGTGGGTCATCGTAAATGATGGTTCTACAGACAGAACCGGTGAAATCATTGACAAATACTCGAAAGATCATTCCTGGATCAAGCCAATCCACCGGGAGAACCGAGGCTATCGAAAGGCCGGCGACGGCGTGATAGATGCATTTTACGAGGGATATGCTGCTATCTCGACTAACAACTGGGAGTTCGTCGTGAAACTTGACGGAGACCTGAGCTTCCAGGAAGAGTATTTCGAGAAATGTCTTCAGAAATTTCAGACCGATCTGAAACTCGGGGTCGCTGGAGGCGACGTCTATAACCTGATCGAAGGGAGATTGGAGCTGGAAAAGCAACCACGCTTCCACGTACGAGGAGCCACTAAGATCTACAAGAGGGATTGTTGGGACGCCATAGGCGGCTTACTCGCTGCGCCGGGATGGGATACCCTCGATGAGGTGAAAGCAAACATGCTTGGTTGGACAACCTATAGTTTTCCGGATTTGACGGTAACCCATCACCGCTTCACTGGTGGAGCCGATGGCACATGGCGAAATGCCGTCAAGTGCGGCCTTGCTGATTACATTTGCGGGTACCACCCCCTCTTCATGGCGAGCAAATGTATCAAGCGGCTCGCGGAAAAACCATATCTCCTGGGGTCGCTTGGCCACCTGTACGGTTTTGGGAGGGGCTATCTGAAAGGGGTTCCTCAGATTGACGACCCGCGTCTCATCAGATATCTAAGAAAGCAGCAGTTGAATCGGCTCTTCCTGAGGGATAGTATCTGGGCCTAGCCCCGGTATTTCCCTATATCCTGTCTCACAGAAGCAATGTCTCTGAAATGGACTTATCGATAATCATCGTTAATTGGAATTCTGTGAACTACCTCCGGAAGTGCGTTGAGAGTGTATTTGGGAATGCACACGGCACTGAGCCGGTGAGAGGCCGAGAGTAAATTCGGAGCATGTGCGGAATCTGCGGAAAGCTTTTCTTTGAACGACAACGACCTGTTGATCGGCAGCTCATCAGGTCCATGGCCGACTCCATGCGGCACCGGGGCCCGGACGATGAAGGGTACTACATCAGTGGCCAGATCGGCCTGGGGCACAGGCGGCTTTCGATAATCGACCTTAACCGCGGAAAGCAACCCATTTCCAATGAGGATGACACGATCTGGATAGTGTTTAACGGGGAGATTTACAACTATCAGGCGCTCCGGGAGTCTCTTTCAGAGAAGGGCCACAAGTTCAAGACCGACACCGACACAGAGGTTATCGTCCACGCATACGAGGAGTTTGGCGAAAACTGTGTCGCGCGTCTCCGGGGCATGTTCGCATTCGCCATTTGGGACCAGAGGAGCAAGACCCTGCTGGTCGCTAGGGACAGGGTCGGAATAAAGCCTCTCTACTACTTTCTGAACGACGATCAGATTATCTTTGCTTCCGAGATGAAGGCGATTCTTCTAGACAATTCGGTGCCACGAAATATCGACCCGCAAATCATCGACAGATTTCTCACTTACTACTACGTGCCGGGTGAGGAGACTATGCTGCGGGGCATTCGCAAGCTGAGCCCGGGACATTACCTGATTGCCAGGGATGGCAAGATCCAGGTGAGACAATATTGGGACCTTGATTTCTCGCAGGTCAACGGTCATAGGAGTCTGAAGCAAGCGAGCCAGGAACTCCTTGAGATCCTCAAGGAATCCGTCCGACTCCACATGATAAGCGATGTACCCGTAGGTATTCTGCTCAGCGGCGGGGTGGACTCTACCGCACTGCTCAGCCTTTCCGTACACGAAACGGACAAAGAACTGAGCACTTTCACAATCGGGTTTGAAGGACATGACTTCGCCGATGAAAGACCATACGCGCGGCTCGCCGCCAAGCGGTTCGGCACACAGCACTATGACATGACCATGAGCGCGCAGGACTTTCTTGCCTTTCTCCCCAGGTACGTCTGGCATATGGAAGAACCGGTCTGCGAGCCGCCCGCGGTGGCCCTATATTACGTTTCAAAACTGGCAAGTGAACATGTGAAAGTATTGATATCCGGAGAGGGAGGAGATGAGGCATTTGCCGGGTATCCGAACTACCGGAATGGCGTTTGGTTGGAGCGTTTAAAAGCAGGTCTCGGTCCGTTTAGACCGCCTGCCTCCCGCATGGTTCGAGTATTATCTCAGGCTTCCTGGCTTCAAAAAATAAGAAAATTTGGACCGTTAATGACGGTGGAACTCCAGGATTACTATCTGAGCAGAACCGCAACGCCTTTTACTCTATTCAATCGTGACTATTCGTCCCTGTACACCAGAGCGTTTCTCGACCAGGTCAACAAGAAGGACTCGTGTTTGCCAACGGTTCGTTCGTTCCAGGAGGTATCGCCGAATGATGTTCTCAGCAAAATGCTCTATGTCGATACAATGTCCTGGCTTCCGGATGATTTACTGGTCAAAGCTGATAAAATAACGATGGCTAATTCAGTAGAACTACGGGTACCTCTGTTGGATCACGAGGTATTGGAATTTGCTGCCAGTCTGCCGTCTTCTTTCAAGCTGCACGGGATTACCACAAAGCATATTCTCAAAACCGTTTTTAGAAACCTTGTGCCGCAGTCTATACTCGACCGTAAGAAGACAGGACTCCCAGTACCTTATGAGACTTGGATGAGAAAAGAGCTGAAACCATTCGTTGAAGAAACGCTACTGTCTCAAAACGCGCATATAGAGCGCTATTTCAATAGACAGGGGATTGAAAAGATCCTTTCAGCAAACTTGAATGGAGAAAACTATTCGAAAGAGATTTTTTCCCTGGTCGTGCTCGAACTATGGCACAAGGAATTTGTGGATAGTCTGCCTGCCTCTTGCTACCCGAGTTGACTGAATGATATTAAAAGGAGAAGAATATGAAGCACCGACTTTTGGACCTCTTGCAGTGTAACTGTGGCTGCGACGGTTTGCGGTTGGTAAGCGCTGTGACAAGGGAGATTTCGTTCAAGCACGAATTGGACCATGTCAAGTGCCAGAAGTTCTGTGCTTTTAGACAGATCGCCGTTAGGGGCGGTGCCATAAAGCCGCACGACTGCGTGTCCTGTTACGGCCGGGAAATAGTTGAAGGAAAGCTGACATGTGAGTGTGGGAAAGAGTACCCGATCATTGCCGGCATTCCCAGATTTCTGCCTGCCGAATTGGCCTCCAATTTCGAGAGCATTCAGAAAACATTTTCGTACGAATGGAAAATGTTTCGCTTCGGTGAACGGAACTGGGGACAAGATATGGACTGGCGGAAGAATCTGTTTCTTCAAGGAATGGGTGCTACACCAGAGGGTCTGAAGGGTGGAGTGATCCTTGATGCCGGCTGCGGCAGTGGGCTTCTTTCCATGGAGATGGCTAAGAGCTTCGGAATGGAGGTTATCGCCCTTGACTTGGCATTCGGAATCGAAAAGGCATATGAACATAATGACAGTCCGTTTGTGCACTTTGTGCAGGGGTCTGTGCTGCAGCTACCCCTCAAGAGGCACGCATTCGACTATGTTTACTGCGCCGGAGTTTTGGTGGCTCTGCCGGACACGCGCGAAGGCTTTTTGTCTATCATCGGCCCACTTAAGAAAGGGGGACGCTGCTTCATTTGGGTGTATCATCCTATCGACAAAAAATATCATCCTGGTGATTACACGAAAATGGTCACATACAATTGGATTAGGCGGAACGTCACTTCCCGGTTACCAATCGGCATGCAGTATTCCTGCTACCTCGCCACAATGCCCGTTTTCTTGCTGAAGCAAAAGATGGAGTTGCTGACCGGTAAAAAGAAAGATACCGCAACGTGGAGAGAAAAGATGCAGGCACTGTTTGACATGTTCTCGCCGATCTACCAAAACAGGCATACGCCCGAAGAAGTCATTGGATGGTTTCAGAAGCAAGGATTTTCCAACATTCACGTGTCAGACGTCGGCAACTACGGATTCGGTGTCAGAGGAGACCAGGGGGTGGGCGACATGAAAGTTGGGGGTGAATCTGCCTCCTTGCTCCATCGTCAGCGGGAGGCAAGCTGAGGCCGGTAGTCTTTGAAGCGTGTTGATGCGGGGGTGCAACGCAGGGCGATGACGTCGTTGGCTCCTGAACCGTTCCATGACAGGGTCGCTCTGGAGTCGGGCCTTATGACGAAAGCAAGGTCTATCAAAGACCGGTTCTTCGCGATCCTTCAGTCATTAGTTCAGAGCAAAGCCGCTAGTGCATCTGCTGAAATCCGGCCGTTGCTTTCTACCACGGACAGTCGACTCTGATGGTGAAACGAGTGGCAAAACTGTTGATCAGCGCGGCATTCTGGCTGGTTGTGTTCATATCGGGCCATTTGCGAAGAAGCCATCCGGGCACTTGCGTCGTTCTCTGCTATCACGTTGTCAAGGATGAACATCGAAAGAGCTTTGCTCGCCAAATGGACACACTGCTTCGACTCGCAAATCCAATCTCCCTCAGCAGGCCAGTCGAACTCAGGACCGGAAAGCATCATGTGGCCGTCACATTTGACGACGGATTTCAAGAAAGTCTGAGGAACGCCATGGCCGACTTGCAGAAGAGGAAGATTCCGGTGATGGTTTTTATTCCTACCGGTTGCCTCGGTATGCAGGCTCCATGGCTGAACGAAAGCGAGCAGGCAACGGAAGGAGGGGTCGTCCTGCGCCCTGATGAGATAAAGGAATTTAACCGGAGGAGCATAGTGTCCTTCGGTTCTCATTGTGTGAGCCATCGCTCTCTGCCAACCCTTAAGGACCTGGAATCAAAAGAAGAGATTTCCCGGTCTAAGATTGAGTTGGAGAATATCCTTGGGGAGCCGGTAAAAACACTTAGTTTTCCCCACGGAGCATTTGAACGACGTCATGCGGACTGGGCACGGCAAGCGGGCTATGCTCGCATTTTTTCCGTTAGCCCTGAATTTGCTTTTGCCCAACCGAACAAGTTCGTTACTGGCAGGGTCAGGGTGGACCCTACCGATTGGGCAGTGGAATTTAGACTGAAGCTCGCCGGCGCTTACCGCTGGCTCCCTTTGGCTTTCTCGATCAAGAAAATACTGAAGGGCGCATTTCTTAGATCTCGCGCTGGCAGATAATGGGAACGGCCTGCGCATGACAATGCGGGAGAGAAATAATCGGTCCATCGAGGTCAAGCATACAAAGACCCGGGGCACGCTATTCACCAGCTCTGAATATCAAAGGGGAACTGTCTTAATCGGATTTGGCGAAGCATTATCGGCACCTGAGGTTGCTTGGAATTTGTTAGATGGAGGGTTTCGGGTTGTTGCCTTCACTCGTAAGGGTCGCCGGGCTATTGTGCGCCGTATGGGATATCTTGAAATAGTCGAGATAACCGCGCCTGAGGAAGACATTAGCGAGGCGTTAGACCAGTTGAAAGCTATTGTGGAACGTGTCGGCGCAGATACCGTCATGCCGCTAGACGATGTCTCAGTTTGGTTGTGCAATGAAGTCTCTTCGTCGTTTCCTATCCCGATTGCAGGCCCAACAGGTTTGCACTGCGCCCTGGCCCTGGACAAGCGGTTGCAACTGAAGGTGGCCATGGAAGCGGGATTCAAAGTCATAACGACCCGGTGCGTTGAGCATACTGAAGCAGCCATGGAAACGACCAGCTTCCCTGTAGTTCTTAAATCAGCATTAGCCGTGTCCAGGATAGATAATAAGTTGCGTCGGGGGCAGATGCATTTTTGCGCCAATATTAAGGAATTGGGTGTGGCTGTGAAGGCTTGGGGAGGGAATGGGCCAATGCTCGTCCAACCGATCTTGTCCGGCATTGGAGAGGGGTTGTTCGGTTTGGCAGTTCGGGGCACGGTCTATAACTGGAGTGCCCATCGCCGAATTCGGATGATGAACCCTCAAGGTTCCGGTTCGAGTGCATGCCAGTCCTTACCTCTGGATAGTCAGCCAGTGCAGGTGGCAGAGAAAATGTTGAACAACATCAGTTGGCATGGCCTATTCATGATAGAGCTTCTCCGTGACTCATCCGGTCAGACGTGGTTTATGGAATTGAATGGTCGATCCTGGGGGAGCATGGCACTTGCACTGAGGAGAGGTTTTGAATATCCTGTTTGGGCTGTCATGCAAACAATAGACGCGTCATTCAGACCGCCACCTGCTCCTGTTGACAAATCCATCATATGCCGCCATTTGGGTCGCGAAATAGTACATGTCTTGATGATCTTGAGGGGACGCAAACCGCCCGCCCAAGCTCCGTCGCGATCGAAGTTGAGGATGCTTCTTGAGGTTTTCAGTATTACTCGGGGGGACTGTTGGTATAATTGGAGGAACGGCCACAGGCTGTTGTTCTTAGAAGACGCTGCCGAAACTGTTTTGGGGACTGTTCTGCGAAGAAACAGGATTTCCTAAAATGGTCCTACGGGCGGCGGTTCACATCCATTCGGAATGGTCCTGTGACGGAACATGGCCTCTACCGAAATTGTCATCGTTTCTCAAGAAAGCCGGCTATAGCCTCATGTTTACGTCAGAACACGCAGCCTCATTGAGCGGCGACCGCTGGGAAAGCTACCGACGAGCGTGTTCTGAAAATAGCAGCAATGAATTCCTGATAATCCCGGGAGTCGAATATAGTGACGCGTCCAATGTAGTTCACCTGCTCGTCTGGGGTGACATCCCATTCTTGGAAAATATGGATGATACGGAACGTCTGCTTAAGACAGCATACGAACTGGGAGGTCTGACCGTATTGGCTCATCCTTCTCGCAAGAATGCTTGGCAAAAGTTCGAGATTTCGTGGACACCGTTCTTAATAGGCATAGAGCAGTGGAATCGGAAAGTCGATGGTGTGGCGCCAAGTATTGAGGCTATGCGTCTTCTCGATCACAGCCCAACTCTATCGCCGTTCGTTGGTCTGGATTTTCACAGGATCAATCAGTTTTTACCTTTGGCCATGACGTTTGAGGATAGAGGTGCCCTGTCCGAGGAACGGGTGCTGAGAGTTTTGCGGGAGAAGACCTTTTCCGCCGAGGCATTCGGCATATCGCTGCAACACTTCCGTAGTGGGATTCTTGGTGGAACGATTGAATCTACGGAGCGCTTCAGGCGGATGGTGAAGCAAATCATGGGAAAGAGGTCAAGGCACTGAGTGACGATACCGACGTTGGGGCCGAAGACACGGCAGAAAACAGTTGGCGATTCGTTACACAGTAGGGTGCCGTTGCTGAGTGCCGGGGACAGATAATGGACGTATCAATCATCATAGTGAATTGGAACTCCACAGATTATCTCCGGGAATGTCTTGTCAGCATAACTGAGGGGACTAAGAATGTCGATTTTGAAGTCGTCGTCGTCGATAATGCCTCCTATGATGGTTCGGAGAAGATGATAAGAAGAGAGTTCCCAGGAGTGAGGTTTGTTCAGAGCCATGAGAACGGGGGTTTTGCACGAGCTAACAACCTGGGTTTCAAGCACTCATCGGGTAAGATCCTTCTCTTCCTGAACCCTGATACCAGGATTATCGATTCCGCTATTGATGAGATGGCTAGCTTCTTGAAATCAACCCCACGCGCAGGGGCTGTAGGGCCGAAACTGCTTTATGGCGACCTTTCACTTCAGTTGCATTCTGTGGCGCCTTACCCAACCATTCTAAACCAGGTACTGGACATAGACTTCCTTAAACGTCGATACCCCAAATGGAGATTTTGGGGCATTAAAGCACTCATTGAACATGATCGTTCGCCCCAGAGTGTCCAAGTGGTTCCCGGAGCCTGTGTGATGGTGAAAAGGGAGGTTTTCGAGGAGGTGGGCCTGTTCAGTGAGGACTACTTCATGTATGGAGAAGATATAGACCTCTGCTACAAAATCAACCAAACGGACCGAAGGGTGTACTTTCTTGACGCAGCAGCGGTCATTCACTATGGCGGAACAAGCACCCACAACGGACAAGCAAGCGCGTTTCAGGACGTCCTGATGAGAGAATCTGTGTTCACATTCATAGGAAAGACAAAGGGGAGAGCCGCAGCATTAGTCTACCGTGTGGTGATGTCAGTGACGGCCTCTGGTCGTCTGGTCTTGTTGGCCATTTGTCTGCCCTGGGCTGGCTGGATCGGAAGAAGCCAGAGGTTGTACGGGGCGGTCAATAAATGGAAAAATATACTCAGATGGTCAATAGGGCTTGAAAAATGGGCACGGGAACTGAGGTAATACCAATTAAGGAGTATCTGATGCTCAAACAGTTACGTAAAGGAGTGGGCTTTGTAGCGTTTGCCGTTGGTAATATTAGACCGCTACAAATGGCGGTTCTTTTGATTGTGACAAAACTCATTCAGAAGTTATTTGCCGTTCAGCCGAAGAACATTTCTTTTACTTTTTTGTCGCATACTCCGCTATCAATTAGTGTTAACGACGTAGAACAACTTTCCTATCTTTTTAATATCTTTTATAGCGAGCCCTTCAGGATATCTAAAGCAATTGGCAGCTCCCCTATCATAACTGACGGTGGTGCCAACATCGGCATGTCCTCACTGTATTACTACTCCAAGTACCCTCGAGCCCGAATCTATGCGATCGAACCTGCCACCGAAAATGGCGATCTTCTGCGCAGAAATCTTTCAGGCTTGCCGAACATTGAAATAAGTCAGATAGCCATTTGGGAAGAATCCACAGAATTGATTTTCAACATCTCGCACTGCGTGAGATACAATTCGTTTTTTGATACGGATGAGAAATGTTTGTGTCTCTCCGATTGGCTGGATGAAAAACACATAAGCAAGTAGGCGTGAAAGGGTCAAGGCGTCGACGTTCTCAAGTTGAATGTGGAGGGAGCAGAAGCAAGCGTCATAAGAGGCCTTGGGAAGAGAATTGAGGAGGTGAGCGTCATTGTCGGGGAGCTGCACCCGCAATTCGTAGATAAAGACGCATTCTTGGATGAATTGAAGCGAAACAATTTCAGGCTTAGCAGAGTCGAGAAAATGGGAAAGGGGACTTGGGCGTTTGAAGCCCATAACGTATGTTTTGGAGAGCAATCAGGATAGACGTATCCGAGGAGTTCAGCGGATAATCAGAGAAACGGCTGTGGGTATAGAGGAGAGATGTGGGATCGAGACGGAGATGATGGGCATGGAAGTGAATCATATCCATCCTCTGAGCGTTGGCAGAGAGGGTATTTAGGAAAAGGCCAGGTGCGAAGGCTCAAGGGCTTCTCAAGCCCTCAAAGGATTATGCCCTCGTCTGATGTGCTGTTCTTCGCCGCAAAGGTGGTGATGTTCTGGAAACAGAAATAAGCAACATCAACTCTCTCGGAATAATATCTATAACGGCGATGAGCATTCTGGTGCTCATCCTGCCGCGACGCTTGGCCGTACTCCCGGTGATGATGATCACTTGTTATTTGACTATTGGGCAGGTGATAAATGTGGGAGGCCTTCATTTTATGTTCTTCCGAGTGGTTCTCCTGGCCGGCTGGATAAGGGTGCTGATTCGCCACGAGTTCCGGGACTTGCGACTCAATACCATTGACAGGGTTTTCATTATTTGGGTAGCGAGTGGGGTCGTCATATATGTGGCGCGACAGGCATCATTGGAAGCCCTGGTAAATCGACTCGGGTTCGCTTATAATGCCATTATGGGTTATTTTCTGTTCAGGGCATTGATTTGGGACTTAGACGATGCGGTGCAGGCAATCAAGCTTATGGCAGTCGTCATGATCCCTCTAGCGGCACTGATGTGCGTTGAGGAGATGACGGGGAGAAACCTATTCTCGGTGTTCGGTGGTGTTCCGGAGATCACGGTGGTGCGTGAGGGCAAGTTTCGCTGCCAGGGTCCCTTTCGTCACGCGATCCTGACCGGAACTTTCGGCGCAACCTCCATCCCGTTGTTTATCGCAGTTTGGGTAAAAGATCGGCGCTTCCGTGCTGTGATCGTCCCCGCATTGCTAGGGGCGAGCTTGATGGTATTATTCTCAGCCTCCAGCGGCCCTCTGATGTCGGTCTTGGCCGTGGTGACAGGCATTGCCATGTTGCGATTCAGGGAACACATAAAGAAGGTATGGTGGGGTGCTTTGATAGGTGTAGTATCACTTCACCTCATCATGAAGGCGCCTGTGTGGTTCTTGATGTCGCACGTGGCGGAGCTCGCCGGCGGTGGAGGCTGGTATCGTTCCGAGTTAATCGATCAGGCTATTAAGCACATAGGTGAGTGGTGGTTCTGCGGCACTGACTACACCGCCCATTGGATGCCTTTCACTTTGGCTAATAACCCGAACATGGTCGATATAACGAATCAATATATTTCGGAGGGCGTTAACGGCGGGATATTGACTATGCTTCTTTTTATCGGAGTTATTGTTTTGTGCTTCCGGCAAATAGGACGTCACGTGCGAGTTCTTTACCTTGAGGACGCGCCCGACGCTGTTGGGGCGACGTGGTGCATTGGCGTTGCCCTTTTCGCACATGCCGTATCCTTCCTCTCCGTTGCCTATTTTGATCAGTTGACGGTCCTTTGGTATTTCGTCTTGGCGAGTGTTTCCAGCGTATGCGGATACTCAGTCTTCTCCGCGACTGCTGCCCAAGACAGAAGACAAGCGGAGACTCAGGCCGCGTGAGAAGACTCCGCGAGTCTCGTCGGCAGAACAGTCGAGAAGCGCCACCTCTGCGCGAGGCTGGAATGCAAAGCCACCGCCTAAGTCCTGCATGTCAGGAATGGCGGGAATGTCAGGAAAATTGCTATGCGGGGGCAGTCTTCCCCTTGCACACTCCAACTGGCCGACCTAGAGTGTAACGAGGAGGTGCGGTTTGATGCTAACTGGGCAAGGGCTACCCGACCGGGAAGTGCCGACACAATTCGAACATGAGGGCCTTGAACTGACTGAAGGACGTGAAGGACGACGTGATCACTACGCGCATCTTCGTGAGCGCTTTTGGCATCTCCAGACGGTAGCGCCCACGCCCTTTCGCCAACGCTTTTGCAATGTCGAACCGAGACCGGGGGTCCAGAAGCGCACACTTTCGCCTCCTTATCATGAGCTTGTCGAATTACCGCAAAAAACGTGCTTCCCTCGGGAATTAAAGAAAATTCACCGATCCCTCCTTCGTTGTACACAAGCTGGCATGGTAGTTGCTACAGCAGGCTTCGTGACGAATAAAGGAACAGAAGAAGATAACGGAAAACCTATGGTTCTAAAGCATTAGGCCCAGCAGAATAGAGTCCGACTTGAAAGGACAAAGCAGTCGAAAGGCTGGGACTCAAAACTGCTGGCTAAGTCCCCAAGGAGATCGGGGATATGGCAGCAGTTGAGCGAATGCAGCACCTGCTCTATTGGATTTTGTGGGCACAAAGGAATAATCGTATCGGAGGTGGTATGATGGCATCCGGTGATAGCGATCATCGCGTAAGAAGCTGGACGAAAGATGGGGGTGAAACATTGGTACTGCCTTACATCAGGCGAAGGTTCTGCTTCGGCGTACTGTGGCTCTTTGTCACCGCAATCGCTCTTCTACTGATCCCTTTGGCGGCCTTTGCCGCAACGTACTACGTTGACTATTCTTCCGGGGTCGATACTAATACCGGTACCACCAAATCTACGCCCTGGAAACACCACCCTTACATGCAGACATTCACCGGCACATACACCCACGCTGCCGGGGACATCTTCATCTTCAAAGGCGGTGTGACGTGGCAATGGACGACCGGAGACCGAATGTTTCCGTTGTACGTCAAAGCGGGAGGAGCATCAGGGAATTCCGATCAGTACACCGTTGACACGACTTGGTACAACGGAAGCTCGTGGAGCCTTCCAATTTTTGATGGAGGGCAGCAATGCGGGGGGAGCACGACAACCCTCGGAGCCAATGGCGCTCTTATTCAGGATTATTTCTGGACTCCCTCAAATGTTCTAATCAATAGTCTTCAGTTGCAAAATATTGGGAACCCCTCAGACTGCTCCGGGACTGCTGTAATGTTTCAAGGCGGTGGTAGTTCTATTGAGATTAAGAATTGTGTCTTGAATCCCAATGGACTTCAGGCGTTTGGATACGATCAACCAACTTCTGGCGGTGTTTCCTCTGCACACGTATATATCCACAACAATCAGATAACGAACGCAGGGAGAGGAGTTATCTACGGGCGTCTCGGGTCGGTGCTCAACGATGTGGAGGTATATGGCAATAAGTGGCAAGGGGCCGGAGCTAATTCAGCCTTCGGGGGTTTCCATCTCGATGGGCTGATGATTGGATGCCCAGTCTCATGCGTGAGTGGCGGTCCAGCGACGGTTACGAACATCAAGTTCTACGACAATTATTTCTACGGGCTGTGGCCCCTGTCTACCGCTCAATATTTCACGTCCGGTTGGACCCAAAACACTACGATCTATAACAACGTATTCGCCATCGAGAACACCTCGTGTCCCTCGGGCGCTTGCCTTAGTCCCGGCTTTATTTCCACTTATGGTTATGATAGCAACTTCGCCATTTATAACAACACCTTTTCCTCTGACTCAGTTCCGGGAACAGGGGCGGGTACAGGAGCTATTGCTTTCAATAACACTTCTGGAACCCTTATTGTTGAAGGCAATATCTTTTCTGGCACGGCAGTCGATATAGCAAGCATCAACCCTTCCTCATATTTCTCCTCAATCGCTATTGACTACAATCTCCACAATCCGTCTCAGACTGGTCTCCCCGGCTACCCTGCCGGTTACTGGGCAGTGTTTGGCTGGAGCGGGATAGGGAACTTTGCATGCACTTCTCAATCAACATGTGCATCACACGGTGTTGAGTCGCATGGCGTGGGAAGCTCGACATATTCCTCGTCCTATCCCGGATTCGTCGCTATCCCGAATGGCACCACGGGAAGCGGTAACTTTAGGCTTCAAGCAGGCTCCCCGGCCATTAATGCATTTCCTACCGCAGCCGCTCCGACAAGTATCTTTAACACCGACATCCTCGGCGTTTCCCGCCCTCAAGGTTCTGCCTGGAACATGGGGGCGTATGAGCGTACGAATATTGCGCCGCCAGGGAATTTACAGGTCATTCCATGACGTGATCACGCGACATTCCGCCTGTGTGTTGGAAGGGCCTTGGCCGGGGAAAAGGGTGTTCCAGACGTTGTGCTAACTGAGGCCACGGCGCGTTTAATGAATTCGGTTTAGTATAAGGCCGTTTACGGATGAACCAGGCGACCCACAAAGGAGAAAGTCGGTTACTGGACGGTCTCCTGTCCACACTGTACCGGCTGAACAACAGATGCCTGCGCAGACTGATCCGAGAGATACTCCGCAGAAGCCTTGAAGCGGAGCTCTACTCGAAGACCTTAAGGGCGATCTACTCGAAGTATCGCAATGTGAAAGTGGGGATGTACTCCTACGGCTGTTTCCATGCCAATCTTCCTCCAGGAACCGAGGTCGGTCGGTACACTTCGGTCCCCAGGAATCTTAGGGTAATTGATGCAAGTCATCCAATAACGCACAAGTCATCTCATCCCTTCTTTTTTAACCCAGACCTCGGGTATGTGCCTGATCCTCTTATTGAGTGGAGAAAGAAGCTCATCATAGGCAATGATGTTTACATCGGTCTGGATGTGACAGTACTCCCGACCGTAACGTCGATCGGGGACGGCGCAGTGATCGCAGCAGGCAGTGTGGTCATCAAGGATGTACCTCCTTTTGCAGTAGTAGGAGGAAATCCCGCGAAGCTGATCAAGTTCAGATTCTCAACGGAAACCATGGAAAGGATTGTCAGTTCTCGCTGGTGGGAAAAAGACATTGAGGAACTCAAAATGGATGAGGAAGGATTTGCCGGCTTTCTCAAACCGCTGGGATAGTGCGTCGCCGTTCAGGGCAACCTTGACTTGGCGCTTTCGCTTCGTCGGCGCGATCAACCTTTCCACCATCACCCAGCAGGCAAGGGCCAATGAAGCCTTCCTTTCAAACCACTCAACATGTTGTAAGTTAGCGACTTTCCGCAGGTTGTGGGGCCCGCGCGCCTTTCCGCCCTCAATTTCTTGTCAACACGATATTCCTCACAGCATTCTATGCATTGATTTTGATACTAACGCTTTTGCAATGAGAATCCCGTACGGAAGAGGCGAGTGAGGAGGTGGAAAACAAGGCCTTCAGAAATAGCAGCGACCGGTACTATAACATGTTTAAGAGTGGGATAGCCTCTTTGATTCCGGAGGGGTCCCATGTCATATTGGATATGGGTTGTGCTGCAGGTGTATTGGGCCGTAGACTCAAAGAGTTGAATAAGGCGAAGGAAGTGGTGGGGGTCGAAATCTTCAAGGAAGCTGCGGATGAAGCTGCAAAGTACTATGAGATAATACATCACGGCGATATTGAGGAGCTTAAACTACCCTATGAAAATTACTTTGATTTCGTGGTGTGTGCCGATATTCTCGAACATCTCAGGGATCCCTGGAATATTCTTCGGCAGGTTCACACATGGTTGAAAAATGATGGCTCTGTCATAATATGCATTCCGAACGTCCGCTACTGGAGAGTGCTGCGAGACCTTATCTTTCACGGAAGCTGGCGATACGCGGACGCTGGCATACTCGACAAGACTCACCTCCGTTTCTTCACAAGAAGATCATTCCTTGGACCTTTAGCAGAGGCGGGTTTTGAAGTTCAGTATATGAGGATGGAGATAATCGGAATAAAGCATGAGATAGCCAATCGCATAACTTTTCGTTGTTTGGAAGAATTTATGGGCAAGCAGGTCACCATTGTGGCAAAGAAGCAGGGCATCGTATAGCCATTGCTTTGCCTTGCCCCATGGATGGCTTTGATGCAGAGGGCATGGCCGAGGACAACCCGTCCGAATTGCAGAATAGATATCTAAGAAACGTATCCTTTTCTCTCTTTGCCTCCGTTTTCTGCAGGTTAGCCGGAGGTTTGTCGTCATTCCTGATAGCAAAGACCCTTCAGCCGGCCAACTTTGGAGTCTGGTTGACAATGATATTGCTTGTGTCTTATGGGTCATTACTCTCACTCGGTACGGTAGAATCTCTTCTGAAACAACTTCCCTTCTACAAAGGGAAGGGTGACCTCAGCTCGGTCAGACGTCTCGAAAACGTCGTGCTTGGCGCAACCGTAACTGCAGCCGTTGCAACTGTTGTTATCGGCCTTGTCCTTTCGGTATTTGTCAGATGGGCGGATGTGAATTCGATCATACAGCCCATAAGAATTATGGTGGTAACGGCGGGACTAAGCCATCCTTCAGCGTTCTTCTACTACAGATTTGTGGCACGTCAGGACTTCAAGACAGCGGGTATCCTGGATGCCGCAAGGGCTGTCCTCACCATGCTCCTGGTGGTTGGTTTTGCACACTTCTGGGGACTGAACGGCGCCGCTGCAGGGTTTTGTCTCACTGAGGCTGCGATTTGCATTTCATCTGCTATTCTGAGCAGCGCGAGCCATGGCAGGGCAAAGATAGTCATTGACTTTTGTTCCATATGGGCCTCAATCGGGGTCGGTTTCCCCATCACCATCTTTTGGTGGGTCTTCCTGGTTCAGAGTTCCATTGACAGGCTTGTCTCTGTTTCTCTTTTGGGGAAGGGCCCTACAGGATACTACGGCTTAGGAATCTCGGTCGTCTCTATGGCGGCGTTACTTCCGCAATCCATTTCCAGAGTGCTCTATCCTCGGATTAATGAGAAGTTAAGCGAAACGTGCTGTGAGAGGGATCTGTTTAGAATGATCGTTATCCCTACCCGTATTATAGCATTAGTTCTGGCTGCAACGGCAGGCGTAGCGGTTATCGTTATGCCCGTCGTCTATCATCGGGTGCTTCCCAAATATCTTCCCGGATTGGCCTCCGGTCAAATACTGCTGCTTCTCTGCGTGTTCCGGCTTACAACGACCAACGGGGTCAATTTCCTCATCGCTACGAATAGGCAGGTGCGGCTTTGTTTGTTTGTCATAGTCAGCCTTTGTGTGGGTACTGCTGCCGCATATGCCTCGGTCAGGCTCGGTTTGGGTATCGAGGGTCTGGCGGCCAGCACGGGCGTCTCCGGCCTGCTTTTGGCCTTGCTCGTCTGGCGATCGGTATTCTGTGGTATGGGGTTCACTTTCCGGAAACAAGTGGAAGAAATCGTGAAGCTGTACGTCCCATTTGTCTTGGGGCTATCAGTGTTAGGATTCGGTATTCTTGCGGTCCCGGGATTCCTGGTTCAGGCAAGCGCCCTCACAATACCTTATGCGCTCGGCTTCGCGGTGATCTTTACATGTGCTCTCTTTGTGCTACCGCTGACAAAACGATGGACGATCGAGATTCTGTCCCTCTTTCGACGCATGTCCCTGACCACCCCTTCAGCTTGAGCTGCCCCGTCGAAGTTTTTCCATCTTGGGACGTAACACCGGCATAATGAGATGACAGCAAGTCCAAAGCAAAAAAGAGCGGCCCGTCGCGTCGTTCCATTGGCCCTCGTGGCGCTTGTTTTGCTGACCTTTCATAGACCCATTCTCGCCAGGGTGGGCAAATACGGGGCACGCAGTATGACTGACTGGGTTCAGAGAAATGGACGTGGCCTTCTAACTGAGCTGATTTGATATATCAAAATCCAGGAGGGAAGATGAAAAGAGTTCCGTGGCTTACGCTCGGGCTAATGCCCGTGGCTGTGTGTTCCAGGGCGGTTTGCTCCGGTTTCCATTCCCAAATGGTAACGTTGGCTCGATTTATGAGAAGAATTATATGGAGAGTCGAAAGGATTATAGGACTTAAAAGCCACGCATGGGATGAACAGTTTCGCAAGGGGGTATGGGGATGGAGGACACGAACCCCCCCGGAGGTGGTGGAGCGAGTAATCCGCCTCTGCAATGGCGGACGGATAGTCGAATTTGGCTGTGGATATGGTCATCTCTCCAGAAATCTCCCTGTGGGGGCTTGCTCTTCGTACATGGGAATCGATATTTCTGGCTTTGCAATAGAGGAAGCCAAAAAGCGTGCACAAGAATCATGTGTGGGGAATTGCCAATTCCTGCAGAGCGACATGGCAGCTTGGTCTGGCGATTCTGACGTCAGCCTCATTCTCCTCGAAGAGTGCTTGAACTATCTGAAAGGGGAAACCCTCAATCGATTTCTCACGCAATGTTGCCACAGCTTGTCAAACGATGGCTTCATTCTTGTTGTTGTCCATTCTGCTTACAAGCACCGAAGAACACTCGACGCATGTCGTGCTATCTGCCAAGTTGTCAAGGAGGAGTCGGTTGGATCTCGTACTTTCTTGACACTTGCCCGGAGATGCCCTGGCCGGACATGACGAATATGCACGGGCTATTCAATCCCTTCAGTTTGAGTTGTCCCCTCGAAATTCATCTTTGGAGTGACGCCTGCATCGCCAGATGACAGCACCTCCAAAGCAAAAAAGAGCAGCTCGTCGCGTCGTTCCATTGGTGCTCGTGGCGCTTGTTTTGCTCATCTTCCATGTGCCCATTCTCACTGGGGCGGGCAGATATATGGCGCCTACCATGACTGACTCAGCCGATGTCCTGGTCCTCGCAGGGGACAATGTCATAGACAAAGAGGGCCTTCATGAGGCCGCGATCCTTTTGTCTCAGGGGAGGGCAAACCGCATGGTGGTCGTATTGCTCTACCCTTTGGGGGCCGGCGCGGATTCTGCGCTGGAGAGGGAATGCGGGCGGCTTATCACCTATGAGTCTCGCCGTCTGGGCGTGAAGGAGGAAAGGAGCTCGGTTCTCTCGGTGCCTATCGGCGGCCACCCTATCACGCGTTCAGAAGCGCGGTTTGTCACAGACTGGCTCCACCGGGACGGAGTCCGAAGCGCCATTTTGCTTTCGGATGGATTTCACACCAGGAGAAGCATTGCGGCATATCGGCAGGAGGCATCCCAGCTGGGCCTCAACATTGTCCCCTGCGCCCATTTTACGGGCTACGATGGCGATTCGTGGTGGAGGACGTCCAAAGGCATCGGTGATTTCGTCACGGAAGCATCCAAGTTTCTCTACTATCTGACCAAAGGATACCTTCCGATCTCGTCGCTCTGGAGTCTCTAGACCTTTGTTGAACGGCGGGGCCCTTGTTTCATACTGTACGTTCCCATTCACCTACCCCCCCTAAAACCGTGTACTTTCGTGTGCGTCCAGAAAAGGCAGGTGTGTTCAGCAGGAGTTAGTCCTGCTATGGTAAAAGTCAGGAGCCATATAGCTTGGATGGCAGGGTCTGAGGGAAACCGATACCTTGAAGCCCATCGACAGCG
>Ga0181527_1002141_pt1 | contig 19053 bp, 21 predicted proteins | sample PEATcosm2014_Bin_30_FD_119762 | JGI IMG/M metagenome (GOLD analysis project Ga0181527, IMG submission 119762) | Peatland microbial communities from MTU Mesocosm Facility, Houghton, MI, USA - PEATcosm2014_Bin06_60_metaG | ecosystem: Environmental > Terrestrial > Soil > Wetlands > Peat | place...
CCAATTGGCGATAGCGAACGCTATGCTGCCCGCATTTTCGGAGCGGATCGCAGTTATTCAGTCACTAACGGTACTTCAACTTCTAATCGGATTGTTTTCGCAGCGACCGTCAGCGCTGGAGAGATTGCACTTTGCGACCGTAACTGCCATAAATCGCTCGAGCACGGCTTAACGATGACGGGCGCAATACCGAACTATCTTATGCCTTCGCGCAATCGTTACGGCATCATCGGCCTCATCCATCCAGAACACTTTGCGCCTGAAGCAATCAAGAGATCGATTTCAAGTAACGCATTGACGAAGAATTGCAACGACAAGACACCTGTCCTAGCCGTCGTTACGAATTCGACGTACGATGGACTCTGCTATAATGTGACGAGGGTGATTGAGTTGCTTGAGAAGAGCGTGGACCGTATTCACTTTGATGAAGCTTGGTACGCATACGCACGCTTTAACCCAATCTACAAGGAACGTTTCGCGATGCACGGCGACCCAACCCAGTACCATGGTCCGACTCTCTTCGCAACTCAATCCACACATAAGCTCCTCGCCGCCCTCTCACAAGCATCATTCATTCACATTCGGGAAGGGCGCAAACCGATTGATCACGTACGCTTTAACGAAGCATTCATGATGCATTCATCGACTTCCCCTCAATACGCAATCATAGCCTCAAACGAAGTGTCGGCAGCAATGATGGATGGCGTCGCAGGAAAGGCCATCACCACTGAGGCTATCAAGGAAGCGGTTGCGTTCCGTCGAATGATTGGGCGCATTCGCAAGGACTCCTTATCCAAACAGGAATGGTTCTTTTCCACATGGAACGCAGAGGAGGTTAAAGACCCGATCTCTGGAAACCGTATTCCTTTCGAAGATGCTCCCGAAGAGTTACTCATAAACGATGCAGACTGCTGGGTTCTACACCCAGGCGATACATGGCATGGTTTCGAAAACCTCGAAGATGATTACTGCATGCTTGACCCCATCAAGGTATCCGTTGTTACCCCTGGAGTTAACGCGAATGGCTCTCTCGAATCGACAGGAATCCCTGCCACTCTAGTAACTGCTTACCTCGACCAAAACGGAATTATCGTAGAAAAGACAACCAATTTCACTATACTTTTTCTTTTCTCCATCGGCGTTACACGCGGAAAATGGGGCACCTTAGTGAACACGCTCCTCAAATTCAGACATGACTACAACAATAACACGCGACTCACTGAAGCACTACCAAACTTGGTGGCAGCGCATCCCAAGAATTACTCTAACATAGGGCTACACGATTTGGCGGACGAAATGTTCACGCAGATCAAGAAAAATGGCCAAACTCAACTACTTGAAGACGCGTTTTCCGCACTACCCTCCCCAATGATGACTCCTGCTGAAGCGTACAGGCACTTGGTGCACAATGAGATCGAACGCGTCTCCATCGACAAAATGGCTGAACGTGTCGTAGCAACAGGCGTTGTGCCGTATCCGCCCGGTATCCCGATGCTTATGCCCGGTGAAAGCGCAGGACCGGATAACGGTTCCCACCTCAACTACTTACGTGCTCTACAATCATGGGATCGTAGTTTTCCAGGCTTTGAACATGATATTCACGGCGTAGAAAGCATAGATGGGACATATTTCATCTCCTGCATCAAGAATAAGGGTTAGCTATGAGCGTCAACACACGTTACGCTACCTATGTGAAGAATTTCTAGACTACGATCTCCGTAGCTTTCTAGCTTACCTGAAGTTGGCCTAGAAATATGGGAATCGGACATTTTTCTCGGCTCCCATCCCCGGTTCCATTTCTGAACCTCTAGTTCAGAGCCCGCCCGAAGCTCCAAACCTTAGGTTCAGAACCCTGAGATTGATTATTCTCACTTTCTTGCTATGTGGTGGCGTCGTTTTGTTCCATGCACCGCCTGCATGAATTCCTGCTCCAATATCCCAACCGCAGGCTCCCCGTTTGCGTTTGGCTGCCGTAGGGCGGCCAATTCGGGGGGTAAATGGCTTCGCATTCTAGTTTGCCATTCATAATCGTTCAAAGGTTCTACTCCCTTGAACGTTTCCAGACTCCTCGACATTCCGTCAATAACACCGAGATAATAGAACACACAGGGGATTGCTCGTTTCATTGCGGTTCGCTTGTCGGTTACAATCAAGGGGTCAATCGGACTTCCAACGGTTGAGAAACGGGGTTCGAACGCACAGTAAGATATTCTTTCGGTATTTCAACATGGTCACCATGGACGTGAATAGCTATTTGGAATTTCGTGATTATCGAATAGGAATAATAGTAGTATAAGAGTAGGTAGCGGTTGATTGATTGCATGAAGCTCAACAGAAGATCCTTCATAAAAGTCGTTCCAGCTGGCGTAGCAATAAGCGTGGCTACGTGGCTATTTCTGGAACGTCAGGCATCTTCTTTATCGCAGACGACAACCAGTACACAAGCCGATTTTCCAGTAACATGGGGCGAAGATGTCTTCGTGCCGAACGTGAACCGTAGCGAATACCGACTAAGAGTTGATGGAGATGTTTCTAATCCTTTGGAACTCACAATAGACATGCTTCAGGCTATGCCCACTGTCATCAATGATTCAGCTATCATGTGCGAGGGGGGATGGCGAGCATTGGTCAAGTGGGAGGGCATACCTCTGTCTCATATTCTAACCATAGCAGGAGCACCAAACAATTTCGATCATGTCACCGTCGAAAGCATCACAGGCTATGCCGTGAAAATCAATCAAAGTGATGCTGCGTACGCTGGTTCCCTGATCGCTCTCAAAGCTGGATCCCTTCCATTGACAGTCGGGCATGGATATCCTGCAAGACTCGTGCTACCAGGGAGACGTGGTTTCGAATGGGTGAAGTGCGTGGGCAGCGTCACCTGCTCTCTCTCTGCAAACTCTTCGCACATTCCTCAGCGCTTGGGGGAATGATAACGATGTTGTTTTCGTGGCCGTTGTTGTTCGTCGTCAGAAAGTGTGTGTGGAAGGTTGAAAAGTCCTAAGTTCTAGCGTGTGAGTATTTCTCTTGGTTGGTAAGCCCGGGAACCACATGACCGATGTCGGTCGGGTGTGTGAATGGGCAGTCTTCGGAGCGGCCCCTTGAATGCGCTAGGACGCGCGAATAGGTGATTGCCGCGTTCAGGCCAACCAAGAAAAATTGAGGAGGAGGTCGAAAAAAAGCATAAGCTCCCGGACAGAATAATCAGTACGGCCTGAACGCCACGCAGAAGAGCCACCCGAGAACCACAAGCTGGATCAGACTTTTCATAGGTGTGGGTCTGATGGTGCGCGTCGTCGTCGGGTCCAGTGGTGCGGGCATCGTAATTTGAACCGTCATTGTGTGTGTAGTGAACGCTGAAGTGTCGGCGTGTCGGCTATGCTACCCGTGTAGTTCTTCTCAGACCTGAGAGGGAGGATGATCGGGAGGAAAAGAAGTGGATAGTGAGCCACCAGGAAAATGTTGCCGCAGCCCGCTGCCCCAAATTCCAAGTGTTTCCGCCATCAACGCTTACCTCGACCTTGCTGATGCCTCTGTCACCTGCGAAAGCTACGCCTGCGATGGGAACAAGCCCGTTGATTTGCGCATTGGGCGGTGGGTAGTATAGTATGGAAGCAACACTAAAGACACCACGCTCGCCATACTCATGGGTGCTCTGGGCTTACGAATGGACACCGACGAGCAAAGGAAACATGACAATTACCGTTAGAGCTTATGACGGCACAGGAAGTGTGCAAGATGCAACCGCGGTGCAACCCTTCCCGGATGGCGCCTCAGGCTACAGCCCGAGCAGGTCACGGCTACGTGACTCTACTCAGAATACGCTGCAATTGCTAAGTCTACCAATCCAGCACCTAAGACATCACCCAAACATACAATCAAGAAAGCGTCGATTGGATTTGAGACGAGAAATTTCAGGAACTATCGGGGTGCTCGGTGGTCTGATGGACGTAGTCGTTGGTATACTGATTCTGCAGGAGAATTCAATGCGGGTGAGTAGTCAAATGATGATGGTCGATTCCAGCTCGTTGGCGAGCTATTTTCTTCTTGCACTAGGAGTGATCGTTCTCTTGACGGGTTTCTACGTGCTCGTTTCGAAAATGATGATTCACTCGACTACAGGTTTCCTAATGATTCTCTACGGCGTGCTCATGTTGATTCTAGGGGTTGGAATGATCGGACAGTTGTTCAACTTTATGATGCAAGGTTCCACCGTTTCCGGCATAACGATGATTGTCGTAGGGTTAGCGATGCTCTACAGCGGCTTCGACATGACCAAGAGCACTAGAAACATGACGTAGAGGAAACCCGCGCATCGGTGAGGCGAGCAAGTCTGATTATCGATGACTGGTCTCATACTCTTTTCGCTGACGATTCCGATCGTGATTATTCCATTCTTTGTTGGGAGCGATTCTCGGGTTGCTTAGCTGGGAGAGCTAGATCAAGACCCGCCTCAGTTCTTACCGTTTCCTGAACCGTTGTCCGTCGTCGTTCACGTAATTGTTCTGTGTGTGCGCACCGGCGTACATCTACCGCTGATAGAAGAATTATCAGGAAACTCATCCACTTCCATGTCGTGATGGGGCTGGGTTTGTTTTGCTTAGGCTCCGCCAAGAGTGACTATCAAGTCCGTCGGTCAGAGTGACGATGATGACTACCACCAATGCTCCGACAAACCCAATAATTGTACCGGAGAGAATGGAACGAACAAATAGCCCCGAGATAATGCCTTCAACATGTATGAGTGTTAGCGCCAGCACGGTGAGCATTAGCGTGACATGCAGCCTTTTGAATCGTCCAAATTGACGCGACTTCCTCCTCGACTCGGTGAGCAGCCCTGACAGGCTTACTCCAATCAAAACAACAAATGCTACCGCTCCAAGCCAAATAGCCACACTGGGGTATACGAGGCTCTGAAGAAAAAACACACCATGAATGACTACGAAAATGGTGACGACTATTGAAAGCGCGATGTGAACGCCGCCCCAATAGTTAACTGCACGTTCATAAGAACCAACTCCGCTATCGCGTCGACTCGCAAGATTGTTCAGATACGCTCTCGTTTTCCATAGACCTTGGATCACGAGAATCAAAACTCCAACGATCGCACTCCACCCGAGAAGAGCTGCATATTGCAACGCAAAAGCAGCTGGTTCGAGAACGTAATACGTGGTCAGAAGAGCGATTATGGCCGCAAGTACGCCTTCAAAACTCCAAGTCTTTAGGTGCACAGATAACTCCTCGGTGAAGAGGATAGTGATTTTTAGCTCAAGTTAACCATTGCTTCGGAATGAACCTCGGAAAAAGGAAACGGCATAACATCGCAGGCCTAGACATAGTTATTCGGCCCACGTATTGTGGTTCGACAACTTGCACAAGACTTGCCGAGTGGGATATGTTCACCGTGTTCAGAGCGACAAAGGTAATTCTCTTCTATCGCGTGGAAACTAAGCAGGAGTAAGGCCAGTTGGGTAACTTATGAAAATCACCAGACGATCGTTCATAAAGTTGATTCCCGCAGTTGCTCTGGTCGTCGCCGGCGGGGCATGGTGGTCTCTTGCAGAAACCGCAAGTAGGACTACGACAGTGTCGCAGGCTACACCCACAACCGCGACAACTTCGACAGGTTTCGAGTTCCCAGTAACGTGGGACGGAGACCAACCGAGTACGATAAACTCGAACGACTATCGATTGAAGATCGATGGAGATGTATCAAATCCACTGGAACTCAACTTGGAAGAACTTTACGCTATGACTGGCGTTCAGAAAATCCTGACGATCCAATGCGTAAGGGGGTGGGAAGCTGATGTCCCTTGGGAAGGTATTCCATTATCTTATCTTCTTAAGCAAGCGGGGTCGTCGCCTAACAGTATAGCTCAGGTCACGATTAGTGCCATTACAGGTTATAGTACGACGCTCAGTTCAGATGAGGTCGCAGACTTGGACAACATGATTGCGTTGAAGGTTGGAGGTGCCCCGTTGACTATCGATCATGGATATCCAGCAAGATTAGTCGCGCCTTCGCGGCCAGGCGAGGACTGGGTGAAGTACGTATCAAGGATTACGTGTACGAATAATTGAAGTTCACAACGGTATGACGCCTGCTCGCGTGACACTTAGGAGATTACGCCGCTCATGATGTGGCCCCACAGTCTGTTCTACTGGACGCTATGATGAAATTGTGCAAGCTCATGGACGCGCTGTTCTTAGTCGGTTTGAATAGTTCGTTAGTCTTGACTGCAATGATTTTCGCTCTGATTACTGTCGTTCAGGTAATTTGTGTGTGCGTGTATGTAACGTGTGTTGGTTTTCTTCCCACTCTCCTTTAACCTATACTCCTCTTGATGGGGTAACAGCATGCCGCGCCTCGCCTTTTCCACAGTCGCGTATAAGCGCTCAATGGCGCATTCTGACGTTTGAGTAGAGGCGGGCTTCCACACTCACACCAAAGAACTCACAGGGTTCACGCACACACCAGTGGTCAAGCATGCTGCTCGATCCCCACTATCCGGAGCTAGGAAACGCCACCTCCAATCGTAAGCCTCGTCATCTTCCGTTCCGTTAACTGCGGGGTCTCCCACTTCCAGTTCTCCCTAGTCTTCAGCATGTGATACAGCATCCGGGTTAGCTTCCTCATCGTTGAGACGTGAGCAAGTTTACCGGAGCCTGTCCGCTTCTTCACAGAAGCATAGTACTCTCTTATCGGGTCGTTGTGTCGCATCACCGTATCCACCATCACTGATAGCGCCCACCTTGTGATCGATGACCCATCCTTCGTCATCTTACCCCTCCTCTTCACATCCGCGCTGTCCCTGCTTGTGGGAACTATGCCCAAGAAACTCGTAAAATTGGACTTGTCAAACCAGATGGAAACCCGCTATCCCACCCAGACCGAAGTAGACTTGTTCCTAGAATACGCCCGCGGCATCCAAAAGAAACTAGCCTACACGATGATGAAAGACTCCCCCTGCCGACCCCGCGTATTTCCAATGATACGGTGGAACTGGCTTGAACCGGACTGGTGGACGAAGGACGTAGTTCACGTCTCCTTACCCAAGGAGCTTCGCCGCGTATACTGTCCAGCAGGATATCATATTCTGCTAGAAACGTTCCCTCTAAGACGTTCAACACGGGTTACGGCATGAATCTTACCTTCCTAGCACGGCGATTTGGAAAGTGATCTCGTATTTGGTCGGTCGATGCTTCGCCAGCGGTAGTCCATGAAATTAAGACGATAATGAGAAAACATCAATATTCGCGACATGTCATGATCAAACAGGCGAATGCGGAGCGGTTACCTTTCAAGAGCGACCACTTCGAACTGGTTGTCTCATTGTTCTCACTTCATCATCTCTCAAACCCTAAGCGTGGACTACTTGAAATGGGACGCGTCCTATCAGACGGAGGAAAACTCATTATCGCTGACTGGAGACCCGCAGCAGGAAAGCCTCTAATGCTACACGCGCCGAACGATATTCCATCGCCGAGTTTTGTAACCAGGCAACTCAGACGGTTAGGTTATCGTACAAGGAGTCGTATTCGACGTTACTGGTACTGATTGAGGCAATGAAGTGAGGAACGATGAACCGAAAAATGACTGGCAGCTATTAGGCTATTGGGCTGAACAAACAAGACTTCAGGAGGTTACTGTTGGGTAGCCCGCGTTGATCCATGCCGTTAAGCCTCCCTCCATGTCGTATACCTGGGTGAAGCTCGCGTTCACCAGCATGGTGGCGGCTTGAGCGCTTCTGACCCCCGTCTGACAGTATACAAGTATTGGTCTACTCTGGTCAAGTCCACCAATTTGAAGTGGCAGATCAGATAATGGAATATTGATTGCACCTTTCAGGTGCCCTTGCGCATACTCCTGGGGCGTTCTCACATCGACAACTAATAAGTTGGGAGATGATTGTATCAGTGCATTTGCATCTGATACGGAAATAGTCTTGTAGCCGAGTTGCTGGCTGGCACTCTGGATAGAGGTAGAGGTCGTGGTCTGAGGCTGAATACTGATCGACGGATGCGCGACTGAATAGACTACCCATGCTACAATCAAGATGATGAAGGGGATGCCGGCTTTTTCCCATTTACTTAGACCCTTCTTTCTACTGGCTTTTTTGATGACATCAAACTCACCGCGCAAAGGTTGCCAATCATCTGAGTAAGGTAAGATTAGCATAGTGGCCCATTCACAAGTTGGGGAGTCAACTCCATCGCGTATATGTGATGGTGAAAGATCGCTGGGAGTCTTCATAGGAAAAAATTGGAAGTGTGTTGTTGATGAGAGTGAGCTGGCCTAAGCTTATCGTGCTTATGGCAATGTCCGTATTCGGCCTCTGGGCCTCTTCAGAGGTAGTGGTCGTCTACTACACCCTGAAACAGGATCTTCCCTTCTGCCCTCTTTCGAACGCCCCTGGGATTGCAATCAACTGCTATGCTGTACTGAGTAGTAGATACAGTGAGATATTCGGAATCCCTCTTGAGTTGCTCGCGGTTGGGTACTTCATCATCAACCTCCTGCTAGTCTACTTCATTGCTTTTGGAAGTGATGTGCTATTCAAGGCGTCCCTGAAGACTCTGTTCGGATGGCGATTCATCGGCATCGTGATAGTTCCCTACTTGGTCTTCGTGGAGCTGTTTCTGGTTAGAGCCATTTGCGTTTACTGCACGATGATGCATGTTGCCATTATTGCAGATTTCATCATTATCAGTTATCTTCTATTCTATAAGAAATTCAACCTGATGCAGGGAACTGAAACCACTGCAAGCGTTAGAACAGCCTGAATGTATGGTGAAATCTCCTTTGGAGATTAGTCGTGCTGTAGCTTCACTTCTGCAAGAGGACGTGGTCTCTGTCGAATCCGGAGCAACTGTCTCCGAAGCTGTCGGAATTATGGTTCAGAAATCTGTTAGGAACATCTTTGTCATGGGAAAAGGAGTCCCTATTGGACTAATCAGGGATTGGGATATCGTAAGAAGAGTCGTTGCCTCAAATTTGAACCCAGAAACGGTGAAGGTTGATGAGATAATGTGTACGCCTGTCGCGTCCGTCAAAGCTGATGCTGAGCTATCCGAGATCGCGGCGATAATGGCTGAGACCGGAGCTAGGAGGCTTCTAGTAGTCTTAGATGGAAGAGTCATGGGAACAATCACAGCGGGCAGTCTCCTGAACATTGTCTCCCACTTCCCGGACAAGAATACGCGTGAGGTGTTGCGGCCCATTGCTGGCCTAAAATGACGCTTTTTCTGAGCGCGAACTTGAATGGTTCTTCAGCGGACATTATGGGAGAGAGCTGGAGGGCTAGAGCAGGGGATAGACGAATTCTTGTTCCGTTCCTTTTCCGTTTGTGATTGTGTATACCCGCCAGTCAACTTCTACCTGCTTAGCCCGTCGTTGGGGTCCTTGGCATAGAAATAGGCAATATCACCAAAACCATTAGCCACAATCGCAACATACTGTTAGTGACACTGCGTGAGTTTGCTGCTTACTACGGATTTGAATGTATACCGTATTCTAAGAAATAGCACGGTCGAGTTTGGATTTTCGCCAAGCAATCCATTAGGAAGACTTCGCACGTTACGTCAAGTCAGGTAATTCACGTGTCAAATTGCTTCTGTATCCGACACCCGCTCATTACTTTGAAAATCTCAATTGAGGAGGTCGGTCGACTTCACATCCACGAGGAGATTATTCCAGATGTCGTGGACAAATTGGTTGCGAAAATCGAGGCCGATGGGGTATTCACGAACCCCGTAATGGTTGACGAGAAGAGCCTAGTCGTGCTTGACGGGATGCATAGAGTGGCGGCTGTGCGGAAGATGGGTTATAGATTCATGCCGGTATGCTTAATCGACTACGGAAACTCAAACGTCGTTCTCAGTTCATGGCACAGACTTCTTTCGGAAAGTCCTAGCCTTAATGATGTACTCGCGGTAGTTGAGAAGCCGGGACTGACTGCTGAACGCACTACCTGGGACACTGCCTACAGCTGTGTTGAAGACAGAGTGGCTAAGACCGCGATCTTCCTAAAGGAGGGATGCTTCGCGATTCATGGTACGCATTCCAATGTGAAAGAGACCTACGATCTAATCAATATGATCGAAACCCAGTTTCGTTCGAAGGGATGTTCAATTACGTATGATACGGCTGATGGAGCCAAACAGCAGGTGTATTCAGGGAAGGCATCCGTTGGACTGATGACGCCCAGTCTCTGCAAGGAGGAAGTAGTTCAGATTGCATTATCCGGAAAAGTGTTTCCACAGAAAACGACTCGGCACATTGTTCCTGCGAGACCTATGAGAGTGAATGTTCCTAATGAGTGGTTGACTGGAAGGATCAGACTCGAAGAGGCGAATAATCGCTTAGTTGAGCTTCTATCTTCAAAGAAGATTCAACGTCTTGCAGGAGGACAGGTTCTTGATCGCCAATATGAAGAGGAACTCTACATATTCCAGTAGAGTTCTTGAATGGGATTCATGAGGTGCAAGGCCCGTCAACGATTTGAGATCAGCGAATTCGGTGAGTTGTCTGGGCACTCATCTTCGAATGCCTGAATTTGCCGAGGACTATGAACGCAGGCATTGTCGTTCTTGATTTTGGATGCCATATGTGCTAAGATTTATCGCAACTCGCATTTTGAATTAAGGTAAGTTTGGCGCCTGTAATCAGTGTCTTGGGTTGCTTCTCCGCGACCCTCTTGCCGAGTTGAAACAGTGGCCTGAGGTCGGCCGTGTACTTCGTATCGGCAACCTCTTGAGCGATCCAGAAACGTGTCTGGTCATCCATGAGAGCTAGAGGTACTTCATGTTGCCGCGAACTTTCAGGTAGCTCGTCCACATATTCGAGTAGAGAGAACTCTGAGATCGCTAACCCCAGATTCCCTCGATTTAGTGTTTGCCTAGCGTGGCTTGTTTCGAAGCTCTGCCGTACTTGTGCGCAACGATCTCTGCCATTATGCTGAGCGCAATCTCAGCGGGTGTCTGACTTCCAATGTCAAGGCCTATGGGCGCGTTTACGTTCGCTAGCAGCTCCTCTGAGACGCCCTCTTGTTTCAAGTGAGAGAGCACGGTTGCCACCTTCGCTTTACTTCCGATCATCCCAATGTAGCCTGGCCGCCTTTTCTTCAGGAGGCATTCCCTCAGGACGACTTCATCATGGCGATGCTCATGGGTAATTATGACGGCGCAATCGTCTGAGTGAAACTCGATAGACCGGGTTATGGTAGAGAAGTCGCCCAGTTTCACTTCATCAGCCATAGGAAAGCGCTTTCCATTAGCGAACTCTTCTCGGTCGTCAACTACAACCACCGCGAACTGAAGCGCCTTTGCGAACTCGGCCAGAGGCACAGCAATATGGCCTCCACCGAAGATGTATACGGTCGAGGTCGCCAAGATAGGTTCCACGAAGACCTTCACCTTCCCACCGCAAAGAGCACCAATAGCATCCACGCCCTGCTCGTCAAGCGTGAACTCCAGCAACCTAGAAGTCCTGTCGTGCAGGCAGCGCAAAGCTTCTTCGCGTACCTTGGCTTCGAGTAATCCTCCTCCAACAGTGCCTAGGCTCGTGCCGTCAGCGTATACAAGCATCTTGAAACCAGTCTTCCCTGGAACACCTCTCTCCCCACTGACTACGGTTGCGAGTGAAGCGCTCGACCGCTCCCGCTTTATTCGCGTGATCTCTTCAAAGATGTCGGGCAAGGTCAGGCCTCCCTAACATTCGACAATGTGACACAAGTTACATAAACCAACTAGGTGATGAACCTGCCAGATGTCGGCGTATCAACGACGCGCCCGCACTAGCTCGGGCTAGTGTCGGAATCGGAATGGGAGCGGGAACTGATGTTGCAATTCTAGAAGCGGACATAGTTCTGATTACGAATGAGCGACGACCTTGAGTGCGTGCACCAAGCGACCCACACACCAACGCACCACCTGACCCGACGACGCAAGGCTGGGAGTGTTGGACCGAAAAACCTTATCGGGTTGGTTCTTCCAAAAACGGGCCATTACTTACAGCTGCCCGAACAGAGGAACATGCCATGTCCAAAAAAGCCTTTCAAGACTACTACCCTGATCAGTTCGCTCAATGTTATGGCTGTGGACGACTGAATGAGCGCGGCCTGCACATCCAGAGCTACTGGGAGGGAAATGATTCTGTCTGTGTTTTTCAGCCGAAGCCTTATCATACGGCTATTCCCGGGTACGTCTATGGTGGCTTGATTGCGTCGCTAATCGACTGCCACTCCACCGGCACCGCGGCAGCCGCCATGTATCGCCACGAAGGGCGTGGAATGAACACCGAACCGCCCTTGCGGTTTCTCACCGTCTCCCTGAAAGTGGACTACCTACGCCCCACGCCGATCGAGGTGCCCCTAGAGGTGCGAGCGACCGTGAAGGAAATCAAGGGGCGGAAGGTGGTCATCCTATCAAAGCTCTCCGCGCGTGGCGAGGTCTGCGCCCGCGGAGAGGTGATTGCCGTGCAAGTGCCGGAGCATCTTGTGAAGTAACACTGCGAAGGCTCGAAGAGGGAGTCCCTGGACTCCTTCATCATGATGAGAAGGACGATCGCTGCTCGGTGTGCTGTCGCGCCTTTTCAAGCGTACCTATCCCGGTTCGCAGCCTGAGATTACCACGGATCCGAATCACGAAGCTCGCACCGGTAGTGCCACGCACAATTATTGTCTGAACTACCGTTCGGCATATCCCCGCTTTGCCTTCCAGATAGAATGTGAGAGGGAAATTCACACTGAACACGGCCAAGGATGCCAACAGTTGATGACCTAATTTCCAACGGTTGTAAGAAAAATCAACAATGCAGCAAGCAACACCCATCGGGGGGCCAATTAGGAATAGTATGCTCGGTACAGGTCATTTGCGGGTACCAATCCCAACTAATCCTGGGGTAACGAGCCCGTATCCGTATCATTCTCCACCAGCCTCGGAGAATGCCCGCCCGATAATGCATACTTACCAAACAGAAAACAGAAACCAAACACCAACGTAAATGTATTGAAAGGTTCTACTGTTCATTTCGTGCCCAACGCTTCTCGTCCTTACTGCCAATCACAATAGAAATTATCTGTGCGTTGGCTCCTGAGGATTCTTACCCTTGGCCATTGGCTTGACCATGTTGCATATATTTCAGTCATCATCCCAACGAGATTCTAATCTTACAGATTGTTCTCTGTATATTGGATTAGTTCTCTTTTGTATGGAAATATCGCTGCGGTTCCTCCGGTGTGAAGAAAGAGAATGTTGTCTTTGTTGCTGAAGAAGCCTTCACGAATCAGATGAATCAATCCAGCGAAGGCTTTGCAAGTATAAACCGGGTCCAAGAATATGGCTTCAGTTCGGGCCAGAAATGTTATGGCATTAGCTGCCTCTTTGGTAAGATGTCCGTAGTCTGCGAATCCAGGATACTCATCAGTGATGAGTACATCATCAGGGTCTATTGAATACTCGAGTCCTAGGAGATCAGCAGTTTCTTTGGTTAGCTCGCATATCCTCTTCTTCAGTGAACTGGTTTCCATTGCTCCGACGTTAATGCCGTGAATTTGTGTGTGCACATCGAATTGTTCTGCTCCTATTATGAGACCTGCTTGCGTTCCACCGCTAGCTGATGCGAACACGATATGGTCAATCGTCTTGTTCATTTGCATGAGTTGCTGTTTGATCTCTTGCACCGCGTTCACGTAGCCGAGAGTCCCTAGAGGCGTATCTCCGCCGATGACTGCAACGTAGGGATTGTTGCCGTTCTTTCTTTCATGTTCAGCAAGATCCTGCATGATGCGATCAGCCTGAAAGGCGTCTCTAATGCTCCCTTCAACAATCTTGACTTGAGCGCCAATTAGTTTGTCTAATAACAAGTTGCCATCGAAGTCTTGAGGTGCCTCCTTGAATTGCGCCATTCTTAGTATCAGGGTAGACCGCATTCCAAGTTTGCTTGCAGCAGCTGCCGTCGCCTGTGCCCAGTTTGATTGCATTCCACTTGCCGTAATGATGACGTTCGCGTGATTTCTCAGGGCATCAGCCATAATGTACTCTAACTTTCTAGCCTTGTTTCCTCCGAAGCTGAGACCCGTAAGGTCATCTCTTTTTATGAACAGATTTGGTCCGCCAAGCAACTTCGTCGCGTTCGATATCTCACTCAAGGGTGTTGGAAGACACGCCAAGGGGATTCTATCGAATTTCCGAATGGACAAAGCACTCTGCTCCGCGCACGATGCTTAAAGCCCTCATCTTTATTGGGACTTCGACTGTGCGTGAGGCCAAGAAATTAGGTTTAATGAACTCCGGAATTTTCGTGGTTGGAATTGTTCTCACGAGTTTGTCTGATGATTGAACGGTTCAGTAGAAGTTTAGGCAAGCTTATGAGTTGAGCTCGGAGGGCGTCTCCTGGACAATATCGTAACTGTAAGTCAACTTCACCTCAGGACGGAAAATTGCCTTTACAGAACAGTATTTCTCCTCTGAAAGCTGTATGGCTCTTTTCAGTGCTGACTCGGTGAGGTTGCGTCCGCGGACGACGTAATGCACGTCTATCGCTTCATAGTAATGTGGCAGTTCCTTCCTCTTGGTGCCAGTGACATTCACTTCTAGTCCAGTAATCTGCTGTCTCTGTCGCTGCATTATTGTTACAATGTCCATGCCTGTACATCCTCCAAGTCCCGCTAGGATTAATTCAACAGGTGTGAATCCTTCCCCCTCACCTCCGGAACTAGGTGGAGCATCCATAGTTAGGGAATGCCCCTCTTCTCTTCTGGCGACGAACGACATTTTTTCTTTCCACTTGACAGTTATCAAGTCATGTGCCTGCCATCTAGCGAAGGTTGGTTATTGGAAAAGCGATCGCATTGATTACCGATTGAGACAGCACCCCACGGTCCTTAAATAATGTCCAGCTGCATCCGCATTTCACTGTGTCATGGTTAGGCAATCCTTGAATGATGATTTGATGTCGGAGAGCTAACATGAGTTACTCAATTGTTCTAGAGAACGTTCGTTACACATACTCACAAGATCTCGAACCCGCTCTCAAGAACATCAATCTAAGAGTGGCTGAAGCAGAACGAGTTTTGATAACTGGACCGTCTGGATCTGGAAAGACGACACTATGTCGTTGTTTGAACGGCCTAATTCCTCACTATTTCAGAGGAAAACTGGAAGGCAAGGTTACGATAAGTGGTGTCGATTCCAGGTCAAGTACGATAGCCGCATTATCGCATAAGGTCGGTCTGCTGTTTCAAGACCCGTCAAGCCAACTGGTTTGTCCGACAGTTACAGAAGAGGTTGCATTCGGTCCTGAAAATTACGGTGTACCACCGCCTGAGATCAGGTCAAGGGTTCAGAATTCGTTGAGGTCTGTTCGTCTTGAAAGGTATGGTGATAGAAACCCGCATTCGCTCTCTGGAGGAGAGCAACAATCATGTTCTCTCGCCGCTGTTGTGGCAATGCGTCCTGAGATTTACGTTCTTGATGAGCCGACTTCCAATTTAGACCCGATTGGAAGCTCACAGGTTCTCAATCTGCTCGCAAATATGTCGAGGCAGGGGAGGGCAACTATGCTCATAGTCGAACACAAGATGGAAGAGTTGCTGCTAATGGTTGATCGACTCGTCGTTATGAACCACGGCGAGATTGTGCTCGAAGGCAAGCCGCGAGATCTGATGGATGATGTTGAAGCAATGGAGAAGATTGGCCTTAATATTCCACAGGTTTCGTTACTTGCTTCTCGGTTGAAAAAAAAGCACCCTTCATTGGCTAGAACTTCTCCAATTACACTTGAAGAAGCGGTTGATGCTTTCTCAACGTTACTTGAACCGGGCAAGAGTGTTCGTGAGCAGCTCAGAAGTCAGCGTGCTGAGGCAGCAGATGCCGTGATAAGTGTTAGAGGCTTGACGCATGTTTATCCTAACGGTACGCCTGCCCTTAATGGTGTGGACCTCGATATACACCGGGGCGAGTTCGTCGCTTTGTTGGGGCAGAACGGTTCAGGAAAAACAACGCTGGTAAAACATTTCAACGGTCTCCTCAGACCGACGGCCGGAACTGTGAATGTCTTCGGAATGGACGGTGCAACTACTTCGATACCTGAGCTCTCGAAGAAAGTTGGTTACTGTTTCCAAAATCCTGATCATCAGATCTGTTGCGAGACCGTGCAGAAAGAACTTGAATTCGGCCCGACCAACCTGAAGGTTCCCGTGGAAGTCGTTCAACGGCGGGTGAGTGAAGTTGCTAAAGCAGTCGGCTTGGAGTCAGTTCTATCCAAGAATCCGTTCTCCCTTAGCAAAGGAGAAAGGCAGAGAGTCACCGTAGCGTCTCTTCTTACGATGGAATGCGAGGCCCTAATTGTCGACGAGCCCACGACCGGACAGGACTACAAGATGAGTCGCGAGATGATGGACTTCTATAAGAAGTTGAATGAAGAGGATGGAAGGACAATAATCGTGATAACACACGACATGAACATTTCAGCTGAGTACGCGCATAGAGTTATCGTGCTTAAAGACGGAAAAGTGCTCATCGACGGACCTACGCGAGACGTATTCTCCAAGTCGGATCTATTGAAGACGACGTACTTGAATCCCCCTCAGATAACCAGACTAGGACAAGCACTTTCAAAGTTTGGAATCCCCGGCGATATCTTGACTGTGTCTGAAATGGCCGAAATCATGGACCCTCTATTGGAGGGAAACTGAGATTGGCATTCGAGTATGTTCCGGGTAACACGTTCTTCCACAAACTTGACCCTCGAGTAAAGCTGATGTACTGGTTTGTTGTTGTGGTTCTCACAGTCGCACTAGGATCCGATCCAATATTCCTGTTCTTACTCTTTCTTTCCGTCTTGCTCGTCGTGCATGCGAGCAAGATCCCAATGTCAAGAATCGCTTCTTTTCTCAAATCGGTGTGGCCTGTCGCGGCAGTCTATGGCATCTTCAACCTCCTGTTTCCCCCGGCTGCTTCAACATTCAAGAATCCTTGGGTATTCTTCTACGCCATCCCGCCGTCAATGCTTCCAATTAGCCTTGAGGGAATCGTGTGGATGTTTGGTGCCATGCTTAGGTTTCTGACACTTCTATTGGTCATCAGAACAGTGCTTATGATTACACCAGTCCGCGACTTGATTCTTGCGTTTGTCAAGTTCAGAGTTCCGCCGGAGTTCGGTATGGCTCTTAGCATTGGCTTTGCGTACGTACCGGTATTGATAGACGAGAATCAGAAGATCAAGGAGGCTCAGCAAGCCAGGGGTTTCGAATACCAGTACCGGAATCCCTTGAAGAAGTTCGACGCTCTAATCAGGAGGATGCTCGTCCCTGCGATCTTCAATTCAATGAGACGTACAAGTGATATTTCGATCGCCATCGAATCGAGAGGCTTTGGATATGCTATTTCCCATCGTACCTACATGCATGAACTGCATTTGACTCAAGGAGACTACGCATTCCTGGCGCTCATGATTATCGTCGTGGTTGTGGGGGTGGCTGTTGGAAATTTCGGGCTCAACTGGGTAACGTACACCAATACGGTCACCTTGCTGAAGCACCTGGCCGGTCGAGTATGAATTGTACTTATTTACTTTGGAATACCCATAAATACACAAAGCATCGAGTGCCTAACCGATGATGCTTGACAAAACCTGAACGAAAGTCACGTCTCACCGCAAGACAAGTTGGCATGGTCGCTGCGCTTGGAGGCCTAGGCTTTGCATGGAGAGCCCTAGGCTTGGTGATTCCACTGTTCCCTCCTTTTGTCATGGACATCAGAGAGACACTCACCGTAATCACGGCTTTCGCCGGAGGGCCTTGGGTTGCGATTGCAGTTGGCATACTGTACGGTTTACCGTCAGGCGTTCCAATGGCTGACCTTCCCTACTCGGTCATCCTGGGACTCTGCATAACACTCGCAGCAAAGCCTGCATGGAAGTATAGAGGACCAAAGGGCTATGCCATCCTCTTCGTGACCATACTCATATCCGAAGCTCTCGTACTTACTATCGTGAACTTGATTCTAGCCTATGCGCTTCAAATGGCGCCCTTTTGGCCACAAATGGTCGCCACTTTCCTCGGCGGTACATACTTCGTCTACGTAGCTCAGGAGATCATTCCTCTTATTCTCTGCATACGACTGTTCCCTGACTTCATGAAGCCCAGATGGCTATGGCGAGGCGGAGAGGAAGCTGACTAAGGAGGTACCGCTATGAATCAAAACAAAGCAATAGGACTGCTAGTACTCGTCATCGTCGTGGCTGCGCTCATAGCATATGCTAGAGCTGTCCTTGAAGGGGTAGCATGGACATTCTGGTCGTACGTGCCAGGGTCAAGGCCTCTCAATAATGTCCACCCATGGGATTACTTAGCTATGGTCATAATCGTAATCCTTGCAATAGTATTCATGTGGCAATATCAGAAGAAGAAATGAACTAATCTCAGACTTTTTTAGCTCCCACTTTTTGTATTATTGTTTGCGGAAGCATTCGACAGGTTTCCTTGAGCATCTACCTTGCAGCCTTTAGTGAGCCTGCTGACCTGACTCAGAGGCCAAGCCTAAGCTCCAAAGCTTTCCGAACGAGAAAAGCGCCCATTCCTACATATGAGTCGCCCAAGACTTCCTTTGAAAGGCTCACTCGCGTCATGCCAAGGAGTACTCGGCAAGAATTTGAGCTTCGCCCTTGCGTCCCGCGGTTTTCTGTGATTTTATGACCTGAAGACCAAGGCTGGATTCATATGGAACGGGCACTCACACCGCATTGAACATTGTCTTATTCGCGTTTCCTCTGCCAGAAATAGATCCGTGCTGAAATATCGCTCAGCCCGGTCTGGCAGTACGGTCACTACTCTCTTGTCGCGACCGATTTCCTCCAGTACCTGAATTGATGCGAGCACGTTGGCGCCTGATGACACGCCCACCATGAGACCCAGGTTCGTGGACAAATTCTTAGCCATCTCAACAGCATCGTCGCTCCTGACCCTAACGACCTGGTCTATAACAGACATGTTCACGATTTCAGGAACGAACCCGTCACCGATTCCAGCGATCTTGTGATCCCGCAAATCC
>Ga0181527_1002144_pt1 | contig 19045 bp, 15 predicted proteins | sample PEATcosm2014_Bin_30_FD_119762 | JGI IMG/M metagenome (GOLD analysis project Ga0181527, IMG submission 119762) | Peatland microbial communities from MTU Mesocosm Facility, Houghton, MI, USA - PEATcosm2014_Bin06_60_metaG | ecosystem: Environmental > Terrestrial > Soil > Wetlands > Peat | place...
CCGGTTTCAGCTTGCGAATCTGACGGGCGTCCATGCTCGGGCCTCCTTGACGAAGCGGAACGCCTATAGATTCGCCAATTTCACCAATTCATGCAATATCAATCTTGCGCAGTAATATTAAGCCCATAGGCGCTGTCAAGGTTGGTCAGGTGGCTTAGATCGAAGGCGTCGAGGCCGCACATTTCGCCGGCTACCAGGACGCTTTTACCGTCGGGCACGACAATCAGTGTGCGGCCAGTCGTACCTGATAGTCGTTGGCTTGGTGCTACGGACTCCCCGAAAATACGATCCCACATTCGCAGCGTGCCGTAGCGGTCCGTCGTTAGCAACCAGCGGCCATCTGCCGAAAAACGAGCATCAAACACCTCGTCCTCGTGTTCGATCGCCGCGCACGCCAGCTCACCGGTTCGCCAGTTCCAGAGCCGCGCCATCTTGTCGCGACACGAGGTCAGCAATTGTTCTCCATCAGGGCTGAACTCAGCCGTGAAAACCCAACCCGGATGCCGAAGGGGCGGGCCCGCCCGCTCCCCCGTGCCCGCATCCCACACCTCCGCAGCCTTATCGATCGACGCCGCGGCAAGCCACTTCCCATCACGTGAGAACTCCGCATCCAAGAGTGCGTCGGCATGGCCGATCGTGTAGCGGGCGCGCAGCGTCGCGGTCTCCCAGGCACAAATGGGCCCCAAGCCCAAAGTTACAAAAACACGGCCGTCGGGCGCGAATCGCACGCATCGCTTCGGATTGAGGCCGGGCTGAACGGATCGCCCGTGGATTCGGCACTGACGAACCACGGAACCTTGGCGGTCCACGATGAGAATATCTCCGCCGGCGCAGACCACCACGACAACTGTGCCGTCCGGACTGTATGCAGCATCGACCGGCTCCGTTCGGGTGCGAAGGGGGGCGAATAGTTGCTTCCCGGATCGCCAATCCCAGAAAGTGATACAGCCGGGCTGCTGAGCCCACCGAATCTCTCTCCACCCACGCTGGTCGACGTTCTCGGGAAGCGAACTGGCCAACACCACGAAAGAACCATCCGGCGAGAAATCGCCGCCGTTGATGAGCCCAGGAGCGCTAAGCGAAGGTCCCGCGGGCGATCCGTTGGCGACCGTGTAGACGCGTGTACTCGACTGGCCTCGGTTCAACGACCACCCAGTTGGCATGACGAGTCGGCCGTCGCGGCTCATTACGGCGCGAAAATCGTTCGGCGGCCCCAGATGAATGTGATATTTCTTCGAGGGCTCGGGCATGCGCCAGAGGCGGACGAGTCCGTCAGCCTGCGCTGTGGCAAAGCTTTGGCCGTCCGGCGAAAACGCAACCCGAACAACCTCGTCCTGGTGAGGCACCGCTGCGAGCGGTTTTCCCATACGAAGTGACCATACCCGCGCGCTCCGATCCATGCTGGCAGTCAAGAAGCCGCCGCCGTCGGGGGCCCATGCGGAGTCCAATACCCAGTTCTTGTGGCCATCGAGGCTGCCAATCACTTCTCCGCCTGGGATGCGACGCAGCCTTATGGAGCGGAAACCACATTCGGCCAAGGTCTGACCGTCAGGGCTCACCGCGAACGAACAGATGGTCGAGGAGTCATGCGAGACGAACGGCTCAGCTCGGACTTGCTGTCCCGTGTTCGCATCCCGCCACACGATTATCCCTTCCACTTCAGAATCCGAGCAATGGGCAACCGTAAGCAATTTGCGATCATTGTCGACGAAGGCGGGGCGAAACGCCGCTACGTGTGGAACAGGATCAAATGCGGGGGCATCAACGGGGTGATTCCGTCCTAATTCGTACATCCTCAATGAATCATCGGCGCATGCCACGGCCAAACGGTCGCCAGCCGCGTTGAAGCAGAGCTTGGTGACGCGGTCGGGTTGAGCAAGATTGGAGCTTGCGAACCGCGCTTTCTCACAGTCCCAAACACGCACGTGCCGACCAGCCGACGCAAGGTAGTGCCCGTCAGGACTAAACGCCAGCACACGAACCGGTTCACCAATTGACAGTTCAAAGACAGGTTTTCCGACTCTAGGAATAGGAAAGGGAAGACACTCGACACGCCCATCCGACCTACCGATTGCCAACCAATTCCCCGAGGCGTTCCAGCGGGCCACCGAGATCGGCGCGCCGGCGCTCGGAGGCGAGACGACAGCCGCGGCCTCAAGGTCCAAAATCGCGACTCCAGTTTCTGCGGAGACAACCATTAGGTATTTTCCGCTGGAGTGGTAGAGCAGTTCTTCAATGTGTTGTCCCCGGTACAGTCCGGCTCGCATGGGCACCGGGATTTCGCGGACCCAAGCTTGAAATCGCACGCGATTGGCAAGTTGCCGCTGGGGGTCGTGGCGTGCCATCTCGGCGGCATTGGCGAACCAAAACACGGCCTCGTAAGGGTTGCCTCGCTCGCCGGCTTTCAAGCCGAGCATGGTCTGCATGTCGACGAGGGTGGTTTCTGCCTCCCGCGTTCGCTTCTCGGCGTCTGCGGCGTTCTCATTCGCGCGATTCCTCTCTGCAATCGCTTCGCGTGCTCTGACCGCTTCGCCGGCGGCGAAGTACGCGCAAACGAGTGTGCCGAACAAAAGCGTGATCGCGACGGTCGCCGTGAGCGACGCCACCACCGGCTGCCGCTTGCACCACCGCCAAGAGCGGGCCATTGTCCCCACCGGCCGCGCACGGATGGGCTCACCGCGCAGAAACCGCCGCAATTCCTCGGCCAGCTCGCCGGCCGTGGCGTAACGTCCGTCCGGACTCTTCTCCAGACATTTCAGGCATATCGTTTCCAAGTCGCGTGGGATGCGATCGTTGAGCCGCCGCGGCGGGTGCGGCTCGGCATTCAACACCTGGTACAGCAGCATCCGCATGTTCCCGCGGAAGGGGGGCTCGCCCGCCAGCAACTCGTAGAGGATCACGCCCAGGCTGTACACATCACTCCGGCCGTCCACCCGGTGCCCCTCCCCGCGGGCCTGTTCCGGGCTCATGTACCTGGGCGTGCCAAGGACCTGGCCGTCCAGGGTCACGGTCAACTCCCCCTCCTCGCGCCGCGCCAGTCCGAAGTCCATCAACAGCGCGGTCAGCCGGCCTTGCTCCTCGCGCAACATGATGTTCGACGGCTTCAGGTCGCGGTGGATCACCCCCTGCCGGTGAGAATGGTCCAATGCCTCGGCGACCTGGGCGGTGATCTCGGCCGCTTCGCGGAAAGCAAACCGCCTGCCCGTCAGGGCGTCGGAAAGCGAGACGCCATGCACGTACTCGGCCACGATATAGGGGAACGATTCGCCGTGCCCCACTTCATAGACGGGGACGATCCCCGGGTGGTGCAACTGCGCGACGCTGCGGGCCTCGCGGACGAAGCGGTCTTCGTCCTCGCCGGTGGCGAAGGAACCGCTCCGCGGTATCTTCACCGCCACGATGCGATCCAGCTCTGTATCGCGTGCCCTGTAAACGGTGCCGAAACCGCCCCGCGCAATGGGCTCCAAGCGCTCGAACTTCCCCAGGGGCTGCAGCTTCTCGGGCTGCCAACTGATCGAGCGGTCCCGGCCCAGTCGAAACGTGCTGCCGCAAGACGGACAGATGACGTCGTCCGTGGTCCGGTCGTCGACCACGGCGATCGGATTATGACAATGGGGACAGTTCAAGCGGATGGGGTACCGTTTTCGAGGGAGCGACGGGGCGTCCTGCGCCAGGGTTTTGCCTAGCTTGTCGCCGAGTTGGGGGAATCGCTGCTGAAACTGCTCGGGCGCCAGACCCGTCTCCCCGCGGCGGCGCAGCGCGTACTCGGCCGAGATCAGCTCGACCACCGCGTCCTCGTCGCGGGTCAGTTCCGGATATCGCTCCAGGTATTCTTCCACGCGCGCAGGCTGGCCGGCCTTGAGTCGGCATTCCAGGTCTATGTGGACGAGTTCCACCAGCAGCGAGAGCCGCTCGCCGCCCTCCCCGGAGAGATAGTCGTCTATCGCGGGCCGCTGTCCCTGGCGGTGGGCGTCCTCGAAGCGGGCAATGATCTGCTCTTGTCGCGCGGCCTGCTGACTGAGAATTGACGATTCCGGGTCGTGTGCCTCAGACATCGGACTCCTCCCGCACCAACCCGGTTTCCCGGTGGCTCACGCGGTTTGTGAGCCACCCTCGATCCGCTTGAGCCCCTCGCGAACGTGTGAAAGCACGCGCTGGACGGTCCGTTCGGTTCGCTCTACCTCCCGGCTGATCTCCAGGATGGTATACCCTTGAAGCCGCAGGGCGAGAATTCGCCGGTGCCCCTCGTCGAGGCCGTGCATCAGGCCTTCGAGAGTCTCCGTCAAGATGGCGGCTTCCTGCGGCGTGGGATCGCGTGCGACCGCCTCCCAACGACGGCAGGAATCGTCGTCGCCGACCGCCAGGCTTGTTTCGCGCCGCACATCGCGGCAGTCGGCGCGGGAGGCTGCTATCTCCCTCCCGCACTTGCGGAGGGTGATTCGGACCAGCAGGCTCCATAGGCTGTCCCAGTCCTTCAGTTCGAACTGGTTCTCCGCCTCGCGCACGAAGAAGCTGCGGAACACCGACTGGAGCACATCCTCCGGATCAACCTTTCCGCGGACCCGGGGGCTCAGCCGGCTGCGGGCCAGCGCGACAAGCCGGCCGGCGAAATGCCTGAAAAGTTCGGCCGCTGCGTCCTTATCGCCCTTGTGCAACCGGCTGATTACGTCGTCGAATGACGCCGACTGAGGCATGGGGATACCCCTCTCGGGAACGGTCAGGAACCGCTACCGCCCATTCTAGCCCGGGCGACTTGGCAGCACAAGCGGTACCGCGCGGGCGGGGTGCGCGCGGGAGGATCGTGCCGAATCGAGAAATTTTGGGGAAGTCTCGGCACTTTTCGCGTCGGGTTTCCGAGCCGCGATTGCATTAGCCTTTTAGTAACCGTTCACAGGGAGAGGCGGAAGCGTGTGGCCGTGCCCGAGCGCCCAATGGATAAGGAGCCCCCGAATGAAGCGTCTGGTGGCAATTACCGCAAGTGTCAGCGTAGTCCTGGTTTGTGCGAGTTCGTTTCCCGGCAATCGACTGATGGCCGGGCCCCAGAACCGTGGCGGTGGCATCCCGGTGCCTTCGTGGGCAGGCGACTACCAGTGGGCGGGGTTGCCTGGGACATACCGCTCGTCGCCCTCCCCCGGCCTTCCGCGGGCGGCCGAGCGTTGGCCCCGCCCATCGGTGGCAGGAGTCCCGTTCAACGGGGTCCCCGCGCCGACTTGGCAGTATCTTCCTCCGCCCGGTTCACCGTATTCTCCCGCGTGGGGCTGGGGCACTGTCCCGGACTGGCAGGGACCCCAGGGCCCACAGGCACAGAACCAGGACGATCCGGCTAACGCTGGCGACAAAGTGCGGCGAGGCAGGTTCACCTCGAAGCGGAAGGAACAAACGGCTCCGAATCGCAATAAGCAAAAGGAACAAGACGAACCCCCTGTTCCCAGGCCCGTGTTTTAGGCGCGGGCGAGCCACCCGGCCCATTTGAAAGGAACTGAGCATGGCAGGCAAGACCCACGTTATCCCCCGGCGTCGCCCATTCATCGAGCCGTTGGAGCCCCGAGTGATGCTGAGCGCCGCTCCTATCCACCTCACCACCGGCGTGGCCATGAGGCCGATGCAGCTCGTGCCGGCCCTGACGGCCGCGGTCCAGTCTGCCGCGCCGAAAGTCCAGGCCCAGGCCGCCGACCGCATCTTCAACGTCAACATTCAGCTTGGCGGCGGAGTCCTGAGCCAGGTCGTGAACCTCGTGTCCGAGCTGGACAATCTCCAGAGGAACGTGGATTCGATCCTGGCCGAGATTCCCGGCTGGCACCTCACGGCGGACATCGACAAGGTGCCGAGTTTCTCCGGCTACGTCAGCGGGACGATTGACGAAGCCGCCAACGGGGCACTCAAGTCGGCGTCGCTGCGTCTGACCGTGTCCGCGGATGCCTCGGCGACCATCGAGGGTTACTACGGCATCAGCGTTCTGCACGTCGGGCTGGGGGCGACGGCAGAGTTGACGGCGAGCGTCACCGCCTCAGCTTCTTACAGCACCACCCGGGGCTGGACGTTCGGCGGCTATGCCAGCCTGGGCGGTTCCGTACGAGGCTTCGCCGAGGCCACCGCGGGCCTGTGGATGGGCGAGTTGTACGCCCAGGGAACCGTATCAAGCCCACTTTCCGTCGGCAGCTACGGCGTGGTCTCGGGCAGCGTCGTGCTGGGCGGCTCCGTGGGGGCGGATATCCAGCAGTACAACATTTTCCAGCGGCAGTGGAACACAATCTACGACAGGTCGCTCTCCCTCGGCCAATACTCCCTGGCGCATTACGGTTTCAACGCCGTTTCCCTGTTTCAGAACGCGGTCAACATCGCGGCGCCCGGCAGCGGCGTCGTAGTGTGAGGTTGGGAGCGGACGGGAAGTGGCACCCGAAGGGTGACAGGGCCTGTTTTTCCTGGCTCAGCCGCGGGTGGGCGTGTACCAGCGGAAGGGATAAGGGAAAATGGGAATGAGCGCATGTACTGACGAATCTGAGAGGTCCTGGTAATATTTCTGCCATGCCACGAACCGCGAGAGTCGCGCCGGGAGGGATGCTCTTTCATGTGCTCGACCGGGGCGTCGCGCGGATGCGGATTTTTCGGCATGAGGGGGATTACGTCGCCTTCCACCGAGTGGTGGAATAGACGCTTCGCGTCGCGCCGAGGACCGGACAGGGGGGAGTCTGTATCAACGTGCGCGGACGGTGCGCGGCCCGTTGCCGCCCGATTGGCCGTTGCCCGAGCCGCTCGACCGGATCGGGCAAGTCAAGCCGCCGGAGACGGAAGCCGAGGCGGCAGCAAGCCGGCGATGTCCTCGTGGCGGCAGTCCGTATGGCAACACCGCCTCGAGCGAGCAGGCAGCGGAGCAACTCGGCCTACAAGCGACGCTCCGTCGTCGAGGCCGCCCTCACAAATGCCGTCCATGATCCACCCCGACTGCGCATCTTGCCCAATATATGCGCCTACCCCCCTTTAATCCAAAATTGTTGACAGAAATCCCAATTTGTGACATATTGTGCCTGTCTTCCTTCGTCTTTCTACGATAGACACCCAACCGTGAGGCAGCGCGGACCCCGGACGAGCCGCCGTTCAGGCTCGCTTTTTCTCTGGGGTCGCTGCTCCAGTTGATCCTTCGTTGAGGATCGACTTCTTCGAGTTCCCCGCGATGGAGGTGCTCTGCTCATGTTCCACAACCCACCGACGAAGGCCCGGCGCGTGGCGCTCTTGGCAGCGGTTGCCGTGGCGACGTTGGCGGTAGCCTCGCGCGGCCGCGCCGATCTGTGGATTCAAAGCTACGCCGCCAGCCGAAATGATCGCTTCTATAGCGGCGCGGACAAAGCCTTTATTGGCCAGCCCTACGATTGGTCCGGCGTGGGGCAACAAGGCGGCGTCTATTGGGCAACCATGATCTCACCCGAGTACTTCATCAGCGCCAACCACTATCATCCGGCGTTGGGGGGCACGCTGACTTTTTACGAGGACAACACGTACAACCATCCTCGTACCTACACGGTCGATTCTTCCTGGAGCGCCAACGACGGCGACTTGTTTCTGGGCCGCCTCACGGCCCCGATCCCCGCGGCCGATCACATCACTTACTACCCGGTCTTGGATCTCCCTAATGACGCCGATTATGTCGGCCGCGAGATCCTGGTCAACGGCAAGCCCAACCGGGTCGGCCTCAACGTGATCACCTACGCCGGCACCTACATGACTTACAGCTACGACACCTACGGGAGTCCGGGTTCGCTCGGCGACGAGGAAGCATACATCATCGCCGGCGACTCGGGTGGTCCGTCGTTCACCGACGTCAACGGCATCATGGCCGTATTGGGCACGCACTACTGGAACTATGGCAGCCCGCCCGTGAACGGCTCTGTCTCCGGGGACAGCTTCGTGCCCGATTGCATCGCTTGGCTGGACAGCCAGATGGTCGGCGAGCAGGTGACCGTGGTCACGCCCGAGCCGGGGACCTTGACCCTGCTGGCGGCAGCGGCCGCTTGCGCCGTGGCGGTGCTGGTGCGGCGCGCCTGCGTTTGAAAAGGCACCGCGACAGGGCGCGGTCCCCTTTTGCCCGGCTCAGCCGCGGGTGCGGGCGCCTTCGCAGATGGCCTGGAACTCCCGGTCGGAGCGGATCGGGTCGAAGTCCGGCTCGCGATCCACCAGGCCGCGGTAGCTCGGGTCCAGCGAGAGGGCCTGTTCGAGGTATGTCAGGGCCTGCCGCTTCCCGCCGGCCAGGCTCCAATAGCAGGCCAGGTTATAGCGGATGAGCGGCTCCTCCGGATCGGCGACCAGGGCGGCCTCCAGGGCGTCGATGGCCAGATCGATCCGTCCGGCCCGTTTGTGGCACCAGCCCGTGGCCAGCCAGGCCTGGATGTTCTCCGGATCCGACTGGGTGACGCGGCCCAGCGGTACGAGGGCCTCGCCGTATCGCCCCAGGGCCCGCAACGCCTCGCCCTGCAAGTAGAGCGTCTGCACGTCCGCGGTCTCGGGCTGGCCGACGCGGGCCAATACGTCCAGGGCCTGTTGCGGCAGTCCCAACTCCAGGTAGCCTTCGGCCTGGTGCTGGAGTTTCATGCGGCGGATGCGTTCTTTGGGCCTCGCCACGGCTGTCCCGTTTCGCTTCATGCGGCATTGCGCGGCAACCCGGGCCGCGGGCTGTCGGACCGCTCCACGCGGAGGGGTCCACAATTCACTTCTATTGTATTATAGCCGCTCGGGCGGCCAAGCCCAAATAGCCGGCAGCGAGTTGGGTCGCAAGTAAAACGCTTCCAAGCGATTATCACGCGCGATGTTTTCTTTTTTCCGCACGGATTCGCCGCCGCAATGCCACTATTAAGGTTAGCGGACATGCGAAAATAAACGGAGGGTGCCATCATGCGGCTGACTTTGCGAACGATGCTGGCGTACATGGACGGCCTGCTGGAGCCGGAGGACGCGGAGGACATTCGCAAGAAGATCGAGGCGAGTAAGTTCGCGACCGACATGTTTCATCGGATTCGCGAGGTGATGCGGCGGCTACGGCTTACGGCCCCCAGCCTTTCCGAGCACGGTTCCGGCCTGGACCCCAACACGGTGGCTGATTACCTGGACAACGTGCTGTCGGGCGACCAGGTGCCCGATTTCGAGAAGGTCTGCCTGGAGTCCGACATCCATCTGGCCGAAGTGGCATCATGCCATCAGATCCTGGCTTTGGTCTTGGGCGAGGCGGCGGAAATCGATCCGGCCTCGCGCGAGCGGATGTACCGGATTCCGCAAGTGGCCGGGCAGGCCGAGGAAGAGCGGCAGGCGGCGGCCGCCGCCGCGGCTCTGCTCTCGGGAGACGGTCCCGACCGGTCATCGGCCGCTCTCAAGGGCCGTGCGAAACCGGCCGTCCCGGCGTACCTCCGCGAGCCGCGGAGGCGCAGGCTGCTGCCGATTGCCGCCGTGTTGGTGTTGTTTGGCGGGATGGTGGGGATCTTGTTTGTTGCCCTGTTCCAGAGGGAGACGCCCTTGGGCAGGCTGCTGGATCGGCTGCGTGGGCAACGCGAGGTGGCCACCGCCCCGGGGGAGCCCGAGGAGCCCCCGGCGACCGAAGCTGCTCCCGTCGATTCCAACGCCAAGCCACAGCCCTCGCCGGCCGACGGCGGGGCGGCTGCCAAGCCGGTCGAACAGCCCGAATCCAAACTGCCGGAGGTGGAGAAAACGAAGCCGGGCAAGGAGCCTTCCGCCGTCAAGCCGGACCACGGGGGCGGGCCGCTCGAAAAGACCGTTCCCGCCCCGCAAGGCAAGCCCGAGGCGCCGCCCAAGCCAGCGGCCGGTTCGGAAAAGCCCGCCGGCCCCGAGAAACCGGTCGGCCCGCCACCCGCCCCCGTCGAAGCCGCGGCCGACGTGGTGCGGATCGGCCGTGTCTTTCCCGACGCACTCGAAGTCCTGCTGCGCTACAACGCGGACACATCGACCTGGACCCGCGCCGCACCGGAGGAATTCTTGCAAAGCGGCCAGCCGCTCTTGGCCCTGCCGACGTATCGTCCGCGCGTGGTGATTCTCAACGTGGGGGTCACGGCCGAATTGCTCAGCGGCACGCAGATCGAGCTGCTCCCGCCCGATGCCGAGGGGCGGCCGGGCATTGACGTGGTTTTCGGCCGGGTTGTGGTCAAGCCGCTGGCCCAGGCCCCGACCCGCTTGCGGCTGACCGGCGGCGGCCGGTCGGGGCTCTTGACGCTCACCAGCGTCGAGTCGATTTGTGCGCTGGAGGTCTTGCGGGTCCAGCCGCCGGGCGTGGATCCGCAGACGCATCCCTCCGGCGCGGTGGCCGCACTCTACGTGGCCCAGGGCGGGGCCGCGTGGCAGGACGACGCGACGCAGCGGACCGTGCGGCTGCCGGCCCCCGCCCAGTGGGCCTTCGATACGCCGGCCGGGCCCCCTGACGCCACCCCCAAAGTACCGCCCAAATGGATCGTCACCGACAGCGGCAACCCGTTGGAGCGGCGGGCCTCGGCCACGGTCGCCCAGGCGTTCGCCATGGATCGCCCCGCAAGCCTCGTGCTCATGGAACTGGCCGAGCATCGGCAGATCGAGGTCCGCTGGCTGGCCACCCGCTGCCTGGCCTACCTCGGGCAATTCGAGCCGATGGTCGCCGCGCTGGACGACAAGAACTTGCGGTGGCAGTGGCCCGAGTACGTCGATCAACTCCGGCAGGCCGTGGTCCGCGGGCCGGCCTCGGCCACCGCCGTGCGGCAAGCCATAGAAAAGCGGTTCGGCGCCGCCGGCCGCGACTTGTACCGGATGCTGTGGGGCTATACCGATCGACAACTGGCCGCAGGCCAGGACACTCGATTGATCAACAACCTCGATCACGAACTCCTGGCCGTGCGGGTGCTGGCCTTCTGGAACCTGAAGGACATTACCGGCACGGGGTTCTTCTATCGCCCCGAGGATCCGCCCGCAAAACGTCAGCAGGCCATGCAGCGGTGGAAGCAACTCCAAGAGGCCGGGGGCATTCGGGTCAAGACAGCGGAAGAGAAGTCGCGGGTCGCGGCTGACACGCCCATCGTTGGCGCGGAGAAGCCGGTCGCGGGGGAGAAACCGGCGGTGGAGGAGAAACCGGCGGTGGAGGAGAAACCGGCCGCCGGCGAGCCGGCGGATCTGAACCTGGTGCCCCCGCCACCGGTCCCGCATCCCCCTCTCCCCTCGCGGGTCGTCGTGCCGGAACCCGCGGTCGAGCCGGCGGCCGAGGCGGCTCCCGCGGGGCCGGCGGGTGCTGATCGCCCCAAGCCGGCGCCAGCGGAGCGGCCGGAATCGCCCCCTGCGGTACCCCAGCAGCCAGCCAAGTAACTTTGGGGGGTATGGCGTCACTTCATTGGCCGGCCTAAGCGGCCCCCCTTTCGCCCGGCGAGATGCGAGCTACACTGGGATGGCCTGGGGGTGCGGCAAGGTTTCCTGGTGGATCGTGTGACTGCCGGAGAATCTTGCGGCGTGCAGGGGCGATCACTTTCCCCCTCCCGCGACTTTAGGTAGAATACAGGGTTTGATTGTCGCGGACCACAAGGAGTGTGGTTGGAAAGAAGGAGTCCACTCGGTGCAGATCAGCATTTCGACCCGGCATGGTCATCTCAGCGAAGAGACGCAGGCCAAGATCAAGGAGAAACTGGAGAAATTGACCCGTTTTTCCGATCGCCTGGGTGCCATCGAAGTCACGGTCGACCTGGAGCACCGCGACGCCCCCGACGTGGACTTGCGGGTTTCGGCAGTCCACAAGCACGATTTCGTGGCGGAGTGCCGGTCGCTGGAATTGCTGGCGGGGATCGACGACGTGGTCGAGAAAATGGAGCAGCAGCTTCGCAAGCACAAGCAGAAGGTACAGGACCGGCACCGGGGTCCTGGGCACCGCGTGCAGGAGGTTCCGGAACGCCCCGAGCCGCCTGCTCCCTAAGGACTGGTGAGAGAAGCAGGGAGATGCCGCGCATGAAGTTTGCCGATTTCATTTGCCGTGACGCCATCCGGGCGCACCTGCAGGCCGTCGATAAGGAAGGGGCCATCCGCGAAATGGTCACCGCGCTGGCGGATGCCAAGCGGGTCGATGCCGGCGAGTTCGAGAGCGTCGTCAAGGCCATCCTGAAGCGCGAGGAGTTGGGCAGCACCGGGATCGGGCGGGGCGTTGCCGTGCCGCATACCAAGCACGCCAGCGTCGACCGCCTGATCGGCACCGTGGCCGTCAGTCCCACCGGCGTCGATTTCGCCAGCCTCGACGGGGAGAGCGTGCACCTGTTCTTCCTGCTGATTTCCCCGCCGGACCGGCCGGGCGACCATCTACGGGCCCTGGAGAACATCTCGCGGCAACTCCGCGACGACACGTTCTGCAAGTTCCTGAAGCAGGCGAAGACTCCCGAGGAGGTCGGGCAGCTCTTGGAGGAGGCCGATAACCACCAGTTCGGCCCCTGAGCGGCAAGTCCGGCGGCCAACCGCCGCCGCAGCAGGGGTTGCCCGCCGCGTGCGGGCGCGGATTGAAACGTGCCGCAATGTCTGATCATGTCCGAGTCTGCCGTCAGCCGAACCGTAATCGTGGCGAATCGCGCGGGGCTGCATGCCCGCACCGCGGTGATCCTCGCGAAGGCCGCGCAGCGTTTCGACGCCCGCGTGCTGGTGGCCAAGGGCCTGCACCAGGTGGACGCCAAGGACGTGCTGCAGTTGATGCAGTTGGTGGCCGAGCAGGGCGATGCGCTGCGGCTGGAGGCCTGCGGCCCTGAAGCCCGGCAGGCACTGGACGAATTGGAAGATCTGTTTTTGAGGAAGTTCGACGAAGACTAGGGGACGAGGTCCGTTGTCCGTCGTCGGTTGTAAACCACGGACAACGGACAACTGACAACGGACCGCTGTTGGTGTTCTTGCGGTCATTCGCCGAGGGCCGGGGGCTGTTGGGTTGCAGAAGCTGCAAGGAACCGCCGTCTCGCCGGGCATCGCCATCGGCGAAGCGCTGGTGATGGACAACGAGGGATTTCGCATCCCGCGGCGCTTCGTGTCGCGCGACGCGGTCGACGACGAGTTGGAGCGGCTGGACAAGTCGATCCAGGCGGCGGCGGCGGAGATCGCCAGCCACCGCGACGCGGTGGCCCAGGAATTGGGGGAGCAGTTGGCGGCGATTTTCGACGCCCACCTGCTGATGCTGCAGGACGCGCGGCTCCGGAGCGAGCTGGAGGAGATGATCCGCCAGCGGCATTATTCGCCCGAGTACGCCGTCAGCCGCACGCTCCGCCGCTATGCCCAGGTATTCCAGCGCCTGGAGGGCTCACATCTGGCCGAGCGGGCGGTGGACATCTTCGACATCGAGAAGCGGCTGCTGCGGCACCTTTTGGGCCGGCGGCGCGAGGGGATTGCCCACCTCACCAGCCCGGTGTTGGTGCTGGCCCGCAACCTCACGCCCAGCGAGACGGCCAACCTCGACCGCCGCTTCGTGCGCGGCTTCGTGACCGAGATGGGGGGGCCGGGCAGCCACACGGCGATCGTGGCCGAGGCCCTGGAGATCCCGGCGGTGGTCGGCACGGGGCCGTTTCTGGCCGACGTTTCCGGCGGCGAGCTGGTGGTGGTGGACGGCGACCAGGGGCTGGTGATCCTGCAGCCCGACGAAGAGACCCTGGCCCGCTACCGCCACGAAGTCGAGCAGAACCGCACGACGGCCGCCCGGCTGCAGTCGCTGCGGGACCTGCCCGCCGTCACCGCCGACGACGTGCGCGTGCTGCTGTTGGGCAACATCGAGTTCCCCTACGAAGTCGAGCACTGCGTGGACCGGGGCGCGGACGGCATCGGGTTGTACCGCACCGAGTTCCTCTACCTCGGCAGCGAGACCGAGCCCACCGAGGAGATCCACTTCCGCGCCTATTCGCAGGTGGTCGAGGCGATGGCGGGCAAGCCGGTCACGATCCGCACCTTCGACCTGGGGGCCGACAAGCTGCCGCACCTGCCCCCGCCCGAAGACGAGCGCAACCCTTGCCTCGGCCTGCGGAGCATCCGCCTGGCGCTGCGGCACCTGCCGCTGTTTCGCACGCAGTTGCGGGCGATTTTGCGCGCCAGCGCGCTGGGCAACCTGCAGGTCATGTTCCCGCTGATCTCCACGCTGCTGGAGCTTCGCCAGGCCAAGATGGTGCTGGCCGACGTGATGGAGGACCTGCAGGAGCACGGCATCCCGTTCAACCGCGCGCTGCCCATCGGCATGATGGTCGAGGTGCCGGCCGCGGTGCTCATGATCGACCGCTTCGTCGAGGAGGTGGACTTCCTCAGCATCGGCACGAACGACCTGATCCAGTACACGCTGGCGGTGGACCGCAGCAATCGCGACGTGGTGAACCTGTACAACCCGGCCGACCCGGCCGTCCTGCGGCTGATCACGATGGCGGTCGAGTCCGCCGACCGCAAGGGGCTGCCGATCAGCATGTGCGGGCAGATGTGCAGCAACCCGGCCTACACGATGCTGCTGATCGGGCTGGGGCTGCGGCAGTTCAGCGTTGTCCCCGCCTCGCTCCCCGAGATCAAGCACGTCCTCCGCCACATCAGCGTGGCGGACTGCCGTGCGGTGGTCCAGCGCCTGTCGTCGATGGAGAACGCCCGCGACATCGGCAATTTCCTCCGCGAGGAGGTCAAGCGGCGTGTCCCCGGCCTGGGAGGCGAATGAACTTGGAACCCATGCTTCGACCGCGCGTGCGCATGCGATTTGCCAAGCTTTCGGCGTTCCGCTGGATCGGACACCGGGACCTGATGCGGGGCCTGGAGCGGCTGTTTCGCCGCGGCGGGTTGCCGCTGGCCATGAGCCAGGGCTTCCACCCGAAGCCGCGGATGACGTTCCCGCTGGCCTTGGCGGTCGGCATCGAGGGCCGCGAGGAGGTCATGGAGGTGGAATTGACGGAGCCCGTCGAGGCCGGCGCGGTGTTGGCCGGCTTGCGGCCGCTGGCCCCGCCGGGGCTGGAGTTGCTGCGGGCGGAGCTGCTTCCGCCGGGGACCCGCAAGGCCCGCGTCACCGCCGCCGAGTACCGCTTGGCGCTGGGTGCGTTGCGGCCGGCCGCGCTGGAGGAGTCCGTAGGCCGGTTGTTGGCCGCGGGCGCCTGGCCGCTGCAGCGCCCGCGCCGGAGCACCCCGATCGACCTCCGCGCGTCGCTCTTGGCGCTGGAGCTGGCCGGCGACGTGCTGGCGATGCGGCTGCGGCTGGCGGGGGGCGGCTCGGCCGGTCCCCGCGACGTCCTGGCCGCGCTGGGCCTCGGGGACCTCGAGCGCCAAGGCGCCCGCCTGGTCCGCACCGCCCTGGAGCTCGCCCCATGACTCGCATGCCCCACGGGCGGTCTTGCCCAAGTAAGAAAGCCATTCGATGAAACAAGAGATGCTGATCAATGTGGCGCAACCGGAGGAATGCCGGATTGCGATTGTCGAGGACGGCGTCTTGGAGGAGCTCTACGTCGAGCGGACCGGCCAGGACAACTACGTCGGCAACGTCTATAAGGGGGTCGTCGTCAACCTGGAGCCGAGCATCCAGGCGGCGTTCGTGGACTTCGGCGTCGGCCGCAACGGCTTCTTGCACGTCAGCGACCTGGAGCCGCAGTACTTTCGCCAAGGGGGCTACGATCCGCAGCAGGCGTTCGGGCCGCCGGGCGCGGGGCCCCCGCACCGCGCGGCCGGTGCGCCCGCCGCCGACGACCCCGGCGACCCCGACGACCCCGGCGACCCCGGCGACCCGGCCGACGACGAGCGGCCGGAGAAAGCCGGCCAACGGGGACCGGCCCGCGACCCGGGCACCACGCGAAGCGGGGTCGGGCATGGTGCCCGCCGGCGCCCCGGTGCCCGGCCGCGCTTCAAGCCCCCCATCCAGGAGATTCTCCGCCGCGGCGACGAAGTGCTGGTGCAGGTCATCAAGGAAGGCATCGGCACCAAGGGCCCGACGCTCTCCACCTACATCAGCATTCCCGGCCGCTACCTGGTGCTGATGCCGGCGCTGGGGCGGATCGGCGTGTCGCGGAAGATCGAGGACGAGGAAGCCCGCCGCCGGCTCCGCGACATCATGCTCGAGCTGAACCCGCCCAAGGGCCTGGGGTTCATTGTCCGCACGGCCGGCGTCGACCGGCTGAAGCGCGAGCTGTCGCGCGACCTGGCATACCTGCTGCGGCTGTGGAAAGTCGTGGCGCGGCGGATCAAGAACCTCCCCTCCCCCGTGGACATCTACCAGGAAAGCGACATGATCATCCGCACGATCCGCGACATCTTCACCGCGGACGTGGACACGATCTACATCGACGAGCCGTCGGCGTACGAGCGGGCCCGCGAGTTCCTGCAGTTGGTCATGCCCCGCTACGTCAACCGCCTGCAGCTCTACGAGGGCAAGGAACCGCTCTTCTACAAGTACCACATCGACGAGGAGATCGCGCGGATCCACCAGCGGACCGTGCCGCTGAAGGCCGGCGGCTCGATCGTCATCGACCAGACCGAGGCCCTGGTGGCCATCGACGTCAACAGCGGCAGCTTTCGGGCCGAGGACAACGCCGAGGAGACCGCCTACCAGATGAACCTGCTGGCGGCCCGCGAGATCGCCCGGCAAATCCGCCTCCGCGACCTGGGCGGCGTGCTGGTGAACGATTTCATCGACATGCACAAGGAGCGGCACCGCCGGGCGGTGGAGCGGGCGCTGCGCGACGCCGTGAAGCGCGACCGCGCCCGCACCAAGATCCTCCGCACGAGCCCGTTCGGCCTGGTCGAGATGACGCGGCAGCGGGTCCGCCCGAGCCTCAAGCGGAGCGCCTACAAGGACTGCCCCTCCTGCCGCGGCTCCGGCGTGGTCAAGAGCCCCGAGAGCATGGCCATCGACGTGGTGCGGCTGCTGATCGTCGCCGCCCAGCGGCCGCAGATCACGAAGGTCACCGTCACCGTCGATGCCGAGGTGGCCAACTACCTGAACAACCGCAAGCGGTCCGAGCTGGCACGCCTGGAGGACGAAGGCGAGATGCTGGTGCAGATCGTGGCCGGCGAGGACGTCGGGCCCGAGCACCTGGTGATCCAGTGTTCCGACGCCGATGGCCGCGACGTGCGCTTCCCCTGAGGAAGAGATCGTGTGCAGGATTGCGGCATCATGAACCTGCCCTTGAAGCTGGCCCTGCGTGCGGGGTATTTCATGCCCCGGCCGCTGCCGCAGCTTCTTGCCGGACGAGAGCCGGCAGTGTTGCTTTACCATGGCACGCCGCGCAGCAGCATCCGCGCAGGCAAGTACGGCTTCGACGGCGAGGACCTCGAGCGGCAGATCGTCCACCTTCAGCGGCACTTCGAGTTTATCGGCCCGCAGGCGCTGACCCGGCCGCGGTCGGTCTGGGCGCGAAAGGCCGTCCTGTTGACGTTCGACGACGGCTTGCGCAGCAACGCTGCTGTGGCGGCCCCGATCCTGCGGAAACACCGCGTGCCCGCCATTTTCTTCGTGAGTTGCCGCCACGTGGGCACGGATCGCGTGCTCTGGTTCTCCTACTTGATCGCCTTGGAGCACGGATTTCGACACGCCGGTTTCACGTTTCGCGGCCAATATCAGGACATGTCGGCGGGGCGCCGCAAGGAAACCGTGGGCCGCTTGAGCGAGGCTCTCCTGGGATTGACGCCTCATCCGGCCGCGATGTACGCGGCCATCGAGAATGAGCTGCCGCCGCTGGAGTCCTTTCTGCCGCGCGAGGAGATCGAGGACCGCTACGCCGGCCTGACCGAAGAGCAGGTGGCGGGGCTGGCCGGCGAGGAGCTGTTCTCCGTGGGCTGCCACACCGTGGACCACCCCTTCCTGACGAGGTGCGCTCCGCCGGAAGCGATCCGCCAAATCGTGGAAAACAAGCGGCACCTCGAACGAATCTGCGGCAAGGCGGTCACCGACATTTCCTATCCCGCCGGAGACTACGACGAAAGCATTTTGACGGCCTGCCGTAACCTGGGGATGCGCAGCGGCTACGCGGTCGATCCGCGCGTGAACAGCGACCCTCGTCTCGAAGTGCCGCGCGCCGGCATCTACCAGCCCTATCCGGAGGTTGCCGCCTTCAAGGCGATGTGGGCCCGCAGGAGGGCGAATCGTGGTTGAGCACTCGCGTCCGCGAGTCGTGGCCTACACCTCCGCAGGCGCGCTTTGCGGCGAGCTGTTCCTGTACGCGTACGCTCACCTGCTGGCAAGCGATGCCGAGGTGTGCGTGGTGGCTGTCCGCCCGCCGCGGCTCCCCCTGAAAGCGAGGCTCGCGCGCGCGCTCAGGAAGTGCGCCCGCTTGGGCCTGCTGCCGTCGCTGGAAATCTTGACCTCCCTCCCTTTCCAGCGAACGATATCGAGGCGGCACCAGAGGTTGGTTTCGGAGGCGATCCGCGCGCTACCCCGGCCGGATGTGCGGCTGGACGCCGCCGCGGTGCGATACGTGCCCCACACGAACGGACCGCGGGCCGTGGAGACTCTGCGGAGCCTCGAACCGGCGATCGTCGTGCAACTGGGGGCCGGCATCTTGCGCCGGCAGATTTTTACCATTCCCAGTCTCGGCGCCCTGAACATGCACCACGGCATCGCCCCGGCGATCCGCGGCATGAATTCGATCTACTGGGCCCTCTGGGAACGCCGCCCGGACTGGATCGGGACCACGGTGCACCTGATCGACGAGGGCCTCGACACGGGTCGCCCCTTGGCCTACTTCCGCGTGCAACCTGTGGCGCCAGGCGAAGGGTTCCCTTCGCTCTACGTTCGGGCGACGGAAGGGGGAGTCCGCAATCTGGTCAGCGTGGTCCAACGCCTTCTCCGCGGAGAAGCGACCGGCGCCGAGCCGCCGCCGGGACAGGGGGTGTACCGATCGACTTTCTCCGGATGGAAGATGCTGCTGCTGGAGCGCCGCCTGGCGAAAGCAACCAAGGGCCAGGTGACCCCCGGCGGTTGCCCGCCCGGAGCCGCCGAAGACCGGCCCGTCCGCGGTTGACGCGGTGTATGGGCCCTTTCTCGCGCCGATCCGGAAGTGCGCCGAGGCCGACGACGACGTGGACCAGGTCGCGCCGAAAAGTCACGTCGCGTCGAGCCAGAAGCGGAACA
>Ga0181527_1002147_pt1 | contig 19043 bp, 18 predicted proteins | sample PEATcosm2014_Bin_30_FD_119762 | JGI IMG/M metagenome (GOLD analysis project Ga0181527, IMG submission 119762) | Peatland microbial communities from MTU Mesocosm Facility, Houghton, MI, USA - PEATcosm2014_Bin06_60_metaG | ecosystem: Environmental > Terrestrial > Soil > Wetlands > Peat | place...
GGGGGTGCCCTCCTCAATGGCGTTCAGAGATGCTTCAGCAACATCATTCTGAAGCCGCCGTTGCAGGAGGGCAACCCTGCCGTTCACCCATCACCTCAAAAACCTGTTTTGGACACAAGTGACGGTCTTTCGCCCGCTACGCGGGCTAGGATTCTGAGCGGGTAACGGAGGGCGACGGTAGCAGCTTGTTCCATCCAGATTGACCACATGCCGTTGCCGTTGGGGTATCGAGCATGAGAGAATCCCACGGTCATGACGGCGCTGACCGTGGCCCCGCTAAATTGTTGGGAGGGAAGTAGTCTACGACCCGCCGTCAGAGCAAGGAGCGTGGCTTCAACAAAGATGACCCGTAAGTGCGTGTGGCCAATACGAATTGATTCGGGAAAATCGGGGAGGACAAGCGATGAGCGAGAAACTGAACCGCAGAGATTTTCTGAGAACGGGGAGTGTGATGGCAACGGGGAGCTTGCTGACCGAAGACCTGGCGAGCGCATTCGCAGCGCCTGAGGCCCGCCCCGCACGCGCGATTTCGGCCAACGACCAGATTCAACTGGCCCTCATCGGCGCCGGCAACCGTGGCCAGGGGATCGCTCCCATTGCGCTCCAGGTGCCGGGAGTGAAGCTGGTGGCGGCCGCGGATTGCTACGACGGCAGGCTGGTCCACTGCCGCGAAGTCTGGGGCGACAGTCTATTTACGACGCGAGATTACCGGGAGATCCTGGCGCGTTCGGATGTGGACGCAGTGTTGATCGCCACCGCGAACCACTGGCACATGCAGGCCGCGGTCGACGCCATGAAGGCGGGCAAGGATGTTTATCTCGAAAAGCCCATGATCCATCTTTACAGCGACGGGCCGGAAATCATCGAGACGGCTCGCCAGACGCAACGCATCCTTCAAGTGGGCAGCCAGCGCGTCAGCTCGATGATTTACAAAAAGGCGAAGCAGTTAATCGCAGCAGGGGCAATTGGCCAGATTAGCGTGATTAATGCCTGGTGGGACCGCAATCCCAGCTACCCCGTAATGGCCTTCGACTCCACCATACCTCCCGATGCCTCGCCGGAGACCATCGATTGGGTGCGTTTCCTCGGTTCGGCTCCCAAAGTGCCCTTCAATGCGGAACACTTCTTTCAGTGGCAGAAGTGGAAGGCTTACGGCAATGGCGTGGCGGGGGACCTTTTTGTTCACCTCTTCAGCGGCACGCATTTCATCACCAGTTCACACGGCCCCACCCGGGCGGTGGCGATGGGCGGTCTGCGTTATTGGAAAGATGGCCGCGACCAACCGGACGTTTTGCTCGGACTGTTTGATTATCCGGAAGGGTTCAATCTCCATTTGCGCGTGAATTTTGTGCATGGGGCGGCGGAGAACGAAGGGTTTGTATTCACCGGTTCAGAGGGAATCCTGGAGATTTCCGGGGGCGGTGTGGTGGTTAGACGTTTGCCTCGTCCCCCGGCCCCTGACTACGGCATTAGTTCCTTCGCCAATGCCACGCAGGAGAAGTTTCTTGCCGAGTTCCAAAAGAAGTACCCACCGGTTCATCCCTCCGGCGAGCCGGCAGAGGTGGAAGAAAGATACGCCGCCCCATCCGGCTATAGTGACGTCTACGATCATTTCCATAACTTTTTTGAAGCTGTCCGCTCGCGGCGGCCGGTGGTGGAGGATCCGGTGTTCGGGTTCCGCGCCGCCGGCGCTGCCTTGCTTGCCAATGTGAGTTACGAGCAGGGAAAGATCATTCCATGGGACCCGGAGGCGATGAAGATGCGCTGAGAATCCGTTATGCTTTGGCTAAGACAAGGTAGCGGTTTGCGCCATCCCGATTGACGACGTGCTGTCGCTGTCGAGGCAAAAAGTCCACGGCCAGAACTGGTCTCTGCGGCGACACCGCGCTACCCGCTTTCGCCAAAGCTCGCGGGCCAAGCCCGCGCCCCATGGAGGACAGAGAGGATTTGAATTTGATCCTGGGTATGGCGATAGACAACGATATAGGGGGTATGGGCGATACTGAGTTCACGAGTCGCGGGGACCCGGCCAAGGTGTCCGGCGGACGGATAGCGGCTCAACATTTCTACTGCTCGGAAGACGCGTGCCACGAGCCGTGAGGCGGCTTGCGGATTGTCCTGCCGGACGCACTCGTAAGCCGCCTCGAGGTCCTGTTCGGCCAGCGGCATCCAGCGAATCTTCAATGTTCGGGCCTCATCGGAGGCGGCGCCGCCACTTGGCGCGCACTTCCTCGTGATCTGCACCCTTCCCCGCGTCGGCCTGCCGCAGGCCTTCCTTGATATGCTCAATCTGCCAGCGCTGCACTTCCAGGTAAGCGTCCACAGCCTCGTTGAGCAGGAAGGTGCGATCGCGAGTTTGAGCCTCAGCGAGTTTGTCGAGGGCGGCAACCTTTTCCGGCTCAAGCCGGAAGGAGACGGTCTTCTTGTTAGCGGCTCCGTTTTGCATGATCAAATAATACAGCGTATTATGCCATAATTCAAGCGCCAAGAGCGGGAGTTACTGTGACGCAGCAGCCCGAGTGGCGGGCGAAAGACCGTAGCGCACGGCGCAAGCAAATCCCGCCGTTAGGGGCGAAAGAAATCACCACCAAAGGCAACATGCATGAAAGACCATAAGCAGCGTTATAATGCGAAAGTAACAGCAATGCGGCGTTTAGGCTCCTCGTCCACGGCGGGCGTCTCGCCCGATGATTCAACCCAGACGAGGTAGCGGCGGAAGGGAAACACCATGACCAAAATCGATGAGCTCAAGGCCGATATCGAGAAACTTCCCAGCGAGGAGTTCGCCGAGCTTTTCCCGTCGGAAAAGGAATGGGAGAACTGGGATAAGGAGATCGAGGCCGACGCTCAGGCTGGAAGGCTCGATTTCCTGGTGCGTGAGGCCCACGAGGAGAAGTCCAAGGGGACGCTCAAGGAAATGTGAATGCATCGCACCACCGCTCGCTTCTGGACCTTGCTTGCGCGCCTGCCGGGAGCTTCGGAAGTTGAATGGATCGAAGTAAGGCAACTTCACAATCAAGCGGAATTGTTGGCGGCGCAAGAAAAGTATGCTTTGGGTGCTGGAGAACTCAGCACAACTCTCCTGGGGAAAGAAATCCAGGCGAATTCCCTGCTGCTCGATGATTACAATGCTCGCAAACTGGCGGTCTGCTGCTCTTCGCGCCCCGCAATACTAAAGGTGGTTAGGTTTCATCATGCGCGAGGAGCTTCATAGGACTACAACCATGCAAAAATATCATCCGAAACATTTTTTGAGACGCGATTTGGGGCAATACTTTCGCTGCGCGCGGCCGGAACAGACGGGGAAATTCGCGCTAGCACTTCTGGTGGCGCTGGCTTGGTTGGCGGCCGCACCCGTCCGGGCTGCGGAGGCATTCCAGCCGCGGGCCGTGCCGCTCGTGACCACCGACCCTTACTTCAGCATCTGGTCTTTCGCCGACCACCTCACCGACGACTTCACCCGCCACTGGACCGGCACGCCGCAGTCCCTTGAAAGCATGGTCAGGATTGACGGCGTTTCTTACCGGCTCATGGGGAAGACCCCGGGCGAAGAGGCTTTACCACAAGTGGGGCTGGCCGTATTCCCCACGCGCACAGTGTACGATTTCGAAGGCGCGGGAGTTCATATCACGCTGTCGTTCCTCACCCCTCTCCTGCCCAAGGATTTGGACGTGCTCTCCCGCCCGGTCGCCTATCTCATTTGGGAAGTCCGCGCCGTGGACGGCCGCACGCACGCGGTTTCCATCTATTACGCCAACTCCGCCCAGCTCGTGGTGAACACGGAGGACCAGGCGGTGGTATGGTCGCGCGAAAAGATCGGTGACCTCAATGTGCTGCGCATGGGAACGGAGGCGCAGCCGGTTCTGGCCAAGTCCGGAGATAATCTCCGCATCGATTGGGGCTACCTCTATGTTGCCGCGCCGATGAGCGCAGTGGCCGCAAGCGCCATTGCGAGTTCATCCTCTCAGCACCAGGCGTTTATCGAGCACGGTGGATTGCCCAGCGAGGACGACGCCAGCACGCCCCTCCCCGCCAACAATCGCCGCACGCCGCTGATGGCTTTTGTTTTCGATATGGGCCAAGTGGGCGCGGAGCCCGTGGCCCGGCATCTCATCCTGGCTTACGATGACCAGTACTCCATTGAATATTTTCAACAGCGCCTGCGCCCGTATTGGCGGCGCAACGGCGCTCAGGCTGCCGATCTCCTCACCTCCGCCGAGCGCGATTTCAACTCGTTGCGGGCGCAGAGCGAGCAGTTCGATCACCAACTCATGGCGGATCTCACCCGAGTGGGCGGGGCAAAGTACGCGCGTCTTGCGGCGCTCGCTTACCGGCAAAGTCTGGCCGCGCACAAGCTGGTAGAGGCGCCGGACGGCCAAACGCCTTACTATTTTCCCAAGGAAAACTTCAGTTGTGGTTGTATCTCCACCGTGGACGTCATCTATCCGGCAGCGCCGGTGCTGCTGCTCGTGAATCCGCGCTTGGTGGAAGCCTCGCTCGCGCCGGTGATGGACTACGTCAAGGCAGGCAAGTGGCCATTTCCCTACGCGCCGCACGACCTCGGCGTTTATCCCCTTGCCAATGGTCGCGACCCTGCCAGAATCGAAACCATGCCCGTGGAGGAATCCGGCAACATGCTCATCCTGTTCGCCGCCATCGCCAAGGCTGAGGGCAACGCGGCGTTCGCCGAAAAGTACGCGCCGATTCTCCAGCAATGGGCCGATTACCTCGGGGAAAAAGGCCTTGATCCCGAAAACCAGCTTTGCACCGATGACTTCGCGGGACACTTGGCGCACAACACCAATCTCTCCGTCAAAGCCATCCTCGGCTTGGGCTCCTACGCGCAGATCCTCGAAATGCAGGGGAAGAAAGAAGCCGCCAGCCTTTACCGGACCAAAGCGCAAGAATTCGCCAAGCGCTGGGTGGAAATGGCAAGCGATGGCGACCATTATCGGCTGGCCTTTGATAAGCCCGGCACCTGGAGCCAGAAGTACAATCTGGTGTGGGACAGGATTCTGGGCCTGAATCTCTTCCCGGCGGACGTCGCTCAAAAGGAAATCGCCTTTTACGAAAGTCAGCTCAACCGCTTTGGCCTGCCCCTCGACAATCGCAAGACCTATACCAAGGTCGATTGGGAGCTTTGGACCGCCACCCTGGCAGAGTCGTCGGCAGACTGGGAAAAACTTATCGCGCCGATCTACGATTGGGTGAACCAATCGCCAACAAGAGTTCCCCTCACCGACTGGTACTGGACTCGCGACGGCACGCAGGTGGGATTCCAAGCGCGCTCCGTGGTGGGCGGAATCTTCACCAAGATGCTTTCGGACCCGGCCACGTGGAAAGCCTGGACAGACCGGACCGGCCATTGAGAGTCTTCACTCCTAGTTGACAAATTGTCGTTCCTCGTTCTATACTCAATTTCGCTATCGAAACAGGGCATCGAAAACCAATATGGATGATAAGAGTCTCTACTCGGGACTGATCCGCCTGCACATTCTCCATCACGCCGCGGAAGAGCCTCTTTACGGAACTTGGATCGCCGAGGAGCTGGCGCGCCATGGGTACAAATTGAGTGCCGGAACCCTTTATCCCATTTTGCACGGTCTGGAGAGCAAGGGCTATCTTCGCTCTCACTCGGAGCGCAACGGAAAATCGGCGCGGCGCATGTACAGGATTACGCCGTTGGGCCGTAAGGCGCTGCGCGCTGCGCGCCGTCGCGTGCAAGAACTCTTCGGGGAAATGTTTGGCATGGAGCATCACGCCTGACGGCTGCGGCCCAGGAGGACGGCCCGACTTCGCTTCTGGAGACTCCGGATGGAAATAACTCTGCGCGCTCTCATCACGCTGATCCATGGAATGCTCTTTGGCGCCTTCTTCCTGATGGCGATCTACGGACTTGTCGTGGAGCTCTTCCGATCAGCCTATGTAGGGCAGCCTTCAAATCTATCCAGCAAGGTTTATTCTCTCGAACGTTTTTATCTCATCTGCACGGTGGGGCTCGGCTGGGCCGCAGTCCTGACGGGAGCTTACATTATCTATCCGTGGTATCGCGCCGTTCCGCCTGCGGGCGTTACCGACCTGGCCCTTTATCCACGATTTCTTTTGAAATCGAGCGCCACCACAGCGGCATGGCACGACCTGGGAATGGAGTGGAAAGAACATATAGCCTGGATCGCTCCCATCGCCATGACCATGGTGGCCTATATCTTGACGAAGGGCCGGCTGTCGCTGAGAACCCACCCGCAAGTCCGCACCGCCGTTCTGGTCTTTGCCCTGGTGGCTTTGGGAGCGGCGGGAGTCGCGGGATTTTTTGGAGCCATGCTGAACAAGTACGCACCAATAAACGGCGGTACCACAATTCATTTGAAGGGAAAAAGCCAATGAATCCTCCGCAGCCACAAAGCGAAGAGCGAACCGCAACACAGGGCGGAGAGCCTCTTGCCAACGGACCTGCGGGAGCAGCCATCCTGTCGGCGGGGGTGGGCTGCTCGGTTCTGGGCATCCTTGCTGTGGCCGGAGACGCCTCCAAGGCAGTGGCCAAATTACTGACCTTCTATCTGCCCACAGGACCGCTCTCCGGCGTCAGTTCCCTGGCAATTCTGTTGTGGCTGGTGACATGGTTCATCCTGGCGAGGCGTTGGCGGACGAAGACCGTTGCCATCGCCAAGATCAATGCCACAGCGTTTCTGCTTTTGGCATTGGGAATATTGCTGACCTTTCCACCGTTCGCAGATTTCTTGCAGGGAAAATAATCCGGTGATGGAAGAAAGCGACGACAAATTACAATCCAGGAGCATGAATGAACGTTGTTCGCAGTTGCAAAAAAATAACGCTCTTCCTGCTATTTATGCTGGCAGCCATGAATCTTTGGGCAGGGCCGCCTTTTCAGACCGACGACCCGGAGCCCATTGACTACCGGCATTACGAGGTCTACTGGTTTGGCGGCACGGATGGGACCCCGGTGGAAACCGATCCGGTGGGCCCGGCGTTTGAAGCCAACTGGGGCGCTGCTCCCAATCTTCATTTGCATATCATCGTGCCTTTGGGGGGCGTCATTCCTTCCAATAATCCGCTGTATTTTCCCGCCGGGGTGGGTCCGAGTGCCTTTGGTCTGACAGACATTGAATTGGGGGCGAAGTATCGATTTATCAAGGAGACCAAGCACCGCCCGGAGTTTGGCACCTTTACGATGCTCGAAGTCCCCACCGGCAGCTATGCCAAAGGGTTGGGCGTCGGAAAGGTCTGGTACAAACTGCCGGTCTGGGCGCAGAAAAGCTGGGGACACTGGACCACTTACGGTGGCGCTGGATACACGCTCGTCAGGCAGACGCAGTATCGCAGTTATACCTATGGTGGATGGCTGTTGCAAAGGGACATCGGGAAGAAGTTGACGCTGGGAGCGGAAGTTTTCTCGCATGGGCCCGAAGGGCTTGCTACCGCGCAGACCCAGTCTGCCACGATGATTGATGTCGGCGGCTATTACTACATCCGGAACCCCGGCTGGCAAATCTTGTTTGCCTACGGACACACTGCCTTCGGGCAAACCGAGAACTACGCATATTTCGGGCTGTACCACACTTGGGGATCGGATAAAAAGAAAGGCGCCAGTGGATTCCTGGGGCACGCTTTTTCGTCGCTTTAAGTCGAGTTCCTCTCTCCCCCCGCCGTCAGAGCAATTGCGCTCGAAACAGAAACGCGAGAAGATGCGTGGCGCAGCAAACTCGTCGTGATAAATCCAAGTGCCATGGGGGCCGGGAATGCCGATCTTTCGCAACGCCATCAATGCTGTGCTGGCATGCTTGTTGTTCATTGCTGTTTCCAATCTCGCTGAAGATCACGCTATCTTTTACGGAAAACAGATGAGCGCGGAGAGGTTCACGGTTGTCGAGCGTGGCGGCTACTTCCCCGTCCTGATCCAACTGCACAACAAGGATCTTCTCGCCGTGGTGCGCGGCGGCGACCGCCACGTGGGTATCCACGGCCGCCTCGACGTGGTGCGCTCGACCGACATGGGGAAAACCTGGACACTCAAAACCCTTGTGGACAGTCCCTGGGACGACCGCAATCCCGCCGTGGGCCAACTCCAAGACGGCGCCATCCTGGTGACTTACATCGTCAATAGGGGTTACGGTCCCCACGGTGAGTACTTAGGGGACAAGGCCGTTATCGATGGCCTGTTCACCATACGCTCAACCGATGGCGGCAACACCTGGGAGGGGCCCATCAAGTCCCCTATCTCGCCCGAGTACGGAGAATCTCCCTATGGGAAGATCGTTCAATTGCCAGACGGGACGGCCTTGTTAAATGTCTATTACGGAAGCAAGGCGCATCTTGCTGCTCTGATCTATCGTTCGAAGGACGACGGCCAAACGTGGGGCGATCCTTCGGTGATTGCGGAAAACTACAATGAAACCTCCCTTGTGGTCCTATCGGAAAATCAAATCCTGGCGGTAATGCGCTCCGAGATGGGAGGGCATTTAGCGACAGCCATCTCCTCAGATAAGGGCCGGACCTGGAGCCAGCCGCGCCTGGTGACTCGTGATCGCGAGCACCCGGCGGACGCGATCTTGCTCAAGGATGGGCGCCTGCTCCTCGCCTACGGCGAGCGCAATCGTCCCTTCGGAGTGCGAGCCATGCTTAGCCGGGACCTGGGTCAAACCTGGGGCCCGGACATCATCATTCTTGCCGCCGACGCGCAGCAAGCCGACTGCGGCTATCCCAGCTCGGTGGAAATTGCGCCGGGGAAAATCCTAACCCTCTACTACGGCACCGATGAACTCAAGGACACAATTCCCGCTGTACCGGATCTACGCGGCATTTACGCTCGCGCCATCGTGTGGACAGCCCCCGATTAAGCGCGGGCGGCGGGCGGAACGATCGCCGTGTTGAGCGTGCTTTGGCGCGAGGTCAGGTTCGGCAAAATGTGGTATGCGCCGGAGGCTGGTAAGCCACACTGAGGTAGGGTGTTTCCAGCCGCTGGTGATTCTGCACTTTCGACGTCAGGCAACTTTCCAGGATCCCGCTGACCAGAAGAGTGCGTTCGATCGGGTACGGCGCCACGCTGGTTTGAAACATCTGCTCGATTCCATGCACCAGGCACGCCGAATAGGTCACGTTGGGGTTGGGAGTTAGGAGGAACTGCGTCGCCTGGATTGCTGGCGCCCCTTTCAAGCGGGCGGCAAAGTTGAAATCCTTCAAGGCGCCGTTGAGCATCAGCAGGGTGGCTTTCAAGCCGTCGCGGTACTCGATGAAGTAAGCGGCGGGATTGGCAACGAGCTTCGGCAATTGGCCCGACGACACCAGGTCCTCCGGCTTGCCCTCCGCCTCGTCCGTGCCCAAAGGCGTGTCGCTGCGCGAGAGCGCGGAGATGAGCAGATCCTTCGACCAGCGGCCTTCCTCGCCCGCCTTCCACACCGCGTCGTCTTCGATCAGTTGCACGGCTTTGACACCCGTCTCACCGTGCCCGCGTCTTTCCACCATGCACTGCAAACCTTCGAGCGCGTGAAAATCCATCGGGTCGGACCCGCCCTCGCCAATCATCAACGCCTCCTCGATTTCGCATCCGAGGGGCAGTTCGAGTTCAGGCAAACGAAAAGTGACGGGGAGGGACGAACCGCCGAGCATGGGAAAGCGCAGGCGGCGCGAGGTCTCAACCATGCTCTTCGCTTTCGTGAAGCTATAGGAAAGATGCTTGTCATTGTACACGGGCACGGACCGGCCGCTGCGCCTGAACACCTCCGCGCACTGCTGGAAAAACTCGTAACGGGGATAAAGGATCTGGCCCTTTTCATTGCGGGGATAGTCACCATGCTCAGCTACGATCAGGACCGCGTCGACCGCCAGCTCCTTACCCCCACAGCACAGAGCATCGGCGATGGTGGGATAAACCTGGAAGCCGAATTCGCGGGCACGCTCGCCGCTCAAGTCGCCATCGGGTTTCTGGTCCACGTAAAGCGAGACGACCTTGATGTCAGGTTTGTGCCAGGCGCCGGCGTAGGGATAGCCGATGAGAAATCGATCGCCAATATGCTGCGCGTGCGAGAGGTACCGGTAAATGGTAGCGATGATGGCAAGGCGCTTGGGCGGGGCGTCCGCGCCGCTTAGTAGAAGCCCTGCGGCCGCAGCGCCGGTCTGAAGGAATTCCCTTCGTGTCAGCATCGGTTAAGCCCTCATAAACGTCGATTCGCGAGTCGGCTGATAGGTGATCGCCAGGTGCGGCGTCTCGCAGCGCTCCTGCTGGCGATACAAGCTCTCGACCCCGGCCGCCACCAGCCCCGTGGTGAGCAGCGTGCGCTCGACGGGATAGGTGGGCTTGCCCGTCAGAAACATCTTTTCCATGTTGTTCACCAGCGGGTTAAAGAAGTCGGCCAGCGTGGTGCGCCCGTCGGGCATGGGCAGATACATTTGCGTTGAGAAGGGTTCGCGCCGGCCCTCCACGTCGGCGGCGAAGTTGAAGTCCTTTACCAACCCGTTCAACAGAATCATGGTGCAGACCAAGCCGTCATTGTGCTCGTAGTGATAAGCGATGGGGTCATTCACCAGCCGGCGCAAATCGTCATCCGTCGGCAGGATGTCGTTGAAACCCTCCCGCGCGGGAGTGAGCGTGTGGCTGCGGCACAAAGCTGCCTCCATCAGGCGGCGCGACCAGAGGCCCTCGCGCAAGGCATCCCAAAACTTCTCGCCCCGGTATGCCTGGAGCCATTTCACTCCCGTTTCCCCGCCCGCCCGCCGTTCCACCATGCATTGAATGGTCTCGAGGCCGTGGAAATCATAGCTGTCCACGCCTCCGTAACCCACGCACAGCGCTTCGTGGAGCCGCGTCCCCAACGGCATTTCCACCGAGGGAATCCGCCACGTCACCGGCAGGCTTGATCCGGCCATGTAGGCGAAACCCATTTCGCGCGAGATGTCGACCATCCGCTTCGCCCAATCCCAGTTCCACGATAGATGCTTGTCATTAAACATCGGGACCGACCGTTGACTATCTTTGAACACCGAAATTATCTGCTGGAAGAATTCCCAGCGGGGGTATTGGGTCTGCCCCTTTTCATTGCGAGGGTAGTTGCCGTGCTCGCCGACCACGACCACGCCATCCACCGCCAGCTTGCTGCCTCCCAGCGTCAGCGCTTCGGCGATGGTGGGATAAATCCGCAGGAAGGGAAATTGCTCGGGCCGGCTGTGGCTCAGGTCACCTTTCCCCACTTGGTCGACATAGAGCGCGACCACATCCATCGGCGGCCGATAGTGTGTGCCCTTCCATCCATAACCGTAAAGGAAGCGGTCAATGATGTTCTCGGCGTGCGAGTATTTGAAATAGGTGGTGACAACGGCAGCCAGCTTGGGGCGATCAATGCTCATGATTTGAGGCCATGCTCCGGTCTTTGCGCTTTCGCATCCCGACCGAAGAATAACCTACACCGGACTGCGTCAGGATGCAATGAGCGAGGTTCCCCACCTGTTTCGAAAATACCTGTGCCGAAGGCACCTTGGGGTGCGGCGGCTCGACGGCGCCTTGGTCTTCGTCCTCGGCGTTATTCCAACATTCTGGACAGGCAGGGCGCGGCCGTTTTCCAACACATTGGCGCAGCGAAATGGGACACCGATAACGTGCGATCTTTTCTGCGCGGCCTCGAAAATCACTAACCTGAAGCGGGCCATGCACAGAAGAAAGTGCTCGCCGTGGCTGCCGCTCTCCGAGTAAACTGATGGTAGCGGGCGGACACAGGGCGAGCTATGAACGCGAATTCAAGCAACGATGTTAACCGGCGCAGATCTCTGCTTACCGGCTTGCGCGGCGCCGGTGGAGCGTGGGCTTCTCTGCACTGGCCCGCCATCATGGCGGCAGCGCAGCACGCCGCGCACATGCGTCAGGCCGTTCCCCCGGCCAAGCTGGAAGTCCTGACCGCAGAACAGGCCGCGGAAATTGAAGCCGCCGCCAGCCGCATCATTCCCACCGATGACACGCCGGGCGCGCGTGAAGCGGGGGTGATTTACTTCATCGACCGCGCTCTGGCCACCTTTGCCACCGACTCCCGCGATGACTACGAAAAGGCGTTGCCGGGGTTGCAGGCCAAGACGCGGGAAATGTTCCCCGACACGCAGAAATTCTCCCAAGCCACTTCCGACCAGCAGGACGCGGTGCTAAAAGCGCTGGAGGGGCAGCCGATCTTCGAGTTAATCCTCACGCACACCGTCATGGGTTTTCTCGCCGACCCCGCGCGCGGCGGCAATCACGGCGAAGTGGGGTGGAAACTGATGGGGTTCGATGACAGCCCCGCATTTGCTCCACCGTTTGGCTACTACGACCGCGACTACCCCGGCTGGCAGCCGCCAAAGGAAAAGGAGAAGTAAGGCGAGCTTGATGAGTGTTCCATTATGAATGCTCAAACAAAAAAATTCACCACAGAGTACACAAAGGACACAGAGAGATTCATGCTCTGTGACCCTCTGTGCGCTCTGTGGTGAACGCTTTTAGCAGACTATGAATCCCCAAGTCACCTACAAGCCATCAGAAGAAGTTGACTTCGTCATCGTCGGCTCCGGCGCGGCGGGCGGAGTGCTGGCCAAGGAACTCTCCACGGCGGGCTTCAAGGTGGTGGTGTTGGAACAAGGGCGCTGGATTCCCCCCAGCGAGTTCTCGCACGACGAAATCACGATAGGGGAAGAATTCCAATTGACCAACAACCCCCAGCGGCAACCGCAGACGTTCCGCAAAACTCCTCAGGACAAGGCGCAAAAGCAGTTTGCGGTGATGTATGGCTGCCTCGTGGGCGGGGGCTCGGTGCATTTCACGGGGAACTTCTGGCGCTTCCACGAAATCGATTTTGTGGAGCGCAGCCGCCGCGGAGAGATTGCCGGCACGGGTTTCGCGGACTGGCCGCTGACCTACGCGGAGCTCGAGCCGTATTACACCAAGGTGGAATGGGAGGTCGGCGTCTCCGGCCTGGCGGGCTCGAGCCCCTTCGATCCGCCCAGGTCCAGACCTTATCCCGTGCCACCCCTGCCCGTAAAATCCTCAGGCGTCATCTTTGAGCGCGCTGCCTGGAAGCTGGGTTGGCATCCTTTCCCCGCGCCCCTGGCGATTCTCTCCCAACCGTATCGGGGGCGGGCGGGGTGCATCCATTGTGGGCGTTGCGAAGCTTTCGGCTGCGAGGTGGGGGCGAAGTCCAGCTCGCTGGCGAGCGTCATTCCGGTGGCGCAGCAGACCGGGCGCTGCGAGATTCGCACCGAGAGCTATGTCTATCGCGTGGAAACCAATGAACAAGGCCGCGCCACGGGCGTCGCCTATTTTGATTCCCACCGCCAACCGCAATTCCAGAAGGCGCGCGCCGTCATCGTGAGCGCCAATGGCGCGGAGACTCCGCGCCTGCTGCTGCTCTCCAGTTCACCGCGTTTTCCCCAGGGGCTGGCGAATTCCAGCGGCTTGGTGGGAAAGTACCTGATGCCTAACGGCTATCACGAAGTGTTCGCCACTTTCGATGAGCCGCTCAACGAATTCAAAAGTGTGGCCGTCACCCGCGTGCTGCACGACTTTTATGAACTCGATCCCAAGCTGGGATTTTACGGTGGCGGGGGCATCGACGCGCGCTTGGGCGTCCCGCCCATTGGTTTCGCGCTGGGGGCCGTGCCGAGCGACGCTCCGCGTTGGGGCAAGGCTTACAAGCATTGGCTGGAGTCGTACGCGCGCACCATGATCGTGGCCAGCCACGCCACCTCGCTGCCCCTGGAGACCAACAGCATCTCCCTCGACCCCGACTTGAAAGACGCTTGGGGCCTGCCCGCCATCTGCATGACCTACAAAGACCATCCCGATGATTTGAATACGATCCGCTATTTGCGCGACCGCGCGTTGGAGATGATGGACGCCGCCAGGGCCCCCAAAGTTTGGGCGGCACCCGTCCAGGAGCAGTCCTTTGCCGTGCATCTGCTGGGAACCTGCCGCATGGGGAACGACCCCAAAACCTCGGTGGTGAACGCCGATCACCGCACCCACGATGTTGCCAATCTCTTCCTCTGCGACGGGAGCAGCTTTGTGACCTCCGGCCGCGGACAGCCCACCATGACCATTCAGGCCCTCGCCTTTCGCGCGGCGGATAGGATCGCCGCCGCCGCCCGCCGCGGAGAAGTGTGAACTGACGCCAATCAGGCTGCGGAGGACACGTATCAGTCTGACCGGTGTGTGGCGACCTTTTCGCCGCTCTGGACCGGTCCCTTCACTATTACAGTCGAGAACCTTGGGTCAGTCTACAACGAATACCGCGTGCTGGCCGAGTAGCGCGATGCAAAGCCGACTCGGGCGGGACTGGAGAGGTCCGATTCGAACCATCCAGCCCCGCCGCGTAGGAGTCTAAGCCGGACAGTCAAGCGCCACGCCAACTGCGCCTGAATTTACTCGATAATGACTGTTGGTTGGCCCGCCGCCTTATCACAACAATCCGGCGTGTACTCATAGGGTATGTGGCCCCCCGGTCCCAAAACTTTGGTGCGCACCTCCCCGGGGCCCAATGGAGATATGGCCGGTACATCGAATTTACATTCATCGAGCGGGCAGTTCTTTCTGAACTCGACATGGCATGGTTTCGGTTTGTGGTTAGTCCAGGTGATATAGTGGCCTACATAAGCGGTCTTTCCGTCATCACAGACCTCTATTGTTACGTCCTGAGGCACCGTTGCTCCGATGCCCCCTTCGCCTGCGCCTTTCTTCTTGCCCTTGGAGGGACTACTTTTTTTTGCCATAGGTTTCTTCCTCCTTAAATGGGAGTGGAATTTACAGTCCAGCCCGAAAACATGACTTACAGGTACCGCGGCTCATCACTGCCTTGGCTCAAAGAGTCGCGGTGAACTCTCCTCGTGTGGTGCGTCAGAGATATTGGTACCTGTAGCGCCAATCTTCAGGTCGGCATGTGCCGAGCTAAAGCTCAGCGCTACAAAACCGCCCCTGAGAATCAAATGCATCGCGAAATGTGACGCACTACCCTAGTGCCGCAATCTGTAGCGGTCGAGTAAAGACTTGAACCGCGGATCTCCGCGCAAGCTATCAAATGCCACGGCGTTTCGCACGGTATCAATCGAGAATCCCTGCTGCAAAGCCTTTTCCAGCCAGTGGAGCGCCTGGTCAAAATCACGAGAATTGTTGTAAACCAGTGCCGCATCGAAGAGCACGCCGGAATCGTTCGGGACCAGCCGCAAGGCACGGTCAAGATTTTCGTGGGCGAGTTTGACTTGTCCCAAATCAGAGTAGTACAGGGCCAAGTTTCCCAGCACCGTCGCATCCCGCGGATTCACTTCCAGCCTTCGCTTGGCAAGCGCGATGGCTTTTTGATACGCGGCCGAGGCGCCAGCCTTGTCTCCCGAGTAATCGTAAGCGTCACCCAGGTTGCCCCAAACGATATAGTTCCCGCCATTGATTTGCAGCGCTTCATTGTAAGCTCGGGCGGCCTCAACAAAGCGTCGAAGGTCAAAGAACGCCGTCGCCAGATTGGAATAAGCCGCATAGGTGGGTCGGACGGAGATCGAGCGCTGGAGCGTCTCGATAGCTTCCGCGTAGCGACCTTCCATGATGTAAGTGCCTCCCAGATTACTCCAACCCCGGAAGCTATCAGGGGCAATCGATACAACTTGGACGAACATTTCGGCAGCTTCGGAATAACGGCCATGACTGAAGTAGAAGACGCCCAGGGAGTTGTAACCTGACCAATACTTGGGGCGTTGTGCGATCGCCTTGCGGTATGTGGCTTCCGCCTGTTCGATTCTGCCCAAATGGGAGTACGCCGACGCTAGCCCACTCACTGAATCGTTGCTGTCGGCCTTGGCATCCGGAAGAAGCGGGCGATCGGGGCCATCGGTAGGTTCAAGCTCGAGCGCGCGCTGGTACTGCGCCACCGCCTGTGCATATTCCCCGGTCCCCAGCAGGACTCGGCCAAGGCAGGCGTGGCCGGCAGATTCGGATTCGGCCAGATTGACGGCCCGCTCGCAGTTCGTTTTGGACAGCGTGGTCCACTGAGGGTCGTTCGTCGCCTCGTACTTCCGCCAATAGGCCTCGCCCAGTCCTGCCAGGGCCCGAGCGTAATAAGGATCGCGTTGAAGCGCGCCGCTGAACTCAGAGATTGCGGCATCAATATTCTCGGGCTTTGCGAACTCTTCCAAGTATCCCCGGCCACGCAGGTACTTTGCGTAGGCGTCAGACTCGGACGTGCCTTGTCCCTGGAAGGATTGCTGTTCCTCGGGCTGGAGCTCAATCTCCAGCATCTTAAGCACGCCGGAAGCTACCTTGGCTTCGAGGCCGATGGGGTCCGTTGACGCCGCGACAAACTCGTTCGCTCTGAGTTGGCGGTTACTTGCCGCATCGATCAAGACCGGCACAACGTGAACACTGCCGCCCGCCTGTTGCCAGCTTCCTTCGATCACCAGATTCACGCCAAATTCCTTGCGCGCGTCCGCGGCCGTTGCCACGTGCCTGGCCCGTACTTCACTTACCGGAACAACCTGGAATTGCGGCCTTTCGGTGAGCTCGGTGAGTTTGGCGCTCAAAACCTCGCTGAGGCCATCGGCAAAAGCCCGGGTGGCGGCATCCGCACCTGCCACCGAAAAAGGCAGCACGGCCACTTGCTTCTGTTCCGGAACCGGGTGCAGCGCCCGGTATACCCAAGGCCTCACCCGGGTTACTGCCACCCAGGCCAGTATCGCCAAAAGAAGGATGGCCCCCGTGGCGAGCGCACTTCGGCGGCTCAGCAGACCGGCGCGGGCTGGATGCGGAGTCAATTCCCAGGATCGGGATTCCTGCACGGATCGCAGGTCCCGCAGCAGTTCCCCCGCGTCCGGATAACGCTGCGCTGGGTCCGGGTGGAGCATCTTCGTGAAGATGAGTTCAATCGCCGGTGGTGGCGCCGGGGCATCGGGGACGGCGGCCCCTGGGGCAGCAGAGTTCGGGAGGCGGGGCTGGCTCGGACGTCTCCCTGCACAAGCCTCATAGAACGTGACACCGAGCGAATAAACATCGGACCGGGCATCCGGCACATGACCCGCCAGGACCTCCGGAGCCATGTAATTCGGGGTACCGAACCGGCCCTTGAGCTCCCCGCTGGAAGTCGTGGTCCCTCCATCCTGGACCGGCAGCCGTTTGGCGATGCCAAAGTCGAGGATCTTTACCTGTCCGGCCGGGGTCAGCATAATGTTTTCAGGTTTGATATCGCAGTGGACCACTCCCTTTCGGTGAGCCGTCCAAAGCCCTCTCGCGCACTGGATGGCAATGTCGAGAAATTCGACGGCCGAAAGGGGAGAGGCGATCCTCTGGCGTAGGGTAGTTCCCTCGATGTACTCCATAAGAAGGAATGCCTCCCCGCCCTCTTCCACAACGTCGTACACGTGCGCAATGTGCGGGTCATTCAGCGAGGAAGCGCGCCGGGCTTCCCGCAGAAGGCTGCTGCGGAAGCGCTCGTCCGACCGCATGCGGGGAGACAAACGTTTCAAAGCCACGCGGCGCTTTAGTTTTGGGTCGTCGGCCAGGAATACCTCTCCCATGCCGCCGCCGCCCAACCGGGCACGGATGCGAAACCGGCCCTGGACCAGTTTGCCGGTAAGATCTCCTTCGGTGGTTAGGGAGGTCGAGCCACTGCCGTCGTATCCCTCGGTCGGCACCGACGTTCCAACGAGCGGGCGATCCGGGAACCCACGCGACCGCTCGTCCTCAGCCAGCATGCGTTCAACCTCGAGGCGCAACTCTTCGTCGCCCGCACAGGCATCCACAAGGAAGGCGCTACGCTTCCGCGGCTCGACTTCGAGCGCCGCGTCAAAAATCACACCGATCCTTTTCCAACGTTCTGGGGTCATATTTGATCGACTTTGATCTGGCCGTGCGGCCCATCCTGGGCGCGTCTCCAATCTCGTCTGACCGTCTTCGCGGAAACCTGAAGCACCTCCGCCGCCTCGTCCCCTGCGAGTCCGCCGAAGTTGCGCAGGTCTACGACTCGACTCTCCCGAGGCGCAAATTCGGCAAGCTTCTTGAGCGCCTCATTCAAGGCCCGGAGTTCTCCGGATCCCCCTTTGGCGAAGACCAGCGATTCCTCCAGCGAAAGCTTTGGTTGGCCACCTCCGCGCTTATCGGCGCTGTGGGCGCCGCATAATCGATCAATGTGGAACGCATCGTCGTGGCGGCCACGGCAAGAAAATGGGCACGATTCTGCCCGTTTGCATCTGGCGGTTTAGAGAGTTGGAGGTAAGCTTCGTGCACCAGCGCAGTCGCCTGTAACGTGTGGTCCGGACGCTCGCTTCGCATGTAGCGGGCCGCCATGCGGTGGAGCTCGTCATAAACGAGCGCCATCAGTTCAGATCGGGCACGTTCGTTGCCTTCCCTCTGTTCGGCAAGTAAATGAGTGACCTGTCCCCCTGAGGACATAGCCTTAACCTCACCTTGTAGTGAAGGACCCTAAATGACAATGGCTTAGTTTATATACCAACTTCCCCCGTAGGAGTGAGAATAATTTTCGGGCTGCCATCCGCCGCAACGCGGCCAAGGAGCCCGCTAAAGCGGGTAGCTACCGTCACTGTAGTCGTGACCGTGGGCTCTTCTCACGCCCGATACCCCAGCGGCAACCGCACGTCATCAATGGGGATGGGGCACGATGCTGAAAATAAGTCTTCAGTCCTCAGTTTTCAGTAGTCAGTTGTCAGTAAGAACGGGTGGTAAGGCGAAAGCCGATAGCTAACAGCTCACAGCCGACAGATAACAGTTAGTCCCGAATCCCGTGTCCCGTGTCCCGTGTCCCGAACCCCCAACCCCGAATCCCGGCCATTTTCGCCAGCGACATTTTGTAGGCTCTAATGCTTGTAGATTTCTCTTGACTTCCATAGCGTAGATTGATACACTAAAAGCGATTGACGATTGACGATTGACGATTGACGATTGAGGAGCCAGGAGTTAGCAAAACTGTCCGGTCATAAGTCGAACAGATTGAGTTGATTGCAAGACGTCTCTAGTTCGTCTGAGTTGTTTATTTGCGAAAACGCCTGTAAAAGTGGCGTTTTTTCGAAAAGCAAGAGGCTCA
>Ga0181527_1002149_pt1 | contig 19026 bp, 13 predicted proteins | sample PEATcosm2014_Bin_30_FD_119762 | JGI IMG/M metagenome (GOLD analysis project Ga0181527, IMG submission 119762) | Peatland microbial communities from MTU Mesocosm Facility, Houghton, MI, USA - PEATcosm2014_Bin06_60_metaG | ecosystem: Environmental > Terrestrial > Soil > Wetlands > Peat | place...
CGAGAGTCAAAAATCACCACCAAGGCACCAAGACACCAAGGCGCCGGGGAAAAAAGGGCAATCAGTTTTCTTTCGGGCTTCCTTTCTTGGTGTCTTTGTGTCTTGGTGGTGAAAACATCGCCTGTTCGTTCACCGTTCACGGAACAGCGCGCCGCCCACGCGGATGAGGTCGGCGCCTTCCTCCACCGCCACCTCGAAATCCTGCGACATTCCCATCGAGAGCAGCCGCAGCTCGATCCCCGGCGCGGCGTGCGCGAAGCGGTCGCGCAGCGCCCTGAGTTGCGCGAACACCGGCCGCGTCTGCTCCGGATCGGCGGCGATCGGCGCCAGGGTCATCAGGCCCTCCACGTGGAGAGACTTCATCGCGCTGATTTCCTCCAGCGCCGCGCCGAGATCGCCGGGCGCGAAGCCCGCCTTGGTCGCCTCGCCGCTGACGTTGACCTCGACCAGCGCCGAGACGTCCGCCTCGCCGCGCGCGGCGTGGCCCTCGAGCGCCTGCGCCAGCCGCACGCTGTCGAGCGAGTGGATCAGGTCGAAAGCGCCGACCGCTTTACTCGCCTTCTTCGTCTGGATGTGCCCGATCATGTGCCAGCGGGCGCCGAGCCCCTTGAGCGCCTCGATGCGGCGCAGCGCCTCGAGCACGCGGCTCTCGCCGAAGTCGCGCACCCCCAGATCGTGCAGCGCGCGGATTTCGTCGAGCCCCACCGTTTTCGTGACCGCGACCAGCCGAACGCTCTCCGGCGCTCGCCCTGCGCGCTCCGCTGCCGCGGCGACCCGGCGCCGGACGGACTCCAGGTTCGCGCGAATCACCGACGACGGAACCATCGCCCGATCTCCTTTCGCACCCCCGCGCGGCAGCCCTCTCTGTTTTTGACTTGACGGAGACGGCTTTCAAGCATATAACTTGTCCTTGCGGGAAGCAAGGGAATAAGTTACAATCGAAAAGGGTGCGGGGCAATCGTCGGACAGGCAACCCGAAGGAGGCGGGCGGATGGCAACGACCACGAAGCGTGAAGTCGCCGAACGCGTGGCGCAGCAGAGCGGGCTCGCGCAAGTTGAGGTGAAGCAGGTCATCCAGTTGCTCTTCGACGAGATCGTCAAGGAAGTCTGCTCGGGGAACCGGTTGGAGTTCAGGGATTTCGGGGTCTTTGAGGTCGTCGTCCGTAAGCCGCGGACCGGCCGCAACCCGAAAACAGGCCAGAAGGTCGTGGTTCCGCCGAAGAGGGTGGTGACGTTCAAGATGGGCAAGGTCATGAAGGAAAAAGTGGCCCGCACCGGCAGCGCCGCCGGAACCGCCCCTGCGGTTCAATCCCAGTCCACCCCGCCGCCGGCCCTCTAAACGACGAGGCGCAGGCGCGGAACTAAACCGCGCTCCCTAACGTCGGCATTGTTCCCCGGCCCCCGCTTGTCATTCCCGCGAAGGCGGGAATCCAGTCCACGGCGCAACCGGCCAGGCTCGATCAAAGATCGAGCATTTTCAGCAGTATGATCTTGGGCCGGGCCGCGGGCTTGTCGAAGTGGCAGCAGACGGCGTCGCGGATCATTCTCTTCAGATCGGCGATGCATTCGGCCTGTGTGGTGATCCCCTGCCCCAGGGCGTGGGCGACGTAGCCGCCGTCCACGGGATCCTCCTCGACGTGAAACACGATTTCGCTCATCCTGCGCTTCGCTATTGTTCAGCCTCCGCTTTGCGCTTTGCCGGCTTTTAGTATCGGCGGCAAGGACTAGATTGCGTGCTGCGGATGAACTCGTTTTCGCGGCTGCGCGCTGGTCAAACCTTGCGAAGGTTTGTGCGAACCTTCGCAAGGTTGCGCCCGAGCCTGGTGGGCCTTTAACGCCAGTTCCGTCGTGATCGTCGTGCTCTTCTTCGCCCGCCGAAGCAGCGGAGCTGCGAAGAGCGGGTCATCGTGGTGGAACCGTGCGCTCCGTTCCTTTCACGACCGTCAATAATCTTTCAGCGTCGCCCCGGAGGCCGCGTCCCCGACCATCTTCGCGTACCGCGCCAGCCAGCCGGTGAGCTTCCTCGCCGCCGCCGGCTTCCATCGCTTCCGGCGCTGCGCCAGCTCCGCCGCGGTGAGATGCACGGTCAGCTTTCGGGCGGGGACGTCCAGCTCGATCTCGTCGCCGTCGCGGATCAGCGCGATCGGGCCGCCGCCGGCGGCCTCCGGCGAAATGTGGCCGACGCACGGGCCGCGCGTGCCGCCGCTGAAGCGTCCGTCGGTGATCAGCGCGACCCGGTTCTTGATCTCCACCGGGTAGCCCGCCAGCGCCGACGTCGGCGAGAGCATCTCCGGCATCCCCGGCCCGCCGCGCGGCCCTTCGTACCGGATCACCAGGACCAGGTTACCGCGCTTCGGCAGCCGCTTCGGCAGGTCGCGGATGGCCGCCATTCCCTCCGTCTCGCCGTTGAAGCAGAGCGCGCGGCCCGTGAAACGCAGCATCCCCGGATCGAGCGCCGAGGCCTTGATGACCGCGCCGCCGGGCGCCAGGTTGCCGCGCAGGATCGCGATGCCGCCCTCGGCCCGCACCGGCGTCTCGAGGGAGTGGATGATCGTCCGCTTGCGCGAGACGAACTCGCCGGTGGCCGGGTCGCGCTCCACCAGGTACTCGATGCGGATCGGCGGATGCCGCCCGGCGATCTCCAGCAGGCCCGGCCCGCTGACGGTCGGGTTCTCTTTCAGGAGCGGGCGCAGGACGTTGAGGATCGCCGGCACCCCGCCGGCGTACTCGACATCCTCCATGAAGTTCTCCCCGGAGGGCCGCAGGCTGACGATCTGCGGCGTTTCGCGGCTGATCCGGTCGAAGAGGTCCAGGTCGAGCGTGATCCCGGCCTCGCGCGCGATGGCCGTCAGGTGCAGCACGCTGTTCGACGAGCCGCCCATCGCCATGTCCACCCGCGCCGCGTTCAGCAGCGCGGCCCGCGTCACGATCCGGCGCGGCGTGACGCTCGCGCGGACCAGCTCCACCAGCCGCCGCCCGGATTCGTAGGCAAGGCGTTTCTTTTTGCCGGACATCGCCAGGGCGGTGCCACAGCCGACCAGCGACATCCCCATCGCCTCGGTCAGGCAAGCCATCGTGTTGGCCGTGTAAAGCCCCTGGCATGACCCGGCGCCCGGGCACGCGTTGATCTCCAGGTCGAGCATCTCCTCGCGGCTCATCTGCCCGCGGTCGTACTGGATCCACGCCTCGAACGTGTCCTTCACCAGGTCGAGCCGCTTGCCCTCGCCCGGGCCGGGGCAGGAGAGCCGGCCGGTGAGCATCGGGCCAGCGGTCAGCACCACGGAGGGGACGTCCATCCGCACCGCGGCCATGAGCATTCCCGGCGTGATCTTGTCGCAGTTGGTCAGCAGCAGCACTCCGTCGAGCGAGTGCGCGCGGACGATGGACTCGACCATGTCGGCGATGAGCTCGCGCGACGGCAGGCTGTAGCGCATGCCGAAATGACCCATGGCGATGCCGTCGCAGATGCCGGGGATGCCGAAGACGAAGGGCACCCCGCCGGCGGCCGCGACGCCGCGCTCGATGAACCGCTCGAGCGAGCGCATGTCCGCGTGGCCGGGAATCAGGTCGGTGAAGCTCGACGCGATGCCGATCAGCGGCTTGCCGATCTGCGAGCGCGTGACGCCGGTGGCGAACATCAGCGCACGGTGCGGCATGCTCTCGAGTCTGTGCGCCAGGAAGTCGCTCGGCAGCCCGCGCGGCGCGCGGCGGATTTCCCGCCCGGGGCGCTTGGCCATCGTTCAACTCCTTTCTAATGAGTAAGAATATGGAATCTAGAAGATAGAACGGAAAGCGCACTTGTCCGCCGTAGCCTCTGGCGAAGGCGGATCGGCCTTCCCCCGTCTTAGCACGCCGACACGCGCTTATTCTAGCTTCTAGCTCCTATCTTCTATCTTCTGTTCTACGGCGCATCCTGCGCGCAGCGGAAGCCGAGGGTTGACGCCCGATCATTCGGCATCACGCCGGCGCGCCGCGTCACCATGCGCAGGATGAAGATCGGCTCCTGGTAAATCGCGCCGCGGACCGCCTGCAGCCCTTCCTTGAACTGCAAGCCGACCGAGTCGGCGGCCGGATACGGCTTGAGCGGGTCGGCCGTCCACTCCTGGACGTTGCCGGCCATGTCGGAAGCGCCGTACGGGCTCAGGGTGGCGGGGAGGAACCCCACCAGCGCCGTATCGGCGGTGTCGGTTTCGAGGGCGCCGCCGCGGTTCGGATCCCAGTCGTTTCCCCACGGGAAAAGCCTTCCGTCAATTCCGCGCGCGGCCTTCTCCCATTCCGCCTCGCGCGGCAGGCGCTTGCCGGCCCATTTCGCGTAGGTCGTCGCGTCGCGCCAGTCCACGTTCGTCACCGGCTTGTCCTGGCAACCCGGCTTGACCCCCGTCCCCGTCCAGTCCGGACTCAGCGGCGGCTCGTGGCGCTGGTCGTTCACGAACTTCTTGTATTGCCCGTTCGTGACCGGGTGCCGGTCAATGTAGAACGGGTTGAGGAGCACGCGCTCCTCCGGCTCCGACATCCCGAACCAGGTTTCCGTCATCACCGGCGGCAGTTTGAACTGCGCGACGATTTGCGCGACGCGCGCCTTCGAGAGCCCCATAATGAACTCCCCGCCCGGAACGTACACCATCTCCGGCGGCGTGGCCTTGATGCGCGCCAGCTCCCGGGCGGCGTCCGGATACGCGGCGGCGATCTTCTCGAGCGTCGCCTGTTCCGCTTTCACGTCCCCCGACAGGCCCTGCTGGAGCGCCACGTCATAAGCCTGTTTTGCCAGCAGGCCGCGCGCCGTCGCGGCCGGCGGCGTGTCCGGGTAGTTCTTGAGGAGTTTGTCGAGATACGGCTGCGCGCCCGCGGCGTTGCCGGCGTTCAAGTCCTTCTCGGCCAGGGTCCAGAGGATGGCCGCTTCGTCGGCCGGCCCGCTGGCGCCCGGCGGGTTCGCGGCCTCCAGCAGCGCCGCCATCCGGTCGCTGTATTCCTCGATCACGTGCGCGCCCGGATGCTTCTCCCCCAGCTCTTTCCAGAGCGCGACGGCCTGGGCCAGCTCCATCTGGTCCTTCGCCTCGATCGCGGCGCGCGCGAGGACCTCCGGCTCTTTCAAATCAATGGCCCTCTTCAACGACGGGTCGAGCCGCTCCGCCTCCTGGTAGCCGGCGAGCGCTTCCCGGAAATGGCCGGCCGCCGCGCGGCCGTCGGCCTGGACGAGAAACGCGCGCGAGAGCAGGCCGCGCCCCTTCGCGGCGTTCGCCTCGGACAGTTTCGACGCGAGGATCTGCTGCAAGAGCGCGATCGCCTGGTCGGGCTGGCTCTTTTCGAGCGCCTCCGCCAGCCGCAGGCGCAGGCCCGGCAGAATCTCCGCCGCGTCGGCGGCGGCCGGCGAGCCGGGGAACTCGTTCATCAGCGACTCGTACAGGGCCATCGCCCGCTCGAGTTCCGCCTGGTTCTCCAGCCCCTTGGCCATGGCCAGGATCATGTCGGGCACATGGCGCCCGGCCCGCATGCCCGACTCAGTCTCCGGATAGTCGCGGACGATGGAGCGATAGACCTCGAGCGCCTCGCCGGGCTTCGAGAGCGCGGCCAGGTTGGCCGCCTTCACGAGCAGCGTGGCGGCGATTTCCGAATCAATGCGCTGGACGATCGGGTCCGCGCTGTACTGCTCGCGCAGATCTTTCATCAGGCGGATCGCCTCATCAAATTTTCCTGCGTTCGTCAGCGCCTTCGCCTGGGCCATCGTGTCGCTGAAGGGCTTCTCCGCCTCGGAAACTGCCGCGGGCGCGGTCGTCGCAGGCTGCGGCGGACGAGGCGTCTCGATGGCGGCAGGCGCAGCCGCCGGCTGCGGCGAGAGGGTCAATCCGAACCGGGAAAAGATCCCCCAAACGACGGCGCTCACGAGCAGAAGCGCCGCGACGGTGATCGCCGCGGTGAGCGCGATGACGCGCGGCCCGCCCGCCGGCGGCATCGCCGCCTCCGGCGCTCCCGGCGCGAAGGCGGAATCCGCTCCAGGCGGCGCCGGCTCCGGCGTCTCGCCGCCCAGCCGGGCCTCGACGCGGTCCAGGTCGTCGAGCAGCGCCTGCGCGGTGCGATATCGGTTGCGCGGCTGGCGCGCCAGCAGGCGGCCGACCACGGCGCCCAGGTCCGAAGGGACCGCCGTGTCCACGCCCGCCAGCGGCTGCAGGTCCGTCGCGACGTTCGCGTGCAGGTAGCCGATCGGGCTCTGCGCCGGGAACGGCTCGCGGCCGCTGAAGAGCTCGTAGAGAATCACGCCGAGCGAGAACAGGTCCGAGGCGCCCGTGGCCGTCTTGCCCTGGATCTGCTCCGGCGAGATGTACTTCGGCGTGCCGACCAGTTCGCCGTACACCGAGAGCATCGCGTCGGCGGCGTCGTGCGCCAGGTCCGCAAGGGCGAGCTTGACCATCAGGTTGCCGCGCTCGTCGCGGCCGACCAGGATATTCTGCGGCTTCAGGTCGCCGTGGACGAGCCGGTATCCGTGGACGGCGCGCACGCACTCCGCGATGGCGCGCGCGAGGCCGAGCGACTCCTTCAACGATGGGCGCGTCTCCTTGACGTATTCATCCAGCGGGATGCCGAAGTCCTCGTGGACGATGTAATAGGACTCCCGGTGGACGCCGACGTCAAGGATTTTCAGGATGTGCGGATCCAGCACGCGCCTCGGACAGGCCGGGTCGCGCAGCTCTTCGAGCACCGCGCGGATGCGCTCGTTGCGGCTGGCCAGCGGGTCCACGATGCGGATCAGGACCTTCTGCCCGGTCGCGCGATCGAGCCCTTTGCAGATGCGCGCGATCTGCCCCTCGGCGCGGCACTCCGTCAGCCGATACGGCCCGAGGGTCTCTTCCGAACGCTGCTCTCCCATGGCGGCACCTCAACAAGCGGCGGGCGCGATTGGGGACGCCGAAACGCCCAGGCGATGATACCGCCGGACCCTGCGGCTGTCAACGAGATTGGACGCGCGAAGGCTTGCCCATCCTCCTCGGCCGCGGGCCAATCGTCCTCGTCCTCGGCCGTTCGTTAGAACCGTTCGAGGACGAGGACGCGGACGAGTGCTCTGTTAAACGGCAGATGATAGTCGCCGTCACCCCGAGCGAAGCGAGGGGTCTCATTCGCTGAATCGTTCACAGCGCGCTGCGTATGAGATTCCTCGCTACGCTCGGAATGACTATTTCAACGACGCGTCTTGCTTTCGCTCGACATATCACGTCAATTGTAACTGAGCACGAGCACGAGCCGGCCGAATCGTCTCTTACGCGCCGAAGCCTTACAGCACGTATCCGTCATCCCCCGGAATCCGCGGCACCGTGCCGTCGGCCAGCCGGTAGAGCACCTCGCCGGCCTTCGGGATGCGCGCGACCCCTTCCGACTCGCGCCGGTCCCACTCCGCCGGCGTGATCGAGCGCGGGTCCCGGTAGCCCAGGTTGATCCGCTCGCAGCGCTCTTTCGGGATCTGCGTCGCCAGCACCACGTTCACGCGCGGCCGCTCCACCCCGTCCTGGAACGTGCCGATTCCCTTCACGTGCGTCGAATGCGCGATCACGCCGCGCGGGTACTCCTTGAACTGGTTCATCCGCGTCCGGAAATAATCGCGCACGTGATAGCCGATCCGGTCGAGCACCTTGCCGTGCGTGTACGACACCTCGCTGATGTGAGGCGCGTAGATGATCAGCTCCGCCCCGTCGGCGAGCGCCGGTTCGAGCTTGTACATGCACTTGCCGGCCGTCCAGATGTCGTCGTACATCTCCGGCGCGCACGAGAGCACCCGGCGGAACGGCCTCTGCACGTATGTGATGTGCAGCTCCTTCGACAGGTCCGCCGCGCGGTCGTACGCCTCTTCCGGCGTCCCGGCGTAGAGGCCGTGGATCTCCGCGTGGTGGATCACCAGGCTCAAGCACAGCTTCGGCATCGTGATGAACCCCGCCGCCTTGTCCACCACCTGCCGCACCGGCGTGTGCTTCGCCCCGATGATCACCGGGATCGTCATCATCGCCCCGAGCCAATGGAAGAAGTTCAGCACCTCCGGCCCCTATATGCCCGGGAAGAAATACTTGTTCCCCCCGGAGAACCCGATCACCTCGTGCGGGAACGTCGGCCCGATGATTACCACCTGGTCGTACTCGCCGAGCCGCCGGTTGATCTCCACGCGCACGTCCTCTTTCAGTAGGCAGTGCGAGATGCGCTCGACCTCGTCGGCCCTGATCGTGCCGATGTGCTTGAGTTCCTTCGGCTCGTCCCAGCGATGGTTGAAGACGCCGAACTTGCCGAACTTCCTCTTGCGCTCGGAGGCGGGGATTTTCAGCATCAGGTTGATCGCCTCCTCGCTCATCGGCGGATGGGTCCCCAGCGCGATGATGAAATCGAGCTTCGCCGCCGCTGCCCCCGCCGTCTCGCACATCAGCCGGAACAGCACCGGCAGCGGGCAGGTGCGCGTGCTGTCCGGGATCAGGCAGACGACCCTCTTCCCGCGCAGCCCCGCCGCCTCAATCGCCCCCGTGAAAATCTGCCGCACCTCATCTTCCGTCAGCGGCCGGTCCTTGAACCCCAGGCCCTTCGCAGACATGGCGTTTATTCTCCGTTTTTCTCGCCACAGATTAAAGTTCCAACGCAAACGTCGCCACGGATTTCACGGATTCCCACGGATTACAGGAAAACAAAGGCAAAGGCTCTTCCTGTTTTCACAGTTCGTTGCCGGTAATCCGTGCAATCCGTGAAATCCGTGGCAAAGCCGCTAAAACGACGGCAACGGCTTTTCTTGTGTTTGCCGTTCGTTGCCGGAATCCGTGCAATCCGTGAAATCCGTGGCAAAGCCGTTATAACCACGGCAACAGCTGTTCCTGTGTTTGCCGTTCGTTGCCGGTAATCCGCGTAATCCGTGAAATCCGTGGCAAAGCCGTTATAACCACGGCAACAGCTGTTCCTGTGTTTGCCGTTCGTTGCCGGTAATCCGCGTAATCCGTGGAATCCGTGGCAAAGCCGTTAAAGCAAAATGCATTCTATCGGCTCCCGCGTGCCGGGCGCAAAATGCGCCGCCGTTTCGGCGCGACGGCCCTCGGCGGACGTCGCGGTGATCCGGTAATCGCCGTGGAATGCGCGCGCGGAAAACCTCCCCGACGCATCCGTCTTCCCCTCCGCCTCCGTCCACCATTTTCCCCGGATCAGCCCGCGCAGCTTCTCGTACGCCGGCTTCGGCGACATGTCCTCGCGAACCAGCCCCGACGGCGCATTGCGCCACGCGTTGCGGTCGCTGAAATCCCACCACGTAATCGCCTCCACCGCCGGGTGGCTGAACAGCAGCGCGTAAAGCTTCTCGACGTATTCCGCCTGCGCCGCCTCGCCTTCCGGCGTCGTCGGCCAATCGCCGCGCCGGACGTCGTCGTAAGATTTCGGCCTCTTCATCGAACTCAGCACGGTCGTTTCCGTGAAATGGATCGGCCGGTTGAAAACCGCGAAACGCTCGCACGTCTCCCAGGCGCGGCTCAGCGGCCAGGCGCCGCCGTGCATGTGCGACTGGATCCCGATCGCCTCCGGCAGCGCGTTGCGTTCCTGCAGTTGTCCGAGCAACCGCACGTTTTCCTCGCCCGTATTGAAATCGTTGTAGAGCAGCGTGCTTTTGTCCGAGCCGACCGCCTCGCGCGCCCACCCGAGAGCCGTAACGACGGCCGCCGCCGCGCCGTCGCGCTTGATCCAGGCGCCCTCGCCGACGTGGTCGGCGAAGTCCGCCGCATTATTCGCCTCGTTCAGCACGTCCCAATAGTTGATCAGTCCGCGATACCGTCGAATGATCGCGAACACGCGCTCGCGCAGGAGCGGGACCGCCTCGTCCGCGCTCGACGGCGCCCATTTCGGCCACACCTCGTGCCAGACGAGCGGATGGCCTTTCCGTTCGATGCCGTGATCCCGGCACCAGCGCGCCATGGCCTCGAGTCTTTCGTACTGCGGCTTCCCGCGCTCCGACTCAAAGCTTCCCCAGTAGAACGGAAGCGTCGCGTAGTTGAAAAGCTCCATGAACTCCCGCTGGTACGCGATCTGCCACGGCTCCCTGCTCTGCGGGTCCAGGCTGTAGAAATTGCAGCCGAAGAGGAACGCGCTCCGCGTCATCTCAACGCGGACATCCGCTCCGGGCACAGCCTTCCCGCCCGCCCCGCGGACCACCACGCGCATCTCTCCGGACCGCAGCTTCCGTATCCGCTCCTCCACCGCCGCCGGTTCGATACTCTGCACTCTTCACCCTCCTACAACGAGCAAGCTCCTCATTCCGCACTCTATTGACGTTCGCATAAAGAAAGGAATGCTCTCGCCAAGACGCCAAGGCCGCAAAGAACGAAAAGCTACCCGATGAATTTGTTCTTGGCGCTCTTTGCGTCTTTGCGAGAGACCCTTTCTTTTCTTACATGAAGATCAATGAACTCCGAGCACGCGCGCGATCGCCCCGCCGAGCACCGCCTCCTCATCCGCCGGCGCCAGCCGCAGCGCGCGGACCCTCGCCAGCTCGTCGCGGGCGAAAGTCGCCGTATCCGGGCATGGATGCGGCCCGTCGGTCCCCCAGACGATCCGCGACGAGCCGATCCGCTGGACCGCCTCGCGGATCTTCCACGACTGCACCACGCCGCTCACGTCCAGCAGCACATTCGGCCGCCGCTCCGCCAGAGCGATGAAATTATCAATCACCCGCACGTCCGTCGCCAGGTACAACCCCAGGTGCGCCACGATAATCCGCGTCTTCGGGAACTTGGCCGCCGGCCGCTCCATCGCCGTGCAATTCCCGCAGCAATCCACCAGGCAGGGCACGCCCAGGTCGCCGGCCAGCGCGAAAATCGGGTCGCTCACGTAATCCGACAGCGTGCACTCGCCCGCGTGAATCTTAATCCCCTTGAACCCGTACTCCCGGACAGCCCTCTCGACCAGCCGCAGCACGTTTCCGGTATAACTAGGCAGCCCGTAGGCATAGGGGATCAGCCGCGCAGGGAACTGTTCCGCCGCCGCCCGCGCCATCTCGATCGCGCGTTCTGGCGTCGTGCAGATCCCGAACACCACCGCCTTATCAATCCCCGCCGCGTCCATCGTCGCGACGATCTGCTGTGGCGAATACTCCGTATGCGCCGCGTCCCCATGCTTCAAATGCGCGTGAGAATCAATAATCATCAGCGCACACCTCCATTCCGCAGCCCGCAGCGGCGTCAGGCGATGACCAGCATTTCCGTCTCCCCGTGCGGACTCTATCCGTGCGCAGAGACATTGTCAAGAGGCGTTCGCCACCGTCGCTTGCGGAAAGCGCCGCAAAGGTAAACTTCATCCTTCCGCCGTCCTCCTCACAAGCGAACGCCCCGCGACATTTCAGGGGGTTGCCCAAGGACAGTTATGCCGCGCGAATAATCACGACCCCTTCTTGCAAAGATTAATACTCGACTTGCCGCAGTCGCAGTGGAGGCGCTCACGGTATTCCTGATCTGACGATAAGCAGAGATACTCACCACAGTCCGGGCAAGTGAATCCAGCGAGAAGTTCTTGAAATGCCTTTGCAACGGGAGCAAAGTCCCCTTGCCCAAGATTGTCCCAAGAATTGTAGTGAACCGCGGCGTTCACTTGCCATTGTTCGGCATTCGAGGCGTCTGCGGCCCGCGAAAACGCAGACGCCCGATTAACTATACCAACTAGAGCGTCTCGCTGGCCCCAAGAAGACGCAGCTTCCCTTCCGCTGCTATAGATTTTCCGCATCTTAGCGATTGCCGACGGAAGAAGTTCCCCGAGTTCGTAACGACCATCGGCGTGAAAAACCACCGGCGCGCGTAGCCGGTGACAAAGCTCTGCCGACGTGTACTCAAGGTAGAACAGTGTCACTAGTGGCCGCATAAATGTCGGACACTAGGCGGGTCGTTTCCGCCCGTTTTACGGCGACCTTTTGTTTATGCACTATATGAAGGAAGACTTCAAACCGCTCTTGGGCAATTGTAAGCCACTCTATGGCCGCATCCAGTTTCGTAGGCTCAGGGAGTGCCGCAACAAGCCCCTCAAGGTCGCTGATAAAGGTAGCGATAGCTTGGGGAACGCTTCGGAAATAGTTGAGGGCCAAGAGCGCTTCTTGGGCTGGAAGAACTGATCTCAGCATCTCAATTGACCTTCCGCATTCCTCACCATAGTCGCGGGCCGCCTCCATTGTGATGGGCGGAGTCGCAAGCGCAGCATAGCCGACCAAGGTTTTCATCATTGACTGCACGTTGGCTAGAATGTGTATTAGGGGAGCAATCTTGCCTTCTATCTCCCTCCGTTTACGAGCCAACTCCTCCAATTCATCAATTTTCCCCTGCACGTGCTTCTTGATCTCAACTAGATCCCAGTGAATATCGCAGAACGGGCATGCATCGGTTTGAATGAGTTCCATTCCTGCCGTATAGAAAGCTTCCCGTTTTGCACATGCCGCAACAGTTGGATCGCCGGCAATTGCTTTGAGTTCGGCCGCAGCACCTGCAACAACGGTAGTTGTATTAGTCGAGCAGATTTCCGCAAGCGCCTCGCGCGCAGCGCGGATGTCTGTAAGCGCCGGGGCTTTCGGAATGCGCCGCGGAACTGCCGGCGCTGGCACTGCGATTCCGTCTTTGAAAGACGTTGTTTCAGTGAAAGAGCCAAGTGCCTTGAGGCCGAGAGTTACGCGCTGAGCGTTTACGGCTATGAGCACCTTCTCCTCTGTCAAGTCCGCAATTTGCAGCGCCTGCAGTAGCCGCACACGGGCTTGATCGAGCTCTGAGGTGATGGGAGGCAATTGTCTCTGGCAATCGTTTGCAATCTTTTGCAGATTAATCCGCACATCTTCAACCTGGTCAAGGTGAAGGAGAGCCTGGACCTCTTTGGCCCTATCGCCGGGTGTAGCAATCACGTACCGGATCACCTCACGGCGCGATAGCACGATCTCTGGATGCCCCTGTACTTGCCGGAGAACTTCAAGGACAGCGGGATCGCTGGGCGTGACCTGCAGACGTGTCGGCGTCTTAACGGTTCGTCGGATCGCAACAGTCTTGCCGAGGCTCGGGATTGTGATCGTTGCCTTAACATGCGCCCTGCCCGGACTGTTTCGAATGTCCACATGAGGGCCGTGCTGTTTCAGGGAAATATCGCCCCGTCCCTCTCCGGAAAGCCTAGAGACGTTGCCTGTCAGGACAAATTCCAGCGCATCAACAACACCACTCTTGCCAGTGCCGTTCGGACCACAGACAGCGAAATTCCTATCCTTGAAATTCAGAGTCAGGTCGCGAATACCTCGAAACTCAGTGATGGTAATGGAGTCAACCCTAATCATCGAGGTTGCTCCTCAGGCAGGACAGCCTCTCGTAGAGTGCGCTCCGTGAACTTTTTGTCGTCCAACAGGGTCTTTCGGAGCCGGCCTACAACGTCAGGAGGAGCGTTAGCGCCGGCAAGTGCTTGGAGGAACTTGTCGAAAACCAGCTTGGGGACGTCAGAGAGATCGTCAGGTTTGGATTCTGTGCTCATTGGGGTTTCCGCGACATTATGTGAGTTGTCCCTCCCGTCTCGCCGAAGCGGACTCTATCCGTCGGCAGAGGGATTGTCAAGGGGCGTTCGATGCAATCCGGTCCAGGGGAAGGCGGGATACGGCGACGATCCTGATGGTTCTCGTGACGCTGCGGCCAGCGCTGCCGTTCCCGTGAACAGGAATCCCGTCTATCCGGTAAATCCTGTCAAAATTTCCTCTTTGACAAGATCAACAGGATCAACCGGATGAAGTTGTTATGGCCCCCAACGTCGTTGCCGTGAAAAAATCCCGTGTATCCGGTAAATCCCGTCAAAACTCTCCCGTCAGAATTTCGTCCGCCGCCCGAACGATGGCGCTGGCCCCCAAGACCCACAACCTCTACCTGGTGACCGCGCAAATCGATGCAACTCCCGTGCCCGAAGACCGCCAAGTCATGGTCAAGGATAGCTTCACGGTTCTGATCGTCGGCAAATGAGCCTCCTGAGCACGCGCCTCAGTGCCGGTCAACGATGTCGCCGTACAGCTCGGGGCGTCGTGCCTTGAACAAGTCCGTGAAGCCTGCGAGGCGCTTGTCGCGCGCTCTGGCAACGTCAATATCAACGGTCCGCACTTCTGCGGTGTGCTCATCCGAGGCTGCCAGGACGGCCCCATCAGGCGTTGTGACCTGGCTCTGCCCGCTAAACCGCAGCTGACCCGCAGCGCCGCGCTCCTCCCCTGTGCGGTTGGCCGTGATCGTGAAGACACGATTCTCCACACCCCGGATGACCATCGTCCGCTGCGGGAAAGGGGTGACGATGTTGCTCGGATGGCAGATCACCTCCGCACCGCGCAAGGCCAGGCTGCGCGCCACTTCCGGGAAGGCCCAGTCGAAACAGATCATCACGCCAATCCGCGCGCCGGGCGCGTCCACCACAAGCGGCGGCGCGCCGCCGGGACTGAAGAACTCCGGCTCCTTGTGGAAGAGGTGCGTCTTGCGGTATACCGCGATGCGCCCGTCCGGCAGCGCTACCGCTGCACTGTTGTAGAGCTGGTTGCCGTCGCGTTCCGCGAAACCGCCCACCAACGTCATCCGGCGTTTGCGAGCCATGTCGCGCCAGAGCTGGAGCGTGTCCCCCGTTTCCGCGCTTTCAGCCCAGGCGGTAACCTCGCTAATTGCATTGAAGTTGTAACCGGTGTTCGACAGCTCCGGCAAGACCAGAAGGTCGGCCTGCACGGCACTGAGCGTTTCGGCCATCCGCTGGCGATTAACCTCCGGCTCACCGAATCGCGGCTGGAACTGGAAGTACCCTGCGCGCATGATTTGTTCCTAAATGCCGACGGCGCGGACTGCCGGGCGTAATGTCCAAAAAGGTGCCCGTAGATTCCGGACGCACAATATAACCTCCGCAGTTCTTCCTGCAAAGACTCATCGTGCGATTCGGCAGGCGGGTCTCACGAGTGAACCACCTGGTGCGATGGCCACTCTCCGACCGGTAAATTCCGTCAAAACTCTCCTGTCAGAATTTCGTCCGCCGCGCGTTCCGCCGCTTCTCCCTGGACCGGCTCCGGGTCGCGCGCCAATTTAGGCCGTGACCGCATGTGTTGTGGATCCGGCGTCGAAATATCCCATTCCAGCGGCATGACGTACTCATTCTCCGTCAGAGAAGTCTCAGAAAAACCGGATAAAACAGGGGTAGTAACACTAACATGGAACGAACATATAGGCTGGTTCGATCATCCCGATATTCCCATCACATCCAGCACGCGCTGGAAGTCGTCGTCGGAGAACAGGTGGACGATCATCCGGCCTTTGCCCTCCTGGTACTCGATCTCAACTTTGGTTCCCAAGCGCTGGCGGGCGCGGTCCTCCAAGTCGCGGATATGGGCGTCTTTGGGGGCGATTGGCTTGCGTTTCCGGCTCTTTCTTTCAGTTCGGTAGGACGCAGCGATCCGCTCGATTTCCCGGACAGACAGCCCTTCCTCCTCGATCCGAAGAGCCAGGGCCTGCTGCGCCGAAGGATGCGGAATTGTCAGAAGCGCCCTGGCATGGCCCATCGAAATTGTTCCACGTGAAACAATGTGCTGGACCGCCTCCGGGAGATCGAGCAACCGGATGAAATTCGCCATCGTAGAGCGATCCTTGCCAAGCCGTTTTGCAGCAGCCTCTTGTGTCAAATTATGCCTTTCGATGAGCTCTTTGAACCCCTTTGCTTTCTCGATTGGGTTGAGGTCCTCTCGCTGGAGGTTTTCGACAAGGGCGAGTGTGAGCAGCTCATCGTCACTCGCTGTCCGCTCGATAACCGGGACGGTCTCCAGCCCGGCCAGCTTCGCCGCCCTCAGCCGGCGCTCGCCTGTGATCAACTGGTAGCCGTCCCCTTCCGGCCGGACAATCAACGGCTGAAGGATGCCGACCGCCTTGACGGATTCCGCCAGTTCAGATAGCTCCCGCTCGGCAAAAGCGGTGCGTGGCTGCTGTGGGTTCGCCCGTATCTTCGCAATCGGGACCGTCTGAATCCCGCCGGATAAGGCGGGAGCCGGCGGTGTCTCTTCTTTCAAATTCCCCAGCAGCGACTCCAGCCCTCGTCCCAGTCTTCGTTCGCTCATGACGCCCACCTTTCACGGAATGAACTCTGCTGACACCCCACACAGCGTCGGACTAACTATACATGTGGACGCCGTAAGATGCAACCGATTCTTGCTTCTCGAAGCTTGCAAAAGCGGTGCTGCACTGCTAGAGTTATGTTCTCAGGAGGCAAATATGGCTGAAAACGTGAGGATCGAGGCATATTTCTCGGGCCACGTTCAGGGCGTCGGGTTTCGCTTTACTGGCGTTGATATTGCCGAGCGATTCCCCGAAATGGCGGGTTTTGTCCGTAATCTGCCGGACGGTCGGGTGGAGGTCGTAGCGGAAGGCCCGGAGGAACAGGTGAGCGCGTTTATCGCGGCCCTGGGAGATGCAATGGCGCCGTACATCCGCCGCGTGGATAAGAAATTGCTCCCCGCTACAGGCGAATTCTCCGATTTCAGAATAGCCCGGTAGCCACGTCGGGCGGATATAAGCGGCAGCAGCGTTCGCGCGATGAGCATCATTCGTTGGAAGCCGGCTGGAAGGGCCGGGCGAAAGGTGCGTTCATAAGATGAACGCCGCACACGGAAAAGGGGTGAGCGGGGAGTGCGCGATAAGGATGTTCATATTATGAACTGCAGTTCGCCCGGCAAGCGCGGCGTCGAGCCGGGACGTGCGGGAGACGCGGCTTGTGGAATGCGCGGGCGTGAGGGCCGAGGGAGATGGGCGAATCCGGCCTGCGCGGCCGGCGGTCGTCGGCCCGGGCTTGTTTGACTGGCCAGGAAAGGGTCTGCACGCGGGCGGCGGGAGGAAGCGACCGTGATGCAGGGGTGACGATATGAAGGTTTTTCCTTACAGTGATGTTTGTGTGAAGTGCGTATGCCTTGCATTTGCGAGCTTGTTGAACCCGCTCTAGAGCGTGATCGCGGCGCGCAGGCAGGTCGCTGTTGCGGGCGGTTGATCGGAAGGCGGTTCGCGGTACGGGGGGCTGGTTCGGTTGGGAGCCAGGCGGCGGGCTGGACGTGTCGTAACATCTATGTGAGTGGATAGTTGCGGGAGGACGCGCGCAGGTCGGCCGGAGGCGATGGCTGCGTGGAAAGGGGCGGTTTCGGTTGGAACCGCGACCGGAAGCGGGCTCGCGCGCGGGGTCATGGCTCGATCCGGGTTGCCTTTCCGGCGACTCGCTCCCGGTACGGCCTCCGGGATTCGTAGAGGTTGAGCCGGGCTCGAATTTCCGCCGCTGCGGTCTTCTCTCCGCTATGCTCGGCGGCCTCGATCGCCTGGCGCGCCGCCGTGACGGCTTCGTCGAACAGTCCCGCTTCCGCGCAGGCCGCTGCCAGCACGTCGAGCGCGCGGGCATTCCCGGCGCCGGCCTGTCCGCGGGCCAGGCGCAGCGCCTCGCCGGCGTCGCGGAATTTCGGGTCTGGGCAGGTGGCGCGGAGCCACGCTAAATTCGCGCGCACGACTGGCGCATCCGGCAGCAGCCGGAGAGCTTCCCGGTAGTGCGCGAGCGCCTCGGCCGCGTGGCCTTGAAGCGCTAGAAGCCGGCCGAGATTATTGTGCGCCTGGCCGTTGTCGGGCGCCAGGCGGAGCGCCTCTTCGTACTCGATGATCGCTTCGTCCGCGTGGCCCTGATCGGCGAGCGCCCTCGCCAGGTTGTAGTGCGCGTCGGCGAATTCCGGATTCAACTGGATGGCTTTGCGATAGTGGGCGATGGCCTCCGGCGCTTTCCCGAGCGCGACGAGCGTGTTTCCGAAATAGCACTGCGCGGGCGCATCATCCGGCTGCAAGGAAAGTCCCTCGACGAAGTTCCCCATCGCTTCCTCGTACCGCCCGACTTCCGATAGCGCTATGCCCAGCTTATTGTGTGCGGCGGCCCGTCCGGACTCCGTAAGCGTCAAGCCCAGGTTATTGCGCGTGGCGGGGTAGCCTTGTTTGATCTGGAGCGCATGGAGGAAACACTGGATGGCCTCCTCGTTTTGGTTCTCAGCAGCCAGCGCGGAGCCGAGGTTGAAGAAGGCCCGGGCGTTCCGCGGCTGGTGGATTGTGACGTCCTTCCAGATCGTCGCGTCATTCTGATAAAACTGGTTGCGCAGGAACGTCAGGCTGCCCAGGAATGCGGCGACCACGAGGCAGGAAAGCGCGGCGACCGCGGTTCCGAGCCGCCGGCGGGACTGAGGGTGCTCGGCGGGAACGACGAACTCGATCGCGCGCCGGCCCAGGGCGTACGCGCCCGTGACCACCAACGCGATCACCGCCGCCAGCGGCAGGTACATGCGATGCTCAAAGCACAGGTCGCGGATCGGCATGATGCTCGACGTCGGCGCCAGGATGACGAAGAACCAGATGCCGAGAAACGCCAGCGGCGAAGCGCGCCGCAGGCAGGCGATCGTCGCGCCGGCGAGCGCCAGCACGATCAATGCCGGCGGCAGGATGTCCCACAAGTCCCAAGCGACCGGCCAGCCATAGTCGAGGCACAGCGGCCACGGCCGGAACGACAGCGCGAGGTAATGGACAATGACGCCGAACTGAGTCCGCGCATACTGCCACGGCGTGACCACACTGACCCCAAAGCCGGAGGCGCCCGACCCCTTGTACAGAAGCATCATCGAGCCGAGGACCGCCCAGGTCGCCGCCAGCCCCAGATAGAGTCCGCCGCGCCGGCGGAACGTTTCGCGGAACGAGCCGGAGAGGAACATGCGGTCGTACAGCAGCACGACGACCGGCGCGGTGGCTATGACTTCCTTCGCGCCCATCCCCAGCGCGCAGGCGACGACGGAGGCCGCGTACCAGGGCCGCGGCCGTTCGCTGGCCGCGCCGCGGATCAGGGCGTAGAGCGTCAACAGGTAACAGAGACCCATGAGCGACTCGACGCGCTGGACGATGTAGGTCACCGATTCGGTCTGCAGCGGATGGAGCGCCCAGATCAGCGCCACGGCCGCCGCCAGGCCGGTCGAGGCGCCGCCGAACCGGTCGCGCAGCACCGGCAGCAGCAGCG
>Ga0181527_1002157_pt1 | contig 18987 bp, 14 predicted proteins | sample PEATcosm2014_Bin_30_FD_119762 | JGI IMG/M metagenome (GOLD analysis project Ga0181527, IMG submission 119762) | Peatland microbial communities from MTU Mesocosm Facility, Houghton, MI, USA - PEATcosm2014_Bin06_60_metaG | ecosystem: Environmental > Terrestrial > Soil > Wetlands > Peat | place...
CAGCAGGGGCCGAATGACGCCGTCTTCACGTATGGGCGCAATGCCGCACAGCCCGGTGAGCCCGCTGCCGCGCATGAGCCGCAACAGGACCGTTTCGGCCTGGTCGTCGGCAGTGTGGGCGGTTGCAACGTAGTCGTAGCCGCTTGTGCGGCGCACGGCATTGAAAAACGCGTACCGCTTGTTGCGCGCCCATTCTTCTTTCCCTGCCGCGGGGACATCTTTTTTATCAAGCACGGCGAGGTGAAAAGCGGCGCCGGCGCCGCGCGCGAGCCGCCGCACGAACGCGGCGTCTTTGCCTGAGGCGCCCGGACGGATGTTGTGATTTACATGCGCGACGCCTATCCTGGTGATCGAAAGCCTGCCGCGCAGTTCGCAGAGCAGGTGCAGCAGCGCCACCGAGTCGCCGCCGCCGCTGACGGCAACGCACACCGAGCACGGCGCGGCGCAATGACGGCGGAAAAAATCCTCAATGGTTTCGTGAAGGTTGTGGTACCGCATAGACGGCAGCGTACGGGAAGCGGCGCGGAGGGAAAAAATGGTGCCAGCGCAGAGATTCGAACTCCGGACACGTGGATTATGATTCCACTGCTCTAACCGACTGAGCTACGCTGGCATATTCCTGTTGGAAAAGCACACACAAAATTAAGTGACGGTAGGGAGAGTTGTCAATGAGGACGGGCCGTCATCGGACAATTTGAAAGAGACCGGATTCGAAAATTGCCTGATTTGTTCGCTCACGTCCCACCAGCCAGGGGCTAACCGGCGGCCCGGGAACACAAGTTTTGACATTCTCTGGTCATAATTTTCTTGTAATCCAGTTGCGTTTTCCCTTATATTTAGTGCGAGAAAAGGGAGGTACGCGATTGATTACTTGTAAGGCATGCGGTCAAACGATACAGGCCGTCTGTCCTGCCGGCAAGCGGGCGGACTGCCAGGAGACGTATCGCGGTATCAACTGCGACGGCCACCGCTGTTTGTATTGCTGCATTCACGAGCGAACTCTGGCACTGGCAGGCAAACCCAGCGATTCACGGCCACAATGATTGAAGAACCTCACAGCCTGAGCAGCCTGCAATGCGCTCGCTGTGGGATTCACGCTTGAGGAAGAAGAATCATGGAAGACAAGAAGGAAATCGCCCTTGAAGGTTTCGTGAAATACGAGGAAAGCTTATATTCTTCTGAAATATTTTTGAATATTGACGAGATAGCGCTTCTATCAACGGACTCGGTAAGACGGCTAAATCCTGTAATTCCAAGTTCAGAGAAGCTCTACCTGGTGAGATTACGGTCAGGCTCGGAATTCCTCATTTCAGAACAAGCTCGCGCGGACCTGGCGGAAAGATTGGAACGTCTGCATAACGCCGACGCAAAAATATAAGGTAAGGAATGGGGCGCTTCAAGAGAATGCTGAACCCTTCATGCCCAATCCGAATTACCGAGTAACCGCCATGAGTCTTGCTTTGAAAGTCTCCCGCCTTGAAAACCAGCAGATTGACCCCACCTGCAAGTCTGTCGATAACAGCCCTAAATTTATCAGGGCGGTTTGACCTGCGGATTCGATGCAAACCAGGATCGCAGTTCCGGGCCGCGCGGTTGCGACCATGGAACTCTTCTTCTGTAAAGCTAATCCGCTGAACGGATTGCTGCCCGGGCGACACGCCTCTACCGTTTCCGCAGCGCATCCAGCGCCAGGCCAACCGCGCCGTGGGCGTCGAAGGCCTCTTTGTACAGCGACGCGTTTATGGGCCCGATTTTCTGCAGGTTCCACGCTCCGGGCAGGTACACCACCGGTTTTCCGAGGTTGAGCGCGAGACCGATTTCGCTGAGGGTGCCGAACTGCCCTGGAAAGGCGATAAGCACGTCGGAGGAATTGACGACAAGCGCATTGCGGGCGCTGCCCATGCCGGAGGGAATGACGATGGTGACATAGGGATTCGCCTGCGATTTGTCGGCGCCGGGGATAATGCCAACGACAACGCCGCCGTTTTCGTGTGCGCCCTTGCTCGCGGCTTCCATGACCCCGCCCAGCCCGCCGCATACGAGGACCGCGTTGTTGTTTGCGATGAATGCGCCGACTTCGTAGGCGACGGCGAGCGTTTCGTCGGAGGCTTGTGCGCCGCCGATGACGCCGATGGTGGGACTGAGTGCGGCCATGAGTGCATCCTTGCTAGGTAAGACGCGAACTACTCCCCGATGATCTTGATGAGGACCCTCTTTTTCCTTCTCCCGTCAAACTCGCCGTAAAAGACCTGCTCCCACGGACCGAGGTCCAGCTTCCCGTTTGTAATTGCCACCACGACTTCGCGGCCCATCACCTGGCGCTTGAGGTGCGCGTCGCCGTTGTCTTCGGCCCCGTTGTGGCGGTACCTGCCGAGGGGCTCGTGCGGCGCGAGTTGTTCGAGCCAGTCGTCGTAGTCTTTGAGCAGGCCCGGCTCGTCGTCGTTGATGTACACGCTGGCCGTGATGTGCATGGCGTTGACAAGGCAGAGGCCTTCGGCCACGCCGCTCCGGGCAAGCGCCTCCTCCACCGACGGCGTAATGTTGATGTAGTCGCGCCGGGTCTTTGTGTTGAATTCGAGGGTTTCCCGGTAGGATTTCATGGTTTCGTCCAAACACGTTCACCACGGAGACACGGAGTACACAGAGCAAGAATCAAGAGCTAAATAACTATTATTATTCTCCGTGATCTCCGTGTCTCCGTGGTGACATCTTCTTATACCCCTAATTTCGAAAGCCTCGCCTTGAGCGTTTCCCCCTGTTTCTCGTTTCCCGGTTTGGAAAGCAGCGCGAACATGTTCTTCTTGTACGCTTCCACGCCCGGCTGGTCGAACGGATTCACGCGTAGCAGGTAGCCGGACAGGGCTATCGCCTTTTCGAAAAAGTAAAACGCCTGACCGAGCGTTTCTTCGGACCTGTCGGCGCACGTGACGGTTGCGCAGGGTACGCTTCCGTCAAGATGCGCCAGCAGCGTCCCGCGGTACGCCTCAGCGTTGACATCCTCGAAAGTCTTCCCGGCAAGGTAGTTGAGCTCGTCGCTGTCGTCGCCGAGCCTGGGCAGCGGCACCGACGTGTTTGTCTTTGCGAGCACCACGAACGTTTCGAACACGTTGCGCACGCCCTCCTGCATCCACTGGCCCAGCGAGTGAAGGTCGGTGGTGTAATCAACCGACGCGGGAAAGATTCCCGTGAGGTTCTTTCCCTCGCTCTCGCCTGCGAGCTGCTTGAACCAGTCGCCCAGATAGTGGAGCTGGGGCGCACACATCGCCATCACCTCGGTGGTTTTTCCGCGGCGGAAAAGGATATTCCTGGACACCGCGTAACTGCCCGCGATGTTTCCTTCCAGAGATCCCTTGCCGCAGAAATCCATGGCTTCCCCGGCGCCGGCGAGCATGTTTCGTATGTCGAGCCCGGCCATGGCGCAGGGGAAAAGCCCCACGGGCGTGAGCACGGAAAACCGGCCGCCCACGTCGGACGGAATGTCGAAGGTCGCGTAGTTTTCCTCGTTGGCAAGCTTGCGCAACGAACCCTTTTGGGGATCCGTGGTCGCCACGATGCGCTTGGACGCTTCGGCCTTGCCGTAGCGCTTCTCCATCCACTGCTTTACGATGCGGAACGTGATGCCAGGCTCGGTGGTTGTGCCGCTCTTGGAAATGACGTTCACGGCAACGGCCTTGTCTTTGACAAGCTCAAGCAGGTCGGCGATATAGTCGGAGTTTATCTGGTGGCCGGCGAAAATCACGCGCGGCTTGCGCAGGTCTTCAAACGACGGCGACGTGAATTCGATTGCGGCCTTTGCGCCCAGGTACGATCCGCCGATGCCGATGCAGATGAGCACGTCGGTTTTCGGCCGGAGCGCTGCGGCGGTGTCGACCACCCGCCGGACCGTCGCGTCGCCGATGGTGCGCGGCAGGTCGAGCCAGCCGAGGAACTCGCGGCCCGGGCCCGTGCGTTTGTTCAGCATGTCCTGCGCCGCGGCGAACGACGGCTCGTAGGCGGCGCGTTCGGCCGGGGTTATCCATTCGCCCAGGCATTTATCGTCGTAAAAAATTTTCTGGGCCATTATTTGAATCCTCGCTTTCTTAATGAACATCAAAATGAAGATATGGGCGTTCCCCCGCTTCGCGGGGTCGGTTCTCCTCCGGGCCACCCCTTCGGGTGCTTCCAAGGGTCGTCGGCTGTTCGCCTCGTTGCCGGACCGCCCTATGCCTATCGGCCGGGTCGGCCGGCAATGTGCTTTAGCACACCCTCAGTCGCCCCTAGCGCAAAAATCAAGAAAAAGCGATTCTTCACCGTCAATTCCAGCAATTCTCCGCGGGTGCACCCAAGAGGGGGTAGCGGAGGACCGGCTTTGCGGGCCGGAGCGAGGGGGAAACTTCCCCCACCAAAATTAAGTCTTGCTTTACAAATACTTTTGTATAGTACTTTTCTCCCTGTCCACCGGCTTGGAAATCGTCAACACAATCGCACCGTTCTTGAACAGCGTGACCATGCCCGTGGATTCGGACACGGTGATCGAAAGCGCTTTGGTGCACGCGGTGATGCCCGCGGCCGCCGCGTGACGCGAGCCGAACCCGCTTGGCAGGAGCTGCACTTCGGCCTGCGGCCGCAGGTAGCTGCCTGCGGACAGCACGATGCCGTCGCCCGTGATGACGAACGCGCCGTCGATGCTCGCGAATTCCTTGACGGTTTCGGCCAACGCCGGATCGATGATGTTGCGCTCGGCCTCGCTGTATCCCCTGAACGGATTGATGATGAGCTGCGTGACGTATTTGTTGACCGTGTTGGTGTCGCCGAGTACGAAGATGGTGCCCAGCGGCTTGCCCTCGCGGCCTTCCACGGCAATCTCGCCGGCAAGCCCGAGCACGCGCTCGAGCACTTCGGGCATGATGTCGGGCGGCAGGAGCGCGGGTGAATTTGCAAAAAAGAACTCGTATTCACTCGACACGTCGAGCGCCACGATGGTGTCGAACGTGCCGGCCTTCGAATTTCCGGAAATACACACGACCTTGTCGTTGTTTTCGATAAGGTTCCGGGAGAGCGCGAGCAGCACGCCTATTTTCACCTGGCCGATGCGCGAGGCCGGAAACGACGGTGCCTGGATGCAGGCCGCGTACCGTTTGTCGTCCGGATCGAACCGCGACTTGTTGCTCGTGACGACGATCACCTTGCCCTTGTTCTTGAGGATCTCGAGGAAATCGTTGTCGCGCACCGTGTCGGCAAACACCATGAGCGCCGTTGCCTTGATGTCCTTGGCAAGGTCGACCGCCGCGTTGAGCACGGACGAGACGGCCTTTTTGATTCCCCGGGCGGGTTTCTCGTCGCCGGCCGGTGGGGGCTGGGGAGCGGACAGTTCGCTGAAATCAATTGTGGTCGGATCGGAAAGCATCTTTTCGCGTATGCCGTCAGATTTGAAAAACGACGCCACCTCGGAGAGCAGCTGGATGTGCGCGGTGGTGTCGGCCTTTTCGTTGGTGATCACCAGCACCATGATGTGCGCGAGCGCCCCGCGCGCGGCGTCGTACTTGACGCCTGCAACGCTTCTGCCAACGGCCAGCGCGAAATCGCCCCTGATGTCGGCGCGCAGGTGCGGGATGGCGATGCCCTGGCCGATAAACGTGGACGCGGCCTCCTCGCGCTTCATGATCTCTTCCACAAAGGCCTTCTGCCTGCGGGAAATGGAAAGCGCCTTGCACAGCTCCTTGACAAGCTCGCGTATTGCGTCCAGCTTCTCGGTCGACTTGAGGTCTATGACGGTGGGGATGCAGAGAAAGTCTTGAAAGGACATGCGGGTTCCTTCTATTCGGCGAGGGCCGCCGCGTAATAATCGACAATGGATTGTTTCCTGATTTCCACCCTGCCTCCCCGTTCGGCGATCGCCTTGACATGCCGCAATTGCCTGAGGCCCGTCGCAAGCACCTGCTCGGGCGACAACGCATCGAGCGTCTTGGTATTCCGCTTCTGCTCGCCGAGCCGCGACAGAAGCGCGCGCACCGGCCCTATCGCGGATTGCCGGGTGAGGGCCGGGTTCTCCTTGAGGACCGCTGCAACCACATGCTCCGGCAGCAGCCGGTACAGCGACCGCAAGGCGGCGTAGAGGTGCGCGCCGACGATCCGCATGGAACTCTGGTGGCCCGACATCTCGTCGCGCGCCGACGCATTGTAATGAGCCTTGACGTCCACGATGTCCTTGACGCACACGGGGCTGCCGAAATCCACGAACACCTCGCCCTGTTTGAGGCCCAGGCGGGTTCGCAGGATGAACCTGGAAAAGGCGATGATATCGGCCCCGAAATAGTACAGGGTGCCCGCCAGCCGTGCAAGGACGTTGTTCGACTTCTTGCGCATTTCTTTCCCTTTTCTCAACATCTCGAAAAAGGGAAGCTCCGGCAGGAATTCGTACGATATGGCGCTGGGAAGCAGGAAGACGTTCTTGCCGGGATTTCTCGCCTGAGCAAGGATCGCCGACAGCAGAATGCCGCCTTTCATCTCCATCAGGTTGCCGCCATAGCTGCGGCCGCCTTCCGCGAACAGCAGGATGGGTTCGTTGTCCTCCATCATTTCCACAACATCAAGGCACAACTGGCGGACGTACCCCCGCCGAAACGCCATGTCCCTTCGCACGGGAAAGGCGCCGTAGGCCCTGAACCGTTTTCCGATAATCGGGAAGCCGGTGAGATTGTCGCCCGCGGCAATGCGCACATATTTGACCCCGTTGTCGTACAACACCCAGCCGATGAGGAAATAGTCGGCCTGGCTCCGGTGCGTGGACACCGCCATGACCATGGAATCCCTGATGGATTCCGGGTCGTATCCGCTGCGATCGACGGTCACCTTGGTGAAGGCGCGGTGGTAGAACCGGTTCAGGCTGGGCGTGATGCCGTCAACCGCCAGCTGGTAGGGCTTCTTCATAGAGATGTGAAAATAGCTTGTGAGGGAAAACCATGACAAGTGATTCTATTGTTTATGGAAGTACTGCTGGGCGTTCCCTTTGCCTTCGTCTTGACGAAGGCAAAGGTCGGTTCTTCCTGCGGGCTCGGCCCAAGGGCCTCGGTGCCGCCTGATCCCTACCGCCTTCGGCTAGGGATCAGGCGGCACCGCGCTTTTGCGCGCCCTCCGGTCGTCCCTAACGCCGGGCAGAAGAGTGTCCCCGAATTGTCAAGATCCGCTGCTGCTGGCTTTTGATGCTTGCTTTTTGCGTTAGGCAGGACCGCAGGGTGTGCTGAGCCGGTGCGGCAATAACAAGATAATCATGTGGTTTGCTGAGCGTGTGCGGCGAGGTGCCTCTCGTGGCGAGACCGAAACACCTGCTGCGCGCACACGAGAAACACCCGGTTGATAAATACTCCGTTGCATGGAGCCACATCCATGAATTCAACCCTTCGACTTCTTAACTCGTCAACCCAGGATTCCATCCTTGGCCTTCACAACAGCATCTCATGGGTGCCCCACAGCCGAAGATTGGATTTTTGCAGGCACGCCAACTATGGGGTCACCCGGCTCAGCCATCCAAAAGCACTTGAATTGCGTTTACATAGTGGTGCGCGCACACGAGAAACGCCCATCTACTTTCTCAGGAATCGGGCAATGAGTTGATCAAGTATATTCATGAGATTACTCTCTTGTAATGCAAATTTCCGTCACACAATCTTCAAAGGACTGACACCATGTCCGACCTCACCGCTTCCATCAAGACCGAAAAAGGCACCATCCGTCTCAACCTGTTTCCGGACAAGGCGCCGCTCGCGGTTGCCAATTTTGTCACCCTTGCCAATCATGGATTTTACAACAACCTCAGGTTCCACCGCGTGATCGCGGATTTCATGATCCAGGGCGGCTGCCCCAAAGGCAACGGCACGGGCGGGCCGGGATACAAGTTCCGCGATGAATTTGTCAAGGAGTTGCGCCACGACAAGCCCGGCGTCCTGTCGATGGCGAATTCGGGGCCCAACACCAACGGCAGCCAGTTCTTCATCACGCACGTGCCCACGCCCTGGCTCGACGGCCACCATACCGTGTTCGGCGAAGTTTCCGGCAGTGAAGACATGGCGGTTGTCAACAGCATCGTGCAGGGCGACCGGATCGACACGATTGAGATCCAGGGCGACGCCGCGGGTCTTCTCAAGGAACAGAGGGACGACGTTGAGAAGTGGAATAAGAAGCTGGGATAAATATCCGCCGACTCACCTTACGTTTTCCTGCCGCTCTCCAGCCGCGCGTAGTGACAGCGCATAAGCTCGCCGGTCTTCTCATTACGCAAGTGCAACCCGTTGCCCAGGCACCACCGGTACGCCTTGCACGAAGCGCAGGGCCCTGTTTTTGTCCACGACCTGTTGCGCATGACCCGGAACCTGCTGTTCCACACGTCCCAAAAATCGTCTTTGTAGATGTTCCCCTGGATATAATCGGCCCTCAGGCTCGGGCAGGCGGAAATCGAACCGTCGATCAGCACCGACCCCACGCAGACGCCCGCGGCGCATTGGAAGTAGTTGTCGCGCGCCATTCCCTCGTAGCCCCCGAGAAAGCCCTCGCACCCGTAATTGGGCCGGACCCCTCCCTGCCTTTTTGTGTCCACGATGAAGTCCATGAGATCGACGAACTGCCGGTCGGAAATCTGCAGTTCCGCGTTCGCGACCGCCCGTCCCTTGGAAAATACGGTAAACAGGCGCCAGCGCCTGACGCCCCTGTCGTTCAGAAGGTCCTTGATTTTAGGGAGCTCGCCGAAATTCCGGAGGGTGACGCAGGTCGCCACGTCGAAGATGATGTTCTGTGTGGCCGCAGCACGCTCGACTGCCGCAACGGCGCGGTCGAACGATCCGGCCTTGTTCCGGAACCAGTCGTGCGACGCCCGCAGGCCGTCGAGGCTGATGGTGAGCGAGCGCAGCCCCGCGTTGAGGAGACGGTCGTACCTGTCGCGCGTCAGGGCATAGCCGTTGGTGACGAACCCCCAGGGAAAGCCGCGCTTGTACAGCTCGATGCCGCACTGTTCGAGGTCATCGCGCATCAGCGGTTCTCCGCCTGTCATCGCGATGGTCGTCTTGTGCGGATCGACCCGGTCCTTGAGGGAATCTACGACGCGCAGAAAATCGGGCAGCGGCATGTCGGGCGACGACGCGTCGCGCAGGCAGTCGCTGCCGCAATGCAGGCACGAAAGATTGCACCGAAGCGTGCATTCCCAAAACAGGTAACGCAAATCATGGACGCGTGCGTCAATGCTCTTCTTGATGCTGAACAGGTCGAGCGCAATGCGTTTGCGCAGGGGGATTTTGAGGCCGTTCATCGCTCGAGTGGAATCCTGGTTATGGCCGCGTGTGACTCGGTTTGCAGCTTGAGGAAATAGATCCCTGCTAAAAGCCCTGTTGTTTCCAGGCGGGTATCATGAATGCCAGCCGATTCGGACCTGTCGAAGAATTCCCTGACCAGCCTGCCGGTCGCGGCGTACAAGGCCAGGTGGGTACGGCCTGCAACCTGGAGCGTGTAGCGGGTTTCGATTGACCCTTTTGCCTCCTGACGGGCCAGCAGTGACGGAGCCTGGGACACAGTGGACCCCGCGGGTTTTGTCATGAGCGGCATCTTTTGCAGGTACAGATCTACGTTGAGTGTATCGTTGAGGTTTGCAGGAAAAGAAATCAGCGTGTCTTTTGTTACATACAGTGAGTCCCGGACTTCAAGGACCCAAGAATTGATCCCGACAGCATGGTTGAATGTTGTAGAGTACGACCCGCTGTCTGCCGTGAAACCGGAATCGATAGTCTGCCTGAAAGCCGTATCCTGCACAACGATTTTTGCATTTTTGAGGGGTGTGCTGTCGGCCGCGGACCTGATTGTTCCCCTGATTGTGGACGACGTGATGGGCGGGCCGTACATGACGATTCCATATGCCGGGGATATTGCGGATACATCAACTCTCACCAGTGATCTTCCCGCCGAGACGATTTGGCCGGAGGCATAGACAAAGAAGGCAAAAAGAAAGGTCATTGCCGTACCGGCAAGCCTGAGCAGCACTATCGACATACGACCGGGGAGCCTGACGATTCTTTTTGCCATGATATCCTCCATTGACGGGATAAGCGAAGGGCGATTGCGGTCCGGCTACAATAATATAGTCGCAAAAAGCGGGCAGGGGTTCAATATTTTTCCGCTGGTTTGGATTGCTGAGCGTGTGCGGCAACAAATAGATAATTCCAATTTGGTTTGTTGAACCGGTGCGGCGTGGGTGTACCAGTTGCAAGCCCGAACCACCCGTTGCGCGCACCGTAGCGGCACCCGGTTAACAAAATCCAAGACCAAATACAGTGCCCCCTGGTCTTGCGGCCGCAGCTGCGCCACTGATGGGGGAAGACATTATACTTCGATTTTGAAATTGCGGCCCAATCCTCCGGCCTCAGGGTCGGCGCTGAGGGGGGAAAACGAAGACAAGTTATCACATTCTTGCTTTATGCGTTAGGCCGGACTGAAAGGGGCGCTGGAGCGCAGTGCCGGTCGGCCCCGCCGAAGACATAGGGGCGATCCGGCACCGAGGCCGCCGGCCGAGCCTGGAAGGAGGGCCGACCTGAGCGCAGCGAGGGGAACGCCCATATATTTACTCAGGAATTGGGGTCACCCGGCTCAGCCACCCAAAAGTCTTGAATCTTGATTTTCGCCCAATTCTTGCTAAAATTGGAAACCAGGCAGCAGGAAAATGTATCTTTGGGGCTGAACGCGGGCGGGTATGAGGCGGTCAGGAGATTTGACAAGAAATAGCCCCTGCACGGGGCGGGAGGAGCTTCATGAAGAAACATTTTCCCTTGATGGCGGCGACGGCTTCGAGCCTGTTTTTCGCGGCGCTGTTCTGCGCGTCCCACGCGGCGGCGATCATCGTGGCGAAATCGGGCGCAGCGTATTCCACGATCCAGGCCGGCCTGAGCGCAGCAAACGCCGGCGATACGGTGTACGTTAAGGCCGGCACGTATCTGGAAACGGTGACTTTTGGGAAGAGCGGCGCGGCCGGCGCACCCATCGTGCTTCGAAACTTCGGGACCGACGCTCCGATTGTCGACGGTAACGGCACGGCAGGCACTGTGGTCGCCATTTCGGACAAAAGCAACGTCCAGATAATCGGGTTTGAGGTGGAAAACGCGTCCGGCGGAGACCCGTCGATAGGCATCGGCATCGACGGCGCCGGGAACAACATTCTCGTCAAGGATTGCAAGGTCCACGATATCACTTCCGACACGAAGAACGCGCACGGCATCGCGGCATACGGGACAAGCGGCGCGTCGCCGATCAAAAACATCATGTTCGACGGCAACGAAGTTTACAACTGCAAGCTGGGGCAAAGCGAATCGGTTGTTCTGAATGGAAACGTCGACAGTTTCCAGGTTATCAACAACACCGTCCATGACAACGACAACATCGGGATCGATTTCATCGGGTTCGAGGGAACCGCATCGGCCGGCGATCAGGCGCGGGACGGATTGTGCGCCGCCAACCATGTGTACAACATCAGCAGCAAAAGCAATCCCACCTACGGCGGCGACCAAAGCGCCGATGGCATCTACGTTGATGGCGGGACCAACATCGTGATCGAGCGCAACATAGTCGATTCCTGCGATTGCGGTATAGAAATCGGGTGCGAACATTCGGGAAAAACGACGAACGGAATCATGGTGAGGAATAATTTCGTTTCGCGCTCGTACCAGGGCGACATCATGGCGGGCGGCTATGACGCGAGCGTGGGAAGCGTCACCGATGTAACCATCGTCAACAACACCACGTACCACAGCAACGACGGCGAAGTCCTGCTGCAATACCACAACAGCGGCATCACGGTGAAGAACAATATCCTATTTGCAAAGTCCGGCGAGGAGTATGTGGCCGCCGTCGGAACCGGCAACACGAATATCGTCGCCGACAACAATCTTTACTACGGCGGCAGCACGAGTTCGCCGGGCGCCGCGAGCGACGCCCACGCCGTATTTGCGAATCCGCTGCTTGTCAACCCTCCGGCGGATCTGCACCTCACGTCGACTTCACCCGCTCTCCGCGCGGGCGCCCTTGTGCCCGACAGTATATGCGGGACCCTTGCTATCGACGGCCAACCCCGCATCGTGGGCGGCGCAATCGATATCGGCGCGGACGAGTACGGCTCGACCCCGGTTATCGGCGTCAAACGCCAGGCGGCGGTGCCCGGCTCAATGGTCCGGTTGGAAAAGACCTCGCCGTCGACATGGCTGTTGCGCTACACGCTTGCCGAACCGGCCGACGTCGCCTACACCCTTTTCGACGTGAACGGCCGCACGGTCTACCGTTCCACGGTGAGCCGTCAGCCTTCGGGAGCGCGTTCCCTGGTGATCCAGTGCGGCGCGCGCGCGGCGCAGGTCTACTGTGTGCGGGCGAAGATGGGCAATGCCCTGGAATCATTTACTATTGCGCCTGCGCATTAACCTATGAAGCATTCGCATATTGTCTATTTCCTCGCGGTTGCGCTTTTCGTGTACGCCGCGATCAATTACTACGTGCTCAAAAGGACCAGCCAGGCGCTTGACGGGGCCGGCGCATTCCGGACGGTTGTTCTCTGGGGCATGTGCGTTCTTGCCCTCTTGTATCCCGCCGGCAGGATCGCGGACAGGTTCTTCCCCGCCGGCATCACGGATGCCGCTTTATGTGCGGGTTCGCTGTATCTGGCCGTTTTGTTTTATGGCGTCCTCTGTGCGGCACTCCTGGACCTAGCCAGGCTGGGCAACCGGGCGTTCTTCTCTTTTCCGTTAAGCGCATCCGCCGGCCGCGTCGCCTGGACGGCGGCAGCTATTATCATAGTGTCAATCGTGATCGCGGGCAACCGCGCCGCGATGCGCCCACGGCTGCGCACCATGGACCTGGACGTCGCAAAAAACGCCGCGGGCCTTAAGGAACTCTCCGTTGTGGCGGTGACAGACATGCACCTGGGCGCGGTGGTGGGCGTTGCGCAATTGCAACGCATTTTGTTGCTGATTGCTTCGGCAAAGCCCGACATCGTCCTGTTTGGCGGCGACATTTTCGACGAGGATGTCTCGGACGACATGGAACGGGAAATCGCCCGCGTGCTGAGCGGGATAAAGGCCCCCTACGGCGTCTATGCAGTCACCGGCAACCACGAGTATTACGCCGGCGTTGAAAAGGCGGTTTTGAACCTGACGCGCGGCAACGTGACCGTTTTGCAGGACACGGCGGTCGAGATCGCCGGAGCTTTTGTCCTGATCGGCAGAAAGGACCTTACCGCCCGGCGCATGGGAACGGGCAGGAAACCGCTGGAAGAAATCTGCCGTGGAGTGGACCGGGCCCTGCCGCTCATCCTCATGGACCACCAGCCCTTTCACCTGGAAGCAGCGCAGGAAAACGGCATCGACCTCCAGGTTTCCGGACATACCCACAACGCCCAGCTTTTTCCGCTCAACCTGTTCTACGGGTTGATCTACGAAAAGCCCTACGGCTTTCTCAGAAAAGGAACTACCAACATCGTGGTCTCGTGCGGGGCGGGCACCTGGGGACCGCCGGTGCGCACCAACTCCGTTTCGGAAGTGGTGCGGATCCGGCTGCACTTTACAAAATGACGCACCGAGAGGTCACGCGGGACTTGCGACAGGCGCCACGCGCAGGGGAGCAACCGGGGCGATGGAAAACAATTCGGCGGCCAGCACCGGCAGCCGGAGCGCATCCTCCTTGACATTGTACCGCATGCCGATGTTCATGGCAAGGTACAGCAACGGATGCGACATGCTCCAGGGAAGGTTTTTCAAAATGGTGGGCACTCTGGTGAACTCCTTTTTCACCCACATCGAGCCTTCCTGCAGTTCGTAGGACGACATGTTCTTGGGCCGGAACACCACCGTGGAATGGTCGTAATACCTCCAATTATCGGTGAGCAGGCGGCCTTCTTCCCTGAACTGCTTGTATATCTTTGTGCCGGGATACGGAGTAAGGACGTTGTAGGACGCCGTGTTGATCCTGTTCTTTTGCATGAATTCGAGCGTGTCCGGAAAAATCGCCTTTGTATCGCTGTCGAAGCCGAACACGAACGATGCGTGAAAATGGATTCCCAGGCCCTTGACCTTCTTGACCGCCTCGCCCATCTCCACGATGTCCTTGATTGATTTCCGCATGGTCTTCAACTGGGCGACGGACACGCTTTCGAGGCCGAAAAACAGGGCGGCGCACCCGCTGTCCGCGGCAAGTTTCATGAGCTCGATATCATGGACAAATGAGATTGACGCCTGGCCGACCCATTTGATGTTGTACGGCTTTATCGCCGTGAAAAGCCGTTTTGCATAGGAAGGCTCGCCGATGATATTATCATCGAGGAAGATAAAGATCTTGCGCCCGGACTCACGGATGTCGCGGACCACGTTTTCGATGGGGGAATGCCTGATTTTCTTCCCGTACAGGCCCGACACGCAGCAGAAATCGCAGCTGTAGGGGCAGCCGCGGGTCGTCATGACGGGCACCACGTCGAAGAGCCGCTTTCCGGAGTCCTTCCGGTGGTTCTTGGGAATATATCTGTCGAGAGACGGCGACGCCTCATGGTACAACGGCTGCAGCCTGTTGTTTTCACAATCCTCAAGGACCGTTTCCCAGGTGCCTTCCGCTTCGCCGACGACCACCGCATCGGCGTACGCGCGCGCCTCCTGCGGCAGGATGGTCGGGTGCACGCCGCCCAGAACGACTTTCTTCCCGCGTTTTCTGAATTCCCGGGCCAGTTCGTAGGCGCGCGGCGCGTTCGCCGTCATGCAGCTGATGCCGACAAGATCACAATTGTCGTCAAGATCGACGCTTTCATTTTCTTCTTCGACAAGCTTCACGGAATGGCGGGAAGGCGTGAGCCCTTTGAGGATATGCAGGGCCAGCTGAGGGATCATGAGCCCGGTTGGGGTTTTGGTGTCCAGGCAGACGCGGGGACTGATGATCAGAATCTTCATGAAAAGGCTCCTTGAGCGATTTACTAAGCCATTCAATTGGGGATGTTCGCAGGGTGGGTCGGGAATGGAGTGGGCGTATTCACGAATGAACCGCTTAGTACGTTAGTTTAAATATATTTGCTTATGCCGGCTGCGGGGGAGTTTTTCTTCAACAGCGCGCGGGTCCGCTGTACATTTTGAGCAAGCCGGCGGCGTGGCAGTCGAGATCGGCTTCCCGCGGTATGCCCTTTACAAAGTGGCAGCCGTTGCAGGCGGGGTTCCGGCCGCGATTGCCCTGCGCGTGCAGTATCCGCAACCCGCCCAACAAGGCCCCGTCCCAGATATCTTCCATGGTCATGCGGGTTGCGTCGCCGTAGCTTGCGTCCATGCACCAATCGACGCAGCACGCGGAAACCCGGCCGTTGAAGTTGATGGCGAGGCGGCAGAACGGCTCGGGGCATATCCGTTTTTCCCGGAGGTTCGTTTGCCCGTCCATGCCCTTGGTGACCGGTATGCCGAGCAAAAAGTCTTTTCCGGGAGAGCCTGACCAGCCCATCAGGCCGTCGAGGTGAAGGTAATCGGAGACCGGACCGAAATCCCTGCGGAAGCGTTGTCGCTCACGCGCCGACATCAGGCTCGCTATCGCCTTTACATGAACGAACAGGTGCGCCCTTCTCCGGGTTTTTTCCTGATAGAGAAAACCGCAATTGCGCCTGATGACATGGTAGGCGCGGCCGCTGGGGACCGAAATGCGGATGTGGTCGAGCCCGGAGTCAATCAGTTGCTTTGCTCGATCCTCGGTCAACAGAATTCCGTTGGTTGTGGTTGAAACGTACTCCGCAACGGCCCTGGCTTTCGCGTACCGGACCATGGAGGCGAGCAGGTCGTTGAGCAGCGGCTCGCCGTCTTTGTAAAGATGCAGTATCCGGATCTTCCGGCCATGCCGGCGGACCATTGCCTCCGTATCGTCGACGATCTTCCGGAACAACTCCATCGGCATTTTCCCCAGGGGCCGGTTGCGGATGCGCGGCAGCGCCGGGTTGCCCGTGGGACAATAGGCGCACCGCTCGAAGCAGATGTTGCACGGATCCACGTTGATGGTCCAGGGAACCGGGAGCGGCAGGCTGTGATACAGCGGCGGGACCGGCCGGGGCGCCATGCGTCGAATGCGCGACCGCAGCGCCGGGCTCAGAAAGCAATACAGCGGCCTCACCAGCACATAGAACTTATGGTACAGGTTCCTGAGGAAAAGATACAACCGGGACGTCGGGTTCGGGATTTGCACGGGGCCCCCCTGGAGTTTCTTGCCGTGCCGGCGCGGTTTTCCACACGTCTTGTGCGTGGGGAGGTTGCGCCGCGCTTACTTTTTCCATTTGAAAATAACGCCGTCGGGGCCGCATTGGTAGGTCCTTGACAACAAAGTGTTTTCTGCTAGAAAACTGGTTGGGCCTTTTGCCCTCAGAGGTGGGTGAATTTGCTCAGTAGAAAATCCGGGCGCCCCGCTTTTGGCGGCGGCCCTTCCTCCACGCTCGGCCGGTCGGCCTCGGTGCCGCCTGTCCCTAACTGAGTCGGGAGTTCCGCTCCCGATACCCTGGCCAGGGGTGCTCAGCAGCGAGCACCCCTGGACCCCGCGCCGCGCCTGCAGTGGCGCGGATCGCCGCGCACTCCGGTGGGCTGCGGAACAATGGAAAGATATCGAAAAGCCTTTCCCTGCGGGAAAGGCAGGACTCGTCCTCGCCCTACAACGAACCTTCAAACCAAATTTTCTCCCTCTCCGGTAGGAGAGGGCGGGGTGAGGTGCCTCCGTGCGCGGCTGCGCCACTGATGGCGGGAGAGAAAGACAAGAATTCCGTGTGTCAACTGCACAGCGACATTTCGCGGGTGCCCCACAGCAGAAGATTGGATTCTCGCCCAAACTCCCACTTTGGGGTCACCCGGCACTGCTATCCAATACCACTTTATCTCATTATTCCCGGCTCAGGAATCCGGGTTACTTCGCCACCAGAACCCTTTTCACAAAACTCTGGCCGTCAAGGACGCATCGCACAAAGTAAACGCCGTTGCGCATCGCGGTTTCACCGCCGGGCGCCGCGTTGTGCCAGCCTGCCTCCTGCCGCGAGGCCGGGACCCGCATGACCGTTTTTCCGCCTGCGTCAAGTATTTCAAGGGAAACGGCGGCCGCCTGATTGACAAAATACCGTATGATCCCGCGGGCTGTTTCTATGCGCAGCGAGGCCGCGGCCGTGCGCGCCGCCGGAAAAACCGTGCCGCGAACGGATACCGGGGGCGGCGTGGGAACGGGATACACGGTAAACGAGGTTGTTCCCTGGCCCAGTCCGGCCGACGTCGCCGTGACGTTCACGGTGCCCGGCGTGAATGTCGACCGGACAGCCACTTTGCACATGCCGCCTTCGGCCGTAAGCTCGGGGTCGCCGGGCGAATGATAGTTCGCGCCGCCGCCGCCGATCATCTGATCGGCCCCGCCGCGGTAATTTCCGGGCCCCGAAACGCTGAAGGTGACATTGTTGCTTGCCGTGGGGCACCAGTTGTTCTGCGCGTCCACGACCGTCGCAAGGATGAATGCCGCGTCCGCGCCGTTGGCCGTTATATGAAAGGTGTCCCCGGTGGCGGGATTCACGACGGGCGCAGCCACGGTGAGCAGCAGGTGGTCCGGATTTCCGGCCGTGACTTTCCGGTCGGAACAGACCACGTTTCCGTTTGCGTCCAACCCCTGGGCCGTCACCGTGCCCGGCTGCCACGTGACGTTCCACGAACATTGGTGCGCAAGAAGCGCGGTGCCGGCGCCCGAGTCCGGATAGGGCGTTTGATCGGCGCCCTGCGCAACCCCGTTGATGAGCAGCCGCACCGTTGGGCAGTTGCTGAACGCGTTGACCGTTATCCCGCCGGAACGGTTCCAGTGGTGCGCGAGATACACCGCGGGCTTCACCGAATACGGCGTCCAGCACGCCGCATATATTTTGTAAAGCATTTTCGGGATCCGGTTCCCGTCCATCATGGAACAGGCGAAATTCCTGCCCAACCCGCTTTCGCCGGGCGACTCGGCCATGTACCACTGGCACATGCCGAACGCCTTCACGTTTTTGCCGCTTTTCCAGGTGGACATATAGTACTGCGCGAACGTGAGCTCGCCGTCGTAGTCGAAGCGCGTCCCCGCCTGTCCCCAGCCTTCGGCGCCGTAGCACGGCTTGGCGGGCTCCATTCCTTTGAGCCCCACTTCGCATCCGTTAAGAGAGCACGCTATCACCTGGTCCACCACCATGTCGGATTGGTCGTTGCCCCTGTCCGACTGCGCGCGGGGCATGAGCGTGTCCCATTTGACCACCGTGTCCCGGAGCGTGACGTTGTAGTCGTGGTCGATGGGTGCGTTGGCGCATTCCCAGGCCGCGATGCACGGGTCGTTCCGGTCCCGCACGATCATGTCGCGGTGGCATTCGCTTTTGAGCGCCTTGTCGTACGCTGCCTGGGCCGGCGTAAAATTGACATCCAGGGCCTGGGTCATGAACGTCCCTTCGTCGTCGCCGCTGGGCTGGATGATGCAGACGCCGAACGCATCCCCGGCCTCCACGAATTCGTGCGAGCAGGTGGAATGGCCGGGCCGCCACCATCGTCCGCCGCAGTCGGCGAGTGTCTTGACGTCGCGCCAATTCTGCTCCTCCGGAACCGCGGTTCCCAGGGCCGGGTAATCGTAGCGTCCGGCCGCGCCCCACATATAGTGCGGATGGCCGTTGAAAATAGGAAAATTGGCGTCCCACGTGAGCGTGCGGATTCCCAGCGGGCTGGTAAAAACGTCCACCGTTGTCCCGCCGACTTTTACTATGTGGTACACCTTGTACAGGTACGGTGTGCCGTAGATGCTCGCATTGGGATACCAGAGATGCGGGTTGCTCACCGTTCCCGTCTGGTCGAACACGTAACACGCGCCTGCATTGACGGCATGGGAATCGTTGTTGGACATCACCACGTTGCCGGCCGAATCAACCACGTCGGTGGTGAGGGAAACGGTGACCGCCGCGCCGTTTTCATTCTGGACGTTGGTGAGGATCCGCACCGTTGCCGA